>Ga0209187_1000014_pt1 | contig 392626 bp, 289 predicted proteins | sample BantaG_FD_187430 | JGI IMG/M metagenome (GOLD analysis project Ga0209187, IMG submission 187430) | Marine algal microbial communities from Bantry Bay, Ireland - BantryBay_4 metaG (SPAdes) (version 2) | ecosystem: Host-associated > Algae > Red algae > Unclassified | place: Bantry Bay, Ireland...
GACGGACCAAGCGACGCGACGAATGTAGCAGTAGCAGATGTGATTCCTAACGGATACGCTAACTTCACAAGCATAAGTGGAGGTGGTGCACTAGCAGGAAACGTGATCACATGGTCTGGAATGAACTTAGCAGTTGGAGCAAACGAAGTATTGACCTTTGATGCGGAAGTGTTAGCGCCAGGAGCAGGAGTAGACTATTTGAACATAGCAGAAGTAACCGCAATGGATCAAACAGATAGTGACTCAGAGCCAGGTAACGATGACGGTGACCAAAGTGAAGATGATGAAGATAATGCACAGATTGAACCACAGTTGGCAGATGTAAGCTTACTAAAAGAAGTAAGTGAATTGACACCAAATGTTGGTGACGTAATAACGTTCACAATAACAGTGACGAACGACGGACCGAGCGATGCGACGAATGTAGCAGTAGCAGATGTGATCCCTAACGGATACGCAAACTTCACAAACATTAGTGGAGGAGGTGCATTAGCAGGAAACGTAATCACATGGTCAGGCATGAGCTTAGCAGTAGGAGCAAACGAAGTATTGACCTTTGATGCAGAAGTATTAGCACCAGGAGCTGGAGTAGACTACTTGAACATTGCAGAAGTAACCGCAATGGATCAGACAGATAGTGACTCAGAGCCAGGTAATGATGATGGTGATCAGAGTGAAGATGATGAAGACAATGCGCAGATAGAGCCACAGTTGGCAGATGTAAGCTTGCTGAAGGAAGTGAATGCTACAACTCCAAATGTAGGAGATATAGTAACCTTCACGATAACGGTAACGAATGACGGACCTAGTGATGCAACTAATGTGGATGTAACGGATGTATTGCCAAATGGTTATACGAATGTTGCAAACATAAGCACAGGAGGAACTCAGACAGGAAGTACGATCGTATGGTCTGGATTAAACTTGGCAAACGGAGCAAGTGAAGTATTGACCTTTGATGCTGAGGTATTATCACCAGGAGCAGGAGTTGATTATAAGAACATCGCAGAAGTATCAGCGATGGATCAGACAGATAGCGACTCTACACCAGGCAACGATGATGGCGACCAGAGTGAGGATGATGAGGACTTTGCAGAGTTGTTACCACAGTTAGCAGATGTAAGCTTGATCAAAGAAGTAAATGCTACGACTCCGAATGTAGGAGATATAGTAACCTTCACGATCACAGTAACTAACGATGGACCAGATGATGCAACTAATGTAAGTGTAGTAGATGTGGTACCGAATGGTTACACAAGTATCGCAAACATTGCAAACGGTGGAACATTGACGGGTAATCTGATCACATGGTCTGGCTTGAATCTTGCGAATGGAGCAAGCGAAGTATTGACCTTCGATGCAGAGGTGGTAGCGCCAGATACAGGTATAGATTATAAGAACGTTGCTCAAGTAACGGCGATGGATCAGACTGATTCTGATTCAACGCCAGGTAACGACGATGGAGATCAAAGTGAAGATGATGAAGACTTTGCTGAGTTGTTACCACAGCTGGCAGATGTGAGCTTGACGAAAGAAGTGAATAATGCAACGCCGAATATGGGCGAAGTAGTAAGCTTCACGATCACAGTAACGAATGATGGACCAGATGATGCGACAGGAGTAGAAGTTCAAGATGTTGTACCTAATGGATATACTAATATTACTAACATAGGAATAGGAGGTGTGCTATCAGGTAACACGGTTACATGGTCAGGATTGAGTCTTCCAAATGGAGCAAGTGAAGTATTGACCTTCGACGCTGAAGTGGTAGTGCCAGATGCAGGTATTGATTACCTGAATGTTGCACAGGTTACTGCGATGGATCAGACAGATTCAGATAGTACACCAGGTAACGATGATGGTGATCAGAGTGAAGATGATGAGGACAATGCGATAGTTAGTCCACAATTCATTATGAGCATAGGATCTACAGTATTCATTGATGAAGATAACAATGGCTTACAAGATGGATCAGATGCGGGTATAGCAGGAGTAACAGTAGAGCTTTGTAATAGTGCAGGCAACATGCTTACTAGTACAGTGACTGATGCTAATGGTAATTATTACTTCGATGAGTTAGCACCAGGCGATTATATAGTGAAAGTGCCAACACCAGATGCAGTGTACAATACAAGTAGTACCTATGACGGAGCAGATAATGGTATAGATGGAGATGATAACGGTATCCAGACTTCACCAGGAGGGGCCACTGCATCAGCAGTGATAACTTTGACTGCAGGTCAAGAGCCAAGTGGCGAAACAGCGCAAGGAGGAGCACAAGATGATGCAGAAGATGCACAAGGAGATATGACGATCGACTTTGGATTCTACAAGCAAGCGAGCATAGGAAACTTTGTATGGTGGGATATTAATGGTAATGGATTACAGGATGTAGGGGATCCGGGAATAGACGGAGTAACAGTTAATTTGGTTGATCTGGATGGTATAATTCTAGAAACTACGACTACAAATTCTAATGGTAATTATATTTTTGAAGGACTAGCACCAGGGCAGTACTTAGTACAGTTTGTAACGCCAAATGCATTTACACCAGTGTTGCCAAACGCGACAGGAGTAGCAGGAGAAACAACTGATTGTAGTTGTCCAAATGAATCTGCAAATGATAATGATGCAGATACCTTCACCGGTTTCTCACACCTTATTACACTATCCTCAGGAGAGGTAGAAGACGAAGTTGATGCAGCTTTCAACTTAGTGCTTGAGGTAGAGTTATTGAGCTTTACAGGGAGATATGTTGATGATAGGAATATAGTGAAGTTAGAGTGGATCACATCTACAGAAGTAAACAGTGATTACTTTATAGTAGAGAGGATGCTAGAGAATGGTGACTGGGAATCAATAGGAAGAGTAGAAGCGGTAGGTAATAGCTCTGTAGAGACACTATATGAACTGGATGACAATGATATAGAGTATACAGGAATATATCTATACAGACTTAAGATGGTAGATAAAGACGGATCTATAGATTATTCAGAAGTTATTTCAGTAAATGTAAGAGATATCTCTAAAGAGGTTGCAACAACAGCGACACTATATCCGAATCCAGCATTTGATTATGTGAACATAGATATCATTAAGAAAACTGATGATAAAGTATCGATTGAGATGTTTGATCTTTCAGGTAAAGTCATCAAGATTGATAACACGCAAGTATCTGCAAAAGGAAATGAAGCGTCAATTATTATTCCAGTCGATGATCTACCTAATGCAACATACATTATTAGAATACAAGTAGGGAAAGAAATATTTGCTAAGAAAGTAACGATAGCAAATTAAGAAGCAATTTTATTTCAATAAGATAGGTACTAGAAAGTTAGTATTATATCTAAAACAAAAGGTGTCATCTCTCAGGTGGCGCCTTTTGTTTTTGTTTTGCTAAGGGAATAAAATAGTTAATATTTCCTAATATAATTGAAGGGTTTGATCCTGAATATGGTGTCTTACTAACTGTAAACCCAACGAATTATAACCCAAGCCACATTCCAAAAACACTAATATGTTAAGAATTGTACTATTTATAGTTAGTGGAATTATTTGCTCTTTATCAATGAAAGCGAATGATTACTCAACTAATTTATTTGCATCGGAGGTGATTGAAGAAATGCCAATTTCCATCAATTGTGATATCTTATACTTAATGTCAGAACCAACTTTTGCTACAGCAGATGCAGAAGCATGGGACATGGGATTCGAACAGTATCTGGATGAAATTAATGGTACTAATTCAGTAACTACAGCCTATACAAAGCCTGATGGTTCAGGCTTAGGGTTGTATGATCCAAACAATACCGGAATACCGATTTCTATCAATATTAGTGACTATGATTTGATAGTAATTTCTCCGACGACTCAAAATAGGACAGCACAAGATCTAACTGATGCTCTTAAAACATCACCAAGAGGAATTTTAAATTTTAATCTAACCATAGAGGATGAATTAGGTACAGGATCTTCTGGCAGTAAGTTTACAAGGGACTCCCTATTTATTGATAATACTAATGCAGAAGTTTTATTTGTTGATGAAGGTAATTTTTATGGTGATGCTGCTTCATTTATACCTAGTGTTCATCCTAGTGCAGACCAGTATCTTTGGTTTTATGCAAATGGACAGGCTACTGGTACTGATGTATCATTTTATCATTACGAATCATCTGATGCTATTCCTGGAGTACCAACACATGGTAATAGAGTATTCCTAGGATATCAATATCAAGGTCTTTATGAGACTAGTAGCAATGGTGGAGTACAGCCTGTGCCTGCTAGCGAATGGTTTAATGTTAATAATGATCTAACAACAGAAGGTTTACAGTACTTAGAACAAGCAATTACACTTGCATCGTCAGATTGTGATAATGGAAGTATATATGGAAGTGTAATGAGTGATACAGATGGAGATGGTGCAGGCGATATGCCACTTCAAAATGTACTAATAGAATTAAAATCAGGAATTACTACTATTGCAAATGCATACACGGATGTAAATGGATTATTTGAATTTGTTAATATCGTGCCCGGTAGTTATGATCTGATACAAACTGACCCTAGCGGATATCAAAGTGTAAGTGATCAAGATCAAAGTACTGGAATAAATGATCCAGATGGAGCGGATGGGCAAGTGGATAATCGTATTCCTGTAACCTTAGCCATTGGAGAAAATGACACTGATAATAATTTCGTAGAAGTAGGATTAGGTGCAATAGCGGGATATGTAAGAAAAGATACCAATGGAGATAATATAGGGGACGTCCCAATCTCAGGGGTATTAATAGAGCTTAAAGATTTAGCAGGCATATTGATCGCATCTACTAATACAGATGGAAATGGATTTTATGTTTTCATAGATATTCCTTCGGGAGACTACGAGTTATTCGAAACGGATGCTGTAGGCTTCCAGGATGTAGCTGATGATGATACCAGTGTAGGCGCATTTGATCCAGATGGAGCAGATGGTATCGTAGATGATAAGATTTCAGTAACGTTAGCTCCTGGCGAACAAGATGTTGATAATGATTTTGCAGAAGTAGAGCTAAGTTCTATTACTGGATTTGCCTTACTTGATACTGACAATAATGGAACTGGGGATGATCCATTCACACCAGTAATGATTGAGCTAAGAGATAATACAGCTACAGTAATAGCTACTGAAACAACAGATGCGACTGGCGCATTCAGTTTTGTTGATTTACTTCCTGGTGATTATACGCTTACTCAACTACCAGTAGCAGGTTTTCAAAGTGTATATGATGGAGATAGAACAACAGGGGCCCTTGATCCTGATGGAGATGATGGATTGGTAAATGATATAATATTAGTTACACTAGCATCAGGAGAAATTGATTCAGGAAATGAGTTTGTAGATGAACAACTCGCAGGCATATCTGGATCAGTATATAAAGATTCTAATAATGATGGCTTAGGCGATGCACCATTTGCTGGTATAGTTATAAGGCTTAAAGATCTAAATGGAGCCGTAATTGCGATTGATACTACAGACGCCTCTGGTACTTATGCATTTATAGATGTGGCTCCTGGCAGCTACAATCTCATGCAAACGGATTCTTTAGGTTATATCGATTTATTTGATGGAGATATAACTACCGATGCGATCGATACTGATGGAGCAGATGGCTCTATTGATGATATGATTCCGGTAATACTTACTGCTGGTGAATCAGATGATGGCAATAACTTTATTGAATTAGAATTAGGTAGTATCAGTGGATCAGTTTTTACAGATACAACCAATGATGATATAGGTGATACTCCTTTACCAAGTGTTTTAATTGAATTAAAAGATTTAGCAGGAACAGTCATAGATTTTAGGAATACAGATGCTAGCGGTCTCTTCCAGTTTGATGATATCGTTCCTGGTGATTATGTCATCATGCAAACGGACTTGACTGGATACCAAGATCTAAGCGATACAGATGATAGTATCACAACCACTGATAACGATGGGGGTAGTGACCCTATAGACGATATGATACCTGTGACTCTTTTACCTGGAGAGATAGATGCAGATAATAATTTTGTTGAAGAACAATTAGGTTCGATCCTTGGAACAGTTTTGCTTGATTCTGATAATGATAACACAGGAGATCTTCCTTTTACTAATATAGTAATCATATTAGAAGATGATCTAGGAGTAGAGGTATCTCGTGATACAACTAATGCTGGTGGGAATTTTGAGTTTTTAGCAGTCGAACCTGGAAACTATAAATTAGTTGAGGTAGATTCTTTAGGTTACCAAGATGTAAGTGATGATGATGTAACACCAGACCCAGACGGTGGAGATGGTATTGTTGATGATATGATCACAGTAGTCTTATCTGCTGGAGAGATCGACTCAGATAATGAATTTGTAGAAGAAGAGTTAGGAGGTATAGCAGGCTCGGTAATGAGTGATACTGATAATGATGATTTAGGAGACACTCCGATCCCAAATATACTTATTGAGCTAAAAGACTTAACAGGCACGGTCTTAGATTCTGTAAGAACAGATGCCACAGGTGCTTATAGTTTTCCAGATGTACAACCAGGGGACTACTTACTCATGCAGACAGATAATCTAGGATCACAAGATATTAGTGACGATGATACTAGCCCAGACCCAGATGGAGCAGACGGAATAGTTGATGATATGATTAGTGTTATACTCGAAGCAGGGGAGGTGGATATAGATAATGATTTTGTAGAAGAAGAGCTAGGACAGATAGCAGGTACAGTTAGTGCAGATACAGATAATGATGGTGTAGGTGATATTCCGCAAGTGGGTGTGTTAATCGAGCTAAAAGATTTGACTGGTGTAGTTATAGCATTTATGAATACTGATGCGACTGGTGCATTTCAGTTTTTAGATACCCCACCCGGAGACTATATTCTTGAGCAGACAGATCTGATAGGATATCTAGATGTAAGCGATGATGATAGCACTCCTGATCCTGACGGAGCTGATGGTATAGTAGACGATATGATCTCAGTGACCCTGACCGCAGGTGAAGCTGATGTAGATAATGATTTCATAGATGCACAAGAAGGAAGTATCTCTGGTACCGTAACTGCGGATACCGACAATGATGATATAGGAGATACTCCACTCTCAGGAGTATTTATAGAGTTAAGAGATAATGCTGGAGTATTGGTAACATCGATTGTTACTGATATTGATGGTTACTATGAGTTTCTAGGAATAGCTCCAGGAGTGTATATTTTAGTAGAGTTAGATTTACCTGATTATAGTGATGTTAGTGATAGAGATGGCACACCGGATCCAGATGGGGATGACGGTTTAGTCAATGATGAGATCCCTGTAATTTTGGAACCAGGAGAGAATGATGAAGATAATAATTTCGTAGATGAAGTAGTCGGTACCATATCAGGTACAGTAATGACTGATACAGATAATGATGATATAGGAGATACTCCGATAGAGGGTGTAGTTATCGATCTTGAGGATTTACTTGGTAACACTTTAAGATCTACATCAACAGATGCAACAGGGTTTTATATATTCGTAGGAGTACCACCTGGTGATTATATAATAGTAGAGAATGATCCATCAGGATATCAAGATATAGCTGATGAAGACATAAGTATAGATGCAATTGATACTGATGGAGCTGATGGTTTAGTAGATGATAGGATACCTGTAACTATAGTGCCAGCAGAAGATGATAACGATAATAATTTTGTAGAAGAACAATTAGCAATTATATCTGGCTACGTATTAGCAGATACAGATAATGATGAAATAGGAAATGATCCTATCGTCAATGTATCAATACAGCTGCAAGATTTATCAGGCGGAGTATTAGCAACTAGGACTTCTGATGCACTCGGATTTTATGAATTCACAGGAGTAGAGCCAGGAACATATGTTTTAGTAGAGACTGACCTTGTAGGATTTCTAGACGTCAAAGATGAAGACGAAAGTATCACTGCGACAGATCTTGAAGGAGCTGATGGAGTAGTAGATGATAGGATACCTGTAGAAGTTATAGCAGGAGAGATTGACACTGATAATAATTTTATAGAAGAAGAGATCTCTGGGATAACAGGATACGTATTAGAAGATAATAATAATGATGATGCAGGAGATGCAGGGTTGCAAGGAGTAACAATAGAGTTACAAGATCTAGCAGGTACTACTATATTAACTACGACAACGGACAATGCAGGTTATTATGCATTCTTAGAAATATCAGCAGGTGATTATGTACTCGTAGAGACAGATCCAGTAGGGTACCAAGATATAAGTGATACGGATGAAAGTACTGGTACTACAGATGGTGATGGGGGTAATGATCCTATCGATGACAGGATACCAGTAGTTTTAGTTGCAGGAGAGACTGATGCTGACAATAACTTTATTGAAGAACACTTAATGAGTATAGGCTCTACAGTATTCGCTGATCTTAATGGCAATGGTATTGTAGATGGAGGAGATAGTGGATTACAAAATATTACTGTCGAATTAACGGATGCCGCTGGAATAACCATTAATTCTATGCTAACAGATGCTCAGGGTTCTTACTTTTTTGATGATTTAGAGCCTGGAGATTATATGGTTCGTATTCCTACTCCAGATCCTAACTATCTCACCAGCAGTCCAGGTAATGGGGCTGATGATAGAGTGGATAATGATGACAATGGTATACAAATTTCTTCAGGAGGAGTAACTATATCACCAATCATCACACTACTCCCTAACTCAGAATCCACCAATGAATCGTTAATCGGCGGTGCTCAGGATGATACTTTTGATAGTCATGGTGATATGACGGTTGATTTTGGCTTCACAGGTAAAGCAAGTATAATTGGTTTAGTTTGGTTTGATATTGATGGTAATGGATGGTATGATGATTCCAATGAATCAGGGCTTAATTCAGTCACGGTCAACCTGCTAGATGGTACAGGCGGATTTTTATCAACTACTACATCTGATGGGTCAGGGCAATATTTATTTAATGATTTAGATCCGGGAGAATACATGATTGAGTTTATCACGCCCAATGCATATACACCAGTCATACCTGATTCTACTGGAGTAGTTGGGGAGACTATGGATTGTGACTGTATTAATGAAGAAGCCTTGGATAATGATGCTGATACTTTTACTGGAAGGAGTCATATAGTAACGCTTTCATCAGGAGAAACAGAAAATGAGGTAAACGCAGGATTTAATCTTGTTCTTGATGTGGAACTAGCAAGCTTATCGGTAAGATATAATAAAGATAGAGAGTTAGCACGAGTAGAATGGATCGTCAACTCTGAGTATAATAATGATTATTTCATAGTAGAAAGATCTTTTGAAGGTGGTGATTTTGTATCAATAGATAGAATTGCTTCAAATGGGAATACCTCAACTCCATCATTATATCATACTGATGATTTAGACATTACTAAAATCGGAGAATATAAATATAGACTTGTGCAAGTAGATTTAAATGGTCAAAACAATATTAGTAATATAGTATCCTTCGTCAAAAGAAAATCTGCTAATACCTATAATAATGTAAAAGTATATCCTAACCCTGCATCTGATGAAGTAAGAATTGAAATAGAGAAATCGGAGAATGAGAGTGTAATGATAGAAATGTTTGATCTATTAGGTAATAGTGTAAATATCAAAACAACAGGTATTGCTGCTAATAGCAATAGAGCAGATCTGAGGATTGATGTAAGTCGCTTACCCAAGTCAACTTATATAATTAAGGTAATGATAGGCTCAAGAGCAATATCTAAAAAATTGACTGTCTTGTAATAAATGAGAATAAGATTGTCTTTTTGTAAATGAGAATAAAGAAGAGTAGGCCTAAAAACCTGCTCTTTTTGTTATTTATCCAATCTATTTTTTGACGATTGGCTAATTTTTGGAATATTATTTGACATACTAACGATTAACAAGGCTAATCTTACAGCTCACTGAGCAATAAGAAAGGTTTTTTTATAACTTTAAATTTGTCTTAAAACCAATTGTAAGACATATAAAATCCAGGTTTCATTCTCATTATTTTGGGGGTGTTGTTTAATTACAACATCCCTATTTTTTTGTCCCAGCGAAAAACATATTGCTTTTTTGGATATATAGAGATAGTTTTTATCTATATTGTGCTCATAAACAAGGGGCAAGACGTCGTTCGACTGGCATCTTGACCTTTAACCGATATCGACTTATGGGCTTCAAAAAAGAAAACTACACCCGTATGGGTCTTGCTATACCTGTACTTATAGGCTTATGCCTATGTGTATTTATACCTCAGAACATAGCAAATACACTTAATCCACCAGAGACATGCAGTATTAGCGCACTCGTAGAGCCGCGACCTACTTCTAGAGCTAAAGGTTCAGTTGATGCAAAGTCAACCGCGCATACCTATCGGAATGCTGATTGGACAGGTCTCAGAAATGGTAGATTAAGTGATGGACAATTTTTAACTACCTCACTCGATGGTGGTATCTCATCCGCTTGTCTTACGCTTAACAACTTTAATTTTAAAATACCAGAAGGATCTGAGATCTTAGGTATGGAGATATTTGTAGAGGGTGGAGTTCAAGGAGATAGTGTTGATGTAAGGACTAAAAACCTATTCCTCTTAGATAGTGCGGGTAATCCAATGGGTGATAATTTTAACAATTTCGTATCTATAGGAGATGACTGGAGCAATACGTCTCCATCTAGCATCTGGAAATACGGATCTACTAGTTATGACTGGGGAGGTGTACTGACTCGTGATTTATTAAATAGTCCAGAGTTTGGTTTACATATAGAATTAAAAAATTATGCTGATCAGACGGCAGAGGTATCGATAGACCAGATTCAGATAATAGTTCATTACAAACCAGGATTATCTATTTGTCTAGATAACCTACATAAGTGTATTTCATTTTTTGGACCTAGATCGACAGATATTCTCGGATATAATTGGACTGTCCCACCAGGATTTAGAGAACTAGAAGATGACGAGGCGAAGGTATTTAATGTGTTTTTGACAGCGTCGACTCAGCCTGGTGTTTATGACATATGTGTAGATGTAGAGTATAGTACTGGTACTGAGCAATGCTGCAGAAAATTTGAAGTGCTTGATTGTACTCCATCTAGTTTAGGAGATACCGTATATGAAGATATAGATGGTAATGGTGTGCAAGATGAAGGAGAACTAGGAGTAGAAGGCATCACGCTAGAATTATATAATGATATAGACCAATTAATTGGCAATACAACTACCGGAACAGATGGCAGTTATACTTTTGATAATGTAGCGAGTGGCTGTTACTTTGTAAAAGCGAGTGGGCTAAATGGTTACCTACCCTCTATTGGAGTTGATAATATTTTAGATGGTAGTAATGGATATGCTACCACAGAATACTTTACACTTGATCCAGATGTAAGTATTACAGACATTGATTTAGGTTTAGTAAGACCTGCCACCATCAGTGGTACGATCTGGCATGATACTAATGCCAATGGGAGCTTTGAAGATGAACCAACTCTAGAAGGCATCACAGTAGATTTACAAGGACCTGATAGGCCTAGATCAACAGTTACTGATGCATCTGGTAACTATAGCTTTGATGATTTAGTCCCAGGCGATTATACTGTAAATACCACATTATTAGATAGATATGAGTTTACAGTTACAGGTGTAGGTAGTGCGGATACAGATAGTGACCTAAGTAGCAGTGGTATGACAGAGGTGACAGGGATTATTTCAGGATCAGAGATTAATGATATAGATGGTGGCATGTTTAAGCGTGGGACGATTGGCAATTTTGTATGGTATGATTACAATGTAAATGGCTTGCAAGATGAAGGAGAGTTAGGAATACCTGGCGTACAAGTTATATTGAATAACGAAGATGGAATAGTAGCAAGAAGTACTACTGATGCGGACGGAAAATTTAGTCTTCATAAAGTGAAACCAGATAATTATTATCTCAGCTATGATATTAATGATGAGTATATAATCACGCTACCTAATGTAGGTGATAATAAATCTATAGACTCTAATGTTGAGTCATTACAAGACCAAATGCGCACGAGCGATTTCACTTTTGTATCATGTGATTCTTTATGGAATACAGATGCTGGATTTATATTTAAACCAGGTACAATTAGAGGACAAGTATGGTCTGATGATAATCGAGATGGGCAACGACAAGCAGATGAGCAACGGGAGATTTTGACATCAGTAACGCTTTTTCATGGAAATGGTGAAGAAGTGGCAAGCAAGCAAATCGACGCTAACGGTGCATATTTCTTTGATCAATTACAGCCAGGAGATTTCTATGTGCAATTTGATTCAGTAGAAGATCATGTATACTCCACTGCTAACATTGGCAATGATACTAGTGATTCTGATATTACGGACACAGATAGTGGGACTACAGATGTAATCACAATTACACCGGACCTTACTGTTATGAATGTAGATGCAGGCTATGCATATCTAGTGAGCTCTATCTCAGGTACGGTATGGGATGATGAAGACAGAGATAACAGAAGATCTGCTGAAGAGAATAGCTTTAGTGGAATAGAGATAAACTTATATTTTGGTAATGATGAACTTGTAGCAACCACAACTACCGATGCAAGTGGTAACTACACATTCTCAGAACTTAGAAAAAATGATTATTACCTCACATTTGCTCAAGTAGAAGATTATTTATTTGTCACTCCTTTTGAAGGGATTGCCAATGAAAACTCAGATGTATCTCAAAGTATTAGTGATGGTAGTACAGATGTTATCTCTTTGCTAGCGGATACTGATCTTACAGACATTGACGCAGGATATGTCTTAGAAGTAGGAACCATCAATGGAGAAGCATGGGAAGACATTGATTTAAATGGTACTAATGATGATCAAGTATCTTTTGATGGTGTCGAAGTGAAATTGTTTGATGCAGAAGATACCGAGGTAAGAAGTACGAACACGGATAGTGATGGTGCTTATACCTTTGATCTCGTGCCGGTGGGGGATTATTATGTGCAATTCGAATTGCCAACAAGATATATTTATACAGAGTCAAATGGACCAGTGAGTGAACCTGAAAACTCAGATGTAAATCACGTAAACGGAGATGGTACCACTGATATGGTTAGCCTAGAAAATCAGGGAGATGAACAAGAATTAGATGGTGGATATATAATTAATGAAGGAAAATTAGAAGGGCTTGTATGGAAGGATAACGATGAGGATGGGCAGCGACAAGAGTCAGAACCAGGAATGGATGGAGTGCAAATCACACTGCATGATAACTCAGGTGCTGAGGTGGCTAATACGACTTCAGGGGTAGATGGAGATTACTTATTTGATGAAGTAACTGCAGGTGAATATTACATAGAAGTAAATATTCCCGACGATAATATATTTACTCCCGCAGATCAGGGAGATGATAATACCGACTCAGATATTACAGAATCTAATGGAGAGGGTACTTCCAGTAATTTAGAGATATTGACAGGACGAAGATCTACCAGTGCAGATGCAGGATCAGTAGATAACTTTGGTAATATACTTGGAGTCGCATGGTGTGATGTTAATGAAGATGGTATCCTAGAAGTTAGCGAAGAACTAATTGAGGCAATCAAAGTAGAGCTATACACAGAAGACGGAAACCTTATAGAGACTTCGACAACAGCAGCAGGTGGAGTATATTCATTTTTAGAAGTGCCAGCAGGAACTTACTACTTAGTCTTCGCAGACGAAGAGGATAAAAATTTCACAACTTCTAATGTTGGAGACGATAACCTGATTAACTCAGCAGTCAACTCTTCTGTAGTCAACGGAAGTACTTTTGTATTTAGAGTGGGAACAGGTAATAAAGATTATATTAGAAATGCAGGATACCAGTATCTTCCAGGAAGTATCTCTGGTCAGGCATGGAAAGACGATAATACAAACGCAGTAAATGATGACAGCTCTCCTTTTGAAGGTATCTCAGTTACCTTATTTGATAACAGTAACAGTCAAGTAAGTTCTACATCAACTGATGCAAGTGGCAATTATAATTTCCAAGGTGTAAGAAGGGGAGACTATTATGTAGTATTTAGTAGTGATGCAGATTATTTGATGATTACGGCTACTCAAAGCGATGATTCTGATGTCACCAATAGCACGGCAGACGGAGGGACTAACATTTTTGAGGTAATTGCTAATAGAGAGACAACAGATATCGATGCAGGGTACTTATACGCAAGAGGATCTGTATCTGGAAATGCATGGGTAGATGTCAATGACAATGGATTAGATGATGATAACGAAGCATTTCCTAATGTCCCAGTTACCTTGTTTAATGATGCTGGTCAGGTAGGTACTACAACAACAGATGGTGCAGGTAACTACACCTTCGATGATATCTATTTTGGAGAATATTATATTGTATTTGATACACAGCAGAATTACCTATTTGCTCAAGCAGATACAGGTGATGATACAATAGATTCAGATATCAATGGAGCAAATGGAGATGGCAGTACTTCCAATTTTCAAATTTTGCCTAACACCGCAACAACGGATATTGATGGCGGTTATTTCTTAGCGGTAGGTTCGGTATCAGGTACTGCATGGATAGATGATAATGATAATGCTAGTGATGATGACGGTAACGGATTTGGGGGGATAGAAGTGACACTGTTTAGCAGTTCAGGAGAGCAAAAAACTAAAACAACATCAAGTGATGGTTCATATTTGTTTGAGGATGTATTGATGGGAGAGTACTCACTATCATTCCAGTCTCAAGCTGATTATGATTTTGTTACACCTAACCAAGGGGCAGAAGATCAAGACTCAGATGTAACAGGAGCAAATGGTGATGGAAGTACAGATCCTATAACCGTCAATCCAAGAATAGAGACCATGCATATAGATGCAGGATATGTACTGGGCAAAGGAACAATATCAGGTGTAGCATGGATAGATGATAATGGCAACGCATCCAATGATGATAACAATAACTTTGCAGGAGTAGAAGTAACTCTATTAACAAGTAGTGGAGAGAGAACTATGACTACTACCAATGATGATGGTACATACATATTTGAAGATGTATTCCCAGCTAATTATTCATTGACTTTCAATATGCAAGACGGATATGAGTTTGTAGCTGCTGACGCCGTAGATGATAGTATGGACTCAGATGTCACGGGTAATAATGGAGATGGTAGTACAGACGAAATAGTAGTAGCCCCAAGAGCAGATGTTGTCAATATAGATGCGGGTTATTTATTACTTACCGGAAGTGTATCAGGGACAACATGGGCTGATCTTAATGATAATGCTATTAACGATGACAATGCACAATTAGAAGGAGTAGAAGTAACTCTACTGACTACAAATGGAGACCGTACTACAACAACAACTAATAGTGATGGAAATTATTTATTCGAAGATGTAGTGCCAGGAAGGTATACTATAAGTTTTGAAACAAGACCAGATTTTGATTTTGTAACTCCTAATTCGGGAGATGAAGATGTAGACTCAGATGTCACAGGAGCTAATGGTGAAGGTAGTACGGATGAGTTTGTAGTGGTAGCAAAAGAAGAAACTACAAATATAGATGCGGGTTACATACTTGCAACAGGTACTATCTCTGGTACAGCTTGGATGGATATTAATGGTAATGATATCAATGACGATGAGATGGCATTCGAAGGGATAGAAGTAACACTTCTAACCGCTGCCGGAGAACGGACGACGGCAGTTACTGATGCAGATGGTAATTATAGATTTGAAGATGTAGTGCCAGGCATTTACTCTTTAGCTTTTGAAACAAGAGAAAATTATGAATTTGTCACACCTAATACAGGAGATGATGATAAAGATTCAGACGTAACCGGAGCTAATGGAGAAGGAAGTACAGATGAATTTATGGTAGGCCCTAGAGAAGATGTGATGAATCTAGATGCAGGATATCTTATGCTAAAAGGAGGCATAGCAGGATCAGCCTGGAAAGATATAAATGAAAATGGCATCTATGATAATGAAATGCCGTTCGCAGATATAAGTGTGACCTTATATAATGAAGATAGAGAAGAAGTATCAAGTACAACTACTAATGAAAATGGAAATTACCTATTCGATGATCTATCAGAAGGTAATTACTATGTTGTTTTTGCAAGTCAAGATAATCACAGATTTACAGCAGCTGGAGAGGGAGCAGGAAGTGAAGACTCTGATGTAACTGGTGCCAACGGTGACGGTAGTACAGATCTAATAGCAATCAATCCAGGCACTATAACAGAAGATATAGACGCAGGATACGTAATGACTGCAGGGAGCATCTGTGGCTTCGTTTGGATAGATGATAATAGTAGAGACGGTATCAATTCTGAGGGAGACAGTTTTGGAATAGATGTAACTGTTATGTTAGAAAATGGTGATGGTGAGACAGTTCAAGAAACAGTGACTGATGGCGACGGCGGATATTGTTTTAGTAACCTCCCATTAGGCATGTACAGGGTAAGGTTTGTCTTAGAAGATGGTGAGGAGTTTGTTGCTCCAAAGCAAGGTGATGATTCAGGTAAAGATTCAGACGTAACGGATACAGATAACGGGGAGACGGACCTAATAGACCTTATGGATGGAGATATGCCATTCTATGATGCGGGTATACAAACCATCATTATAGAGAAAGGATCTATAGCCGGGAAGGCATTTAAAGATAATAATCAAGATAATATTTTTAACGATGGTGATGATCTGATCGAAGGTTTAGGGATAAATCTATTAAGTGATATCGGTGCTATAATAAATACAACTGCAACTGGTCCTGATGGTACATATAGATTTGAAGATTTAGACGATGGCAGCTATATAGTCCTATTCGAAAATAGAGATGGTCAGGACTTTGTGCAAGAGGGAGTCGGTGAGGATAGATCAGTAGACTCTGATGTTATTTCTACAGTCGATAGTACAGGCAGTTTTGGAATTACTGATATTATTTTACTGGAGGGTGGTCAGGATATTTCAGATATTGATGCGGGAGTATTTATGGAGATGATGCAAGAGTTGGGCTCAGTATCTGGTTCATCTTTTAGAGATGAAAATGGTAATAATATAAACGACGATAATGCAAGCCTCAGTGGTATAGAGGTGAGATTATTTAACTCTGCAGGAGAAGAACTTGCTAATACTACTACCGATGACAATGGCAACTATACTTTCTCAGAATTAGAAGACGGAAGCTATTATGTGGTTTTTGAAGACAGAGATAACTTTGAGTTTGTAATGGCAGATGAGGGAGACGATGATATGATCGACTCTGATGTCACTGGGTCTAATGGGAATGGAAGTACTGATCCATTCGATGTCATTGACGGGATCGATGTAATAAGTATTGACGCTGGTTACTTTACAGAGATAGAGTTGTATAGTATAAGAGGTAAAGCTTTTATAGATGCTGATGCTAATAGTGTGGATAACGATGAGTTGGGTTTAGCAGGAGTCCAGGTACTGTTATTAGACTCGCTAGACATGGAGCTAGCCGCAACCATCACCGATGCAGATGGTAATTATGCCTTTACTAATTTGGAAGCTAATAGCTATGTAGTTGTTTTTGCGCAGCCAGCAGATAGGGATTTTGTCGCTGCCAATGAGGGTGATGATGATACCATAGATTCTGATGTAGAATTTGTTCAAGACGGTTTTGGAGCCACTAATATTATTGTGCTTGATAGTAGTGTGGAGCATGTAGATGCTGGAGTCACAGAAATTGAAATGATAGAAAAAGGAACTATTTCTGGATCGGTGTGGATTGATGACAATGGTAACAATCTTAATGATGATAACAATCCTTTCGCACAAGTAGAAGTAATTCTTCGAAATGGTACAGGCGATGAGGTAGCAGTACAAATAACTGACGAAAGCGGTAATTATAGTTTTGGAGATTTAGAAGACGGGGATTATTTTGTATTCTTCGACCTAGAAGAAAATTATTCTTATGTCTCTGCTAATGAAGGCGATGACGATGCGATAGACTCAGAAGTCACAGGAGCTAATGGCGATGGTACAACAGATACATACAATATTGCTGACGCAAGTAAGATCGAAAATGTAGATGCAGGATACTTTACAGATTTAGATTTGTATAGTATACGTGGTAAGGTCTTTATCGATGCAGATGCTAATCATGTGGATGATGATGAATTAGGTCTTGCAGGTGTGCAAGTTTTATTAGTAGACTCACTCGACATGGAGTTAGCGGCTACCGTAACTGATTCAGATGGTAACTACTCATTTAATGGTCTAGAAGCTAATAGCTATGTAGTAGTATTCGCACAGCCTATGGATAGGGATTTTGTTACTGCTAACGAGGGCGATGATGATACCATAGATTCTGATGTAGAATTTGTTCAAGATGGTTTAGGAGCTACTAATATCATTGTGCTTAATAGCAGTGTGGAAGATGTAGATGCGGGAGTGTCAGGGGACTCTGATACTTATAGTATCAGTGGTAATGCATGGAAAGATAATGATGGCAATGGTATCAATGATGACAATAGTCCATTGGCTTCCATTCAGGTATTCCTTGTTGATTCTTTGGATGTGCAGACAGCCACAACAATCACTGATGAGGATGGCAATTATACTTTTGGAGATTTAGAATTAGGAACTTATGTAGTAGTATTTATGCTCCCTGATGGACATAGATTCTCAGATGCAAATAATGGAGATGATGACACCATAGACTCAGATGTAGAGTTTATTCAAGACGATTTGGGATCGACTAACGCTATAAATCTAAATGGGAATATAGCAAATATAGACGTAGGGTTTATACCTGATGAGGTCATGGAGACAGCGAGTATAAGTGGGCAAGCATGGAGAGATATCAACAGTAATCATCTCAATGATGATAACACACCTTATGCAGGTGTAGAAGTAAAACTTTTAGACTCAAATGAAGAAACCTTAGAAACTACTACTACAGATACAGAAGGGTTATATTCATTTAATAATTTAGACGATGGTATATACATCATACAATTTGAGACAAAAGATAGGAACATATTCTCTGATGCTAATGAAGGAGATGATGATACGGTCGACTCAGATGTATTGGTGGATACAGGACTCACAGATCAGGTAGTAATCGCTGATAATATCGATGCTAATAATGTAGATGCAGGATACATTTCTGATCAGGATTTTTATAGTATTAGCGGAAGGGCTTGGATAGATATAGACGAGGATAACCTCAATAATGATGATGCACCATTCTCAGGAATACAGGTGTTCTTAATTGACTCTTTAGATGTAGAAGCAGCAACGACTACCACTGATTCTCTAGGACGATATACTTTTAATAATGTAGTTGAAGGCACTTACGGTGTGGTATTCACCCTGCCAGCAGAATACAAATTCTCAAATCCTAATGTTGGAGAAGATGAAGCGATAGATTCAGATGTTTTATTTACACAAAATAATCTGGGAGCTGCCGATAAGCTAGTACTAAATGGAGATATTGAGAATGTAGATGCTGGGTATATCCGAGAAGAGCCATCAGGATTATCTATTGCAGGAGAGACATTTATTGATACAGACGAAAACGGACTCAATGATAATGATCAGCCATATGCTAATGTTACGGTTGCTTTATTTGATACTTCAGGGGTAGAGATTACTAGGACGACTACTGATGATCTAGGAGCTTATAGCTTTACGGCGTTAGATACCGGAGCATACTATGTTTCTTTTTGGATAGACAGTACTTATGTATTTACTATGGCAAATGAGGGCGATGATGATACAATAGACTCTGATGTGACGATCATAGCAGATGGTAATGGTAGTACAGAGACAATAGATTTAGTAATGTCTATTACAGATATAGATGCAGGTTATATTTCTACTGATACTATGATGGTAGAGGTAGGTAGTATTGCAGGTAGAGTGTGGGAGGACACCTCCACAGACAACTTACGACAAGATGATGAGCCAACTCTAGAAAATATTGAGGTAAGGCTGATAGACGCTGATGGTGAGCAAGTGGCAAGTGTAACGACTGGTGCAGATGGCGCTTACAGTTTTGATAATATAGAAATAGGTACATATACGCTAAGATTCATAATCGGAGATGCTCAGACTTTTGTCCTTGCCGATCAAGGCGATGATGATACTATAGATTCTGATGTAATCGATGGAGCGGGTAATACTGCGATGATCATGGTTATTGCTGACTCTACAGTTAGTAATAATGATGCGGGTATTCTCACAGAACTACCTCAAGCAAGTCTTTGTGGTAATGTCTGGATAGATAGTGATGAGAATGGGCTCAATGAAGAAGGAGAAGATAAAGTAATCGGTATATTGATAAATATCTTCAATGAGAATGGAGAGTTTATAGATTCTACGAGAACAACGACAGGCGGTTTTTACTCTTTTACAGATTTGCTAGGAGGACATTACTACTTAGAATTTGATACCGAAGGAGACTATTTCTTTACAGAAGCTGATGCAGGTGCTGATGATTTAGATTCTGATGTGACAGAGGCAAATGGTGAAGGAACAACAGATATATTCCTAGGCACAGGCAAGATAAAGCTAGATGCAGGTCTCATACCAGAGACAGGAAGTTATATCAGTGGTAAAGTATGGGGAGATACCGATGAGGATAATGCATACAATAAAGATGTAGATATAGTCTTTGAAGGCCGTGAAGTGTTTTTAGTTAATCGACTAGCTAGGGTAATAGCAAGTACCACTACAGATGCAAATGGCGCATACAGATTTGATCTTACAGATTCCGGACAGTATGCAGTATTCTTTGCTACTAGTGAGGAGATCACTTTTGTAGAAGCTAACGCTTCGGGAGACGATAAGACAGATTCTGATGTGATCGAGATTATTATGATCAATGGTACATTCGGGACAACAGATTTAATCACTTATAACAGTGGAGATAGATTAAGAAATATAGATGCAGGAATAGTAAGCACTGTAGCTAAAGCAGAATCAATCACGGGTATAGTGTGGATGGACGGAAATGAAGATGGCATAAGACAAGCAGATGAATCATTGCTTGCAGGCATAGAAGTAAATGTCTTGAATAATAGTGACGAGATAGTTGCAACTGCTTCAACTGACTCGCAAGGAGCTTATGTAATCAATGATTTAGTTTCAGGTGACTATTACATACAGTTCGTGCTTACTAGTGGCGAGTTTGTAGCGGCCAATCAAGGAGACGATGACGCTATAGATTCTGATGTTGAAGATATAGCAAATGGAAATACAGCAAGCTTTACTTTCGAATCAGGTACGGTGCAGAGTTATGATGCTGGTGTTATGGGTGAAGTACAAGTCAATGCAATCTGTGGTACCGTATGGAATGACGATGATCAAAACAGTCTCAATAATGGAGAGCAGGGAAGAAGAGATGTAAAAGTTTTCCTTGTACAAAATGATGTTGCTATTGATAGTACAACCACAAGTGCAGACGGGACTTATTCTTTCGATAATTTAGAGACAGGGGATTACCGAATATTTGTAGAGAATGTAGATGGATATAACTTCTCTGATCAAGATGTAGGGGAGGATGATACGATAGATTCTGATGTGAATGGTGATGGTAGATCCAGTACAATTAGCGTAGATGGCAAAGAGGTAGTGGATGCCGGTCAGTACTTGGCAGTAGTAGGTATCACAGGTAAAGTATGGGGAGATAGAAATGAAGATAATGTATTTGGGGAGGAAGATATACTCATAGAGGGTCACATGGTTTTTCTACTAAATAGGACAGCAAGAGTTATTCAGACTACTGTGACTGCCGCAGATGGAACTTACAAATTTGAAGAAGTGCCATCAGGTATGTATGCTGTCTTCTTCGATGTAGGTGCGGATGATATGTTTGTAGATGCAGATGCGGGTAGCAACGAAGCTGCCGACTCTGATGTAACAGAGATTATCACTCAGATCGGTCCTTATGCAGTAACACCATTTTTTACTTATGAAGAAAATAGTAGCGTGAGGAATATAGATGCAGGATTAATCAGGACTCCTAGTAGTACTGGATTGGTTGCAGGTGTAGTATGGTTAGATAGTGAGCAAGATGGTATTAGGCAAGATGATGAAGAGCTGTTTAGTGGCATAGAGGTTACCTTATTTAAGACCGATGGCGAGGAGGTAGCTAAAGCGACTACGGGGGATGATGGTGCTTATGAATTTTCTAATGTAGCACCTGGTGAGCACTATGTAGTATTCACATTATTAGGAAGAGAATTTGTTGCGGCTAATCAAGGAGACGATGATAGAGTAGACTCTGATGTAGAAGATCTTGCTTCCGGTCGGACTGCTAATTTTGTGGTAGAGGTAGATGTTACAGTTGTGATGGATGCAGGTATTCAGCCTGCCCAGACTGGTGTAATCGGTATGGTATGGTTTGACTTTAATGAAAATGGTCAAAGAGATAATGACGAGATGGGAATACCTAATAACGAAGTGAAAATTTATAACACTAATAGTGAACAAGTAGCAGTCACAGAGACAGATGCTAATGGAGCATATGCCATTTCTGATTTAGAAAATGGTGATTATTATGTAGAGGTATTTTTAGAAGGCGCATTTGTGTTTACTGAAATGAAGATAGGTGATGATGCGACTGATTCAGATATTACTGAAGCAAATGGAGATGGTACATCTGATACTTTCACCTATGAAGGAGGATTAGTGCAGGTAGATGCAGGTCAGATATCTATAGTGCCAAGTTTCATATCTGGTCAAGTATGGGAAGATAAGAATGGGGATAATATCCTAAATGATGGTGATGACTCTGTAGGGGAGTTGAGTGTTTACTTACAGTTTGATGGTGAGTTCATTGATACCGCTATGACGGAGCCAGATGGTACTTATATTTTTGAAAATCTATCAGTAGGGCAATACATCGTCTATTTTGAGCAAAGAGATGGTATGTTCTTTGCGCTGGCTAATATTCCAGATGAAGAAAACAAAGATTCTGATGTGCTGAGTACAGTAGAGATAGATGGAGAAAATTTTGGAATCACTGAAGAGATTTCTATAGGCTCAGGACAGGTTAAAGCTAATGTAGATGCTGGAATCACGGCTTCAGAGCTTAGCCCAGGATCTATAGCGGGAGTGATATGGCTAGACGAAAATGATGACAGCATAAATAATGAAGAAGAGGGCCCGGTAGAAGGTGTAGTTGTCACTTTGTATGATGAAACGGGAGGAACAGTTGATGTAATTGAAATTCCTGCTGATGGAACTTATAAGTTTGAGAATCTTAATCCTGGACTTTACGCAGTACAGTTTACGATACCTTCAGAATTCAATTTTGTAGAAGCAAACCAAGGTGAAGAAACCGAGGATTCTGATGTGTCTATGTTTGATGGTTCTTTGGGAGTTACTGATGTAATCACTGTAGGTGACGGAGAAGATGTTGTGAATATTGATGCTGGCTTAAAACCAGTTACAGTTAACTTCTCAACGATTGGTGATCAAGTGTGGTTAGATGTAGATGAGGACGGGATACTAGATAGTGATGAGTTAGGTATGAATGGTGTTACCGTAGAGCTCTATGATGCATCGTCTGATAACCTAGTAGCATCTATGGTGACCATAGATCATCCAGAACTAAGAGATCCAGGATTCTATCAGTTTACAGATTTACCTAGTGGAGATTACTACCTTAAGTTTGAGTTACCTAACGGATATATATTTTCTAATCCACGCATGGGTACGGAGACAATTAAAGACTCTGATGTCACCGGAGCTAATGGGACAGGGACGACTAATACAGTGACTGTAGATAGGATCACAATGACAGACATAGATGTAGGGGCATTCCAGACTACTAAGTCTGTAGTTGGTGATTTTGTATTTAATGATAGAAACTCTAATGGTATCCAAGACAGTAATGAAGATGGTATTAATAATATCAGAGTAAGAATATTTGATGAGGACAATAGACAAGTGGCACAAACCTTTACGCAGTATAATAGAGCAATGGATAGAGGAGGTTACTTCTCATTTAAGGTTGATCCAGGCACTTATTATTTAAGATTTGATATTAGTCAAGGGTTATCATTTACAGCTAATGACATAGGAGATAATGATGAGAGAGACTCTGATGTAAATGGAGAAAATGGATTTGGTACCACCTCACTCTTTGAGGTAGATCTAGCAGAAACAAATTTAAGCTTAGATGCAGGATTGATTACCGAGCCAGCTAACCTAGGTGATTATCTCTGGGTAGATGCTAATAGTAATGGTGTACAAGATGCTAACGAAGATGGCCTCAATGGTGTGACAGTTAGTTTATATGACAAGGATAATAATTTAATGATAAGTACGACTACAGCTGATAATAATGGCCAGAGTGGACACTATTTATTTGAGAATATATCAGCGGGTCAGTATTATCTATTATTTGATCTGCCAGACGGATATACATCTACAGTGCCTAATGTAGGAGGCAATGATGCAGAGGACTCTGATATTACAGATGTCTTTGGTAGAGGTACTACTTCTCTTTTCACCTTGAGCAGTGGAGAAGATGAGCTTGATGTAGATGGAGGTACTGTGCTATCGTCTAGTATAGGCGACTATGTCTGGGAGGATATAAATGGAAACGGTGTACAAGATAATAGTGAGTCTGGCACAGAAGGCGTCTTTGTCAAGTTGCTGGATAGCACCGGCACATTAATAGATACGACTAGATCCGATGTGAGAGGCTTTTATATCTTCGATAATCTACGATCTGGTGACTATAGTCTAGAGTTTGACTTGCCAGTAGATAAGACGGTGACATCATTAAATAGTGGTGCAGATGATGACCTCGATAGTGATATCAATGCAGAAGGAAAATCACCAACAATTTCTTTAGATTATAATGAAGAAATAAATAATGTCGACCTAGGGTTAGTATCTAACTCGGTAGCTTTTAACTCTGGTGTAGAAAATGGTCTCATCGCTAAGGTATATCCTAATCCGACAATGAGATTCATAACGATAAGTACTAACAATATTTATCAAGACGATACAGAAATTAAGGAAGTACAAATTTTCAATAATCAAGGCGCATTAGTGAAGACATATGATGATCTGAAGTTGTTAAAAAGTGGAGGTTCTAAGTCTTACGAGATTGACCTTCAAGGAATGCAACCAGGTATCTACTTCATCAAAGCGAAAGTTGGAAGGCTTACCTATAAGAAAAAATTAATACTGATAAATAATTAATAAAGAAAATTAATTAGGCCCCAAAAAGAGCTGGATGAGAAATTGTCTGGCTCTTTTTTTGTATGAAGTTTGCAACTCTATTTTTCAATTCTATAGTGCTGTTACTATTCAGGCATTTGCTCATTTTGGAGTAAACTGCTATCCTAAATAGCGATCAAAAAAACCAAGCATAACTTTATAAAACTCAAACTTATTCTCCTCATTAGCAAAGCCATGCCCCTCGTTGTACTTGACCATATACTCTACAGGAATATTATTTGCTTTCAGTGATCTTACAATCTGATCAGACTCATCGATATTAACTCTAGGATCATTAGCACCCTGCACCACAAGGAGTGGCACTTTAATCTTATCGACATGAAAGACTGGAGAAGCCTCTTCCATAGCAACCTTGTCTTTCTCAGGGTGACCCACCATCTCATATAGCGTGTCAAGATATGGTTGCCAGTAGGGAGGAATCGTTTTCATGAAGGTGAATAAATTAGACACTCCCACAAAATCAACAGCACAACAATAAACATCAGGCGTGAAAGTAATGCCTGCTAACGTAGCGTAACCGCCATAACTTCCTCCGAATATGGCCACTTTATCTTTATTTGCAATTCCTTCGGCGACTAGATGTTCAACACCATCAGTAATATCATCTTGCATTTTCTTACCCCATTGCTTAAATCCTTTTTTCCAGAATGACTTGCCATAGCCCGTACTTCCTCTATAGTTCATTTGGAATACTGCATATCCTCGACTAGTCATTAGCTGTATAGCAGGGTTGTAACCCCAGCCATCTCTTACCCATGGTCCGCCATGAGGATGTACTATCAGAGGAATATCTTTTTGTTTGCCCATTGGGAGGCTCAAGTATCCGTTGATCAATAATCCATCTCTAGTCGTGTAGGTCATCGGCTTCATTTCTGACATATCATCTTCATCTAGCCAATCACTGATGTCACAAATCTTACTGACACTATCTGTAGATCTCTCATATAAGTAGTAAGACCCGAGCGATCGATCACTATAAGTTCTCAAGATCCATTTCTCTTCATCTCTATCAGTACTAGAGGCATTAATTTCATATGACCCTGGGATCAGCTCATGCCATCGTTTTTGTAAGGCTGCTCGATCATCATCTAAGAAATGTATATGACTCTTCCAGGTGGTATAACTTACTCCAGTAGCTTTTTTGTTTTTTCGAGACCAGATCAGGCTAGCAGTATCGACCTCATCGTGTGAGAAAATTATTTCACCAGTTTCCTGCTTCTCGTGCATGTCAAACTTGGTAAGGATAGTTTTATCTCTTCCAAGATTAGACACTACATAGAGGATATGAGAATCTTCAGCGTCAAAGTGCGCAGGGGATACCTGCTCAGTGAAATCAGTAGTTATGATGTCCCTAAACTCCTCATCCTCATTATCTCTATAAAGTAAAGTATGATTAACGCCATCGGTAGTTCTCATAGCTATCCTAAGTCGACCTTGATTATCTGTCATCCATCCTTCTATAGGCTCTGCAGGATTGTCGTTAGCAGCTATTTTTACAAATTCTCCATTTTCTATATTAATCTTGTACGGCTCAAAGAGCATTGGGTTCTCCTTATTCATCCCGATGATCATATGAGCATCATCATGAGGTAGAGAATCAATTATATTTATTCTTATCTTCTCAAAAGGAGTCAGATCGATAGAATTACTACCATCACGATCCACTGCATACAATTTAAAATTCTCATCACCTCCATCATCCTTAATATAAATCAAGCGATTATCATTAGCCCATCCAAATCCGGGAATATCTCTTTCCTGCTCAAAAGTAATCTGAGTCGTTTCTTTACTTCCTATCTGTTGTACAAATATATTTCTACGTCTCTCATATGGTCCCAGAAAAGCATAGTGCGTTCCATCCTTAGAAATACTAAAATTCGAACGTTCAGGATTCTTAAAAAAATCTTCGACAGAGTATTTATGATTAGAGTTGTTTGACTCAGTCAGACTTTTGAGTTGAGCATCTGTGCTAACAAGAGATGGGTCTCCAGGTAATTGCTTGTTTTCCATAGGTAATAATTGTTTCTATTCTGCAGCTAAAATATGATAGGTCAATAATATTAAAACTTTAGGAACAAATGTAGTAGTTCTAGTATGAGGTAGAATTTGTTATTGATATATTGTTGTTAGCAATCAGAAGGAAGAAAAAATACAAAAAAAATGAATAGAGAAATTATTATACACCTTCATTCGATAATCGGAATAATTGTTTTTGCAACAGGATTTTTACAAATTTTACTTAAGAAAGGAGGCATAAGACACAAAATTATAGGGCAAGTTTATTTATATGGTTGGTTAGTTTTACTAATATCTGGAGCATATCTCGGTGGATTATTAATAACTATTATTGGTGTTTTTGGTTTCTATTTTGCTTTGACAGGCTCAAGAATTGGACATTTAAAAAATAAAGCAATAACGGTATTTGAAAATTTGATTTTTACAATAGGCGGTCTTCTTGCTTTATCTATGCTTTACTATTCGATAACTCTATTCATGAAAGGTCACCAATCTTTTGCAATTATATTTGCGGTTTTTGGTGGAATTTTCCTATTTACTACGGTTCAAGATATTTCTAAATATATATTCAACAAACCTCTAAAAAAACAGATTCACGGGAAATTAGATTGGTACTTTGAGCATTTTACTAGAATGTGTATTTCTTTTATTGCAGCTGTTACAGCCTTTACATCCATTCAAAATGTATTTGGAGATAATACATTAAATTTTATAATGCCAACAATCATAGGAGTAATCCTAATTGCCTTTGCTACTAGATCATATAAAAAGAAATTATTAAAGTAAAATCTGAACTGCTAACAAAGACAGAGTACAGACGTATTTCGCTTTTGCTCCATACAGAGCATGTGTCGGCGATAGGTGTAAGCAGAAATTCAAATATTGAAAGGCATTAATAATATATCAACAGCCTTTTGAATGATGAAGTAAAATCTTTGTCAAATACAATTAGACATCCAAATCCTCGGAATATAAAGACAAGCTCAAATAATCTTAGTAGTAATTTTTCATTGGGATTTACCAGAAATTGTTTGTTTGGTCAATCGGATGAATATGGAATTTTGGAAACAATATTTAGAATAAGGAGAAGGGTAGCTTAGCCGAATTCAATAATCTAAATTGACAAGATTAAGTATTTAACTTTGAATAAATTTTATTTTAGACCTATCAGATAAAACCTTGCAAATGAATTATGTCATAGGAATTGACTTTGGTAGCGATTCAGTAAGATCAATCTTAGTAGATAGCTCCAATGGGGAAGAGCTTGGATCATCTATCCATTATTACCGTAGATGGAAAGATGGACTGTATTGTGACGCGGTTAACAATCGATTTCGACAGCATCCTATGGATTATATCGAAGGGATTGAAGCAACTATAAAGGGATGCATAAAAGAAGCGGGAGAACACACCGCGCAATATGTCAAAGGCATCAGTGTAGATACCACGGGGTCGACTCCTGTAGCTGTAGATAAGCAAGGAACTCCCTTGGCTTTGACACCAGAGTTTGAGGAAAATCCAAATGCTATGTTTGTGTTGTGGAAAGATCATACCGCAACAGCGGAGGCAGACGAGATCAATAGATTAGCTAAGAATAGCGAAATTGACTATACTCAGTATGTAGGAGGTATTTATAGCTCTGAGTGGTTTTGGGCTAAGATACTCAAGGTGAGTCGGGATGATGCGGCAGTGAGCAAGGCAGCTTATACTTGGGTAGAGCATTGTGACTGGGTACCGTACTTGCTTACGGGAGGTTCGGATGTTACCAAAATGAAAATCAGTCGATGTGCTGCAGGCCACAAAGCGATGTGGCATGAGTTGTGGGGAGGATTACCGCCTAATGATTATTTCGCTCGGTTAGATCCCTTGTTGGATGGCTTAGTAGATCGTATGTATAAGCAGACTAATACCAGTGATGAAGTGGCCGGTATGTTATCACAAGAGTGGGCGGAGAGACTTGGTTTGTCTGAGGAGGTAACTGTAGGTGTAGGTGCGTTTGATGCGCATATGGGTGCTGTAGGTGGGCAGATACAACCTTATTATCTTAGTAAAATTATGGGGACTTCGACTTGTGATATTCTGATAAGTCCCAAGCAAGATCAGGAGCATCTAGTTAAAGGCATATGCGGACAAGTAGATGGCTCAGTAGTGCCAGGCATGCTGGGGCTGGAGGCAGGGCAGTCCGCTTTTGGAGATGTCTACGCTTGGTATGGTCGACTGATAGAAGACCCCATTGTTGATTTTATTAAAAGTACCTCGTTGCTAGATCCTACGATCAAAGAGCAACTCATCGCCGAAATAAAAGACAAACTCATACAGCAACTAGTAAAATCGAGTGCTCGCGAAGAGATTGGATCTGGTGGTGTGCTTTCTTTAGAGTGGATGAATGGGCGACGAACTCCTGATGCAAATCAAAGGCTAAAGGGGGTCATCAATGGGCTTAATCTCGGAAGTACCTCAGCTAAGGTTTTTAGATCATTGATAGAAGCTACGTGTTATGGAGCACGTAAAATCGTAGAGAGATTCATAGAAGAGGGTATAGAGATCAAAGGTATTATTGCTCTAGGAGGAGTGGCTAAGAAGTCACCAATGATCATGCAGATGATGGCAGATGTGATGAATCGTACCATAGCGGTAGCTAAGAGTGAACAAACCTGTGCCTTAGGAGCTGCCATGTTTGCAGCGGTACATTCGGGTATTTATCCCGATATCCATGTAGCCATGCAACAGATGGGGCAGGGTTTTGAGACCGAATATACTCCCGACCCAGAAGCGGTCAAAGCATATGACTACCACTATCAAAAATATTGTAAACTGGCTTTAGAAATGGAAGCTTACCAAAAGAAAACCCAAGAGGATGAGTCCTAGCAAATATCAACATATAAAGGAAGAAGCCTATCATGCAAATATGCAATTGCCTGCGCTTGGTTTAGTGCTGTATACCTTTGGTAATGCCAGCGCGATAGATAGAGATTTAGCAGCATTTGCGATTAAGCCTAGTGGTGTGCCTTATGAGCAGCTATCGCCTGACGATATGGTTGTCATAGACTATGATGCTAAAGTCCTAGAAGGAAAGTTGCGACCCTCCTCTGATACAAAAACCCACGCCGTACTTTATAAAGAGATGGAAGACATCGGCGGTATTGTTCATACTCACTCAACCTATGGTACGGCATGGGCTCAAGCGCTACTTGATATTCCCATCTTTGGTACTACCCATGCTGATCACCTTACAACCGATATACCCTGTGCCCCACCAATGTCTGATGAGTATATAGAAGGAGACTACGAGTATCAAACAGGCTACCAAATCTTAGATTGTCTCAAAGAAAAAAACCTAGATTATAAAGAGGTGGAAATGATATTAGTGGGGAATCATGCTCCATTCACTTGGGGTAAGGATGTGAATAAGGCAGTCTACAATAGCGCAGTGTGTGAAGAGTGCGCGCGCATGGCATACTTAACTTTACAGATCAACCCTCAGGCAGTAAGATTAAAAGATACACTCATCAAAAAACACTTCGATAGGAAACATGGTAATGACGCATACTATGGGCAAGGGTGTTAAAACCTGTTTTTGAATTGGGATAAAGTTGTATGCAAGAATAGATTTATCAATAAAGAGCGTTGACAATAATTAGTAAACCAGAGAAAAATTTCAATATGATAAACACAGATTTAAAATCATATAAAGTTTGGTTTCTAACAGGTAGCCAGCACCTATACGGAAAGGAGACCCTTTTACAGGTAGCTCAACATAGTAAAGAGGTGGCAGCTCATATTGATAGGGTGAGTCCTACAGCCGTAGAGTTTAAGCTGGTACTTACAACCTCAGATGACATTTTGAGTATAATTAAACAAGCCAACTCAAGTGACGATTGCATCGGTATTATATGCTGGATGCATACCTTCTCACCGGCAAAAATGTGGGTCAATGGATTGAAAATTTTAAACAAACCTTTACTGCACCTTCACACCCAATATAATACCGCTATACCTTGGAAAACGATAGACATGGATTTTATGAATCTTAATCAATCGGCGCATGGAGGTAGAGAGTTTGGGTTTATGTGTTCTAGATTAAGAATGGGAAGAAAAGTAGTTGTAGGTCATTGGCAAGAAAAGAAAACTATAGATGGAATAGTAGGTTGGATAAGAGTAGCTATTGGATGGCATACGATGAGTAACCTGAAAGTTGCAAGGCTAGGAGATAACATGAGAGAAGTAGCAGTGACTGAAGGTGATCAGGTAGCCGCGCAGATGACCTTTGGTTTTTCTGTCAATGGTTTTGGTATCGGAGATCTAATAGCGTATATCGAGGAGATATCGGCAGGAGCAATAGATAACTTAGTAAACGAGTATAATGACACTTACGTGATGCAGGATAAGCTAAAGGCAACTGGAGCTTTTTATAATTCCTTAAGGCAAGCTGCACAAATAGAGTTAGGACTACGAGCATTTTTAGATAAAGGAGAGTTTACAGCTTTTACAAATACATTTGAAAATTTATATGGCTTAAAGCAATTACCAGGTATAGCTGTGCAGCGACTTATGGCTGATGGCTATGGTTTTGGAGCAGAAGGTGATTGGAAAACAGCTGCATTGTTACGGACAATGAAGGCGATGTCTGTCGGGGTAGATGGAGGTAATTCATTCATGGAAGATTATACCTATCACTTCTCTGCTGATGGTAATAAAGTCTTAGGTTCTCATATGTTAGAGATATGCCCGAGCATAGCTAAAGGTGATGTGCGATGTGAGGTCCATCCGCTAGGGATAGGCGGTAAGGAAGATCCAGTCCGACTAGTATTTAGTGCGAATGAAGGGCCTGCGCTTAATGCATCTTTGATTGATATGGGAAATAGATTTAGGCTTATAATCAATGAAGTAAACGCACAAGTTATTCCACACAACTTGCCTAACCTTCCAGTAGCTAGAGTGCTTTGGGAGCCTATGCCAGACCTAACCACAGCTGCCCAAGCATGGATACTTGCAGGGGGTGCTCACCATACTTGCTATAGTGATAATGTATCTACTCAGCAATTAGAAGATCTAGCAGAAATAGCAGGAATAGAAGCCCTAGTGATTGATAGTAATACAGACATCAGAACATTCAAGCAAGACCTAAGAACTAATGAAGTGTACTACCACCTTAACAAAGGATTTTGATATTAAATACCTTTAGAAATATTTTACCGCTAAAAAAATCAAACTCGAACTAATAGTTAGCAACTAGCGTCAAAAGCCTTGGTAAGTATCACTCTACCTTGGTCCTATTAAATTATTAAAAAATAGGAATCAGTGGAAAATCAAATTCAAGTAAATTCAATTGGTGATATTCAGTATGAAAATGAAAATCATTTTATAAGAGTAAAAAAGAAGTTTCGAGAAGGGCTAAAAAATATTCAAGGCTTTAGTCATTTGCAAATAGTATGGTGGGGAAGCCTCGTTGAAAAGGTAGAAGATCGTGCTCGTTTAATCACAAAAAAACCATACAGGAATAGTCCGGCTGAATTGGGAGTATTCGCAACTCGATCTCAGTATAGACCAAATCCTATCTTGATTACCACTATCTATGTATCGGAAGTAGATCTTAAGAACGGGTTAATATATACGCCATATATTGATGCTGAAAATGATACACCTGTGTTAGATATTAAACCATATCATCTTTACGAGCGAGTCAACGATTGTAAAGTTCCAGAATGGTGCGCGCATTGGCCTTCATCAAGTGAAGAGTCAGCAAATTTTAACTGGGAAGGAGAATTTAATTTTTAATAAGCTACTTATGAAGAATAGGGATAAAATATTAAAGACGATCATATTCATTGAGTCAAACTTAAAAAATGATATCACCATATCAGATATAGCAAGAGAGGGATGCTGTTCTTTATATCATTACATCCGACTATTTAAAAATATGACAGGACTTTCACCTAAGAAGTATTTGCTTAAAAGGAGATTGACAGAAAGTATAAATGAGCTTAGAAATTCAGATTCTAAAGTCTCAGCTATTGCATATGATTATGTATTTGGCAGTCATGAAGTTTATACCCGGTCCTTTAAGAAGCATTTTGGAATATCACCCTCTAAGGTTAGTCAAGGAGAAGTAATAGCCCATCATTTATTACTTCATCAAATATCTAAGGACTATATTTTTCAATCAAAAGAAACAAGGAATCAACCACCAGAGCTAGTTGAATTAAGTGAGATGACGCTTGTTGGTTCATCTTATTTTATAAAGGGGAAGTTAGAAGGTCTAGACCTTACTGCAGAATGGAATGAATTCATGAGGAATGTAGATTTAATAAAGAATAAAACTAATCCAAACGAATGTTACCAGATGCAGTATTGGTCTGAGAGCCAAGGAATAGAAGGTATGCACTTTTTTATAGGTGTAGAAGTGAATGCTTTAAAAGATGTACCACCACAGTTTGTAGTTAAGTTTATCCCGCAAGGACACTACCTTAAGTTCGTTCATCAAGGTCTATCTAAAAATGTAGGATTTACCTACCGCTATATCTATGAAGAGTTCTTGCCAGATAGTGAGTATGATTTAACTATGCCTTTCAATTTTGAACTGTATAATCAAGACTACGTCTCACCCAAGAGTGAAGCATCAAAAAGCTATTTGTTTATACCAATAAAAAAATAAATTCTTTGCAGAACCTACTATCTAGCAATGCTCATCAAAAGCTTGCGCAAGGTTCTGAGCTATAGCTTGAGCAGAGTTACCTTCGATATGATGACGCTCTAACATATGCGCTAGTTTACCATCTTTAAACAAGGCTATAGATGGTGATGATGGAGGGTAAGGAAGAAAATACTCTCTTGCCCGATCCGTAGCTTCTTTGTGCACACCAGCAAAAACGGTATAAGCTTTGGTAGGGACTTTAGCATTTTGCATCGCTAACTTAGCACCAGGTCTTGCATTAGCAGCCGCACAGCCACATACAGAGTTAACTACTACTAGAGTGGTTCCTTCTTTATTGGCCATCACTTCATCTACTTGCTCTGGAGTATTTAGTTCATCGAAACCAAAATCAGTAAGATCTTTGGCCATTGGTGTTACAAGTTCTATCGGATACATTTTATATAACTTTTAATTAATATTATCTTTTTTATAATATGTTAAGTATTAAATTCACTTCGAATTTATGAATATGATAAGTCTGAAACACGAATTTCTCATTTTTGTTACGTTAATCCTTCTTTTTTCTTGTACTAAAGACAAGTTGGTGCCTGTAGAGAGCAACTGTGTAGACGAAGTTACCTATGACTTGCAGGTAGAGGAGATCATTAATACTACTTGTGCCTATTCTGGCTGTCATGATGGATCTGGTGCTGCACCAGGGGACTATCGTACCTATCAGGCTATGAAACCATGGTTGACACCTAACAAATTTGAAGGTAGAACTATAATCGGTAGAGATATGCCGCCTAACTATGCAGATGGACCGACCTCACTAACTCAAGAAGAATTAGATCTTGTGATTTGTTGGGTCTTAAATGATTACAATGAAAATTAATAGCAATCTCATATATACAGTAATATTTTTTCTTGGATGCTTTAGCTTGCAATCGCAAGATGATGTGATCAGCGAAAAGCAAGATGAAAAAGTAATAAAGACCTTTAAAGATACGAGGATCATAAATGCACACTCGGTAGAAACTCTGAAAGCACACAAATTGGACTTTAGGGTGACTCACCGATTTGGAGATCTTGCAGGTGCTGCAGGAGGATGGCCTACTTTTTATGGATTGGAGAATGCATCTGATGTTTCTATAGGTCTAGAGTACGGCTTATCGGATAATATTATGATAGGAGTCAGTAGAACAAAAGGTTCTGGTCCTCTTAAGCAAAATGTGCTAGGCTTACTCAAGATTGCTCTGATGAAACAAGAAATCAATGGTAACCTTCCATTTAGTCTAACAGTGTTAGGGAGATCATCTTATTCTACTATGCAAAAAAGTCAGACAGAGGGGGTATTACACTTTTTTGAAAGCGGAGCACACAGATTTTCTTATCACCTAGGCCTATATGGAGCTCGTAAGTTTGGAGATAGATTTTCGTTGCAAGCTAATGTTGCTTGGACTTATAGAAATATAGTATCAGACAATGACCTTAATGACCTAGTGTCTGCAGGTGCAGCTATGCGGATTCAGGTGACAAGAGCATTCGGGTTGATATTTGATACAACTATTCCATTTTCTTCTTTGCGAACTGCTGAAAATGGTTTTTATCCAGCATTTGGAGTAGGATTTGAGTTTGATACCTACGGAGGGCACGTTTTTCAGATAAATTTAACTAATGCAACAGGCATTGAAGAGACTGATTATATACCCTATACACGTTCTAATTGGGGAGAAGGACAGTTTAGATTAGGATTTACAATTTCGAGGTTATTCTCACTTTAATATGAAATACGCAGTTAGTTTTCTTCTAGGTCTTTTAGCACTCATGATTCCGTCTATGATAGAAACGGAAGAAGCACCTATTGTTGATGGAACTTCTGTTGCCATGGTGTTAGAGCAGATGGGAGAGGACTATTTGGCAAAGAAACCTAAGGATATAAAAAATGTATCTGCGCAGATAGGAGAGGATATCATAAAGAGAGGCTTCTCTAAAAGAAAAGGCCAGAAAAAATCAAAAAGACAGAGCAAGCATTTTGTCTGTACCTCGTGTCACAATATAGAGCGAGAAGATCCGGATCTATCCGTTAATGATCCTCAAGCCAGACTAAACTATACTAATGAGAAAGGGCTACCTTTTCTGCAAGCTACAACACTCTATGGTGCGGTCAATAGGGACAGTTTTTATAATGGTGACTACGAAAAAAAGTATAACGAACTAGTAAAGCCGGCGAGGAATGATATACGAGAAGCTATACAACTATGTGCAGTAGAGTGCGCCCAAGGTCGTAAGTTACATGATTGGGAAGTAGAGTCTATTCTGAGTTATTTTTGGACAATAGATCTTAAAATGGAAGATCTTAATCTATCGGAGAAAGAGATAGAAATCACTAATGCTGCTGTAGGGCAATCTGATTCTATCGTTAATTCTGCAAAGAAATTTATTAAAGATAGATACCTGACGGCCTCCGCGGCAACCTTTGTCCTACCTCCAGAAGATAGAAAAAAAGGGTATGAACTGAAAGGTAATCCTGCAAATGGTAAGTTAATCTATGACAACAGCTGCTTACACTGTCATCTTAATATGAAGTACTCTTATTTTCATCTCGATAATAACAGTATGTCTCTCAATTACTTGAGAAACAAGGCTGGCAAGTTTAGCAATCACTCTATCTATCAGGTGATTAGATACGGCACTTATCCTAAGCATGGCAAAAAATCTTATATGCCTCAGTACACACAAGAGAAGCTTAGCGATCAGCAAGTAGAAGATCTTAGAGCGTACCTTGTGAAAGGTGATTCTTAGCTATCCGCTAGCCAGTAAATCCGTAAAACAAGTCCCGATTGGGAATTATGAAGTAAATTGAACAGGTAAAACGCCTCAATTCATATTTAATATTTAAGAGTGTATAAATTATCTTCACTATTATCAGTAATATTTTTAATCCTCTGTATCTCTATAATTTTATCTAGCTGCTCTAATTCGTCTAAAGAACAAGTTAAAATGAAAGAAGAGGAACCCGCATATGCAAGTGATGTTATTCCATTTTTTGATCACTGGAATTTGATTTTGGGTAATGGAACAAATGCGGGCGTTGCAAATAAATTTGAGCACAAAGATTTTTTTTATGTTTCAAATGATGGAAATACAGATTGGGTAGTATATAAAGCGCCTAACTCAGGGGATACTCATGGTACTTCTAATAATACAAGAACCGAGTTAGCACAATTAAAAAAATGGTCCGCTGTAGATGGTGGTAAATTATCAGCAACACTAAAGGTGATGAATGTATCAACTACTGGTGATGCAAGGGTAGCAGCATCATACTCGGTAGTGATAGGACAGATTCATAGTGCAGATGGACATGAGAATGAACCGCTTAAAATATTTTACAAAAAATTCCCAGGTCACGAAAAGGGCTCGGTTTTCTGGAATTATGAGATCAATACCGCAGGTGTTGATAATTCTGGAAGATGGGATTATTCTACAGCCGTATGGGGTTATGACTTTTCTGTCGTGGGCGAAGGTGATAACACCTTTCCAGAGGAACCTAAAGATGGTATTGCACTTGGGGAAGAATTTAGCTACGAAATCGAGGTAAAGGACGGTATGATGAATTTAAAGTTTGTTTGCGAAGGACACGAAACAAAATCATTTACAAAAAACTTAGCTGTATCAGCGTATACATCAGCCGATGATATTCCTCAACAAACTCAGAAATTATTTGTGCCTATTGGACAAGACGGACTAGAGCGTGAGAATGCTTATGCCGCAGAAGGACTATTCTTTAAGCTAGGTTCTTATAATCAGACAAATGGTAAATCTCCAGAGGTAAATAAAAACTGGTGCTCAGGTGCTCAAACCCACGGGGGAGATATAGAAATGCAGTATAAAGACGGAAACTATGCTGAAGTTTGGTTCAGAGAGGGAAGTATTTTTGTAAGTAATAATTCAATATCTAACGAAGGTTACTTCACTAAGAATGATTAGCTATCTGGTGAGTAACCAAAGCTTTACCAAATCAGTTTATAACAATGGGACAACTTACCAAACGGTAACTTACTGAGTAGTTCTGTTAAACTGAGAGGATTAAATCTTCTTGCTAACAAACGGTGTCATAGTATACCCTTTATCCTTCAACAAATTTATAACTCCTAGCTCGCCTCCGAGGTGACCAGCACCTACCGCGAAGAATGTTGGTTGCTCAGCCATCATGTCAATCATAAGCGGAATCCAATTCTTATTCCTGCCAGTGAGTAGGACATCGTCATAGCCTTCTAGCCCTCCTTGTTCTGCGGCAAACATTTCCTGCATGGCATTAAGATCTTGTTGTTTGTAGATATCTACCATTTGTTTAAACTGGTCAGTACCCGTGTCTCCTGCTTGTATGCTCTCTACTAGCATCTGAGCTTGATCTTTGTAAGGGATACTATCAAATACACTCATCTGAAAATCAATGGTCTCTAAACCGCCCATAGGCATTTTAGAACTCTTTGCCATTTCCATGAATTCCATTTCGTAAGATTTGATCTTACCAGATTGCATAGCCATAGGATCCATATCTCCTGAAGCAAATACAGTTAAGAACATAGGTTTGATTCTTTCAAAAAACATAATTGGAAATCCTTTCTTCTGGAAATGATCACCTACCATCTTGTAATCTTCCTCAGTCAGAAGATCCTTCAAAGTAAGATTATCAGACATAAATGCTTTTTGCATTAAGCTCATTGCAGCGCTCATATCACTCATGTCTTCCATATTAATTTCAAATACCATTTTGTCGCTCGCTTCGATTGCACCAAGAGTCCCTTCCGGTAGAAAAAAATCATCTTTATCAATAATATGAATCGTTCCATATAGATAAGAAGGCTTAGTAAGCTTATTGCCACTTATTTTCCAAAGCAGCGCGTTGGCTAGTTTCTCATCCTTAACCACTTTTACAGTACTCTTAGCGGCTTCATCCAGCTGCGACTTAGAAGTCTTACATCCAGCTAAAAGCGATATAACTAATACGGTACTTAAAAAGTACTGTAGTGGTCTTAATAACTTACTCATATATTATTTTTTATAAATATTTTGCAATATATAGTCAATAAACGAAAAGAACAGAGGAAAGAGTTCACTTAGTATAGCTAATTAATTGGTTGATCGTTGACGATTTACTTCATAGAGTATGATTCCTGTTGCTACTGATACATTGAGAGAATCTACTTCATCACTTTGAGGAATTTTAAATAGCCCATCACTGACTTTGATAACTGTATTGTCGACACCATGATCTTCTGATCCTATGACAATTGCTGCAGGAATACTAAAATCTATAGTTGATACATCCTTAGAATTCCTGAGGCTAGAACTATAAACTACCATACCACTATCTTTCAAAAAACTAATGGCATTAACCAGATTTGAGATCCTACAGATTGGTATATCTAAAATTGCTCCAGCAGAACTTTTAATAGCATCCTTATTGATAGCTGCTGTGCCCTTAGATGGTATGATGATAGCATGCACCCCGAGGGCTAAAGCGGATCTAGCTATTGCTCCGAAATTGCGCACATCAGTTACATGATCCAAGATTAGGATCAGAGGAGTTTGATTAGACTCATAGATATGAGGGATGATGTCTTCTATATTCTGAAATGAAATAGGAGAAGTAAGCGCCACCAACCCTTGATGATTCTTATTAGCTGATAATTTATCTAGTTTATAATTATCTACTCTTACTAAAGGTATACTAGACTCACTGGTAAGTTTCCTGACATCTTTTTCGGTCTCACCTTTAAGCGTCTTTAGAATAAATACTTTTTGTACAGGTTTGCCATTTTGCAATAGCTCAATGACAGGATGTTTGCCAATGACAGTTAGTTGTTTACCTGTCCTATTATCTACTTTTTCTCTCATGATCGCCACAAAGATACTAGCTTTTAGAGGATAATATATTGACCCTAATCATAGAGGAATCGGATTTTTAAAGATTATAATGATTAGAAGAGTACAGAAATATGTCGGGAGGCTTTATAGTTATAGATATATGATTAGAATTGACTTCCAATTAACGTAATTTAGTTACTTACATTTTAAGAATATGATGATGAAGAAACTGATACTCAGTATACTGATTTGCTCGCTAGCATTATACTTAAACGCTCAGAAAACAGATCTCAATAGCTCAGTCAAAAATTTACTCTTAGAGCAGCAAGAAGGATGGAAACTTACAGATAGAGATATTAGTGAGTTTGCGATCACAGATGCCTATACTTCTAAACACAATGGAGTTACTCATGTTTACTTCCAACAGTTGCATGAAGGTATCCCAGTATTTAATGCAATTTCCAATTTTAATATAAAGGGAGGTAAGTTATTAATTGGAAATAATAATCACATTATAGATTTAGAGTCTAAGATTAATGCCAATAAACCACAGATAACCCCAGTACAGGCGCTAGAAAGAATTGCTGTAGCACTTGATATAAAATATGATAAGTTACCATCAGTAAAGAAAAAAAATAGCCAGATAGAAAATACGTTCAACCAAGCAAGCTTTACGAAATCAGAGATTCCAGTTAATCTAGTCTACTATCAAGATAAATCTGGTAAAATACATCTAGCGTGGAATATTGAATTGCAGATGAGTACAACCTCAGATTACTGGAATGGGATAGTAGATGCAACTGATGGAAAGCTGATAAAGAATAATAATCAAACCTTATACTGTAAGTTTAGTGAAGATGCTTATGGAAGAGCAGATGGTTGCAGAGACCATAATCATACACATAGCTTGCCAAGAGTAATGCCTCCTGCAGCAAGTGTGGCGGATGGAGCAACTTATAGAGTATACCCTCTACCTATAGAGAGCCCTATACATGGAGTACGATCGCTTGTCGAGAGTCCGGCGTATGAGTTTGCGTCTCCATTTGGCTGGCATGATACTAATGGTGTTGCTGGTCCAGAATTTACCATTACAAGAGGAAATAATGTCAGGGCCTATGAAGATTCGATGGATGAAAACTCGTCTCAGAGTAATGAACCTGATGGTGGTGAAGATCTAATATTTGATTTTTCGTTGATACCGAATGCAGAACCGGACTCTATTATGGATGCAGTGATTACTAATTTATTTTATGTGTCTAACTATGTACATGATTGGAGCTATTACTATGGGTTTGATGAGCAGTCTGGTAATTTTCAAGTAAACAATTATGGGAATGGAGGCCGAGATAATGATGATGTGCAAGTTAATGGGCTAGATGGGGAGGACGTCGGCAATGCTAATTTTAGTATTACTAGAGATGGAAGTAAAAGTTTCTTGCAGATGTATAAGTGGAATGGAGGAGCAGGAACTACTTTTTTGAATGTTGACTCTCCTGCAAAGATTAGTGGTGCTGTTGAGACTGGTGAGTGCAGTTTTTGTCCAACGATAGGGTCAGCGCCGACGACTGGTAAAGTAGTAGTTACCTCGGATGCGGCTGGTAATCGAGGAGATGGATGCGATGAAATATTAAATTTTAATGATGTAGCAGGTAATGTAGCTTTGATAGATAGAGGAGGATGTAATTTTGTTGATAAAGTGTTTAACGCAGAGCAAGCTGGAGCAATAGCCGTGATAGTTTGTAATTATGAAAACAGCTTGTCGAACATGGGAAGGCCTGGAGGCGATATGCAAACCTTTGGTATTCCTGGATTGTTTTTAGAGCGCAGAGATTGTGAGTCTATTAGGGCATCAATCATCGAAGGGGAAGAAGTGCAACTAACCTTTCAAGCAATCACACCCAACACAAGTGGCCCTAGTCAATTACCAGGTTCGTTTGATAATGGTATCATAGCGCACGAGTATGGTCACGGTATATCAGGGAGACTTACAGGAGGTCCCAATAGCGTTTGCTTATTTAATGATGAGCAGATGGGTGAAGGGTGGAGTGATTTTGTCACCTTAGTTTTAACTCACGAGCCAGGAGATAAAGGAACTGATTTAAGAGGTATCGGCAACTATGTACAGACAAGTGACCTATTAGGAAGGGGAATCCGCAGAAAGCCATACTCTACAGATCTAAATATAAATAATCATACTTATAATAGTATTAGGAGTAATAGTCTAGTGCCTCATAACCTTGGTGAGGTGTGGGCTACTATGCTATGGGATCTTTACTGGGCATTCGTAGAAGAATATGGTTTTAATCCAGATTGGACAGATAAAGAGTCGGGTAATTACAAAGCAGTTCAGTTGGTCTTTGATGGGATGAAGTTTCAGGGCTGTAGTCCTGGATTTGTGAGAGGTAGGAATGGGATACTAGCAGCAGACGAGGCACTCTTTAATGGCGAGCATCAGTGTATGATATGGGATGTGTTTGCAAAGCGTGGTTTAGGATTTTTTGCAGATGAAGGATCATCAGATAATCGTAATGATAATGAGGAAAATTATGACCTGCTGCCCGGCTGTATAAAAGAAATAACAATGACAAAAGAAATGACTGAGGTGATCGATGCAGGCAACGATATAAAAGTGAAGCTTACAGTTGTCAATAATAAGGAGGAGCAAGTTACAGGTACATCGATAACAGATATTATTCCAGATGGAGCTAGTTACAAAGCTGGGTCTGCTAATGTAGAAGCTATCGTTGATGGTAATACACTTGTACTAAGTGTTGGACAGCTTAATAGCCTGGGTCAGAAAGAGGTTAGGTATGAGCTAGAGACCAATGTGGATAAAAGTGGTAGTTTATTAATTGATGATTTTGAAGAAGGCACTTCTCAATTGACTGGCTTTCCTATCAAGAATGGATTAGTAGAATGGAGAATAACTGATGAGGTCGCCTTCAAAGGATCAAGCGCGCAATTTATTCCTAATGATACCACAGAGTTAGATCAAGGGCTTGTTACGATCCAGCCGCTAAGAGTGCAGGGAGGCAGACCTACACTTAGTTTCAGACATATGTATGACACAGAGTACTTTTTTGATGGAGGCATTGTAGAAGTATCGACTAATGGTGGATTACAATTTGATTATTTACCAGAAGATCTTTTTCTCAAGGGGGGATATGATACAGAGTTAGATTATTTCACATTTGCTTTACCAAACACTAGAGGCTTTAGTGGCGATAGTAAAGGATGGAGAAGTAGTTATATAGACCTAAGTGATTATATAGGTCAGGAGATTTTGATCAGATTTAGATTTGGTTGTGATGATTCTCCTGTCACGTTTGATCCTGATAGACCTAATCAAAGGTTAAATGAAGTCCCAAAAGAAAATACAGGATGGTATGTAGATAATTTTGAAATAGTAGATCTCTCATTTCTTGATGGAAACATGGCAGTTTTAACTACCAGTGAAGGAGATCGAGCTGAAGCAAAAGATATAACTATAGTGAACACAGAGTTCACTACGCCAACTAATGAAGTATTATTAGAGCATAAATTTTTAGTATTCCCTAATCCAGCTCAGGAGTCTGTAACTGTGAATTTCATTTCACAGTTAGCTAGTCAAGGGAAATTACAATTACTCGATATGCAAGGGAAATTATTGAAGTCAGAATCGATTTCAATTAGGAGTGCTAATAGTCACACAGTGGATGTTAAGGACGTCCCAGCAGGCATCTACCTAATACAAGTTGTAACAGATGGGTATCTACTAACAGAAAAGCTAATTATTGAAAACTAAGCCAAGTGCTCATGTATCAATAATTAGCTTTATCTAAAAATGATTCTTTTTAATTTATTCTTCTTCAGAAGAAGGACCTTCCTCTGATACACTATGAGTTGTTTTATTAATACTTTCATCTGATAAAGGTTCAGACTTAGGATCTATTACTTCATCTATATCCTCTTTGACACCTTCGATTACTTTCTCTATTTTATCTTCAACTACTTCAGCAACTGCTTTGACAGTATCGACTACGTTTTCTACTGCTTCACCGATCGTCTCAGTTATCGTATCTATGATGTTTTCACCTTGAGTTACAGCAGCGACGCCTCCAAGACCTCCTGCTAAAGCAGCAGCTTTACCGAGACCATTATTATCCGTATCTGCATCGCCTTCTGCTGGAGCTTCTTCGGCTACTACTTCTGGTTCCTTTGGCTTTACCACTGGTTTAGGAGTATTTTCTTTTCCGACAGTCTCAATCGTTTCTGTTTCAACTACGGTCTCAGTTATCTCTGTTTTCACAACAGGTTCTTCTGATTCCACAGTTTTTTTAACTTCTGTAGGTTCAGTGATTTTTTCACTTGTATTAGCTTCCTCCTTTGGCTCATCAGATTTAGTTGCTGGGACGACGATAGGAGGCACCACAGCTTTTTTTGGTCGCTTAGCTGCTTTGATTTGCTCTGCAGCTTTTTCAAGCTTGCTTTCTTCGCTTTGCATATCTTCTTTCTTTGCTTCTATATCTTGCGCGATTTTCTCTTTTACCTTAGACTCTTGAGCTTTTATTTCTTGCTTTACTTTTTTCTCTTCTTCTCTTTTCTTTTCCTTTTCCATTTTTTGCTCTAGCTCACCTTTAGTCTTGAGCATGTCTGCAAGTTTCTCCTCTTTAGATCTTACTCGCTCTTCTATCATCTTCATCTTTGCTTGCCTGATCTGCATCTCTAATTGTCCGTCGGTAGTCTCGATTCTTTTATTCTGAAAGCCCATATCTCTCTTATCTCTATCGATAGAGCTTTGCATTTTATTAATCGCAGATAATAGACCATCATATCTTCTGTTAGCTCTCTCAAAACCAGTCTTAGCTGGTCCTGCTGATCCAAATTTCTTTTCTTTAACTTTTTTAAATGCACCATCTAATCGCTTCCATACTTTTGAGCGATCCGACTTGGTGAGGTCAGCATTTTTAAAATCCGATTGGATAGATTTAAGCTCATTGAATATTGGTTGTAGGCCTAATCCTTTCTCTATACGATTTTCAATCTTTTCTAAGATGGTGAAGAATTGGGTAGAGTTAGTTTTAGAAATATCATCATACTCCTTGTTCATTTTCTTCTTAAGAGCCTTAAGAGAATCAAAGATAGAGTTTGTAATTTCTCTTAACTCTTCTGCATGACCTCTAAACAAGTTTTTCTCTCTAGCCTGAGATTGGATTTTATCCCAAAACTCTTTCATCTCATCCCATATGTTTGCTTGGAAGCTATCTAGCCGGCCTACTTTTTCCTTAAAGTCTTCGAGTTCTGTCTTGTAAGATTGGTGTAGTTTGGAAGATAGCACTACGAAATGCCATTCTGTCTTAGCTCTATTTATCAAGTCTGTTCTGTCGACTCTTATAGTTTCTGGTAATATATCTTCAGTTATAGAAAGTTCTTTTTCTATCACTTCGTGGCCATCTGGAAATTGGACACTACCGCCCGACCTCCATTGATTCATCATTTGATTATAAAACTCTTCTGTAGCGATGGCTTCATTAAAAGTGTAGATCTTAAGCTTGTTATCATTAGGCTCAAGCTCTATAGCTACTAATAGTTTTTCATCTTTTTCATTGGTACCCCAAAGGACAATTTTCGTCTTCATAACTGTTCGTATTTAGCGCGTATAATTTCAATTCTAATAGAGAACTTTTAATTATACTATTTTCTGTTCTATCAAGTATTCTGCTATCTGTACGGCATTAGTAGCTGCACCTTTTCTAAGGTTATCAGATACTACCCAGATATTTAATCCATTTTCTACTGATTCGTCTCGTCTGATTCTGCCTACGAATACATCATCTTTGTCTTTTGCAAAGAGAGGCATCGGGTAGGAATTATTCTTATTATCGTTAAGCACTGTTATTCCTGGAGCATCCTCCATTAACTTAATAACTTCTTCTACTTTAAAATTGTTCCCAAACTCTATATTAACAGATTCAGAATGTCCGCCATTTACTGGTACCCTTACGGCTGTAGCGGTGATACCTATGGAGTCATCACCTAATATTTTTCTTGTTTCGTCTACGAGTTTGAGCTCTTCCTTTGTATAGCCATTGTCAAAAAACACATCACAATGTGGCAGACAATTCTCAAAAATTGGATGAGGATATGCATTAGCTTCTCCCATTGTACCTCCTCCTTTCTCAGCCTCATATTGTCGCACTGCTTTCACACCAGTACCTGTAAATGATTGGTAAGTAGATATGACTAATCGCTTGATGTTAAATGCCGCATGCAAGGGAGCAAGGGCTACTACCATCTGGATTGTCGAGCAATTTGGATTAGCTATGATTTTGTCTTCACTCGTGAGTAAGTGCGCATTGATCTCTGGTACTACTAGCTTTTTGCTAGGGTCCATTCGCCACGCAGATGAGTTGTCGATTACTATTGTTCCATTCTCAGCGAACCTAGGAGCCCACTCTTTAGAAGTGTCACCCCCAGCAGAAAAAAGAGCTATCTCAGGCTTCTTATCGATAGCTGTTTGCATACCTATCACCTCATATTCCTGCCCACTGAATTGTATTTTGTTACCAACTGAGCGCTCTGAGGCAACTGGTAAAAACTCATTTATAGGCAGATTTCTTTCTTCTAATACTTTTCTCATGACACCACCTACTAATCCTGTGGCTCCCACTACTGCTACTTTCATTACTTTTGTTACTTTGTAAGCCCCAAAGATATTAGCAATTCTTGATTAATGCAGATTAGATTTATTTTAATTTTCCTAGCAATTTTACCTTTTGGTTTAGCAGCACAGATAGACGAAGACTTTGATGTTCAGAGTGTCGAAGAGTTATCTTTTTGGTCTGGAGACTTAGATGATTTTATTATTAACGAAGATGGTCAGTTACAACTTAGCGCCGCAGAAAAAGGAAGCTCTAGTATACTTGCTCCGGTGAGCCTATCGGAATCAACGGAATGGCAATTTTATTTCAATCTAGATTTTGCTCCTTCAAATTCTAATCAGTTGAGAGTTTATCTTTTTGCTGATGATAGTAGTCTTGATGAGAGTGATGGTTATTACCTAGAAGTAGGGGAGACTGGTGCAAATGACAAGCTTAAGTTTTATCGGCAAGAGAATGGTGACAAGACGCTGTTAGGAGAAGGGAGTATGGCTGCTCTTGGAACTGCCCCTTCAGTTGCCAAGATTAAAGTTGTCAAGATTAGTGATGGTGATTGGCGTTTTTTTGCCGCTTATAACAATGATCCTTTTGTCCAATTAGAATTTGAACTTTCTGAGAAGAAAATCGCATTAACAAATGGATTTTTTGGCCTCACATGTAAATATTCAGAAACAAGAAAAGATAAATTCCTATTTGATGATATCTATGTAGGAGATATCAAAATAGATACGGAGGCTCCAATCTTAATCTCAGCTAAATTTGATTCTCCGACTCAGATTCGACTGCAGTTTGATGAGTTGCTTTTGCCAGATGTTGCGCTTGATCCATCGATTTATATTATAGATAATGGTTTAGGAAATCCAGTAAACGTGACGCTTGGTGAGTTTGATAATGAGATATTATTAACAATAAATCCTGCTGCCGATGGGATAATCTATACACTCAGTATTGAAGGCTTAGAGGATTTATCAGGAAACCGTATATCAACTGATCGTACACTAGTGCTGTCGTCACAACCTACAAAGGGAGATCTAGTGATTAATGAAATACTCTTTGATCCTAATCCCGGGACTGAGGATTTTGTAGAGCTATATAATATATCTGATAAGTTTCTCTCGCTAGAGGGATTGATTTTGCAAAATCTAGATAATCAAAGGGCGGTACAGTTAAGCACAGATATCGTCCTTGCACCACTACAGTACTTAGCAATTACCCCTGATGCTGAAGCGTTAGATAAGGACTATATGTTACTGATACCAGAGAATATATTAGAACATAGTTTGCCATCTTGGAGCAATAATGCGGGTAATGCGACCTTGACTTTAGAAGGATTAACAGAGCCCCTAGACAGCTATGATTATACTGAAGACAAGCACTCGGTATGGATAGATGACGCGGAAGGTGTAAGTCTGGAGCGGATCGATCCGGCTATAGATACTAATCTTGACTCTAACTGGCAGTCTGCTTCTGAGCAATCTGGCTTTGCAACTCCTGGATACAGAAATTCTAATTTTACTGAATTAGGCATTGACGAAACTGAATTTGTACTATCAAAAAAGACTTTTTCTCCTGATGGTGATGGTTTTGATGATGTTTTAGAGATAAACTATAGGGTAATTACCTCAGGATTTGTCTTAAATATGAGAGTATTTGATGACAGAGGATATTTGATAAGGACCTTGACAAATAATGAGATACTTGGTAGAGAAGGTACCGTCATATGGGATGGTACTACTGATGAAGGGGGTTTGGGAAAAATGGGTATCCACATAATTTGGTTAGAATACTTTGATGAGCAAGGGACAATCGGTCATAAGAAGTTATCTTGTGTATTAGCAAAACAACTCAACTAGATGTTAATTGATTTAAATATAAACGTTTGAGTGATTTCTTAAAAAAGAAGGGAGTTCAATACTTTATCATAGGTTTGATTATCTGTGGAGTGTTGTTTGTTGTCTTCAATCCTTCCATAGGGTTGGTACAGCAAGGCTCAGATTTTGCGGTCCACTTTATGCTTGCCTACCTCATAGGTGGATTATTTTTTCTTATCCTTAATCAAAAGGACATCATGCTCTCTTGTTTTATCGCATGTGTGGTGTTGTGTCTGTTTTTAAAAGATTCCTCTAATTCAGCATTTTTATTTCCTCAGATAAACAGAGAAGCTAGCCTGCGAGTAGCGCATGTAGATCTATCTGCTGCTGGCAATAACTATGATGTGTTCATGAAGTCTATTTTAAATAGGAATGCAGATGTGATTTCATTTCAGGAAGTAGATCCTAATTGGAAAACAGTTTTTGATTTTTATTTGACCAATGCCTATCCATATAATAATTTGAATATCAGGATAGATCCATTTGGTATGGCCGTATTCTCTAAGTCACCGATTATAAGGAGTGATACCTTATACATCGAAGATTATCCGACCTTATTAACTACTCTTTTTGTTGATAATAAGAAAGCAGTCACTATTGTAAGCTCTTATACAATGCCATCTCTTGATAATAATTTTAAGACTTCTAATAGAAGATACTTGGCAGGGTTAGCCCAAGAGATATTAAAGTCTCGTACACCAATAATCAACTTGGGAAAATTTAATATGCCTTATTGGAATAATGACTTAAAAGCTTTTGCAAATCAAACAGGTATGGAGCACGGTCGAAGAGATGCAACAGCTGCAGGATTAAATACGCCTTATGATCATATCTATATAACTAATGAGCTAGAATGCACTTCGCACGAAGAAATCTTAGATGTAGGCAGAAACCACCAAGGAATAATCGGCAACTATCAGTTTAAGGAATCTGGACAAGATCTTCCACTAAGGGATCAAGGCAATGCGCCTACTGTAGAGAAGTTCTGAATAGATAATCAAACATTCGCTATCTAATGTCATCGCAGTTCATCTCTACGATTGCAAAGTCTTATGTGTAGCACTTAATACCTGTGTAACGCCTTCTGGAGTAGGAGCCTGTGCATATACTCGCAATACTGGCTCAGTACCGGAAGGTCTTATCATCACCCATTCATTGTCACTCAAGTAAAATTTGTATCCATCTATAGTCTCCGTCTTGGTGACATTACGATCACCGATATGGGTTATACCTCCAGAGTTGCACTTGGCAATTATAGACTGTTTTAACTCCTCTGAGATGTGTAGATCATCTCTGTCATAGGAGAAGGATCCTACCAACTCATATACCTCTTGTACGAGTTCTTTTAGGCTCTTCCCGGTCTTAGCCATGAATTCCATAATCATAAGTCCTACCCAAATTCCATCACGTTCAGGGATGTGACCTTTGACAGCTATACCTCCTGATTCTTCTCCACCTACCACTACATCTTCTTTAATCATAATCTCTGCGATGTACTTAAAACCTATCTTAGTAACCTCCACCTCTAAACCAAACTGCTCAGCTAAGCGCTTCATTTTATCAGTGACAGAGAAGGTTATGATAACTTTGCCATTCAGGTTTTTATGCTTATGCTGGTAAATTAGTAAGAGCAAAAGTAGGTGATGGGAATCCACAAATTTTCCATCTCCATCATACATTCCGATCCTATCAGCATCCCCATCATTAGCTAAGCCTAAGGTCAAGTTCTTGTTATCCTTAAGCAGCTTAGAAAGCTCTTGTAAGTTACGATCTATAGGCTCAGGAGCCTGACCTAGAAAGGACGGGTTATAATCGCAATGTAGTAGGGTAGCAGCAGGGAAAAGACGTTTAATCACATTCTGGCCAGCGCCCCACATTGCATCATATACCAAGCCTACATCAGAGTTGCGCATCGTATCTAAGTCAAAATTACTTTCTACATGATCTATATACATTTGCTCCATATCAATGTAGCTCAGTAGACCATCTTCCTCTAATTGCTTAATACTTGGTAACTCATTAATACAGTCATCAGGAATCTGCGACTCGACCTCAGCAATATCTGATGGTATCGTTGGCCCTCCGAAAGAAGATTTTAGTTTGAACCCATTGTAGGATGGAGGGTTATGAGAAGCTGTGATTACTACTCCAAGGTCTGATTCAGTTTTTACAACACCTAGAGAGACCATAGGCGTAGACACAAAGTTTTTAGATAGAAGCACTTTGATACCGAAATTACCAAATACAGTCGCCGCAGTTTCACAAAACATCTTACCACCAAATCTGCAGTCATAACCTATGACTACTTGCGACATCTTTTTAAATAACATCCATCTTGCTGTCGCCTCTGATATTCTTTTCACGTTATCTACTGTGTATTCCTTAGCGATAATTGCCCGCCAGCCATCAGTTCCAAATTTAATCTTCGTCATTTTCTTAGAATTTTATCTACTAGGTAAAAATTAATGGATGAATATAAAAAATATTAGATAGTTTATTATCAGCAAGTTACGTATATTTGAGTAGTGTAATATGTAGTTCATGAAAAAGTTTGTAGATAAGCACATTCATAAAGGATTGAGAGCTAAGTTAGTAGCTGATTTGCGTCGTAAAGGCATAAAGAATCAGGCAATTCTAAGTGCATTCCTAGCCATACCTAGACATTATTTTTTAGATGAGGCATTCTTTCAGTGGGCGTATAAGGATGCTGCTTTCCCGATAGAGGTAGGTCAGACCATATCTCAGCCCTACACCGTTGCTATGCAAACTTTATTGCTAGAAGTAAATCACAATGATAAGATTCTTGAGATAGGCACAGGATCAGGATTTCAAGCCTGCATACTTTCGTATCTAGGGGCAAAGGTATATTCTATAGAGCGTCAGAAAGTACTCTTCGAAAAAACTTATAAACTACTCCGCCAAATTGGTTTTTCTAAGATAAGGACGTTGTATGGTGATGGATTTAAAGGGGCAGCTAAATTTGCTCCATTTGATAAAATCATAATCACTTGCGGAGCAACAGAGATTCCTCATTCCTTATTTAGCCAGCTAATAGATGGTGGTATTATGGTTGTGCCTGCTGGGAATGGAGACAACAAAAAAATGTATAAGATTACCAAGCAAGGCGAAAAGTTAATAAAAGAAGAACATGGTATTTACAGATTCGTACCTATGCTTCAAGGCGTTAATGTTTAAGTCTTCTAATCAGTCTCTTTACCTTACCTTACGGCCGTCTGCTTTTCTTGATTTATAGACTACTTCTCCGCTACCTTTAAGTTGTACCAAAAGACCAGCGTATGCACTTTCTGATGTGGTATCATAGGTTTTGCCATCATAACTTATCTTTCCGACGTTTTTATCCCAGTCTTTTGCCAATAAGACAAATCTGCCATTTGCCTTTTTATTAGGGCCAAACATCAGAAATTTATCAGGTCCAGACTCAAAACTTACAGCTACCCGATCTGATTGAGGCGAGAAAATAACTGTACCGGGCGTCCCTCGTTTAAATCTTATTTCTTCTACTCGACTATCTTTCTTTACTTGTATTTTTCCATCTTTGATATTAGTTTTGCCCCCTCGTCGAGCTCTAGTTAAAACAATATCTTCGGACAAGAAAAACTGTATTTTTTTAAGTTCTCTCTCTTCCCACTCATATTCGTTTTGCATCCTATCAGTGAAGTAATGGAGGTTTTTACTACAGGAGCTAAGGCTCAATATTCCGAATACGAAAAGTGATATTCTAAAGCAATTCATTATTCTAAAGTATGATTTTAAGAAATGCGATTCTAATTCCTTAAGAATTCTTTAATAGTTGATGTCTATAAGACCTTTAAATTAAAACATCTTTAACCCTCAACTGTATCTTTTATTTTTAAAAAAACCTTTTAGTATCTCACTGCATTTATCGTGCAATAGCCCAAATGCTACATTAGTCTTTGGGTGTAGCATATCTTTGCCATGCTTCATAAAACCATTTTTATCATCTGCAGCTCCGTAAACTAGTTTGCCTAACTGTGCCCACTTTATTGCTCCTGCGCACATACTGCAAGGCTCTAGCGTCACATATAGTGTACATTCAGTAAGGTACTTTGCCGATAGGTAGTTTGATGCCGCTGTGATAGCTAATATCTCCGCATGAGCGGTCACATCGTTGAGCAATTCTATTTGATTATGAGCTCTAGCAATTACAGTTTCATTGCAGACAATAATTGCTCCCACAGGTACCTCTCCTATATCTTCAGCCTTTTGAGCTTCTTGATAAGCCTTTTGCATAAAATATTCATCAGAAAAAATCTCCATCGTCCAATAAAGAAATAAATAATCTGTGGTAATTGCTATTCAACAGATTAAAAAATATATCCTTATTTTTGCGCATGGAATCAATAAATAATTCTACACAAGCTATCCTTCAAGAAGCACTAACTTTCGACGATGTTCTTCTTGTCCCTCAATATTCTAATGTTTTGCCCAGAGATGTGGATATCAGTTCGCAGTTGACTCGTGGTATTAAACTCAATATTCCTATAATATCAGCAGCCATGGATACTGTGACCGAACATCGATTAGCTATCGCTATGGCACGACAAGGCGGTATCGGTGTCATTCATAAAAATATGTCTATTGAGGCGCAAGCTGATGAGGTGAGAAGCGTTAAAAGATCTGAGAGTGGGATGATCATAGACCCCGTGACACTTAGCAAGGACTCTATCTTGCAGGATGCGCTTAACCTCATGAAAGAATATAAGATAGGCGGTATACCAGTAATAGATGATAACAACAAGTTGATAGGTATTCTTACCAATCGTGATTTGAGATTTGAGACGGATTATAATCAACCGGTAAACGAATTAATGACGAAAGAAAATCTAATCACTGCGCCGGCGGGTACGACGCTAGAGCAAGCAAGAAATATCCTTCAAAAACATAAAATAGAAAAACTACCAGTAGTAGATAAAACTAACACCTTGGTAGGTTTAATCACCTACAAAGATATTCTCAAAGTAGAGAGCTACCCTCACTCGTGTAAGGATAGTAGAGGGAGACTGAGAGTAGGTGCAGCTGTAGGAGTTACTCAAGATACTGTTGAGCGAGTGCAAGCATTGCAAGCGGTAGATGTAGATGTAGTTTTTGTAGATACTGCTCATGGACATTCTCAGTTTGTATTAGATACTGTGAGGGATTTAAAAAAGCAGTTTGGTGATTTGCAAATTGTAGGTGGTAATGTCGCAACGGCAGAAGGGGCAAAAGCATTAGCAGATTGTGGTGTGGATGCAGTGAAAGTTGGAGTAGGTCCAGGTAGTATATGTACGACCAGGATAGTAGCCGGTGTAGGAGTTCCGCAACTCACCGCAATTATGAGAGCAGCAAAGGGTCTTGCTGGGACGGGTATTCCCCTTATCGGTGATGGAGGCATTAGATACACTGGCGATATTGCAAAGGCAATTGCGGCAGGAGCCAATACGATTATGGCAGGATCATTATTCGCAGGAACGGAGGAAGCTCCAGGGGAAACAGTTTTGTTTCAAGGGCGTAAGTTTAAGGTATATCGGGGGATGGGCTCGCTAGGCTCTATGAAGCTAGGCTCAAAGGATAGATACTTCCAAGATGCGGAAGATGACATCAAGAAGTTAGTACCAGAAGGTATTGAAGGAAGAGTCCCATTTAAAGGATCAGTAGCAGAGGTTATGGTACAGTATACAGGTGGATTAAGATCTGGGATGGGTTATTGCGGTGCAGCAGCCATAACAGATCTGCAGTATACGGAGTTAGTTAGGATATCTAATTCTGGTATCAAAGAGAGCCATCCTCATAACATTGCCATCACTAAAGAAGCACCAAATTACTCAGGTAATTAATGTCTCTACTGCCGAGCTCATTTTATACTAGAACCGATGTAGTACAGATAGCTAAAGATCTATTAGGAAAATATTTAGTGTCTACTACAGATGGCTTAACTACAGCTGGTATGATTGTAGAGACAGAAGCCTATCGCGCACCAGATGATAAGGGCTGTCATGCTTACCAAAATAAATTAACAGATCGTACTAGTACTATGTTTGCAATAGGAGGTACTTCCTATGTCTACATTTGCTACGGAATACATAATCTGTTTAATGTCGTCACTGGTCCTAAGGGTGTAGCACATGCTGTGTTGGTGAGAGCTGTAGAGCCTGTAGAGGGATTGGAGTATATGATGGAGAGAAGAAAGTTGACTGTTGTTAAAAAAGAAATGGTAAATGGCCCAGGAAAATTTACTAGGGCAATGAATATTACTAAGTCTCAAAACAATATATCACTGCTATCAAAAGCTAATAGCCTATGGCTAGAAAGCAGGGGCACTATAATAACTAAATCAGATATAGTGGTAAGCCCTAGAGTAGGAATGGGAGTAAGTGTAGCGGAGTGCTCTAACTGGCCATGGAGGTTTAGGATTAGGGATAACAAATGGACAAGCAAACCAGATCACGTTTACTATAGACCACACGCATAAGTCTCTAGGGACAATCTTACCATTGGCCTTTGACTAAAAAATAACTTGAGTAGTTGATTGAGAAGATTATAGATCTACAAATTCTGTGGATTCTACTTCTTTGGTTTCGTGAGTGACTATTGATTCAGGATATATTTTAAACCACTTATCTAAAAAGGCGAAGTATTCTTTTTTATCTTCTGTATTCATGGGTGTTAGTTTTTACAACAAATCAGTCGGCGAATATACTGTTTAGAAGTATACCTACAAGTCTTTTACAAACAAAATGCATTATTTAAAATCGTCAAATTGTAGATTTAAATTAAGTTTATCAATTGCATAGACTGAGAATCAATGACATATAAATTAATTTAGTTGGCATTGTTAATAACTTCCACGTTAATTAAAGCCTAAAAAGAATAATTGCTGTTCTAAAATGAAGAATTATTAAGTTTAATAGATGATGCATCAACTTAAATATATCCTATCCTTTGTACTGGTATTCACACTCTCATCTACGATCATAGGGCAAGATGAAAACCTTGTATATGAAGATGAAATTTATCTTGATTATATCAAGAGTGTGAAGTTTCATCATCAAGGGTTATTTACATCTATTCCGATTATTGATCTTAATTCATCTGGTAGGTTAGTACTCTCATTTGATGATCTAGAAGCTGAGGATAAAGAATATCTCTATGAGATCATCCATTGTGATAAAGACTGGCAACCTAGCGATATAGAAGAAGTGGAATTTTTAGATGGATTCAACTTGGAAGAGATCAATGATGTAAATTTTTCTAGAGGCACTTTTCATAACTATACACATTATGAATTAACACTTCCTAATGATCAAGTAAAGTGGAACTTATCAGGTAATTATCTACTCAAGGTATATGAAAATGAATACGATAAAATACTAGCTCTCACAAGGAGATTTATGGTTGTCGAGCCAGCTGTTACCGTATTAGTAGATCTAGTAAGACCGAGTTCTGTATCAAAAATAAAATCTCATCACGAACTTAGGTTTGATATAAACTATAAAAACTTTGCTATAAATAATCCAAAAAATGAAATCGAAGTAGTTATTATTCAAAACGGTAGATGGGATAACCTATTAAGTGGAATTAATCCAAAATTCATTACTGGAGAAACCATGAAGTTTAACTATCTAGATAGATTAAATTTTCTTGCCTTGAAAGAATTTAGAATATTCGAATGTAGAAGTAAGCGGTATACTGGTGAGCGAGTTCATTCTATTGATATTAATAATCAAGGTATAGATGTGCTTTTAGATCTGGATGAAAGTCGAGCCAGTAAATATTATCATACCTATGATGATCTAAATGGTAACTACATCATAGAGACAAGGGATGACAATAATGATATGGTGACGGCAGAATATATTAATGCCATATTTGCATTAGACCTTCGCAGAGAATTATACGAAGGAAACATCTATGTGGTAGGTAAGTTTACTGACTGGAAGCTAAAAGAAGAATTCAAAATGCAGTTTGATTCTCAAAATAATATTTATGTAGGCGAAGGATTATTAAAGCAAGGATTCTATGACTATATGTATGTGCTTGAAGATAGTAGAGGTGTTAGTTTTGATGCATTAGAAGGATCTTGGGAAGAGACTGAAAATGAATATACCGTTTTGGTTTACTATTCTGAATATGGATCAAGGTATGACAGACTCATAGGGCTAGCTAACCTTAACTCCAATCGAAATTAGAATCATCATTAGTGCTTAGAATTAGAGTAGTTAGCCATTGATGGGCCAACTAATTGCATAGCTTCATCCTCTTTATTACGGTTTTATCTATATAATTTTGATTTTCATAGAATTATTTGAATTCTATAACTTTCCATGATTAATATTGGTAGTCTAAACTGTAAACAAATGATAAGAGGTTTATTTCTTACAATCTTTCTGCTGTCACAGCTCAGTAGTTTTGCTCAGGAGTCCTGGGATATAGAGCGCTGTATAAATTATGCGTGGCAAAACTCCATCAATATAAAGCAAGCAGGCTACGGAGTAGAAATAGAACAAGTAAACACAAAATTTAGCGAACACCAACGATATCCAAATCTAAGTGGTAATGCTAACCTTGGAATCAACTTTGGTAGATCATTAGATATTACTACAGATGCATTTACTACGCAATCTGTAATATCATCTAACTACGGATTGAATGCTGGTGTCTTATTGTGGAATGCAGGAAGAGTCAACAAAAGTATAGATCAAAGTAAACTAAACTTGAGTGCAGCGGTCAATGATGTAGAGCAAGCTAAAAGAGACATAGCATTAAATGTAGGAACAGCTTATCTCAATGCCTTGTTTGCAGAAGAGAATTTATCTATTGTACAGAATAGCCTTGATTTAACTAAAGAACAACTGACCCAGATTGATAAGTTGATAGCGGCAGGATCGAGACCAAGAAATGATAGATTGGATATAGTAGCCCAGATGTCCAATGATGAGCAACAGATCGTCACCTCAGAAAATAACCTTGCGATTGCTATTTTGAACCTGAAACAATTGATGAATCTTGATGTAGAAACTGATATTAGCTTAGTCGCTCCACCAGAATCGATTTTTATTGAGACAGACCCAGATAATTTACGATTTAAAGAAGTCTATAAAGAGGCATTAATGCATCAGCCAAACATCCTAGCAGGAGATGCAAGACTTAAGAGTGCTGAGATAGGTGTGGAAATAGCAAAGACTGGAAAGTATCCTTCCATTTCAGCTGGTGGAGGTATAGCTTCAGCGCATTCAAATAGAAATTTTTTAGATCAAAAATATTTTGAACAGTTAGATAATAACCTTAGATATAATATAGGGTTAGGAGCTAATATTCCTATTTATGATAATTATAGTGCTAAGTCTAATATCCAAAGAGCGCAACTCAACGTGCTAAACACTCAAGCTCAAAATGAACAGTTGCACCAGGCACTAAGAACCAATGTGCAACAGACACTCTCTGATGCAAGAGCAGCGAAACGAGCACTGCAAGCATCTGAGAATACAGTAGAAGCAAGGAAAGCAGCATTCGAAAATGCAGAGAAGAGATTTAATCTTGGAGCAATTAATACCTTTGAGTATGTTAATGCTAAGAATCAATATGATAGCAGTAAGATCAATTATATTATTTCTAAGTATGATTATCTATTCAGAAGTAAAATTGTTGATTTTTATATGGGTAAGTCTATTACCTTGAATTAACTTGAAGAGACAATGACAAAACCAAAAAAGAAAAGTAGGAAGTGGCTGATTATTATTTTAATCATTGCCATTCTAGCAATAGTTGCCTTCTTGGTATGGAAGAGTAAGCAAAAACCTAAAGGAGAAGAAGTCACCATAGAAAAGGTTTCAAAGCGAACAATCAAAGAAACAGTTGCTGCAAGTGGTCGGATATTCCCTGAGACAGAAGTCAAGATAAGTTCAGATGTATCGGGCGAAATCGTAAAATTACTTGTAGAAGAAGGGGACTCTGTAGTAGCCGGCCAAATACTAGCCAAAATTGACCCAGAAGCTTACTTGTCTGCGGTAGAGCGTGGAGTAGCAAGTCTTAATTCTACCAAGTCTTCGCTTGCTAACTCCAGAGCAATGATCGAAAATGCAATAGCTCAAAAAGAACAGATTTATGCTAACCTCCTTAATGCGCAGAAAGTGCATGAGCGTAATGCAAAACTAAAAGAAGATGGAGTCATCTCTCAAGTAGAGTATGAACAGTCGGAAGTAAACCTACAGGCCCTCCAAGCAAACTATAAAGCTGCCGAAGCCAATCAAAAATCATCTGAGCAAAGTGCTAAAGGAGCAGAGTTCCAAATTAAAAGTTCTGAAGCAGGATTAAAGGAGCTAAAGACTAGCTTAAATCGTACGACAATCAAAGCACCTACCAATGGTATAGTATCAAGCCTATCTGTGGAGCAGGGAGAACGTGTAGTGGGTACTATACAGATGACAGGTACAGAGATGATGAGGATAGCTAACCTAAATGCCATGGAAGTACAGGTAGAAGTAAGTGAGAATGATATCCTTAAAGTAGCCGTAGGGGATATGGTCGATATAGAGGTAGATGCTTATGTGGATACTAAGTTCAAGGGAAATGTAACAGAGATAGCTAACTCTGCGGCAAATACATCATCGGTAACTGGTGCGGTATCACTAAATACAGATCAGGTTACTAACTTCATAGTTAAGATAAGAGTAGATGCTGATTCCTATGCGGGTATTATTAGTGCTGCTAACCGTTATCCATTTAGACCAGGCATGTCTGCATCTGTAGAGATTTTTACCAATGAAGAGGATGGGGTATTAACCATACCTATACAAGCCGTTACGATCAGAGATGTCAATAAGGACAAGGATGGCGACGAGAAAATGGAAGAAGTAGTATTCGTCTATGAAGCTGATACTGCAAGAATGATTCCTGTCAGTGTGGGTATACAAGACGATGAATATATTCAGATTACAAGTAACTTGGAAGAAGGTGCGGAAATCATAGCAGGACCATACTCTGCAATATCTAAAAGTATCAATGAGGGCTCTGAGTTGAGAAAAAAAGAAGAAGGTAAAAAAGGTAAAGACAAGAAGGAAAGCGATTGAACGCAATAATAATTTTCATAAAGAACCCTATCGCAGGGCAGGCTAAGACTAGACTTGCTGCAGAAGTAGGGGGGGAGAAAGCAATGGCAATCTACAAGTCATTGCTAGCGTATACCCGTACTGTATCACTGATGGTCAATGCAGAGCGGTACCTATACTATAGTGGTGAGATATTAGATGACGAATGGGACGTTTCTTCATTTAATAAAAAACTTCAATCAGGAAAAGACCTAGGTGCTAGGATGTCAAATGCATTTAAAGAAGTACTCAGTACTAATGATAAAGTCCTAATCATAGGAAGCGATTGCCCACAACTAAATCTGATGACCATATCAAAAGCTTTTAGTGAGCTAGATAGTCATGATCACGTGATCGGTCCGTCTAAGGATGGAGGATATTATTTATTAGGTATGAAATCATACAATCCTGAAGTCTTCACAGGTATCGACTGGAGTACTGATGCAGTGTGCAACCAAACCATCCAAAAGATAAACCTATCCGATAGAACTTATGGGCTGATAGAAGAGCTATCAGATGTTGACTATAAAGAAGACTGGGAAAAGTATGGCTGGGAATTATAATTCCTGCTTCCTGCTAACTTTATCCAATAATGGGTAACCTTTCTAAAATAACATTCAGACCATGTGCTCCTGTAGATGCAGACCTAGCCGTCCCATTAATCTATGCATCTGGCCCTGATGCATTCAATTATGTGTTTAGTAATGGTAAGTTAGGCGCATTGGATTTTCTAAAGTTTGCATTTCAATCAAAGGGTGGGGAATTTAGTTATGATAATCATGTGGCTATGATCTTTGAAAATCAGTTGATTGGTATAGGATCTTCATTCTCTGGGAATACAGCATCTTCATTTACCTTACATGATGCAATGAAAATCATTAAGTTGTATCGATTTGGAGCGATTAAGGTAATGTTGCGAGGGCTACGCGTCGAACAGATTATTAAACTACCTAGCAAACAAGAACTTGCTCTCGCTCATATCGCTATCAATGAAAATTATAGAAGCAAAGGCTACGGACAAAAACTAATAGAATATCTTATGTCTAAAGCCAATCTGTTGGATAATGAATCTTTTGTATTAGATGTCTCGGTACTAAATAATAGAGCTAAAGAACTTTACCAACGATTAGGTTTTGAAACTACAACTTTAAATAAATCAAAGCTATCAAATGACTATGGATTTGTAGCGGATCATTTTCGAATGATTAAAAAGTAACTAGCCCATCGTATGATACACTTGCTGCACATCATCATCTTCTTCTATTCGCTCTAGCAGTTTTTCTACTTCTTCAGTTTGTTCTGCACTAAGTGCTTTCGTAGGTACATTAGGAATTCTTTCAAAACCAGAAGATACTATCTCTATATTTTGTTCTTCGAGAGCTTTCTGCATTGAGCCAAAACTTTCGAATGGTCCGTAAAGAACAATGGTGTCATCCTCCACAAAAACTTCTTCTACTCCATGATCGATCATCTCTAGTTCTAGTTCTTCAGGATCTAGTTCTCCTTTACTTACTTTGAAGTGACAAGTCTTATCAAACATAAAACTCACAGAACCAGAAGTACCAAGGCTACCATTTAATTTGTTGAAGTAACTTCTAACATTCGCAACTGTACGTTGATTATTATCGGTCATCGTCTCAATCAAGATCGCAACACCATGTGGCGCATAGCCTTCAAAGATTGCTTCTTTATAATCGGAGGTGTCTTTGTCTGATGCTTTCTTGATTGCTCTTTCGATGATATCTTTAGGCATATTGGCCGCTCTGCAATTTTGCATTACTGCTCTCAACTTAGAATTAGTTTCAGGATCTGGTCCTCCTTCTTTTATAGCTACTACGATATCTTTTCCTAATCGGCTAAACACTTTGGCCATTTTTGACCACCGTTTCATCTTACGTGCTTTTCTAAATTCAAATGCTCTTCCCATAACTTATTATTTAGGTTACAAAAATATAAAAAAGTGGAAATAGAAAAATGGATAGTTTATGACTTAAATCTTAAGATTATCAGCCTTTTGGCAGTAATTTTTCCTGTGGGTTGTTAGTAAAAACGGATGCGATCAATAGAGTAAGAAAGATACACGCACATATAATAGCTGCTAATTTGTAGCTGCCTGTCTGGCTGAGAGATAGGCTAAACAGGATTGGACCTAGTGCACTGCAGAAGACTACCACCGTCATTGCCTGTCCTGTGATAGCACCTAGATGTTTCTTGCCAAAAAACCTGGGCATGAATATAGCAATCATCAATGCATGGATACCTGATGAGCAACCATAGCTAAATATTAAGATCCAATAATTAAAGCCAGTCATACTTAGATTATACATTCCGTATATGGTAAGTAGACATGTAGTAGCGAAGAGCATTGCTATATATTTAAGCTTAAGATAATCGCTGATGTAGCTAATGACTAGAGTCGCTACAATTGCAACGATTGCAATAGGCTGAAAAATATTGATTGCTTCAGACCTACTAAATCCTTGCTCTGCGAAAAATGATACGACATGAAATGAAAATGCTGTAACTACCATTCCGAACATGGCTGCAAGTCCAGAGAAGACCCAAAGGCTTAAAGTTCTGCGTGCTTCACTTAAGGTGAATTCCTTATGAATCGGAAATCTAATAGGTTTGTTTGTAGATTTTCTTTTGCTAGAAAACCCATCTGGGTTAAGACCAAAATTCTCTGGTCCATCTTTAAAGAAAATGATAATAATGATAGGGAAAATGATTCCGGCAACAATAGATATCTTAATCCATGCAGTTGACCAGTTACCCTGATTTATTAAATAATCAAATACGACGGGAGCAATAGAAAACCCATATGCAGTTACCATACTCAATATGCCGATTGCCAATCCTCGTCTTTCATCAAACCATTTCACAACCATCGTCCTGCCAGTCAGTGTCAATACACCTTGCCCAAAGAATCTAATGAAAATAAAACCTAACAAGATGGCTATTAGTGCAATGAGTGAGCTACCGCCGATAGCAGTTGATATCTTATCTATCTGGCTTAAGTAAAGTAAAGCAATTGCCAACCCAATAGAAGCGATTAATCCAGTCCTGGCTGCTCCAAATTTGTCAAAAAATATCCCTGCTCGAGTTAGCATAATAGAACTTATCATGGTACCAATCATGTAGGCGATACTCAACTGGTCACGACTTAGAGAGAGAGCGTCAAGAAGACTATCTGTAAAGGCAGAAACACCGATGGTCTGCCCAGGAGCGCTCATTAATACACCCAAAGCACCCACAACTATAATAATCCAACCATAGAAGAATGGGAACTTCCTCGGGTCAATAATAGAAAATGAGAAATTACTTTTTTGCATAGTTGACGAAGCTAAGCAATCATAAATAATTTTAACATCTATGAACAGAAATTCGCTTAGCTGTTTTCAAAGTGTATTGAGTGGATCTGAAAAGAAAATTTTAATCCATTTATGATCAAGCTACAAATCTTTTTCAAGTTTCTTTATTTTCGCACTCTTTCAAAAAACTAATTTTATGAGCACTGTTGATTCATTCAAAGAATATGTAGCTTCTGTAGAAGCAAGAGATAATTACCATAGACCTTTAGCTTTTGGTTTAGGTATTAGGAAAATGAAAGGAGATAAAACTCTGGAGGTATTTTATCCTTTGATCAATTGGGAAGGTTCATATGGTACTGCAGCAGTTATACAAGATGTTGCTAGTTATAGTGGTAATAGTAATGGATATGCAGTATTAAGTAAGGATCAAATCAAAAAGGCATATGGTAAATTCGAAGCCTTTTATGAGGATGGTAAGGTGCATGCAAATGTCGATTTGTTAAGGGAGTTAGATAATAACTACATAGAAATAGAAGGTTACGCTACCACTGATGTGATTGCTTATTTCTTGTTTGACAAGGATCAAGGTGTTGAAGATCCTGAAGAAGGGTATTTTAAAACTCAATGCTTAAGTCAACTACATGTAAAACCACATGGCATTAATTGTAGCGGAATTTTCGGCAAAATGAATAATGTTGCTTGGACCAATAAAGGACCGATGCTACCAGAAGATCTTGCAGTAGAAAAACTAAGATGGACATTCAATGGTGAGGAATTAGTAGTAAGTCATGTAGATAAGTTTCCATATATGATCAATTTCCATGTGCCGCAAGGAGTGAGAGTGGTATCTGGATCTAAAGTTAGATTAGGTGCACACTTAAGTCCTGGTACTACGGTCATGCCAGCCGGTTTCGTGAATTTTAATGCGGGTACACTTGGCAATGCTATGATAGAAGGAAGGGTATCAGCAGGTGTTTTGGTGGGTGAGAATTCTGACATCGGTGGTGGAGCATCCATAATGGGTACTTTGTCTGGAGGTAATAAGAATGTGATATCCATCGGGGAGAAATGTTTGCTTGGTGCAAATGCTGGAACAGGGATTTCGCTGGGTGATGGATGTACAGTAGCGGCAGGCGTTTATATCACAGCTGCAGCAAAAGTTTCTTTATTCAATGCTGAGAAACAACCTGTGGATATAGATGGTAAGGTTGTAGGAGACGGTAATAATGTTGTCAAAGGTTTTGAGTTAGATGGGAAGTCCTACATGCTTTATTTACAAGATTCTAATACTGGAAAATTAATTGGTAGACCTAATACTAAGTTGATCGAGCTGAATGAGAGTTTGCATGCGTAAATGAACTCCAAACTATTAAAATGAAACTAAATGCCTACTGTAAATCCTGTAAAAAATTATATACAATACCGAGCAAAGCCATTTTGACAAGACAAGATTTACAAGATAAGATTAGTAGTGAAGTGAAATTTAGTTGTAAAGGTTGTGGGACTAAAAACTCAGTTCATGTAAATAGAGTATTTGCCTCCTCTTCGAAGTTATCTGTTATTATCTGTACATTAATAGGATGTTTATTTTTAATTGCGGGGTTCTTTATTTTTAGTTGGGAGGCATTTGCAGTTGGAGGATTTATTATAACGACTGGGTTAGTTTCAAATTTAAATTCTACTGCAACGGCATTTAATAAGACTTTTGTCAATTGAAACTATACTAACAAATAATCTACGCAGTATCACTCGACAATCCCAGCTTCACTAAGCAAAAGTAACAGAGAAAACTGTATAGCCTTATGCCCATCCTTATTGATCCACCACTCATCTAATGAATGAGCATTTGCACCCACTCCGCCTCGACCGATCGTAACGGCAGGAATCCCCATAGAGATAGGAATATTAGAATTGGTAGATCCTCTAGTCAACCTTGGCCGTTTGCCAAACAAAGCGGTACAGGCCATAGCTCTTTGAATAAGTGGTAGCGATTCTGATAGTTCTCCAGAAGGTCTGTTCCCAATCTGCTCAACATCCACAGTTAATTTTTCTCCTAGTCTACCGAGTTTATTTTGATAGTCCAATGCTTCTTGAACAGCACTCTGTAAGATGGCATCGATACTATCCAATCTTGCAGGACTTTCTGATCTCATATCGATCTCCATAGAAGATTCGAAGGGAATGGAATTTACAGAAGTCCCTCCACCGATTACTCCGACATTATAACTAGTCCTTGCTCCATAGCTAGTAAATTTATCAGCTCGCTCTACGAACAAACTGATTGCCTTCCCAAGAGCATGATGGGGATTTCCTAATCCAAATGCTCCCCAAGAGTGCCCTCCTGGTCCTTTGAAAGTTATTCGATATCTGTGCGATCCGAGTCCCTTGTTATTGACCCGACCTATCTGACCTCCATCGATGGCTATCCATGAATCTATTCGTGGTCCACCTTGTCTAAATAAGTGTTTTACACCTCGTAGATCGCCTAAGCCTTCTTCTCCTACACTTCCTACGAAAAGTATATCATGCTCTGTCTCGATCTCATTCGCATTTAGAGCTTTAATGATGGCAAGCACATTAGCAAGCCCTTTGGTGTCATCATTGATACCTGGTGCAAATAAGGTATCTCCACGCATCTTAACTGTTACATCAGTACCTTCCGGAAATACAGTATCTAGGTGAGCATCTATAGCAATGGTCTTTGCTCCAGTCTTTCCTTTTCGTAATGCAAGTACATTGCCTACCTCATCTATCCATACAGAATCTATCCCGAGGTCTTTGATCATCTTGCTAAACGCAATACCTCGTGCCTCCTCCTTGAATGGTGGCGCAGGAATCTCTGTCAAGTAGATCAGGTTCTTGATCGTTTGGTCATCGATAGCCTTGATATGGTCAAATGCTTTCTTGACCAATGGCTTCTTTGCCAATGCTATGATCTCATCTCGGTAGGTTTTATCTATATCCCCAAGTTCTCCGAATTGTCCATAGCTGCTTATTGAGAATATAACTACTGTAAATAATGTAATGCAATATTTCATTTTACTGGTTTTGCCCTATTGATAGCCTTGCTCCTAAGGTGGATAATACTATCAGATTGATTTAATAGTAAAGTAATATTACACTTTTATCAATAAAAATTTTGAGTCTTTATCTAGCCTCGATTACTTTCTGACTGTCCGACATTTTTATTTTTATAGTTGGAGCTTTTTAATTTTCCAAAGTTATAGATGAATGATACGCGATTGTATCTAGTATTAAACGTCCTATGGAAATAAATATCGGTTTCTCCAATGCTATAATCGCCTGCGGCTCTAACACTATGAAATAAATCATTAAAGGTGAGTCTACAAGTTATGGCGTCATTTAGAAACTTTTTGTCAAACGAAAGATTCAAGCTTTTTGAATTACTTCGGATATAGACTCCTTGATATTCTTTGCCAAGTAGATAAAACAGTATCTCCATGTTGAATAGATCACCTACACGAATTCTATTGTTGGAGTGAATATATATTTGAGGTCGAGCTCCGACTTGTGCAAAATTATGTTTATTGTCAATAATGTTAGTGTATTGTAGGCTGGTGGTATTCGTAGAACTCAGCCAACTGTTCTCGAAGGTTCTAGAAGCTGATGCGAAATAAGCGTATCTCCTGTCAAAATTAAATCTAATAAGAACATAGCTTTTAGGATCTATACCTCGTATTGCTCCACCTCCAAATGGATCCAAAATATAATTATAGCTTAACTTGCAAGCAGTCTTTTTGAGTTTAGTATTTAGTTCGAAGGTGTGTAATTTCATTGGGACAGATTCTGGATTACCTTGAATAGAAGTATAAGGATCCTGATAAATGATCGTGGGGTTGAGTCTTTGATAAGGTACTCTCCATATTCTTGAGCTATAAGAAAAATTAATATCGTAATTGTCTGATAACTTTTTACCTATAGAAAAGTTAGGAAACAAATTCAGATAGGTATCATTTATGTTTTTATCGTCCAGCTGAAGTGAATTCAAATCATACATAGTATATTCTGAGCGGAGGCCTATGCTGTAAATGAGTGATTCTGATATCTTTTTCGAGTAGCTAAAATATCCTGCAAAAATCGATTCGTTGTAATTAAACTTATTGGATAGCTTGGTGTCCAAGGTGAATTTTATTCCATTATTGGATACTAAAAAATCTGAAGTCGTGTTAGTGCCTACATGACTATATTTTGCACCATACTCTAACTTTTGATTACTGACCAATACTTTAGTGACGTCTACTTGCGCAGTGTATATGTCTAGACCAAGAGAGGATATATTCTTCAGAGTTCGTGAGGATAGCAAACCTAGCTCTTCTCGGTCTTCTGCAATCATACCATTTGCTTGATTATCAAACTTAGAAAACTGAGAACCAAAGAATATACTATTCCCAAGTGTATCAAGTGAGTGAAATATATTGAGTGATATACTATTGTTCTTATCCAATTCATTTCGAGTGATATCACTTTCAAAATAGTTGATCCCCGTTCGCTCATTTATGGTATTAGTGTTTAATTGAGGGCCACTTAGCTTTTCATACAGACCAGCGAATTCTAGTGAAATATAGCTTTTGTCACCATAGTTATATTGTGTGCCCAAACCATAGTTACTAAAGTTATCATACTTATTTATCCACTCGGTCAATACATCTGTTTTAATAAATACTTCTTCTGCATCTCTATTCCGTGTAGTATGGAGATTGTTCCTTTCATCTCCTTGTAAGAATGAGTAATTAGCAAATATTGAATAGGGACCTTGGTTAAAATTCAAACTCGCACTTGATAAGGTTTGTAACCCTGCAAAATCTGAGTTGCTTATATTTTGTTTTAAGTTCACTTGATAGCCTGAGCCGTCATTGGTTCTTGTAATAATATTTATGACTGCTCCGCCTTCTGCATCATATTTAGAAGATGGGTTTCTGATCACTTCTATTTTATTGATAGTAGATGGAGATATAATAGCCAATTGACCATTGGTGATACGTTTGTTGTTAAGATAAATGATAGCATTCCCCTTGCCAAATATGGAAACATTTCCATTCTCATCTACCAATACATCTGGAGATTTCGATAAGATCTCACTCACGGAATTGCTTGCCTCCATGGTAGTGTTTGCAATTGTGACGGACATAGTGCCATCCGGCTGTAGGGTATAAACTGGTCTTTGTGATCTTATGACTACTTCGTCTAAAGCAACTTTAGAATTGGTCGCATAGAAAGTACCTAGGTCAATAATTGTTTCTTCGTTATATTTCACCATTACAAAAGTATCATCAAACTCCAAAGAGTTGAATTGAATAATTACCTCTTTATCTTGGAGACCATGAAGTTCAAAATTTCCATCCAAGAAGAAATCACCTTTGATAAAAGTGGAGTCGTTTTTTTGTAAAGCAATGATATTTCCTGAAGGAGCATAATCTCCTGTTGTTAGTATTTTGCCTTTAACGGTATAGTTGACTTGACTAGACAATAGTACCGGATAAACTATTGCTATTGCGATAAGATATAAGGGTTTCATCCAAATTGTTTTACTTAAGAATTATTATAACTCGAAAGTATGTCTAGATAGTAATCATGTTTTATATAGTAGCCCTATCCAGCGTTTTGGTAGATATAGAGTAGTCCTGGCATTAGTCTACTTAAATGATCTATTCATTGGCTACCACTCCCGTTTAGTCGCCATAAGAAAGTGAAGGCTATATTTCAACTATTTTTATGCTTCAGATTTTTGTTATGATCCAGTATAATCGGCCTCCATTAGTTTATCACATACTATTCTGGTTAGGTGTATTATTGTTCTATATACTATCTTCTAGTAATGCGCTCAAGATGGAATTTAGACAGGTCTTTGAGGTCTATGCGCTCATTGTCATTATACAAATTATAGTGGCTTACACTGTCATTTATATTTTGATTCCCAGATTTTTCAATCGCGGACTCAAGATCACTTTTATCATACTGTTAATAGCACTTATAATTGCTTCCTTTTTTCTTTACTCTATTATTAGAATCAATTATTTGGAGGTGAGGTATTATGACTATTACAATATCATTATGCCTGATTATATCAAGCTCGATGCAATAGGTCGTCTAAAGGATTTTCGTGTAGTGTTGAGTAAGACGATCACCTATTTAACGCCTACTTTTTTGCTGTTACTCATAGGCTTTTACCAAGATCAAAAAAAATATCTGGAACTCAACGAACAGAAAAAGACAGCCGAGTTAAGTGCGTTAAAGAATCAGCTCAATCCTCATTTTCTCTTTAATACTTTGAATAACTTATACGCATTGTCACTTAAGAAATCTGATAAGGCCCCAGAGGTAATTAGCAAATTATCTGATATCCTTGATTATATGCTTTACAGGTGCAATGACAAGTATGTGCCGCTTCACAAGGAAATCGAATTGATAGAAAATTATATCGAACTAGAAAAAGTCAGATATGGTAATAGAGCAAATATTTCTTTCAAATTTGATGTGAAAGAGGAAGTAAAAATAGCACCTCTAATTTTATTAAGCTTTGTTGAGAATGCATTTAAACATGGGGTAAGCCAAGAGATCAACGAGGCTACCATAGATATAGATCTGAAGGCTAGTTCTGATCAGATTAGTTTTTTGATCACAAACTCTATCCCAAGAGTCTCAGAGGAATCAAGAGCTGAAAGCAATTCTATAGGATTAAAAAATGTCAGGAAGCAACTTGAATTGATATATAATGATTCCTATGAGCTGAAAACTAACAGAACTCAAGATACTTACCATGTTCAATTAAAGGTTAGAACAACATGAGCTTTAAATGCATAGTAGTCGATGATGAAGATTTAGCTCGAGAACTGATCGAGAATCATCTTTCACAGCTGCCACAATTTGAGATAGTAGCATCTTGTGCAAGTGCATTGGAGGCAAGAACCATACTCCAAGAACATCAAATAGATTTGATCTTTTTAGATATTGAGATGCCTGTTTTAAAAGGAACAGACTTCTTCAAAAATCTGATCCAAAAGCCTAAAGTAGTATTCACAACAGCCTATAGAGATTATGCAATAGATGGATTTGAACTTAATGCCGTAGATTACCTTTTGAAGCCGATTACTTTCGAGCGATTTTTTAAAGCGACTGAAAAATTTCTTGATTTGCAGCGGCAACCTGTTTTGACGAAGAATCAAGCACCAATAACTTCCCAAGAGAAATTTCTTTTTATTAGGAAAGATCGTAAACAAGTCAAGTTGTACTTTTCAGAAGTTCTCTATATCGAAAGCTTGAAGGACTATATCAAAATTCATTTAAAGGATGAAACTCATACTATCAAACATGGCTTAACCGCTTTTCTTGAATTGCTCGACGAAAGATATTTAAGGATACATAGGTCATTTATCGTTAATCTAGATAAGATAAGCGCATATACAAAACATGATATAGAAATTAAGGATGTAGAGATACCTATTGGCGATAGTTATCGTCAAATTGTTCAACAACACTTTAGTGCTTAAACTTTTATTGCTCTTCAAACCAAAGCGCTTCATTATTCCCAGGTTCACCATGATAATTGATAGTTATCTCTTTGCCTGCTTTTATATTTTTTAATGCTACTATCTCTATAGACTCATCTTCGAAGTCTAATATGAAATCTGCATTAGGATTGGTCTTGTGGTTGTAAATTGATCCATTGCCGAGTGCTAAAGCTGGTATGTCTCGCTCCTCTCCCCATAAAAAGTAGTAGTCATGTAGGCTAGTCTTGTGTATCGTCTTGAGTTCTTTTTTCTTTAGAATAAGCATCGGGCATATTTCTATCAGATCACCCTTAGAAATGTCATGTGCACAGAATACTCCTCTTCCTTTTAATTGGGCCTGTGCGATATATAGTCCTGGTAATCTTTGTAGCATCTTACTTCCCTTTCAAATTATACACCCCTAGCAAGATAAATCCTAAACCTATAATATGATACATAGTTATGGCTTCACTATCTAAGTAACCCCAACCCAGTGCAACTATCGGAATGGTATAAGCGACAGAAGATGCAAATACTGCACTAGTACTCTGTATTAATTTATAAAAAAACAAAACTGAAAACACGGTACCAACTAGCGCAAGGATAATTACAGCTCCGAAAGACACTAAACCATCGGGATGGTTTATGATTTTGTAAGGAATGTCTGAAAATATAGTATAAATTATAAAAGGAACACCAACTGTGAAGAAACTGATGCCAGCCAATTGCACTGGGTCTGTATCCTGGAAGATTTGTTTTACTATGTTAGCATTAAAAGCATAACATATGGTGGCTAGGACGATGAATAACCCATACCACGCATTACCCGCCATCGCCTCACTACCTGCCATGATCAAGGTAGAAGCTCCTATCATTCCTAATATTACTCCCAGTAGTTTATTCCAAGCAAATACAGACCTAAAGAATAGTATACCTATGATGAATGTAAATATGGGAGAAAGTCCATTAAGGATACCAGCTGTCGCAGACGATACCTCTGTCTCCGCAATCGCAAATAAGAAAGATGGAATACCAGAGCCTGTCAATCCTACGATAATAAAATACTTAAGCTTTGACCAGTCAACATCTTTCCAGACTTTGATTATCCACGGTAGAAATGTAAGTGTGGAAATCCCAACTCTAAGCGATCCTAATTCTATAAAGTCAAAAGCAAGTAAACTTTTTTTTATCAAAATAAATGAAGTACCCCAAATTATGCTTAGCAGGGCTAAACTTAATATATCCTTGACACTTACACTATCACTACCCAACTTTCACTTAATTTTATCTAAAAGGCTTTAGTTCATAGTAGCAGCGATCTTCTCAACTTCAGACCATACCCTAAATACGTTTTTGTAACATATCTTTTCGATGTCTTCATCAGTATATCCTCTCTTGAGCAACTCTGCGATGAGATTAGGATATTGAGATACATCCTTGAGGCCTGTAGGTAAAGAATCTCCTACACCATCATAATCGGAGCCCAGTCCTACGTGGTTTATCCCTGCAACTTCTACTACTACGTCTATGTGATCAGCAACTTTTTCCACATCAGAGTAAAGAGAAGGGTTGTCTTTAGCAAATTGTTCCATTACAGGTTTCGCTGCCTCATCTCTCCAGCTAAGACCTTTTTCTTGTAGTATTTCCATCATCTTATCTCGCTGTTCGTTTCTCTGTTTTGCGATCTCACCATCTAGGAATGTACTTCCAAAATTGATTTGAATGACCCCACCATTTTCTCCTAATTTTTTGATCATATCTACATTCATATTCCTCTCAAATCCTGGCGTATATTTTCTAACGGACGAATGAGAAGCGATAGCTGGCGCTTTGGTGATTTCCATCACTTGATAGAAGGTGTTATCAGAGACATGTGAGATGTCTACCATTACTCCTTGCTTATTCATTTCTGCTACTACCTTTCTGCCATAATCACTGAGACCGCCGTAAGTACCTGTGGTATCATAAGAGGAGTCACAAATAAGATTATCCTTAGAGTGAGTTAAGGTGATATAACTTACTCCTCGCCTTTTGAAATATTCAATATTCTCTAGCTTATCTTCTATTCCCGCTCCATTTTCCATTCCCAAGGGCAAAGCAATAATCCCTTTTTTAAATAAATCATGAGCCTGAGCTACATTATGACATATTTGAAATTTATCAGGATGCTCTACAGTGATATACTCAATCATATCGATTAGTGAGTCCGCTAGCATTTTAGCACCACCATCTACTTGATAATTTGCAGGTATATAGATAGACATAAACGGAGCATCTAATCCCCCTTTTTTCGCTCTTACATAATCAAAATCTCCCTCATCTGTCTCTATTGGAATACCTAAAAATTCTTTTTCCAGTCTGAAGTTTTTCACTTTTAAGCGATAGGGAAGATCTACATGACCATCTGTTATTATATACTGCTGAGCTAATTCATTAGCTTTTGCCATTCTGGTTTCTGCTACTGAAAGTTTTGGCGCCGTATCTGGAGTTGGAACGGTCTCCATGACAGCTTTTTTAGTCGAGCAAGAGAGTAAAAAAAGAGCCCAAAAGCCTATGAATACTAGGTTTTTCATCTATTCTGGTTGAAATATTAATAATTGCTATAAAATCTCATCAAATCTAGAGTATTCTCTATTAAGAAAAGAATTCAACTTTTTGGATAAAATGAAATCGGATTGGTAAATCTTGGCACGTTGGAACAGTATTTGTTAACATATTACTAATAGTTTTAATATGACGGTAAATTTACATTGTCATATTACACAAATCCAAACTTAGTTAGTCTCCACACCTTACACTTAGTCCCTGATAATCAGGTATTTATAAGTAAAATGTCCTAAAATGTCTATGTTAAAACTTTACAACTGCTTAGTAGTATTATGCATATCTACATGTATTCTCGCTAATAATAACACCAGTTTGTTAAATAGTTATGCAGCAAGTCCAAATGAAATATCTAAAAATTTCAACCCATTCGAAGTTAATAAATTATTGAATATCAGTGCTTTAAGCGTAAATACGGCTTCTAGCTATGCTGGTAGGTCAATTACTTTGAGGACGGAGGATGAAGCAGCATGGAGAACTCCCCCGGATGTAAATGATGCACCAGATGGAGTAGGATCCAATGTGTTTGCATTTTTTGCAGGCGTAGAAACACAGAATCTTTGGACTAAGGATTACGGATTTGACTTACCATGTAATGCAGTAATTGATAGTGTCACCGTAAAATTTATAAGGAGGAGTGAAGCGACTGAAGTTGTAGATATTAATGTGAGTTTATATTTACCTAATCTACAACCAAGTGCACTTAATTTAGCCGACAATACTACTCCATGGTTGATTAGCACTTCTAGCTGGGAGACGGTAAGTTATACCCACGAGAATTGGGGAGAGACACTTACACCAGAAATTATAAATGATAGAAATTTCGGTGTTTTATATGCTATCCGAAATAATGATGCAACTGCTCAAGGTATTGTTGCTTTAGATGCGGTTGAGATATCTGTTTGTTATACTCTAGATACTCCTTATGCTAATCCAATAAGCTATACAGTTGTAAAAACAGATGCGTGTGAGGGCAACGGAAGTATTACCATAAACGCAAATGGAGGAAGTGGAGACTATGAATACTCTATTGATGAAGGCGCTACTTGGCAAACTAATAGCACCTTTACAGGGCTTGACGCAGGTGATTATAAGCTGATGGTTAGAGGTACAGATGGAAGTTGCACAACTAGAGTTGTGTTTTGTGCGCTTGGTGCAGATGAGAGATTACTCCAGCCTGGTGATGCATTAGTAACCTGCGCACCTGGAGGTGGTAGCTTTACAACGCTCGCTATAGAGAATATTCAACCTATGTACGATCTATATACTGCCGGAGAGGTGGGTTATGATATATCGGGCAATGTGCCAGACCACCCATTTGAATGGTCAATATCTGATCTAGGAGGATCAGTATTTAGTGTATCTATTGACAACGATTATAACATTTATACAGGAGCAAGTTCTTTATTTAATCTTCCGGGAAATGCTACACCTATTATATCAAGAATAGATGGTGTATCAGGTGCAGTCAATCAGATTGCAACCCTACCAGGGACTAAGGGTGTAGCAGGAGTTGAATATGATACATTATGTAACCAACTTTATACAGCGAACTTAGATGATGGTATTATATATAGACTGAATCCAGTAGATGGAACTATACTTAGCACTTTTAATCCACTTGGAGCTGATGACGGTACACCTGGATTTGCGCCGCTAGGAGAGCGAGTCCTTGCAGTCACTTATAACTATTTAGATGGTAGATTATATTATTCTATGTGGAATAGTGATGGTGATAAAAATGGAAATAGAAATACAGTCAGATCTGTCGCTATTGATCCAGGATCATGTGACTTCTTACCTGCGACAGATCAACTAGAAATTAGCACTCCATGGACCAATGAATATGGACAGCCTGATGAAGTTATTGATTTAAACATGCCAGTTACAGATATTGAGTTCTCTCAAGATGGTCAGACAATGCTTTTAGCAGAGTCGGGTTATGACTCCTCTATACCAGCAGCACAGCCTCATGATGCAAGGTTCATGAGATATACTGGCACTACCAGTAATTGGAGCCTTAGCACTAATATCCCTGCAGGTAACTCTTTCTTGGAGTATGAAGTAGGAGAAAAAGATAATGGTCTTAACTCTAGAGGAGGAATTGATTTTGCAGCAGCAGGTATGGTCAATAATTGTACTGTCAATAATGAAGAATTTATAATCGGTACAGGAGATGCCTTAAGAGGAACAACTTGTTTTTCTTTTGGATGTATTTACGGTTTTCAATTCATGCCAATCAGTGGTGGTAAACCAACAAACTCTGTACTCTTAGACGTAGCAAGGGATGTATCTTCTCAGCAAAAAAGTGTCTATGGAGATATGGATATAGTACATGGTTGTAGGGTGCCTGAGTTTTGTGGCGAGTACGACCTTGCTTTAGATAAAAATATAACTAGCTCAGGTCCTTATGGCCCAGGAAGCACAGTCGAATTCACCATCACTGTAACTAATGAAGGTGAAGTGGATGCAGGTAATATCGTGGTTACTGATGATAGCCCAGCTGAACTTAGTTTCGTTAGTATGGTGCCTAATGCTAATTTAACAGATAATGGTGACGAGACATTTACGATTACTGACCTACCAATGGGTACTAATCAAACAATAGTAGTAACATATACTATAGCAGCAGATTTTATGGGTACTTCTCTTAGAAACGATGCACAGATTACAGTCGATGATGGTACAGATATAGATAGTGATCCTAATACAGGATATGATGTAGATGAAGATGGTGATGGAGATAATGATGACGATGATGAAGATGGCGTAAGTGTACTCCTAGTACAAGTATATGATCTTACTTTATCAAAAGAACTAACGAGCACCGGACCTTATAGTCAAGGTAGCACAGTAGAATTCACAATCACAGTTGAGAATGAAGGGTCTTTGGATGCAGCAAATGTTGTAGTGACCGATGACAGTCCAGCAGATCTTAATTATGTTAGCATGGCAGCAGATGCTAATGTTACAGATAATGGAGATGAAACATTTACAATCGCAAGTTTGCCCGCTAGTGGTGTACAAGAAATTGTGGTCACCTACACGATAAGTAATACTTTCCAAGGGACTACTTTACATAATGATGCACAGATAACAGTTGATGATGGAGATGACACCGATAGTAATCCTGATGACGATTATACGGTAGATGAAGATTTTGATCTTGATCCATACGATGATGATGAAGATGGCGTAGACGTGCCAGTAGGGCAGTTATATGATCTTGAGCTCACTAAGGCTTTAACTAGCACAGGACCTTACAGTCCAGGAAGTACGGTAGAGTTTACGATTACAGTATCCAATGACGGTTCTGTAGATGCAAACAACATAGTGGTTACCGACGATAGTCCAGCAGATCTTACTTTTGTAAGTATGGCCGCTGATGGTAATCTCACAGACAATGGAGATGAAACTTTTACCATAGCTAATTTACCATCAGCAGGAACTCAAGATATAGTTGTTGTCTACATGATAAGCAATTCTTTCATGGGTACATCTATAAGAAATGATGCTCAAATAACTGCAGATGACGGCGATGATGTAGATAGTGATCCTGATGATGATTATAATACCGATGAAGATGGTGATGGTGACCCAGATGATGATGATGAAGATGGTGTAGATGTACCAATAGGACAGGTCTATGACCTTTCTTTGACAAAAGTTATTAGTAGTACAGGTCCTTATGGACCTGGTGATAATGTGGAGTTTACGATCAATATATCAAATGATGGTAGCCTCGATGCTGCAGGAATAGTCGTAACAGATGACAGCCCAGCAGAGCTCATATATCAAAGCATGGCAAGTGATGCTAATGTAACAGATAATGGAGATGAGACGTTTACGGTAGCAAGTATACCAGCAGGCACAGATCAAGATATCGTAGTAACCTATCAGATCAGCAATACCTTCATGGGTAATAGTCTGACTAATGATGCTCAAATCACAACCGATGATGGAGACGATATAGATAGTGATCCAGATACAGGAGATGATGTAGATGAGGATGGTGATGGGAACCCAGACGATGATGATGAGGACGAAGTAGATGTACCAATCGGACAAGTCTATGATCTTTCATTGACAAAGACGATCACAAGTGCTGGACCATACGCACAAGGTAGCTTAGTAGAGTTTACAATCAATGTATCTAATGACGGTACGATCAATGCCAATAATATAGAAGTAACGGACAGCGCACCTGCAGATCTTATTTATCAAAGTATGGTGGCTGATGTCAATGTAACAGACAATGGAGATGAGACCTTTACAATAGCTAGTATACCAGCAGGTACAGATCAAGATATCGTAGTCACTTATATGATCAGCAATACCTTTATGGGTACAAGCCTGACTAATGATGCGGAGATCACTGCAGATGATGGAGACGATATAGATAGTGATCCAGATACAGGAGATGATGTAGATGAAGATGGTGATGGTGACCCAGATGATGATGATGAGGACGAAGTAGAGGTGCCTATAGGTCAGGTGTATGATCTATCATTGACTAAGACGATTACAAGTGTAGGTCCTTATGGCCCAGGAGATAATGTAGAATTTACGATCAATGTATCCAATGACGGTTCCATCGATGCTAATAATATAGAAGTAACAGATAGTGCCCCTGCAGATCTTATTTTTCAAAGTATGGCTGCAAACCTCAATATCATAGATAATGCAGGAGGTGTATTTACGATCACAAGTTTGCCAGCAGGTGGAGATCAAGATATTGTTGTTACCTATATGATCAGTAGTACCTTTATGGGTACGAGCTTAACTAATGATGCAGAGATCACTGCAGATGATGGAGACGATATAGATAGTGATCCAGATACTGGTGATGATGTAGATGAGGATGGCGATGGCGACCCAGATGATGATGATGAAGACAAAGCAGATGTTCCTATCGGACAAGTTTATGATTTATCATTAACCAAGGAGATTACAAGCACTGGGCCTTACATGCCTGGTAGTACAATAGAGTTTACAATCAATGTGTCTAACGATGGTTCGATAGATGCCAATAACATAGAAGTAACAGACAGCGCACCAGCAGATCTTATTTATCAAAGTATGACTGCAGACGCTAATGTAATTGATAATGGTGGAGGAGTATTCACAGTCACAAGCATCCCTGCGGGTACTAATCAAGATATAGTAGTAAGCTATATGATCAGCTCCACCTTCATGGGTTCAAGCTTGTCTAATGATGCAGAGATAACTGCAGACGATGGAGATGATATCGATAGTGATCCAGATACAGGAGATGATGTAGATGAGGATGGAGACGGTGACCCAGATGACGATGATGAAGACAAGGTAGATATTCCTATAGGTCAAGTGTATGATCTATCATTGACTAAGACTATTACTAGTGCTGGCCCATACATGCCAGGCAGTACAATAGAGTTTACGATAAATGTATCCAATGACGGTACTATAGATGCTAATAACATAGAAGTAACAGATGCTGCTCCTGCAGATCTTATTTATCAAGGAATGACACCAGATGGTAATGTCGTAGATAATGGTGGCGGAGTATTCACAGTTACTAGTATTCCAGCAGGTACGAATCAAGATATCATAGTAAGTTATATGATCAGTAATACCTTCATGGGTAATAGTCTCTCTAATAATGCAGAGATAACAGCAGATGATGGCGATGATATAGATAGTGACCCTGATACTGGTGATGATGTAGATGAAGATGGCGATGGAGACCCAGACGATGATGATGAGGATAAAGTAGATATTCCGATAGGACAAGTTTATGATCTATCATTGACTAAGGCGGTGACTAGTGCTGGCCCATATGGGCAAGGAAGCTTAGTAGAGTTTACAATCAGCGTGTCAAATGACGGTAGTCTAGATGCCAATAATATAGAAGTAACAGATAGCGCACCAGCAGATCTTATCTACCAAGGTATGACTGCAGATGCAAATGTTTCAGATAATGGAGGAGGTGTATTTACAGTCACTAATATACCAGTTGGTGGAAGCCAAGATATTGTAGTATCGTATATGATCAGCAATACCTTCATGGGTACCAGTTTGACTAATGATGCAGAAATCACAGCAGACGACGGCGATGATATAGATAGTGATCCGGATACAGGGAATGACGTAGATGAGGATGGCGATGGCGACCCAGATGATGATGACGAAGATGATGCAGAAATAAATATCGGACAGGTCTATGATCTTTCATTGACTAAGACACTGACAAGTACAGGTCCATTTATGCCAGGCAGTAATTTAACCTTCGATATCGTAGTGTCTAATGATGGTACTATTGATGCTAACGGCATAGAAGTAACTGATTCGCCAAGCAGCGGACTGACATACGTAAGTATGGTGCCAGATATGAATATCACAGATAACGGAGGAGGAGTATTTACAATTGCTAGTATCCCGGCAGGCACGACGGAGACGATCCAGTTGACTTATCAGATAGCAACTGACTACATGGGTGGTAGCATAGGCAATAAAGCACAGATCACCAAGGATGACGGAGATGACATAGATAGTGATCCGGATACAGGAGACGACGTAGATGAAGATGGTGACGGTGACCCAGACGATGATGATGAAGACGGGTTAGATATTCCTGTAGGACAGGTGTATGATCTTTCGTTAACAAAAGCGTTGACTAGTAATGGGCCTTATTCTCAAGGAAGTATCTTGACATTTGATATTACAGTATCTAATGATGGTACTATAGATGCCAATAATATAGAAGTAACAGATTCGCCTAGTGCTGGATTATCTTATGTGAGTATGGAGCCTAATGGTAACATCGTTGACAATGGTGGAGGAGTATTTACAATCACAAGTATACCAGCCGGTACGACAGAGGTTATAGAGTTGACTTATCAAATCGATGATGATTTTATGGGTGGTAATCTTGGTAATGATGCACAGATTACTGCAGATGATGGAGACGATATAGATAGTGATCCAGATACGGGTAATGATGTAGATGAAGATGGTGACGGTGACCCAGATGATGATGATGAGGATGGATTAGATATTCCTGTTGATCAGGTATATGATCTTTCATTGACGAAAGCGCTTACAAGCACTGGTCCTTATATGGCCGGTAGCAGTCTAACTTTCGATATCGTAGTATCCAATGATGGAAGCATCGATGCTAATAATATCGAAGTGACAGATACGCCTAGCGCTGGAATGACTTACGTAAGTATGGTGTCTAATGGTAATATCACCGATAATGGTGGTGGCGTATTTACGATCACTAGTATACCAGCCGGTACGACAGAGGTTATAGAGTTGACTTATCAGATAGATAATAATTTCATGGGTGGTAGCTTAAGAAATGATGCAGAGATTACAGCAGATGATGGTGATGATATAGATAGTGATCCAGACACTGGCAATGACGTAGATGAAGATGGTGATGGTGACCCAGATGATGATGATGAGGACGGATTAGATATTCCTGTGAATCAGATCTATGATCTATCCTTACAAAAGGAGCTGGTTTCAGCTCCACCATATGCTCCTGGAGATACATTAGATTTCGAGATATCAGTAAGTAACGATGGTTCTATAGATGCTAATAACATCGAGGTAACAGATACTCCTGGGGCAGCGTTGATATATGTCGGAAGTGAAGCCAGTATGAATATTGTTGATAATGGTGGTGGCGTATTCACAATACTTAGCATCCCTGTTGGACAAACAGCGACGATACAATTATCCTATCAGTTAGATCCTAATTTTACGGGTTCTGGTGCTGGTAATAAAGCACAGATCACCAAGGATGATGGAGATGATATAGATAGTGATCCGGATACAGGAGATGATGTGGATGAAGATGGAGATGGTGATCCAGATGATGATGATGAGGACAGTGTAGATTTCCCAGTGACCATTTATGATTTAGCATTGGTAGTAGATCTTACTTCTAATGGTCCTCACTTAGTAGGAGGCGAAGCAACTTTTAAGATCACGGTTATCAATCAAGGAAATACAGATGCCAATAATGTGGATATTGTAAATTATATTCCAGAAGGTTTCTCTCTAAGTCCAAATGATAACAATGGTTGGAACGGCCCAATTAATGGGACTACTGATACTTATGAGAATACGATACCATTCATACCTTCAGGAGGACAAGCGACAATCGATATCGTCCTAAGTTTAGATGAGACGCCTAATGGTCCTGATGCAGTTAACTGGGCAGAGATCAGTGCGGATGATGGCAATGATGTAGATAGTACACCAGACACAATTAATGATGATCCTTATGGTGGTGACAATATCGTAGATAATACTGATGGTGACGAAGATGATCATGATAATGCAGATATCTATGTAGAATTAGGATTGACTAGTCTAGGAGATAGAGTGTGGAATGATCTAAATGGTAATGGCTTACAGGATAGCGGCGAACCAGGTATAGAAAACGTAATAGTTAAATTGTATAATGGTGATGGGTTTTTACAAGATCTTGTAGCTACAGGTAGCGATGGTAATTACTTATTTGATAGGTTAAATCCTGGCGTTTATTATATCGAGTTTGATTTGCCAGCAGGGTTTGATCCTACCATTCCTTACTTAGGAAACAATACAGAATTAGACAGTGATATAGATGGTAGTAATGGCCCCAATACTACTACTAAGATAACCTTGACACCAGGAGAAAATAATCTTTCAATCGATGCAGGCATACATGAGTGCCAGCCACTAGGAGAGTATGTATGGTTTGACAAAAACATGAACAATACTTTTGATAGAACTACGGAGAATGGGATCAATGGATTAATAGTAGATCTATACAGAAATATAGATGGCGTATGGGTTTACTGGGATAGAGATTGGACAGGTATACATCCTAACAAAGCGAGTGAAGATGGATACTTTAAGTTCTGCGTACCACCAGGAGAGTACTATATAGATTTCGATGTGCCACCTACAGGCATGGTGCCAGTAAGGCCAGGTGTCGGAGACGAAAGAAATGATAGTGATCTAGACGATGGTAATGGAGAATACACTACATCTACTTTTACTGTAGTAGCAGGTGAAGATAACTGTGATATAGGAGCAGGTTTTTATACTATGGGTTCTATAGGTGATATCGTATGGCTTGATAGTAATACGGATGGCGTAAGATCTAGTAATGAGGCTCCGATGAGTGGAGTGTTAGTAGAAGCTTACGATATTCATAATGACTTAGTAGGATCAGCAGTGACAGATGAAGATGGTAGATATATGGTAGACTACTTAAGACAAGAAGATTACTATCTAAAGTTTTATCCACCAGAAGGTTATACGCTAACAACACCTAATGCAATAGTTAATGATGCAGAGGATAGCGATGTAGATCACAGTAATGGAGAAAACACTACTGGATATTACGAAGCAGGTCCTGCGATACACATTCCTAATGTAGATGCGGGTATGGTAATCGGAGTAGCGCTACCAGTAGACCTGACTGAGTTTGATGGATCGTATAGACAGGATTATATATACCTTAACTGGGAAACTGCCGCAGAGATTAATACAGAGTACTTCTTAGTGGAAAGAAGATTCCATACAGAGGATATTTTTAACACGATCGCTAGACAACCAGCGAAAGGCAGTGCAAGCAGTTACAATATCAATGACTACGACGTAGATGATTCAGGAGTATATTATTACAGACTGAGAAGCATTGATAGAGATGGTTCTGAGGAAGTCAGTAAAGTAATCAGTGTTGATATAGAAAGTGAGCGATCAGGAGATGTTAATGTGTATCCTAATCCAGCAATAGATCAGATTAATATTGATATTAACCTCAAGAACTCTAAGCAAGTTAGTATAGACATATACAATTCCACAGGCCAATTAATACAGGCGGGTGTAATCAACCAACGATTCCCTAAAGGAGTATACAATGCAATAGTTGACATAAGTGATCTTAATGCTGGTGTGTATAACATCATGATCACAAAAGATACAGAAGTAGTGTCTAAGAAATTGATAGTACTTAAGAATTAAGGATTTGTGACATAGACACATTTAAGAGGATACCATTTCGATGGTGTCCTCTTTTTTTGTTCAATCTATTTTCAACAGTCAATTTTCAACTTAATATTATTTCTAGCGTTTAGTTAGCATGGTGAAGATAAAGCTTGCAGCAACGATCAAGGTAATAAGAGAAAAGCCTTCTGGAGGTATTGAAACTTTGCTGCTCAGAAGAAATAAAAAATTAAAATTTGCACCAAGATTTTGGGTGTTTCCTGGAGGTAAGATCGACCCAGACGAATTAAGTAATGCGGATAGCGAAATGGAAGCGGCTCTCATCGCCGCCACCCGAGAAGCTAAGGAAGAAGCAGACCTAGACATTCTTAAAAAAGATCTTAAGTACTATGTGAATTGGACAACACCTGTCGATCAACCATATAGATACAAGACCTATTTTTTTCATGTCCAAGTGCCATATTTTGACTCAGAAGTGGTAGTGGATAATTCCGAAATACTTGAGCACAGATGGTATACACCAGAAGAGGCTCTTACCGCAGCTAAGACCAAAGATATAATCATCTTGCCACCGACCTACATCTCTATGATGAGGATCAGGCATTGCCAGTCATATGATGAAGTTGTAAATGAATGGGGTAGACACGAGCCGCATATAATCGTTCCTAGAGTTAGTCAAGAGGGTGATATCATGCATTGTATGTATGAAGGTGATGCAGGATTCTCAGAAACTAAGTTCGATACCCCAGGCCCTCGTCATAGGCTTGTCGCTGACTATGCTAGCGGAATATTCGATTTTCAACATCAGGGTTGCGATGATTATTTTCCGATTAATGGTGGGTATAATTAATTGATATCAGTACCTTGACATTGATTAACTTGCAACTTCTATGAGCCAGATACCCCCAGCAGCTGCTTTCCTAAGTATGGATGAGCGCAAGATGCTTATGAAGCACAATGATGGAAGAGCCTTTCTAGAGTTGCTATTTAATTATCTTGTTTTATTTGCTGCATTTGCATTGATATATTTTTATCCATCGATTTTTGTGATTATACCAGCACTGTTTATCATTGGAGGACAACAACTTGGTCTTGCAGTGCTCATGCATGATAGTTCTCATTTTTCAGTATTTTCTAGCAAGCGGGTCAATGATTTTGTAGGCACCTGGTTAGGTGGATACTTGATGTTTAATAAAATGCAATCCTATCGGCCATATCATAAGTTGCACCACCTGACTACTGGAACGATGGAGGATCCGGACCTCTTACTTACAAGGGGGTACCCGACTTCTAAGAAAAGTATGATGAGAAAATTTGCTAGAGACCTACTAGGTATTACTGGAATAAAGTCGAGTGCAGCGTTACTTATGATGTCGCTAGGCTACATAAAATATACCCAGTCAGGCGTCATAGAGCGCACACTTCCAGAAGAACGGAAGGTGAACAGGATGGGTCTAATGGGTCCTTTCATAAGTAATTTGGTACTATTCTTAGTGCTTTCGATTTTGTTTGATCCTAGCATTTATTTTTTCTGGTTGTTAGCCTATTTTACCACTTTTCAGTTTTGTACTCGAGTCAGAGCGATGGCTGAGCATTCTATGGTGGAGGATACTACTGACCCTATGCGAAATACTAGAACAACTAAGGCAAATTTCATTGAACAATTACTATTTGCTCCATACCATGTTAACTATCACCTGGAGCATCACATGTTGATGACAGTCCCATCTTATAATCTTCCTAAGATGCACAACTTATTAGTAAATAGAGGATTTTACAAAGAGGGGTTGTTAGCAAATGGATATTGGGAAGTCATAAAACAAGCAGCTAGAAAATAATTATGTCGGATTCAAATTTAAAAGCAGATTTATTTGGTAAAATGGGCGAAATAGGAAAAGCAATCGGATTAAAGTTGCCTCCTCCCGCACACAATGATCTTAAGGCCTCATTTGTAGAACATATACCTGGAGAGTCTATGAAGATGAAATTCAAGCTTCAGGAAAAGCATGAAAACCCTGGAGGGGTAATTTTAGGAGGCTACTTCTCTGCTTACTTTGATGCAACCATGGGTCCGTTTTCTTTTATAGAGACGGGTATGTGGACGGTAAGTCTTGATATCAATGTATGTTTTATAAAGCCGCTAAAGGTAAGTGATGGCGAGGTTACTGTACAAGCTAGATTGATCAGCAAGACTAAGTCTAATCTAATTCTTCATGGAGAAGCGTATAAAGGAGATAATGAACTTGTAGCAACTTGCACTTCAAGGATGCTGATCATGAAACCCAAAGGGTAGGTTTGTCTACAGAGATTCATAAGGTGCCTACGCTTGATGAACGGATCAGGTTCTCGGATTATGCGGTCAATATTTTTACTTCGTTACCTACCAAATCAGGTGTCAAAAAAGCACTCAGGAGGAGAGAGATAAAGATAAACGGTAAGCTTGCAGCCTCTGGAGATTGGCTTACTGGCGGAGAAGAGTTAGTCTTAGATATGGAGGTAAAGGTAAACGAGTACAAGCTAAGCTATGAAGTGGTATATGAAGACGATCATCTAGCCGTTATCAATAAGCCAGCAGGTATTCCTGTTCACAGTCATACGCATCGAAATATTCAGAATTCACTGCCATTTAATCTTCAGTCATCTGCTATCATTGGTGCCATGCAGATTCCCAGACCAGTACATCGATTAGATTATGAGACTAGTGGGCTACTTATCATAGCCAAGACTTATGAAGCTATGACCCATCTAGGTCAAGACTTGGCGCAAAGAAATATACAGAAGATCTATACTGCTGTAGCTATAGGCTCGATCGCACAGCAGTGCCCTATTACTGCTCCTGTAGATGATAAGCCAAGCATGACAAGATTTAAAATCATAGATACCATCAATTCTGAAAAGTATGATAAACTAAACCTCTTAGAGATAGATCTAAAGACAGGTAGAAAGAATCAAATCAGAAGGCATTTTTATGAAATTGGAAACCCTATTCTCGGTGACAAAAAGTTTTATTTAGAAGACAAGATTTCTTATGGCAACGGTCTTTATCTCTCAGCGAGTGCATTGTCATTTATTCACCCGATTACAAAAGAGGCCATAAACCTAAAAATAGGGCTCGCTAATAAATTCATTCGGCTTTTTCCTTCTGCCTTCTCACGAGGAGAGACAAGCTAATTAGATTTTATAAGCGACAATGGAGTCTAAATTAATCGTGATCAGCAACTAAATTGTACCAAACCTAGAGTGTCAATCGCGCTGTAACACTACGATTCTAGCACTAAAATTATGAGTTATTCATGAATTGATTTTCTTGAATCTGTTTGTTCTCTGCAGGTTGTAAACGATAGGAAAATTATACTATCTTTTTAATTTATACATTATTAGGTAATTATATATTTATTTCTTAAAGACATAGTTATTGTTTTTTGTCCTATATAATAGATTATAAAAATTGCTATTTATAAAATATTGAATAATTGTTTATGTGTAAAAGCATAAGTTAAATAGTTAATATAAAGTCGATCTGACTTGGTATTTTCACATCATTATGAAAGCAATAATTGTTAAAAATCCTGGAGGGCCAGAAGTACTCATGATGGGACAGGCGGAACTGCCAACTCCAGCAGCTGAGGAGGTGCGTATTAAAGTGATGGCAACAGCGCTTAACAGAGCGGATACCTTACAGAGGAAAGGTTTGTATCCGCCACCAAAGGGATCAAGCCCCATATTAGGATTAGAAGTATCGGGCATTGTAGAATCAGTAGGAGCATCTGTGAAATCAGCACAAGTAGGAGATCGTGTTTGTGCCTTGTTATCAGGAGGTGGCTATGCTGAGTTTGCTTGTGTACATGCAGATTTATTATTACCTATACCACAAGAAACTTCATTTGCAGATGCAGCTGGAATACCAGAGGTTTTTTTGACTGCCTATCAGGCGTTGATCTACTTAGCAAAGTTACAAAAGGAAGAGACGATTATGATCCATGCAGGGGCAAGTGGAGTGGGTACCGCTGCCATTCAGATTGCTAGATCCATCGGAGCTAGAGTCATTGTTACCGCTTCACCTGGCAAACATCAATTGTGCAAAGAGCTAGGAGCCAGCCTCTGTATTGATTACAAATCAAAAGATTTCGAAGCTGAAGTGGAGAGTTATACCAAAGGAAAGGGAGTTGATATGATACTAGATTTTCTTGCTGCTTCTTACTTTCAGCAAAATATTAATAGTCTAGCAATAGATGGTCGTATGGTCATGCTTGCTGTAATGGGAGGTGTTAAGGTATCTGACCTTGACATAGGTAAAATTATTTGGAAGAGGCTTAAGATCATGGGCTCTACATTGCGTGCTAGATCATTGGATTATAAGATTCAACTAACGCAAGACTTTAAAGAGCAATTTTGGACAAGCTTCTCAGATAATTCTTTCAGGTCAATAATAGATTCTCAGTTTGATTGGGCAGATGTAGTGAAGGCACATGAGCGCATGGAGGCTAATCTAAATGCAGGTAAGATAATATTGAATTTAAATTAGGGTAGAACTATAATTTGATGAGCTTGATCTATAAGTTAACAAGAACATTATTATTGATAATAAATCTTTATTGGTTGGTCCCGACTGTTACCGATTGTCAATCTCAAACTATAAATGGCAAAGTAAAGGATAAGCAAACTGGTGAGCCAATTGAATATGCAAGTATCATATTAAATGCTGCTCAAGACTCTTCTATGATCGATGGGGTTGTATCTGATCAGTTTGGAGATTTTAAATTTAAGGATGTTACTGAATCAAGAGTATTCATCTCAGCACAATTTTTGGGTTATGACACTTATACTTCTTCCCCATTCCAAATAGAAAGCGATACGGATCTTGGGGATATCGTATTAGGAGTTAATGCCTCTACACTCGATGAAATAGAAGTAACAGGTAAAGCGATTACCTCTGCACATAAATTAGATAAGCAAGTCTACGATGCTAAGCAATTTCAGAATGCTAAAGGTGGATCGGCAGTAGATGTGTTGAGCAATTTGCCGGCTGTAGGTATTAATTCATTTGGGGAGATATCTGTTAGGGGCGCTACTGGATTCCTTGTGATGATCAATGGTAGACCCGTACAATCTGATCCAGCAGTAATATTAGGCCAGTTATCTGCAAATGCTATCGAAGATATAGAGATCATAACAGCGCCATCTGCCAAGTATGACCCCGATGGTAATGCAGGAATTATAAATATATTAACCAAGCAAAATATCATAGATGGACTCTATGTATTAGCCAATACATTGGTCGGGATGCCAAGTATTGAAGACTATAACAATGCAAACAGCACACCTAGATATGGTGGAGATCTTACGCTTAATTATAAAAAAAATCGATGGGACTTTTCAGGAGCATTAGATTACAGACGTTACGATATCTCAGGACGAAGAGAGGGATATGTCAATACGTATGTAGATGGGGTGCTAACGGAATTTCCATCTGATGGTGAGCGAAGTTTTGATGAGAGAAATTACTCCGCTAGACTATCAGCAACATTTGCTCCTAGTAAGCGGCAATCCTTAACTGCAGGTTTTTATTTTGGCAAAAGAACGAAAGAACGAACAGCAGATATTCTTTACAAGAATCAACAAAGAGTTAATTTGAGCCAGGCCGAGTTTAAAGGAACTGAAACATACTATGATCTCTATAAAGAAACTGGAGACGTCTTATCATCTTCTAATGCTATAAATACTCTAAACTATTTTAATGAAAATCTAAGAGTAAGAAAAGGAGATTTTTTAATTGGTTCTTTGGATTATAATCTAAAATTTGAAAATGGATCAACTTTGAAATTATCTGGACTTTATGAACGCACTGTATTAGGGGGACCTACCGACAATGCAAATCTTGATTTTCCTAATACATCAAGTATAAGACAGTTGCAGTTTAATACTAATGATAATCCCCTAGATGGCATGCGGTTTCAGTTAGATTATGTTAAGCCAATTGGAAATATCAATTGGGAAAGTGGATATCAATATCGATACTTAAATCATCCTGGTGATTTTGAATACCTAGATAGAGACCTAGTCAATAATATATGGGTTGAGAATCCTCTTTTTACTAACGGTATCAATTTAACTAGAAAAATACATTCCGTATATAGTCAACTATCTGGGTCAAATGATAAATTAGAATATAGTGCAGGCTTAAGGGTAGAGTATTTTGATAGAACAGTTAATATCGATCGACCAGTTGAGACATTTTTGCTAGAAAAACTGAACTTGTTTCCCTCGGCAAATGTGAGTTATGATTTAGGTGACGGCCTTTCAGCTAAAGCCGGATACAGTAGGAGGATTCAGCGTACAACCACATTCAAGATGACACCATTCCCTGAGCGGGAGCATTCTGAAACCTTAGAGCAAGGAGATGCAGAATTATTGCCAGAGTATATCGATATAATAGAAGCAGGGCTAGTAAAAAATTGGCAGGACAATTCCGTATTTGGTAATCTATATTATCGTAAGATTAGCAATGTAATCAATAGAGTAAATACAGTCTTTAATGATACCATCTTAAATAGAATTTATACTAACGCTGGCGTAGCAAATATAGTAGGGTTAGAATTAGGATCAACCATTTATCCAGTCGATAAAGTCAAGCTGTACGTAGGCGCAAATATTTATAATTATGAAATAGAAGGACAGTTGTTTGGCGATGACATCGAGTCGACAAATATTCAATATTCGATAAATGCAAATACCAATATTAATCTAAGTTCAACTTTTAGTGCTCAGCTAGCGCTTAATTATTTATCAGAGCGCATCACTGCCCAAGGGGTTGATTCAAGATTTTACAATCCATCTTTAAGTATCCGTAAATCATTTATGAATAAAAAATTAAATATTGGATTACTATGGAGAAATGTGGATTTAGGAATTCTAAATTCTAATGAGCAACGAATCACAACTGTGAGAGATAATTTTTATACAACAACCAACTACGTTTATGAAGTAGATATTCTGCAGCTAAACTTCAGTTATCAGTTAAATCAGCTTTCTAAAAAAATGAAATTGACTGAAAGTGAGTTTGGGAAGAGTGAGTTTTAAATCACTATTCCTACAATCCTAATTGTCATTTCGACCAAAGCGGGCAAACGCGCCACTCTGTCATTTCGAACCGTAGTGGAGGTTTTTTGATTACCACTCTTTGTCATTTCGACCGCATTGGCGAAATATTGGTAATTAAAATGAATTAGGTTATTTCGAAGTACAATTTTTCTCCATTCCGCTTCGCTACAGTCGAAAGGACAAGTAGTTTTTTGGTTGTCTGTCTTTGTCATTTCGACCGCATTGGCGAAATATTGGTAATTAAAATTAATTAGGTTATTTCAAAGTACAGTTTTTCTCCATTCCGCTTCGCTGCAGTCAAAGGGGCAAGTGGTTTTTTGATTGCCACTCTTTGTTGATTCGACCGCAGTGGAGAAACATTGGTAATTAAAATGTATTGGGTTATTTCGAAGTACAATTTTTCTCCATTCCGCTTCGCTACAGTCGAAAGGACAAGAAGTCTTTTTGATTACCAGCCTTTGCCATGTAGACCGCTATGGATAAATATTGGTAATTAAAATGAATAGGTTATTTCGAAGTACAGTTTTTCTCCATTACACTTCGCTACAGTCGAAAGGACAAGAAGTTTTTTTGTTTGTCAGTCTTTGCCATTTAGACCGCAGTTGAGAAATACTGGTAATTAAAATGAATTAGGTTATTTCGAAGTATAGTTTTTCTCCATTCCGCTTCGCTACAGTCGAAAGGACAAGAAGTTTTTTTGGTTATCAGTTTTTGTCATTTCGACCGCAGTAGAGAAATATTGGTTTTCAACGAATATTCTCGTCAACGAACTATTCCTCCACATTAATAAAATTAGTATTCAAAAAATTCCAATTTGGATTACCTCTATTAATCAGAATCTCCTTCTTTTTACGACTCCATTTTTTTATCTGTTTTTCTCTTGCAATTGCCTCATTGACGTATTGATAAATTTCAAAGTATATCAGTTGATAGCAATAATTTCTACCAGCAAAAGTTTTCACATCCTCTCGATTTTTTTTGTGTTCTTGAAGTCGTCTTGCTAGACTATTCGTTATACCAATATAAAGGGTAGTTTTTCCTGGGTTCGTCAGGATATAAACATAATAAGTGTGGTCTTTCAAGATGTAACCTTTCCTTCAATTTAGTAATGTTTATTCTAAGTATCATCTTTAACTATAAATAGAGCTGGGTAAATAGCACTAACTTCAATAAAACATTACGTCAAAGAAATATTAGTAAGTAAATTTTAGTGTTCTTATTGAATGTACAGATTTTCTCCATTACGCTTCGCTGCTGTCGAAAGGACAATTGGCTTTAATAATTAGGAGCACTTTTTATCATTACGAACGCAATAGAGAAATATTGGTCTTAGATAGTAGTAATGTAATTCCATTGAAATCGCTTTGCTATAAAGTTGTTTATTATCTTACTCTTTATATAATTTGATTGACAATGGCTACGTGGAAGAAAATACTATTAGGATTATTGGTACTCATCATCATAGCAGGCATTCTGCTCTACCCAAAATATAAAATGCTCAATCATACTATTCATCTATTTGATGAGGATAGAATAGTTGAGAACTTCAGGAGTTTTGACGCTATCTGGCCAATAAGCAATATGACTGCATCAAACCAACCTTATAAATATCCAATTGGAAATAAAGTCAATTTGCCACAAAACTTTCAGTTTGGTGCTAAGACTTATGATACAGAGCAATTTCTGAAAGACTCCTGGACTACAGGTTTTTTGGTTATACAAGATGATAGCATTGTCTATGAAAACTATTATCTAGATAATACTGAATCAACTAGGAATATATCTTGGTCCATGGCTAAGTCATTTATATCTGCACTCTTTGGCATTGCTATGGAAGAAAACTATATCTCAGATGTCATGAAACCAGTGGAATTTTATGTACCAGAACTTAAGGGAACAGCTTATGGAGATGTAAGGATAAAAGATGTTCTGCAGATGTCGACTGGTGTAAAATTTAACGAAGATTATGGAGATTTTAATAGTGACATAAATCGATGGGGTAGGGGCTTTGCTATGGGAGGTTCTCAAGATGAGTTTGCAAGTACCCTAGAGCGAGAAGTAGAACCCGGGACAGTCAATCATTATGTTAGTATCAATACTCACGTATTAGGTATGATCTTAACCAAAGCAACAGGAAGATCGGTAACCGATTATATGCAAGAGAAACTGTGGGAACCCTTAGGGATGGAACACGATGGTTACTGGCTAGTAGATGGCGAAGGCATGGAAATGGTGCTCGGAGGATTAAATGCAACATTGCGGGACTACGCCAAGATTGGATCTTTATTTATGCATAGTGGTAATTGGCGAGGGAAACAACTGATTCCAGAACCATGGGTAAGGGCATCATTAAATCCTGACGCACCTCATCTATTACCTGGGGAGGACTTTGGGTATGGCTATCAATGGTGGATACCTAAAAGTGATCAAGGGGAGTTTACGGCAGTTGGTATTTATAATCAAAACATTTATATCAATCCAACTTCTAAAACAGTAATCGTTAAGCTTTCTGCAAATCCGAAGTATAATGATGTTGACTACGTTCCTGCTAAAGATCAAGCCGCTTTAGAAATGTATCGAGAGATTGTGAATACACTTACGGCGGAAAAAATATTGTTGCCGGCAATGACTGAGTAATTAAATGTTTGGAGTTAGGTCACCTGAGAAAATAACCGTAGTCATATATAAGTGTACAAACCATGCAAAGAAAAGGGCTATCACTATGATGCAAGTAATTAGTACTGTGATAATTTTTGTTTCTGATACGCTTGCAGATTCTTTTATTGATTTTTTATTAGGTTTCATTGCAATTTATTTTAGTTGTGAATGATAATCTAAAAGTAAATTGATGATGAGTTTAGGACAATCCTGTAAATTGGCTATTTGCAATATCCTTATAAATGGGTAGTTTACAACAGTAGTTTCAAGTTCTAAATTTGTGATATGGATAAAATGTGTCACTAAGGATTTAGTTTTTTAGGGTACGATTATCGGCTCTTTTGAAGTCAAGCCAGACATGTTTATCATAATCATAAAGCTTACAAGTCTTGATGCTGTTCCAGTAAAATTTTATGTTCCAATTAATTACTTGTATGCGATCTTTAAACTCTGACTCTAAAGCATTTTGAGCATTGCTTAATTCGTACAGTGGGATTTGCATATTTCCATGGTGAGCGGTATGTTCCATGATATTGTGAAGAATAAAATTTAATGGTTTGGGGAACCTTATATGTGTACTATGCTCTAATTGAACTTCCCAATATTCCCACTCTTCTTCATTACTATACCATTTTGTAAGTGGGTTAGTGTGATGCTGATAAATAGCAAAACCCATGATCCAATTCCAAGTTAAAAATGGAATTATCAAGGCAAATATAAAATTTGCTAATAGGCCTTGATTCAACTCATGAGATTTAAAAGATATAAGTATGGATATCCCTACTAAATAAATCACAAGTGGAAGTAAATCTAATATGGATTCGAGTTTCTTTTTAGATGTCATCCCTTCAATGTCTTTAAAAGGGAATAGAATCTTTTTAAACCAAATCTCGATCAAGTAATAGGGGCAATGACCTAATATTGATCTATATAATTTGTATTTCCATTTTTTAGTTTTACTCGATGTATAGTATTCTTCTGGAGACAGAGGAGTATACACATAGTCTTTCGTCTTTAGATTTGTAAATGTGTGGTGTGTTTTATTATGTCCTAAATTCCAAAGCGAATAGTTATGTAATGAAGGTGCAAAAGCTATCCTGCCTAACAATTTATTGAGTCTAATAGAACTCGTGAAACTTAAATGGCAACAGTCATGGCCTATAATGAAAACAAAACTTATCAAAAGACCCAATAAAATTGATAGAATAAATTTGAGGTAAAAATTAGTTGTATTCAATAATATCAAAAGACTAGAAATATACAAGACAAGATCAACAGTGAATATGATTGAAGGGAGCACTATTTTTTTCTTACTATATGGTTTTAATGTCTTGATTATCTCCTTAGTTGGTATGTATCCTGAGTGCATAATAAATTGATTTAGTTTTGAGTTAATCATTTTTTAAATGAAGAAATAAATTGACGTTTTCTCTTTCATGACCGATAGCTATCTGGTCTTTTCTAAATCCTGCATTGAGGGCTAATTCTCGTAACTGATTAGTTGTTCTGTGATTCAGTTTCCAATCCCCAAATATTTCCATGTAATCTCTACTTGGATTATGACTGGCATTAAAATTCCCAATAATAATTTCACCTTCAGGCTTGCAAAAAGTTTTAAACTTCTTTAAGCAAAATATGAATGCTCTTTCGTCAAAGTAATCAAATAGACCTGCAGACCACACTAGGTCATATTGTATCTTAGTTGAAAATTTGAATATGTTTTTATTGATGAAATTTATTTGGCTGAGATAATTTTTATTTAGTTCGACTGCATATTCAATAGCATGCTTGTCCATGTCTACACAGGTTGATTTTAACATCTCTATGTTATCTAATTTATCATAGACTTCTTTTAAATCACGTGCGGGGCCTGATGCTATATTTAATAATGAAAATTCTTTTTTACTTGTAATTTGCTTAAAGACTATTTGTTTGAAATACTCTTTTCTATTCCTTACTGCTTGAGGAGCAGCTTGGTTGTGAAAATAAATATCCCAGTTTTTTGCCTTGACATCATCCGAGATGTGGTTAGTATAGATCTTATCTATGATTAAGAAATCTCCAGCATATCCATAAGGTCTTTGTATTGCATGGGAATGAATTGTATTCTTATAATTTTCTGGTAGTAGATTTACAAGTTCAGTAATTTCACTTTTACTTAATTGTCCGTTTTTTACAAGCTTAATGATTTTTGGAATGAAGTTTTCGATCTGTTTTAGATTATCTAAGCTGCTATCTAAGATTAGATCAAGGAGTGTTTTTTGAATAGTAATTTGGGTTGTTGACATGTTGTTTGTTTTTTTTAATTCAAAAATAATTATGGAAATGCTGATATGAAATCCTTGGAATAGTGAGTTGTTATTCTCCCTATTTATAGGGAGGTTTACTATTTGTTAGAGTCTTCTCTTTATATTTATTTGAGACAATACTGAAAGTGTAAATCCAATTGGACTTTAGTTAAATTCAGTTTAAAACTTCTTGGTAAGTATAAATAGAGATGGCATCTTTCGGCGTTTTAGTGATTTGCTAATCACTAATCTGATTAACCTTGCCAAAGAGTTTTCCTAAGTTCTGTAAGTCAAAAACTTTGGAAAGCGATACATTAAATTGTGGTATTCTGTCATGCCGAGTGTAGATTTCAAAACCTAATGAAATACCCGGATCTAGGACAGTAGCATCTATCCTTGTTTTAAAGAAAAACTTCTTTTGGCTCTTAATCACTAAGGATTCTAATCTGCTGCTGTCTTTAACTATTGAAGGGGTGGAGCCTCCATTATAGCCCATTGACACCATTGTTTTTATATTCATTTTATCTGAAGCTAAAATGTGTAGTAGTCCCAATGAAGCGTTAGTGTTAAACTCCTGAGAGACTTCTGATGTTTTTATTGGGATGCCAAAGTTAGTAGGGCTCAACCTGATGGTAGAAGTATCTTGGCGAAGAATATTATTGTTTGTATATTTTTCTTCAATATTCTGCAAGCCTAAATTTACACCTGCAGAGAGAAAAAACTTTGAGTTATCCGTTGAGAATAGTTTTAGTTCTCTTAGGTAGTTAGCTTCAATATAAATATTTTCATTTTTGATTAATCGCTCAGATCTATATGCGCCACTTTCTATCTGAAAACTGTCTTGGCCTGTATTTTTTAATATATTTCTATACGAAAAAGTTGATGTTGAGTCTATTTCAGAGAAGTATCTATTCTTGCCAAAAGTTATATAAAACCAATTTGATGAAGGTTTTTTCTTTAAAGCTAAGTTTTGTAAATAGGAGCCCATAAAATACAGATCTTTGGCTTTAGGTCCATCTAGTAAATCAAGATTGGTACCTGTGAATAACCAAAATTCATTATTCCAATTTTTCTTGAGGGGTATATGGTACTTGATAAAAACTTCTTTTGGAGCAATTTCTTTTTTTAGTTTCAAGCTTTTGCCTGAGGAGTCTATGGCGGTCAATCCTAGTATTATTTTCCTGTCTGCTTTTATGGTTTTCTTTGATTCTATTTTGAACTTTACTTTGACCTCTTTAGTACTGTCAATATTGAGATTATTATTTACTGGAAATAGTAAGTTGATTTTATTAACAATAATATCATTGTCAAGTAATACCAGTTTTACGGTGTTGCCTTTCTGATTAAATTGTGGAGGAGCGATTACTGTTATGGTGTGTTCGAATATTTTTTCTGCGGATAGGTTGATAGTGTCAATTTTACTATCCTCAAAATAAATATTAACTTCTTTGGAAGATTTTGACTTCTCTTTTTGAGCTATTAAGTTGCTTGAATAAATTAATGTAAGCAGAGTTAAGAATAGATATTTCATCCCGAATAAATTATGGTTATTAAATAAATGGATTTGTCGATATGGCTTAAATAGTAATAGCTATGCCAAATTGAATAGCAGTAGGATTTAATTCAATCTCAGACGTGACTGGTGCTCCTCCTAAATTGGGAATTTCTGGATTTATACTTCCTGTCACTGAAGTTGTACCTTTTATGATCTTATTAGCGGTTAGCGTAAGACTTAATTTATTTGATAATTTAAAGTCTAATCCGAATTTTATTGATGGAGCCAAGAAGTTGTTGGCAGTTAGTTTATCTACGGCACCATCTGTTTCTTTGAGTATGTTGGTGTAGTTAAAACCAACTCCTATAATGGTATTCATCCTGTCAAGACTCATTATCTTATAGTCTAAGCTGATGATAAAGGGTGCATAAACTATACTTCCTAGTGTAATCCCTTCGAATTCATTTTTTCCAATTATATCTAATGATGGTGGTATGCCAACTAAAATATCAATAGCAAGGTTAGCAGTAAATTTGTAGCCTATTGAAGTTCCAAAGGTTTTGGAGTCGGTTACAGAGAAAGTGTTTTTTAAACTAGTGCCAGCCAGATTCACTTTACTTTTTTCAGCGAGGTGAATATATGTGAAACTTGGTTTTACATAGAGCCTTCTTGATTGGCCGTTTAGACTAATTAGTGTACTTATCAATAGAATAAGAGGGAAGGCTATTTTTATTGGTTTTAAATTTTTCATGCGTTCTATATTTTGGTGTTAATTTATTTGTTACTAGTTTTTATCTTGTCAAATGCAAGAACAGATTCACATTCTCAGTTTTGGATCCGACTCTAATATTTTCTGCTAAGAATCCCGATTGAATAGCTAATCCTCTCAATTCATCAGAAGTCCTATGATGCAAATACCAGTCACCAATCATATCCATGTGGCTTATGTAACATATGCCCCATGAATGACTCTCTTGTTCTTAAAAAATTTACAGATGTTTTGTCTATAGACTTTAATAAATCTGGATGGTCAGAGCAGATCACATCAATTAATTTATAGTCACTTGGATCAGGTCCATTTTTTTGTAGTACTGTGTTCAAGATTTCTGCTGGAGTCATTTGTTTAATTTTAGTTGTCATTATAGTTTTTGATACTTGGTGTTAGAATTCTCATGGGTGACTGATCAAAATATTTTCACTTGATGTTTCAAAATTAGAATCAGAATAGGCGAAGTGAAATCCTTGATATAATGATTGTGGTATCTCCCTATTTATGTGGAGAAGACATATTTAGATCTATTGTAAAGACTAGTAGTCTCTCAATATTCAATTGTCTAGTAGGAAGATTTATGTGAGAATGGAGTGTGGTTTTGGGTAATAATTTAACGAGAGCAATACAAAGATTTTTATAGTATTGAGAAATAAGCAATTTCCTCCTCCTCCCTATAAATATGGATACTGCCCTTTCATTGTTTACAGTATTTATAGATCAGCTTAATGAGTATAGCTTTGATTATAATTAAAATATCTATGCTCAAAATGAATGTTAATTTCATTATATCTGGTAATTCCAATTCATATAATGAATATCTATCTACGAAAATTAGCGAATTTTTGATGGTGTTACCATTCTATATTTTCTTATTTTCAATCGTAGAGACATAAGCATAGTCACCCATATATTAGAACTGACAAACTTCAAATCTATGCAAATGCTTAACATGATGAGTAGACCAACTTCCACAATCAAAATTATCCTTGTCGATGATCATAGCATCCTTTTGGATGGTATCGAATCCTTATTGAATCTGGAAAAGGATTTTAATGTAGTCAATAAATTCGGGAGTGGCGAAGATCTATTAGCATCAGAGGAAACCGGCGAAATAGATGTGCTTGTAATGGATATTAATATGAGAGGTGTAGACGGTATTCAAACTTTTAGCCAATTGGTTGATAGAGGATTTAAAGCAAGTGTAATCTTTCTAACCACCTATGATGATTTGAGATTAGTTAATGAAGCAGTAGATCTAGGAGCTAAAGGATACATCACCAAAGGATCCGCCTCTAAATATCTAGTAGAAGCAATCCGTCAAGTCTCAGAAGGGGAGCTATACTACAGCCCAGATATTAAAGATAAAATCCTGAAGGCATTTAGCAGAAAAAGTACGATCCAAGATGATGATCAACAAGAAGCTGGGTTCCTTAGACAATTGACAGAGAGAGAACTAGATGTACTCAAACTGATCGCTCAAGAATACACTAGCGAAGCCATAGCAAACAAACTCTACATAGCAAAGAGCACAGTAGACACCCATAGAAAAAACCTTATTAACAAACTAAAAGTCAAAAACGCTGTTGGGCTCGGATTATTTGCTGAGCGCAATGGGTTGATTTAATAAATTGAAAATCATGATACCTAATAAATTAATAATTAGTCTTCTCTTTACTTTATTCGCAGTTAACAATAATTTATGTAGTCAAAGTCAATCTGAATCTGGAGATAAAACCAAGATTATTTCTGATTTGAAGGAAGTAGTAGTGCTTACCTATGAATTATCTAAGAGGAGAAACCGACGAATAAATCGTGAAGGAAAATTCAAGGTTAGAAAGCCACAATTAATCCATACAGAACATATACCAGGAGTAGGAGAAATAGCTATATTGTTGGATGGTAGTAGGAGAGGAGATGCAAAATGTTATTTGGTGTGTGGAAAGGGGTTTACAGGGCAAATTACTGAGTTTTATATCGAAGGATTTAAAAATAAAAAATGGGACTTAGTAATACATGTAGATATTGATTTGACACAACGAGGTATTTGTAGTGATAGTAGTGATTATGACTCATGTGCCGAAATTAATTTGACAAAAACTAAAAAATTTGATAGAATAATATATGGTACCAGAATGGATGTAAATTTTAATTACAAATCTGATTCCAAAGAACTTGTTGATGATAAAGGAGATCCTGATAATATCTGTAGAGTGATAGCTCTATAGTGTCATATTTTGTTAGTGAGAATTTATATTTTATTTGCTCAAATTACTTTTTGTATTTTATTTGGTGGTTTAGCCTTTGCCCAAAACATATCTTCTAATACAAATTATCTTCCAAAATATGATCAAATAGTTTTAGAAAAGTATCAACAAATAAGAACTAAAAGATACCTTTTAGATACTCTCTATATTTCGGAGCAACGACTAGTTAGTAAATCTGCATTAGGATATTTCAAATTAATTCAAGGGTCTTATTTTCTATTTGGCAAAGAAAGAAAAGATGATAAAGCTTATGCTGCTTATTTAGAAGCATTAAGTATATCTGAGGAGATTGAGGATCAAAATTTAGAAAATGAATGTCTTTTTAAACTTATTGAATATCAACATTACACATTTAACCAAGTTGTTGACTATGATGAGATTCTAAGAAGGAAAGAACAATTAAGTAAGGGTCTATATCAAGAATTAGAATATGACTATCTCTTTTTGAAAAGTATTTATTTATCAAATTTTTCAAACTTTGAAAATTTCAAACAAGATTCAATTTATTGGAGAAATTACAAAGATGATTGGATAACTTTAATCTATTCATTAGGTAAAGAAAATTTTAATGAATTGAAATATAGAAGTGAAGTTCAATTCGCATATATTCATGAAAAGGCAAATGATTTTGAGTCGGCTGTACCTTATTATACATCTGCATTGAATTCTGCTAGGAAAGCATCTGATGAATTCTTTAATCTGAAATATTTCACAACCGTTTCCAACCTTCTAAAGCTTCATATTAAGATTGGAGACTATAATAAAGCAGTTTACTTGTTTAATTCTATCCCAGACACAATGATTTCTAATCAAGGCTCAGATGACTTAGCCAAAGTATACGGATGGGTATCCGATTCATATAAAAAACTGAATCTATTAGATAGTGCTCTTTATTATCAGGAATTGAGATATCAGTTTGATAACGAAACAAATGCTGCAAATGAAGCTCGTAAAGTAGCGCAGATAAAATCTCAATACGAAAAACAAGAATACGAATCAGAACTATTAACCTGGCGCAAAAGACTAATCTTAGCCGGGTCCTTTATCTTCCTTCTAGCAGGAGCAACCTACGGCAATCACCGCTTCCAATCCCTAAAAAAGAAAGCAGTAGAATCAGAACTAGAAAAAACAAAGATTCAAGCAACACTCGATGTCACCAAAGCAAAGATGCAAGGCGAACAAGAAGAAAGAAAAGTAATAGCCTCAGTACTCCATGATCAAGTAGCCTCACTACTAACCGCAGCAGACATGCATCTCGCAGCTGCAAAAAAAACAGGAGACCCTTCTGATTCCAAGTCAATAGAAAAAGCAGACCAGATAATAAAAGACGTAAACGAACAAGTAAGAAATCTCTCTCATCAACTGGTCTCTCCAACCTTATTAAAATTTGGGTTGGTGCCAGCAATAGATTCATTGGTAGACAAGATGCAAAATGATAAGATCAAATTTTTATTCCAATTTGATGAAGGTGGAGAGCGGATCGAATCATCTAAAGAGATTTTCCTATTTAGAGCTTGCTCAGAGCTAATGCAGAATGCACTTAAGTATAGCGATAGAGATGCAGCGGTTATTAGTCTTACTCAAGATTCAGATTCAATTAAATTAGAAATGTATGATAATGGGGGTTCAAAGTCAGCAGATATTGATGATGAGGGATTAGGATTAGCTCATATCAAGAACAACACTGAAGCACTATTAGGTCAGTTCGCCATCGATCAGCAAGATGGATTTAAAGTAAGTATCACTTTACCTGTATCGTAGTTTTCATTTATTTCAGAGTTAAGCACTAGTATATGCAAAGCAATTAAGACAACTAATGCTATTTTTGCCCCAAACAAAAGTAGATGCACAAAATAGCCTTATTCCTAGCAGTCCTATTCTTAATGGCCTGCAGTTCCACAAAGAAGATAATAGATTCACCACCAACGACACCCAAGATAGCAGATGCCTTCGAGATGCAACGAAAGGATATCAATATCGTAAAGTCAACGGTAAGTCAACACGAAATAAAATCTCACATCCAGTTTTTAGCCTCAGACGAATTAAAAGGTAGAGACATGCCCTCTCCAGAATTAAAAATAGCAGCAGAGTATCTCAAAACTCAAATGATATTTTTTGGAGTAGATACTATAGAGGGGCATGGTAACTATAAGCAGTCGGTTTATTTGGATAACGAAAAACCGCCAGAGACTGGGACGCTTAGGATAAAAAATAACACGCTAAATTTTGGCAAAGAGTTTATTGTCGTCAAAGGAGAGAATGGGGATATGACAGCTCCTACTGTATTTGCAAAATCTGGGATGGGAGATGACATCGCAAGTTTGGATGTAAGAGACAAGATTGTCATAAGCTATTGTGGAGATGGAGTAGATCAAAGTCCTCAAGCATGGTTTGGGATGGCAAGAGGAAAGCGAGAAGCATTAGAAGCTAAAGGAGCTAAAGCAGTAATTGAGATATATCAATCGGCGAAAATTCCTTGGAGTTTTTTAACAAGACAACTTACTAAAAGTCAAATGAAATTAGGGGAAGCTGGAGAGCAAGTCGCAAGTATCCCGCACCTATGGTTAAGTACTCAAGACTCATTAGTGATCAATGATTTGGTTTCGGGAGGGGAAAACATGACGTTGTCTATTAAGGGCATGAAGTCTGAAAAAATAGAATCTTATAATGTCATCGGTTATGTAGAAGGAACAGATCCTGTACTTAAAAATGAGTATATCATTTACTCAGCACACTACGATCACGTCGGGATAGGAGTGCCAGATGCTACTCAAGATAGTATCTATAATGGGGCAAGAGATAATGCAATAGGCACTGCTGCAGTGCTCACAGCGGCCCAAAATATAGCAGCTAATCCAACTAAACGATCATCCCTTTTTATATTATGGACAGGAGAGGAAAAAGGATTATTAGGGAGCGCATACTTCGTTGATCATAGCCCTGTGCCTCTCGATAAGATTGCTTATTGTTTTAACATCGACAACGGAGGGTATAATGATACTAGCATCGTGACGGTGATTGGTCTTACAAGAACAACAGTAGAACCGCACATGCAGACTGCATGCAATGCTTTTGGATTGGACGCTATAGAGGACCCTGCTAAAGAGCAAGGATTATTTGATAGATCTGATAATGTAAATTTTGCGAAGAAGGGTGTGCCAGCACCTACATTCAGTTTAGGATTTCGAGCTTTTGATCAGGAGATTATGAAGTACTACCACCAAGCAGGAGATGAGATAGAGACAGTTGATCTAGACTATGTGACTAAGTATTGTAAAGCATTTGTATTAGCAGGTAGATTGATTGCTGATGACCCTAAGAAGCCATTCTGGAATGAAGGAGATAAGTACTATGACGTAGGAAAGACTTTGTACGGAATGGGATCTTCTAAGTAGAAACTTTTCTTATTTGAGCATTAGAATAAGAGTTTATTAATTGGATAAATTTGATTATGAGTGACAGATATGAGATGTTGACAAAAGCAGTAGAGGCAGAAAGAAAGCAAGAGCAGATCTACTTCCAGAATCTATCTAAACAAAAGTCAAAGTCTGAAAAAGTAGAATCGGGTATCATGTGGTATCCGTGTGTGATTAATAGAAAACACTATACCGTAGGCGAGTTAATAGAGCTAGAGCTGGAGCGCACAAAAAATCTCGATAGCCACCACAAAATTAAAGTAGGAGTAGGGGCTAATCTGATTATAGAAGGTGTAGAGACAAATACTTTCAAGGGGACCATCTCATACGTAAGGCGGAATAGACTTCGTATTATTTTGCATGCTGATTATTTACTAAAAGAAGATATCCTCACAAAAGGAAGGCTAGGCGTAGAATTGATCTATGATGAGAGGCCTTATCGGGTGATGCTTGATACGCTACGCAGAGTGAAGGGTTTAGAAGAGCCGATACATAAAGAACTAAAGAAAGCCATTCAAGAAAAGAAGGGCTTTGAAGGAATAGTAGATTTAGTAGATAAGAATAAGTACAGCTCGCCGAAATTTAACGAGTCTCAAATGGCTGCAATCAATGGGTGTGCAGTGGCACCTAGGATGTCGATCATACATGGACCTCCGGGTACAGGTAAGACCACTACGATTGTAGGTTTGATACAGAAATTAGCAAAAGTAGAAAAGCGAATTTTGGTTTGCGCTCCAAGTAATAATGCAGTTGATCTCTTAGCAAAATTACTACACCAAGGAGGGCTAAATGTATTGAGGGTGGGGAATGTAACAAGGATCGGAGATAGTATATCCGACCTAACCTTAAAGGAAAAGGCTCGAAATCATCCCGAATGGCAACATATAAAAACTGTAAAGATAGAAGCTGAAAATGCCAAGAAGATTGCAGGTAAGTATAAGCGAAAATTTGGGCAGCGCCAGAAGAGTGAACGTCGTGAGATGTTTCAAGAATCTAAAGAGCTTCGTAAATGGGCGAGGGACTTAGAGGATAAACTGATGAATGGTATCATCAAAGAAGCTCAAGTCATCGCGACTACACTGATCAGTGCCGAGTCAAAAGCACTTAAAGGATTAAAGTTTAAAACAATAGTTATTGATGAAGCCTCTCAAGCTTTAGAGCCAGAGTGCTGGGTTGCTATGCTTAAAGGAGAGAGAGTGATATTTGCAGGCGATCATATGCAGTTACCTCCTACAGTAAAAAGTGCGGAGGCAGAAGAGTTAGGATTAGCAGAAACTATCCTTGATAGAATGTCTGGTTCGCTCAAGCACAGCTTCCTACTTAAAGAGCAGTACAGAATGCATAGTGATATCCTTAGTTTCTCCAATGCTAAATTCTATAATGGTGAGTTAATATCTAATGCTTCTGTTGCGAGTAGAAAATTATCAGAAGCAGATAGTCCACTAATGTTTATAGATACAAGTGGGTGTGGATTTAACGAAGAGCAAAATGCAGATTCCTTCAGTAAGTTTAACTCAGGAGAATACTTCACTATCAGAGAGCATATCTTAAAGCATATGGACTTGCTAGAAGGGAGAAGTATCGGAATCATCTGTGCATATGCAGCTCAGGTGAGATATATCAGGAACACAAAAGAGGAGACTCCAGAACTACAAGCTTTAGACATCGAGATAGATTCTATAGATGGTTTTCAGGGTCAAGAGAAAGATGTCATTTACATCTCTTTGGTTAGATCCAATGAAACTGGAGAGATAGGTTTTCTAAAAGATTTTAGAAGACTAAATGTTGCGATGACTAGAGCAAGAATGAAGCTGATAATAATTGGGGATTGCTCTACGCTTTCCTCAGAAAAAATGTTTCTTGATCTGGTAGATCATGTAGAAAAGAAAGGTAAGTACGAATCTGCTTGGGAGTATATGAGCTAGTGTCTAATGTGAAAGCTGAAGTGCAGGGACGTAAGGAAAAGTATACTTTGCAGAAGTTGGTAAGCAAGTAATATCTCAAGATGTAAACAAGAGACAGATATCCTAAGGCAGATCAGAATAAGAAAATCTGATTCTTAACACCTTAGCGTTTTAGCAACAAAAAAAGAGGCCCCAAGACTGAGACCTCCTTTCTAAAACAACTTCCAAACATTATTACTTTACTATAGATACTTTGCTTACTTCAAGTTGACCATTACTAAACATGGTTCTTACAAAATATAAGCCTGATGTATATTCGCTTAGGTCTAACTGTATTTTACTATTGTTAGGCGCATTTATTGTCATTACCTTTCTGCCTGCTTGATCAATTATTTCTACTGATGATATTTCACTATCACCAAGATTAACGAGATTAATAAATCCAGTGGAAGGATTAGGATTCACACTTATTTGAGTTACAATAACATTATTGCCAGATAAGTCTATTGGACCTTCGTCTTCACGTGATCTTGATTCAGCTTGAGCTTCATCTTGTATCCAGCCACCGCTTACATTTACGCAATAGTCCTCTGTCTCTCCATAGCTATAAGTTGCGCATGGGCCTGATGGATACGATCCTACTTTCATGATACACCTCATACGTTTCTTTCCATTCCTTGTTCCAGATGGTATTTTTATAGATCCACTCAGTGCTTTAGTGCCAGAGCCTCTAGCTACATACTCTCCATGATCATTAAAGTCTCCATCATTGTTATAATCAATATATACTTTCCAGTAGCAGGTGTAGATGTTAGCGTAAAACCCTGGCATGAGTTTGAGATGATATGTTTGACCTGGACTTGCACTCGCACATGATGAAGTGAAGCTCTTGTAGCCACCATTACTTCCGGTCTCATTCCAGATATTAGCAAATTGGACTTTCTTAATCCAAACATTATTTGAGTTATGTCCACCTGCTGTGCATACATTGGCTGATGAAGGTGGCACTACTTTAACATTAAATGAACATGTAGCTGTATTCCCACAACCGTCTTTAGCTGTATACTTTATGGTCTGTGTACCGTTAGCGATTGCAGATCCTGAATGCGGGCCACCAGTCTGATCTACTGTCAAGCAAGTAGCAGGGATTTCCATAATGTATTCCAGCGCATAATGATATTGATCATTCCATTGTCCGTTGCTTAATAATTCGCAATAGTCTTGTCTGCCTTGATGGTTGTTTGGCTGGCCAGGATACCATGGTTGATAGTCTCCCAGACTTGTACCATCTACCCATCTAAAATGTCCTTCACTTTGATCATCCGAGCATCCTATCCAGGCAGATTGAGTCTGTAGCTGGTTGGCAAGAAAACTATTTTCTGCAGCATTAGTTATGATGGCTAAGTGACCACCTTTTGCAACGCAATTACTTTTTGCAGTCTGCCAGCTAGCTGGATCTTTAGAGCAATAGTAATAGCTGTTACCATGCTTACCCATATATATAAATCCGGAGATATTACCTCCTCCCGAATTGCAGTTGTTACAGCAAGAACTTACTTGAGGATCATCCCAAGATACATTTACACCACTAGTGTGACTGTTATTTTGTACGACTATATCATTAGGACAAGTGATGTCTAAACTTGACTCTACGACTATTTTGAATTGGCAGGTCTTGGTGTTTCCGCAGTCATCACTAATCGTATATTTAATCGGTGTTGTACCTACACCAAAAGTGCCGCAAGTTGCAGGACCTGTAATTGTAGGCGAAGTACCGCCGCATGGTATCTCACAGATGTACTCATTTTTTCTGGTTGGGTACTCATCATTCCATCTGCCATCTGAGAGCATCTCTATATAGTATTGGTTGTGTTGGTAATTGTTAGGTTGGCCTTGATACCAGTTGGTATAATTCCCAAAGGCTTCTCCTGATATCCAATTGTAAACGCCATCTCGATTTCTGTCGTGCCCCCCTATAAATGCAGATTGTGTCTGAAGTACATTGGCTAAAAAATGATTTTCTGCTGAGCTAGTTACACTTGCAAGATATCCTCCTAATGAATGGCAAGCAGCTTGTGCTTGTTCCCAGGTAGCTTTTCCATCAGAGCAATAATACTTGCTCCCATTAAAAGTACCCATATAGAGATAACCACTTATATGGTCACTTGGACAGGTATTACATGTAGTAGTGGCTTCTGGTAAATTCCAACATACCTCACTGTTATCATTGCAGTCTACGTGGATGTTTTGCGGGCACCATACACTTAAGGATGAGCTGCCGTTAGATGAGCTTCCAGAAGATGTATCGTCATCACAAGTTGTAATTGTTCTAATCAACGTTGCATTCCCAAAATCATCTGGGTAAGTATCAACGCCTGCTATGCCTCCTCTTTCAAATCTAACTCTACCGTGTACATTGTAAGTTCTAAACAGTACATCAGAGCACCTCACACGAGGATTGCTAAGGGGAGAAAAATAGACTTGTCCACGATAGCAATAGGCTGCGATATTGCAGAGACAATCGTTATTGTTAACTTCATCAATAAGATCTGTAAGCCATGGTAAGACAGCAACCGGGTCATCAGTACTGTCACAATACCATGAGAAGTCATCTGCCGCATTTAGTGATTGCTGATGACTTAGTGAAAGTGCAAATATGAGTGTCAACATACTTGCTAATGAGTAAAGATTCTTCATTCGTTTCATTTTTGTCAATTCTACTCTCGTAGAATTAATAAGTTGGTAAATAATGTATAATAGTTAGCTCAGGGATTTTGAGATCAGGAAGTTGATCTTACTACTATGACCAGCTAGTAGGGGTATACACCTAAAAACTGTCATGAGTTTAACATATAAATTTTAATAAAATATGTAAGTATCAGATTATAAATGACTTGCGATAATAACAATCTTAGCTAGATAGAAGGAATCGGATTAGATTTAAAACTTTAATACAAGGTTTTTTGTTAAATAGGCAAATTATCCAATGAATAAAATCCTTCCTCCTGGACAGTTCGCATCAGATATATTTCCTCGGTTTGGATTATCCCAATATGCAAATAGATTTCCAACAGATATAGATACAATCAACCTAAAAATTAGTAGCGAAGAAATAGAAGGTATAGATATATCAGAAGCGCTATTAGCACTTAAAAGAACGGAGCAAACATCTGATTTTCATTGTGTGACGACTTGGAGTAAGTTAGACCAAGTATGGACTGGGATAAGATTTAGCGATTTTTATAATCAAATAGTAAAAGCGAAATTTCCCAATTCGAAAGACTTCAAATTTGTAATTTTTAAAGCACAGGATGGATACAAGACCGGCCTCTTGTTAGAAGACCTAATGAAAAACAATGTTATGTTGGCTGACCATCTAAATGGACAGCCACTTACCATAGAACATGGCGCACCGCTAAGGCTGATTGCTCCTGCACATTACGGGTATAAAAACCTAAAACACTTAAACAGAATAGAATTTCACAATCAAAGAAAAAAAGTAAAGCAAGGGTTTTTGAGTTTTATGGATCACCCCAGAGCAAGAGTCGAGGAGGAGGAGAGGGCAGTTGGTGGACCTGGTTGGTTATTTAGATATTTATATCGACCTCTAATAAAATCAACAATCAAAGAATTCGATAAGGCTATGCAAAAGTATTATGCTCGATAAACAGCTCTTTTTACGATGGCTTGACAAGGGAGCTTTTATAAGCCATATTTAAATTTTAAAGATAACCCGAGAATAGGGTAAGCATACTCTCCAGTACGATGATATCCTTCTAAAAACCTACCATCCAAAAACACCCCATCAGGAAGTTCGCTTTGTCGAACTTGATATAATCCTAATCCTAGATTGATAGCTGTTTCAATATAAAAGGAATTCTTCAATTTATTTGATAAACCTAACCCAACAGTTGGACCCAGTAAGCTTTTAGTCGTTTTATAGTTAATTAGTTGTTCGAAACTTCCTCCATCTCTAAATACCCATTCTTCAAAATCATGCTTGGTGTTTCTGTAGTAAAGAGTGGCTAGAAAAATTGCTCTTCGAGAAATGAATTTCTTAAATCCAAGTTTCATTCTAAAACCATTCTTTTCTTCTAACCTTGGTAATTGATTTCCGTTAGTATTGGCTTCTTGATTAATTCTTAGTAGTCGTGCAAATTCAAATTCTATAGTTTTGTCATCTGCTACAAACTGCTCGATTCCAAACTGCACCCCAGGAAAGAAATTAATAAATGCAGAAGGTGAAAAAGTTACCAGTGTTTTTTCAGTGTAGACAGTATCCTCTTGTCCATAGCACATAGCTCCAAATAGAAAGACACCACAAAAAATAATTATTCTCATAGATCCATAGCTGACAGCAGATACATAGATGCACGCTCTGAGTAATCATATTGATACAATGAATCAGGGCCAACTACTAATAAGTGCCCATCATTAGGAATCACATCAAATGCTCTATAACCATTAAAATGATGAATAACTTTTAGGTCCAGAGGGTCAGAAACATCTACAACTTTGAGCCCATCATTAGCTTCACAAACGAATAGCAGATCGCCATCTAAGTTTAAGCCTTTGGGCTCTTCCATAGGAAGATTATTTATTAATATGGGATTTGAAAGATCATCAATATCATACAGTCTAAGTTCATTAATTTGAGATCGAAAGCAATTGGTACTTGTGACGGATGAGAGGGTAACATAGGCTGTAGATTCATCAGCAACCACCGGATCTCTAGCACACATATTTATAAAATTGTGATACTCTGTAGTACTCATTTGAGATGGAATTCCATCTAAATTAGTCCTATAGATGTATAGCGTAGATGAAGACCCTATGAATAGTAAGTTGCCTCTAATAAACATTGACTCTATCCCAAAACCTAAGTTCTCTTTATAAACCTCTTTAGGATTTGCAGGATCCTGTATTGAGTAAACTATCAATTCTCTATCTGTGATCAAGTAGAGAAAATCATCTAGCGTAAGCATATTAGCATAGGAGCCTGAAAGCACACTGTTAGAATTGCCAGAATCACTAAGATTGGATTCGCATGCAAAGAAGATGAATAGACATGCAGATATTAAGATCATTATTTTTTTCATCGTCTACATTTTGGGTTTGTTAGAGTAGCTTCTTCCCATGCCGTTACTATGCCCTTGCTATCATCTACACATTCAAAAAAGCCCATATATTGAGAGGGAAGCGTGAGTTCTGATTCTTGACGGACATTCTCAATCCTATTTACAAGTTTGATGTTTGCAGGGTCAGCTATATCTATGGTTAATAGGTCTCTTGTGTTATCAGCATAGAGATAATTACCCTTGATGGTGAAATTTAGATTACCAGGAATTTCCCAAAAATGAAGGCTATTCGGATTTAAAGGATTCGAATTATCGATCACATGTACACCTTTATGCTGTTCATTAATCAAAATTAAATTACCCTTACTTACTATCTTTCCTAAGGTGCCAAATTCTCTTGCTGGCAAAGTTTTTACGAATGTAATATCCTGTAAGCTTATGTAAACAGGTTTTAATCCATCTACGATATTGTCTTCTTTTACGCTAGATTTATCACAACTGATAAAAATCAAAAAGGGTAAAAAAAATAAGAGTCTTTTTGTCATAGTTAGAGCTTTACAGATATAAGACGAATAGGTATCCATATTCGTGATCTAGTGGTGCAAATATATTTCGATATATAAATAGCTTTACTATCAAAACAGAAAAGGGCAATCAAAAATTGATTGCCCTTCTAACATGTTTTGCTATTTCTGATTAGGAATTTTTATCCTCTTCTAATTTTAGGGGAATCTTATGCCCATTCTCCAGAGCTTCCTCTTTTTTATTGCCAAGATATTGTGGTAGATCCATACCAGCCATATTGAATAAATCATTCATTGGGGGTACGGATTTATAAAGTCCAGAAATAAATTTTGACGTAGAATTGCCTTCGCCCTTATTATTGCCTCCTTCCCATACCGTCACTTTATCGATCTTGATTCCCTTGATAGCTTCTACCTGAGTCTTTACTAACTCGGGTAACTTATCGGCAATCATCATCAGGACAGCTTCTCTTGTCTCACCACCGGTAGCCGATACTATTTTATCAAACCCTTGAGCTTGTTTTTCGAGTATCTCATAAAGACCCTGTGCTTCTGCTCTCTTCATTTCTAATATTGCATCTGCATCACCTTTCGCTTTAATTCTCGTTTGGGCTGCTGCAGCCTCTGCATCTAGTTCCATCTTACGCTTTGCAATTTCTGCAGATACGATAATATTTGCTTCCTGTACGGCCTGCTCTTTTGAAAATCTTGCTTGCTCTGCTTCTTTCTCTGCTAGGTAAGACTCCTCTAATGCTTTCGCAGCTTGTATCTTCTCTGCTGATGTTGCTATTCTGAGCGCCTCTGCTTCTTTCTCTCTTCTAGCTGCTTCAGAGTTGGCAATTCTAATCTTAGCTAAGTTCTCTCCATCGATTGCATTTGCATTTGCAGTAGCTTCTCCTACCTGTGCCTCTGCATCTGCTTTTGACACTTGTATTCTCTGATCCTTAGTGGCCATTGCCATACCGATAGACCCATCTCTGTCTTTCTCTGCGACACTTTTCTTAGCATCATTGATTGCTTGTGCAGCAGCTTCTTTACCTAGTGCTTCTATATAACCTGATTCATCTTGGATATCTGTAACGTTTACATTGATCAATATCAACCCAATCTTACGCAACTCAGATCCTACATTACTAGCGACATTGCTCAAGAATTTATCTCTATCAGAGTTAATCTCTTCTATGTCCATAGTCGCTACCACCAATCTTAATTGACCGAAGATGATATCCTTTGCAATGTCTCTGATGTCATCAGTAGTCTTACCAAGTAATCGCTCTGCGGCATTGACCATAGACGTAGGCTCATTAGAAATAGCCACCGTAAACCTAGAAGGCACGTTGACCCTAATGTTCTGCTTACTCAATGCTCCTCTAAGGTCTACATCTATAGATATAGGACTAAGGTCTAAGTACTCATAGTCTTGTATGATCGGTATAACAAACGCTGCACCACCTGCTAGGCATTTTGCAGAACCTCCACCAGTCTTACCATAAATAACTAATATCTTATCAGAAGGGCATCTCTTGTATCTCACTACAAAAAGTATGAGTACAGATAATAAGAGGAGTGACCCAATTCCCAAGTATAATAATGTTAATCCCATGACTTGTTAGTTTTTGATTTATAATGCTTCAACTAGCAATATGTTCTTATCTAGAACATCGAGTACTTTTACTTTTTTGCCTGTTGAAAGTTTATTGTGATTAGTAACTGCTGTCAGTTCCATTAATTTATTTTCTACTTCTATTTGTATTTTTCCTTTACCATTAAGATTAGATGGGATGGGGATATACACTTCGCCATGTTGCCCAATAGCAGATTGCAAACTTACGGTACCGGACTCCTCCATCTTGTACATCTGGAATAGCAGATAGGCGATGATAATCATTGCTATGGTTCCAGCGATCCCTCCTAAAGTAATGGCTCTAGTTACGGAGCCACCTCGCTCCAGTATCATGACACCAGTCCAACCAAAAAATAATAAAAATGCAATTATACTACGTAGGGAGAATAAGGAAAACTCTCCATCAAGATCCAAGTCGGACACTTCTGTATCAGCACCAGAATCAAAACCCAATAAAGTCATCAGTAACTGAAAGCTGAAGATTATGCTAGAGACTAAACTGATACCCCAGAAGATTTGTAGTGAAGGGCTAAGTGCTTCAAACCAATTCATTAAGCTTTCCATGATATTGCTTTTGGTTTATAACATCCAAGTTGGCCCAAATGATCAACTTTATTCACTTTCATCGACGAATGTTATGTTTAATTCGGTTAATATTAATTAATATAAGGTACAGAACCTACATTCTAATTTTTATCTCCATCTATTTTGCTTCTTAATCTTTACATATCATTACTTTTGCTAGCCTACTACCTCTCATAATTCTTTATGGCTGATATTAAACTATTCTCCGGAACCAACTCAAAATATCTCGCAGATAAGATTGCTGATCATTATGGATTACCATTATCGCGACTTGTAGTTAATAAATTTAAGGATGGTGAGATGCAACCCATTATCCAAGAATCTGTGCGAGGGGCTTACGTCTTTTTCATACAGTCTACATTTGCTCCGGCAGATAATTTGTTAGAATTATTGTTGCTAATAGATGGTGCTAAGAGAGCCTCCGCAGGGTATATCACTGCTGTGATTCCATATTTTGGGTATGCTAGACAAGACAGAAAAGATAAGCCACGAGTACCTATCTCGGCTAAGCTAGTTGCTAACTTGCTAGAGGCTGCAGGCGTTAATCGTATTATGACTATGGATTTTCACGCTGATCAGATTCAAGGATTTTTTGATATACCAGTAGATCATCTAAAGGGTGAGGCTATATTTATGCCTTATCTCAAAAAATTAGATATGAGCAATGTGACCTTTGCATCTCCAGATGTTGGTGGAGTGAAGAGAGCTAGAAGTTTTGCACAGTATTTTGAAAGAGATCTAGTCATCTGCGATAAAGAACGTAGAAAGGCGAATGAAGTAGCTTCAATTACGGTTATTGGAGAGGTAGAAGGAGCCGATGTAATTCTGATAGATGATCTTGTGGATACGGCAGGTACTTTATGTAAAGCTGCCGACTCATTAATAGAGAAAGGAGCTAAGAGTGTCAAGGCAATGTGTACTCATCCGGTTTTATCTGGTGATGCTTATAAAAACATAGAAAATAGCCAAATAGAAAAGCTAATCGTTACAGATACAATACCTCTAAAGCAATCCTCGCCAAAGATAGAAGTATTAGAGAGCTCTAAGTTATTTGCTCGTGCAATCAGAAATACCCATGAATACAGGTCAATTGCAGCACTTTTTGTAGAAAAATAGAGTTCTTATGCCTAATCTTTTATAGGAGAAGTGTTATGAAGAAACCCTTTCTATTTAGGCAATGTTGTTATATATTTGCACTCCTTTAGAAAAATTTCAAAGAAATCAAGTCATGGAAATCGTATCACTAAGCACTACATCAAGAACAGATACTGGAAGAAAAGGTACTAAAGCTATCAGAAAGAGCGGTGGGATACCTGCAGTAATGTATGGTGGAGGAGAGGTTAAGCACTTTTCTACGAATATCAGAGATGTAAAACCATTGATTTATACGCCAAAGTTTAAGTTAGCAGAGATCGATGTGGATGGTACTAAGCACAAAGCGATTCTTAAGGATATACAGTTTCACCCAGTATCTGATGAAGTGATGCATATCGATTTTCAAAAGTTGGTAGATGGTGTGAAAGTAAAAGTAAACATACCCGTTAAATATGAGGGTACGTCTCCCGGAGTTAAGGAAGGAGGTAAGTTAATTACCGCTCTAAGAACAGTTAAAGTAAAGACTACGCCAGAAAACTTGGTAGATGAATTAATAGCAGATATATCATCTACAAATCTGGGAGAGGCAATCAGAGTAAAAGACTTGCAGATAGGAGAAGGGATAGAAGTAATGACAGATCTTAATATACCTGTAGCATCAGTGAATGTACCAAGAGTACTCAAAGCAACTGATGAAGAATTAGAGGCTGAAGAGGCTGCTGAAGGAGAAGTTCCAGGGGGCGATGCTCCAGCGGGTGATGCGCCTGCAGCAGATGCTAAAGGATAATCAGCTAAAGCAAAAGATATTTCAAAGGTTCACCTAATAGGTGAGCCTTTTTTTATGGTACGCTAATTGTCATATTAAGTATAATCATTATATGATTTGCTAATATGAGATCAATCAGATTCGGCTATAGTCTCCTTTTATTCTTGAGTGTAAGCTTATTAAGTTTACAATCTTGCGCTACCTCTAAGTCAGAATATCGATCTAAAAGGTCGGTAAGTAGGACAAGCACTCCTATTCACTCCAAGACTAAGGGTTCATCAAGGGATAAAATCATTGAAGCTGCTCAAAAGTATATTGGTGCAAGGTATTTGTATGGGGGTAAAGATTCCAAAGGGTTTGATTGTTCTGGATTAGTATCAAGAGTATTTTTTGATAATAAAATTGATATTCGTGGTAACTCAGCGAGTTTATCAAAACAAGGAAAAGGAAAAACGATCAAAGACGCTAAAAAAGGCGATCTAGTTTTTTTTAAGAAGGGTAATCGTGTAAATCATGTTGCTTTAGTCGCTGAGATAAACTATAATGAGTTATGGGTTATACATAGCACTAGCTCAAGAGGAGTGATTAAAGAAAACATATTGGCATCAAGCTATTGGAGTAGTAAAAAGTATTTTTTTAAAGATTTACTTTAGAGGTTCATTAAGTTTGGTAGATGTCTATAATTGATTGGTTTAAAAATATATTTGGTTTGAGTACTACATCTAAACTTAATTTGATTCTATTCGGCCCTCCAGGAGCGGGCAAAGGCACACAGGCTAAAAAACTCGAAGAGATTTATGGTCTATTACAAATCTCAACTGGAGATCTTTTTAGGTATGAGATAGGTAATAAAACACCTCTTGGGATCAAAGCAAAGGAGTATATGAATAAAGGTGAGCTAGTACCAGATGAGGTAACTGTGGGAATGTTGAAAAATAAAGTAGAGGCCAACCCAGATTTTAAAGGATATATATTCGATGGTTTTCCGCGGACAATCCCTCAAGCTAAAGCTTTGGATGATTTTTTGACTTCTAAAGGAGAGTCGGTCTCTCAGCTTATAGCATTAGATGTTGATGATGAAGAGTTAGTCACTAGATTACTAGAGCGAGGTAAGACATCAGGTAGAGCAGATGACACGGATGAGAAGATAATCCGTAATAGGATAGTTGTTTACAATGATGAGACAGCACCAGTGTTTGACTTTTATGCCAAGCAAGATAAAGCTATGAAAGTGCCGGGAGTAGGCTCCATAGAAGAAATATTTCAAAGACTTAAGGATAAGATCGATCCGCTAGTTGCTTAGACTGCATGAGCAATCAAAATTTTATTGATTACGTAAAGATAAATTTCAGGTCAGGATCAGGCGGTGCTGGGTCGTCCCATTTCTTAAGAGATAGGATATCTGCTAAGGGAGGACCGGATGGTGGTGATGGCGGTAGAGGTGGGCACATCATACTGAGAGGTAATAAACAGATGTGGACCCTATTACCCTTAAAGTTCAAGAAGCATATCAAGGCGAAACATGGAGGAGATGGTAGTGGTGCACATAAAACAGGTGCCGACGGTGATGACATTATATTAGATGTACCGCTTGGGACGATTGCAAAAGATTTTGAGACGGGAGAGCAAGAGTATGAGATTACTGAAGATGGAGAAACTGTAATTCTGCTAGCAGGCGGTCGAGGCGGTCAAGGCAATGCTCATTACAAAACATCGACTAATCAAGCACCACAATATTCTCAGCCCGGCAGAGAAGGGAAGGAAGCATGGAAAATTTTAGAGCTTAAAGTACTTGCAGATGTAGGTTTAGTAGGTTTCCCAAATGCTGGGAAGTCAACATTACTTTCGGTAGTCACAGCAGCTAAACCAAAAATAGCCAGCTATGCTTTTACGACCTTGACACCTAACCTAGGGATAGTCAAGTATAGAGACACCCGATCATTTATTATGGCAGATATACCGGGGATCATCGAGAATGCACACTTAGGGAAAGGCATAGGTATCAGGTTCTTGAAGCATATTGAGAGAAATGCCTTATTGCTCTTTGTCATCCCTGCAGATACAGATAACATCAATCAAGAATTCTTGACCTTGATGAATGAGCTAGAACAATACAATCAGGAGCTGTTAGATAAACCACGATTACTTGCCATCTCCAAAAGTGATCTAATCGATGAAGAATTAAAAGAAATGCTCAAAGTAGATTTGCCTAAAAACATAGAGGTGGTTTTTTTCTCTGCAGTCGCTCAGGTTGGGTTACAAACACTGAAAGATAAGATATGGGAACTAATGAATCAGGAAGAAATTTAAAGGCTATTGCATTGATTCTCCTTTGACCTTAATTGTATCGATAGTCTCTTTCAATAAATCCCAAAAATCAATAAACAAAGGTTTTAGACCACTGAAGATACCTAGCATAAGTTGAGGGATTTGTTCAATGACAGGATAGGTGGTAGACTCTGATTTCACATGCTCAGGCAGAAGGGTAAGTTCGTTAGACAGATATAAAGCACCAGAAAACATAGTTACCATAATAAGTGCTGATAACGCCCCTCCAGCAAATTTATTAATGAAATTAAGGTGGATTGCTTTCATAAAGTTCTCTAGCTGATTAGCTAATAATCTTATGCCAAGCATGACTATAAAAAAAGTCAAAACAAAACCGACGACAAAACTAACCACTTGGCTAAGACTAAAACTTGTTTCTATGAATCTGATAACAAGAGGAGATAACTTTAAGGCAGCTAATACCGCAATGAATATTGATAATATATCAAATATAGTATCGATAATACCTCGACTATACCCAGAGTAAAATCCATAAATCAAGAGTATGATAGCTATAATGTCAATAAACATGCTGAAATAAACTTTTCAAAGCGACAAAATTAATATATAAATAGGCACTTTTAGGTACGGTAGAGTTAAGGAAGGTTTAAAGAGGTATATTTGTGTAATTCCTTGACCGCCACAGAGGTCTTACATATACATCAGTAAAAAGGACTTGAAACACTTTATGATTAGCATATTTCTTGCATTTGTCATGTTAGGATTTAATTCAGATTCTGCTCTAAGCCAGCAGCCTACTACTGATGCACTACCTAGTGTATTCTTGATAGGAGAGTTTGAGGATGAGTATGAGCGATTAAGTGTTAATTGTGATCGCAAACTTCTCAATAACTGTGGTGAATCGATGGAGCTTGCATATGCAAAATGGATGGGCCTTCTAAGTGATATTGAAGGGTATTCTGATCAAATTAATTTTGACCTTAAAGGGATTAAAATTTGGATCAATGTATTCTGGAATTCTGATGGTTCGATCAAGCATCTTGTCTATTATCCAAAGCCTAATTCTAAAAACATGGACTTTGATGAGTTAACTAAGTTCTTTGATTCTTTCTTAGCGCAATATCAATCTCCGATCACAGATCAGGTATGCTTTTCTCATAACGGGAGTGCTAACTTTCCGATCTACGCCAAGCTATTCCAACCAAAGGTAAAGAACTAGATAGGTTATTGATTAAGACCTCTATTCATAGTTACTTATTATTACAATTTGTAATATGTTTTATCTATTTTTGAGCTGTAGTATTTCTTCTTAAATACTAAGTTTTTATAATCTAATAATGTTAATCTACTTATGTCCACAGTAAAATATACTGAAGCTAATATTAGGTCTCTTGATTGGAAAGAACATATCAGAATGCGTCCCGGGATGTATATTGGTAAGTTAGGAGACGGATCTGCTCAGGATGATGGGATATATATATTGATCAAAGAGATTTTAGACAACTCTATAGATGAGTTTGTCATGGGTAATGGTAAGGAGGTTGAGATTAAGGTAGAGGACGGAAGAATTTTCATAAGAGATTATGGAAGAGGTATTCCATTAGGGAAGGTGATTGACTGCGTATCTAAAATAAATACAGGTGGAAAGTATGACTCCAAAGCCTTCAAAAAATCAGTGGGTCTTAATGGAGTAGGGACTAAAGCTGTAAACGCACTCTCAGGATATTTCAAGGTGCAGTCAATTAGGGACAAAAAGACTAAGGTTGCCATATTTAATAAAGGGGAGTTAGTCAAAAATCAAAATATAGGTAAGACCAAAGAGTCAAATGGGACACTTATCGAATTTGAACCAGACGCATCTATATTCAAAAAGTATAAATTCAGAAAAGAGTACATAGAAAATCAGCTTTGGAATTATGCTTACCTAAATGCAGGACTCAAGTTGAAGTTTAATGGTAAGACGATATACTCAAAAAATGGGCTATTAGACTTACTTAAGAATAAAACAAATGAGGCTGAACTAAGATATCCAATTATACATTTAAAATCTGAGGATATTGAGATTGCTCTATCCCATGGTAACCAATATGGGGAAGAATACTACTCATTTGTCAATGGTCAGAATACTACTCAAGGAGGAACTCATCTTGCAGCATATAGAGAAGCGATCGTGAAGACTCTGAGAGATTTTTATAAGAAAAATTATGACGCTAAAGACATTCAGAGCTCGATTATAGGAGCGATCAGTGTAAGGGTAGAAGAGCCAGTATTTGAGTCTCAGACTAAGACAAAATTAGGATCTCAGAGTATGGCACCAGATGGTCCATCCGTAAGATCGTTTATAGTTGATTTTTGTAAAGAGCATTTAGATAGTTTCCTCAGAAAAAACAAAGAAGTTTCAGAATTACTCCTAAAAAGAATACAACAATCAGAGCGAGAGCGTAAAGAAATAGCAGGTATAAAAAAGCTCGCAAATGATAGAGCAAAGAAAGCAAACTTGCATAACAAAAAGCTTAGAGATTGTAGAGTCCACTTCTCAGATAAGCGAGGAGAAGAAGATGTAAAATTAGCGACGACTGTCTTTATCACAGAGGGAGACTCAGCAAGTGGGTCCATCACCAAAGCCCGAGATGTGCAGACTCAAGCAGTGTTTAGTCTGAGAGGTAAACCGTTAAATTGTTTTGGATTGACCAAAAAGGCAGTTTATCAAAATGAAGAGCTTAATCTCTTGCAACATGCTTTAGATATAGAAGACGGATTAGATAGACTTAGGTTTAATCAGGTAGTAATTGCGACGGATGCCGATGTAGATGGGATGCACATTAGGCTGCTATTGCTTACTTTCTTCTTACAGTTCTTTCCTGATTTAGTTAAGGCAAATCATCTCTACATTCTTGATACTCCGTTATTCAGAGTTAGAGATAAGAAGAAGACTTTTTATTGTTATTCTGAGAAGGAAAAAATGGATGCCATAGATCAGCTAAGGGGTAAACCAGAGATCACCCGATTTAAGGGTTTAGGAGAGATTTCGCCAGATGAGTTTGAAGACTTTATAGGCAAGGACATGAGACTAGAGCCTGTCTTTCTGCCAGAGAAAACAAATATCACGGACATACTTTCTTACTACATGGGTAAAAACACCCCAGATCGTCAAAAATTTATAATCGAGAATCTGAGATATGAAGTAGACAAACCTTCTGTTGTCGATGTTTTTGATTTAGAAGGTGAGGAAGAAGAAGGTATCGAAGAAGTAGAAGCGGAAGAATTAGCAGAGGTTTAACCTGACTTTTTGTCTACTTTAATGAAGGCAAAAACAGATATAAGCCAAATAATCCTAATATTTAAGTCTCAAGGCTGTTGGTACACATATTGACACCATCACGGTATAGCTTAAATATGAGAATAGATGTTTGACTTTTCGCAGTACTTTTCTAATATATCAGATGACGGAGATTTCGTTCCAATCATTCCTATCAATGAAGAAGAAGATGGTAAGGATGTAGAAATTCCTAGCGCATTGCCACTCTTAGCACTTAAGAATACTGTCCTCTTTCCAGGGGTAGTCATACCTATCACCATAGGTAGGGATAAGTCTATCAAGGCTATCCAAAAGGCTCACGATTCTGATAAACTCATAGGAGTAGTTTCTCAAAAAGATGTGAGTCAAGAAGACCCATCGATAGATGACCTTTATAGAATAGGGACTGTCGCTAAAGTGGTGAAGTTGCTTAAGATGCCCGATGGTAGCTCTACTGCGATATTGCAAGGTAAAAGCAAATTCCAATTACTAGAACTTGTACAAGATGATCCATACTTAGAAGGACTAATCGAATCAATATCAGATGCCCCAGTTGTTGAGAAATTAGAACTCACAGCACTTATGGCCTCCATAAAAGATGATGCAAAAAAGATCATAGAGTTGTCTCCTCAGATTCCATCAGAGGCAGTGGTTATGTTGCAGAATATTAAGAACGATACCTTCTTGCTTAACTTCATTGCTTCTAACTTAAACTTAGATGTCACTAAAAAGCAAAATATATTGCAGATCAATGATGTCAATGAAAAAGCCACTGCAGTACTAGAACAGTTAGATAAAGACAAACAATTACTACAATTAAAAACTAAGCTAGAATCTAAGGTTAGAGGAGATATAGAAAAACAACAAAAAGAATATTTCTTGAATCAGCAGATGAAGATGATCCAGGAGGAACTAGGTACTAATCCTCAGAAAGAAGAGATAGAACAATTAGCTAAAAAGGCAAAAAAGATAGATTGGACTAAAGAAGCAAAAGATAAATTTGATAAGACCTTCAATAAGATAAAAAGGACAAACCCTCAGGTAGCAGAGTATTCCGTATTGTTTAACTATTTAGAGTTGATGTTAGAGTTGCCTTGGAATGTATTTACCAAGGATAATTTTGATCTTAAGAATGTACAGAAGGTTTTAGACAAGGACCACTTTGGATTAGAAGATGTCAAAGAAAGGATCATAGAACACCTAGCCGTTCTCAAACTTAAAGGAGATATGAAAGCTCCGATCATATGCTTGGTTGGACCTCCAGGAGTAGGAAAGACCAGTCTTGGTAAGTCTGTAGCGGAAGCACTAAAGAGAAAATTTGTTAGAATGTCTTTAGGAGGTCTTCACGACGAAAGTGAGATCAGAGGACACCGCAAAACCTACATAGGTGCGATGCCCGGTAGGATCGTGCAGTCCCTAAAGAAAACTAAGTCATCTAATCCAGTATTTATCCTAGATGAGATAGATAAGATAGGCAAAGACTTTAGGGGAGACCCATCATCAGCTTTGCTAGAAGTATTAGATCCTGAACAAAATGCTAATTTTTATGATAATTATCTGGAGCTAGAGTACGATCTGTCTAAAGTACTATTCATAGCAACGGCGAATAGCCTTAGTACTATACAACCTGCCTTACTAGACAGAATGGAGGTTATTAGTATCAGTGGATATTCGACAGAAGAGAAAGTAGAAATAGCTAAGCGTCACTTAGTACCCCAACAAAGAGAAGCACATGGTTTAAAATCAAAACATGTCAAGCTATCAGATAAAGTAATTACCAAAATTATTCAAACCTATACTAGAGAGTCAGGTGTGAGATCATTGGCAAGGGAGATCGGCGGAGTTATGAGGAATGTGGCGAGGAAAGTAGCCTCAGATGCTAAGTATGAGAAAAGCGTTAAGGTAGAAAAGCTAAAAGATATCCTAGGACCATCTAAGTTCTCCAAGGATGCCTATGCTGTTTCTAAAGTACCTGGCGTTGCCGTAGGCCTTGCATGGACGCGTGTGGGAGGAGATATACTTTTTATTGAAGCTAGCTTAAGCAGGGGTAAGGGTAAATTAATCTTAACGGGTAATCTGGGAGATGTAATGAAGGAATCCGCCACAACAGCATTAAGTTTTATTAAAGCTAATGCTGAGAAACTGGGAATCAAGGAAGAAGATATTGAAAAGTACGATGTGCACGTGCATGTGCCAGAGGGTGCAACCCCTAAGGATGGTCCCAGCGCAGGTATTACTATGTTAAGTGCATTAGTCTCTGCTTATAAAAATAAAAAGGTTAAATCCTATCTAGCCATGACGGGGGAGATTACCTTAAGGGGCAAAGTGCTACCAGTAGGCGGTATAAAAGAAAAAGTCCTTGCTGCTAAGCGCTCTGGTATTAAAGAAATTATGATGTGTGCAGATAATGAAAAGCACGTATCAGAGATAAAAAAAGAATACATCAAGGGGATCAAATTTATATATGTAAAGAGGATGGAAGAAGTTCTGGAGTATGCGTTAGGGCTCAAACTATAATGCTGTTAAAAGGGCGTTAAAAATCATTAATTGCCTTTTTGGTTCCATCATAAATCGTTGTAAGCTTGTATTTAAATTAGTAAATTTAGTAGCAGCTAAAAAATTTTGAGTTTGAGGATTCTTTTGGTAATTATTATTACGTTTTTATTTTTCATTAATGCTTTTGGGCAAGATAGACGGGCTAGCCAGGATGTTGTGCAATTCTCTGGCGTAGTAGTTACAGAAGAGGCGGGCGAAATAGTCTTCCTCCCATATACTAATGTAGCCGTTGCAGGTACTAGCAGAGGAACGATAACTGAGCTAGATGGATTTTTCTCTCTTGTAGCAGTGGGCGGTGAGACTATCGTGTTTTCTAGGATAGGGTACGAAGATGCTGAGCTTCTAATCCCTGATACCTTAACAACAGATTTCTATTCTATCATACAACCACTTACTAAGGATACTATTTTATTGCCAGAAGCTGTGATTTATCCTTGGCCTAGCAGAGAGCACTTCAAAGTAGAATTTCTCGCAATGGATATCAGAGATGAGCTTAGACAACAAGCTGAAGAAAATCTAGACGCAATAACTATGGCAGAGCTAAGAGAAAACTTGCCACAGGATGGTAGAGAAGCTTCTTCTATGGTACTCAGAGAAAATGCTAATAACGCTGTTTATTATGGGCAACTCAAACCCATGAACATATTAAGCCCTTTAGCTTGGCAAAAATTCATATCCGCATGGAAGAAAGGGAAGCTATTCAGAAAAGAGAAAAAAGAAAAAGAAAAAGAATAGCTATTCTTTAAATCCCGCCTTATTAGGATTCTATTTTAAAGTTTTGATATTTGCCATCCTTTTGGAAGGTTTTTTGTTGTATTACTTATAAAGCAAGCTAATTGAAGGTTACAGACTATTTTGAAAATGCACAGGGTGATACCTTAGTTTCATTTGAAATACTACCTCCGGTCAAAGGGGGATCGATGCAGACTATATTCAATGACTTAGATGCATTGATGGAGTTTAAACCTCCATTTATAGATGTGACCTATCATAGGGAGGAGTTTGTCTATGAGCAAAAAGCTGATGGATTCTATGAGAAGATAGCTATTAGGAAACGCCCTGGGACAGTAGGTATATGTTCGGCAATTATGCATCGATATGGAGTGGATGCAGTGCCACATTTGATTTGTGGAGGCTTCTCCAAAGAAGATACAGAGAATGCGCTAATAGACCTTAATTTCCTTGATGTTAAAAATGTATTAGCACTTAGAGGAGATCCTAGAAAATTCGAAGATAAATTTACACCTGATCCTGATGGTCACCCTTATGCTGTAGACCTGGTAAAGCAGATAGAAAATATGAACAAGGGGATTTACCTAGATGGGAATATTGAGGATGGCGCTAAGACAAACTTTTGTATTGGAATTGCTGGCTATCCTGAAAAGCACTTTGAAGCTCCAAATCTCGACATTGACCTTGCCTATACAAAGCAAAAGATCAATGCTGGGGCAAACTATATCGTCACTCAGCTTTTTTATGATAATGCTAACTACTTTAAGTATGTAGAGGCATGTAGAAAAATTGGAATAAATGTGCCTATTGTGCCAGGGCTTAAGCCACTAACTAAACTATATCAGTTAAGTTCTATACCTCGAAAGTTTTTCATTAATATGCCTGAGGAATTGGTTAAGGCTATTATGTCAGCTAAGGATGGCAAAGCCAGAAAGCAAGTAGGCATTGAGTGGCTAATCCACCAATCACAAGAGCTCAAAAAGGCAGGGGTTCCATGCTTACATTACTATACCATGGGGGATGGAGATATTATACGTAAAGTAGTAGAGAAGGTCATATAGCACTCTACTAAGATTAGGGGAATATTATAGACCCTCAACTAGTGTTGACTTACTAAATTAATGTTGTTCTTTATAATTAATGCTTGACTTTAAACGGGGCGTTAAAGTCTCAATTGGTGGGGTGTTTTAGTCCTTTATACTTTCCTTTACTACAACCTCTTTTACATTTAGAACTTCCTCTTCTTCTTGATTGCTATCATTGTCAACAATGTCGAATACTTCATCCTCATTAGCAATTTCTACAGCTCCAGTTAACATGATAGCTCTGGCTTTAGCTTTAGTAATTTTTAGCATATAGCATTTGTTATCATCTTCATAAGGTAGTGCTAATACTTTTTTTCCTTTCAGATCAGTAAATGCTACTAGGTGTTTAGAAAAACCCATAGGGTACTTCTGAATAATAGAATTGATGATCGATTGATCAGCAGCTTCTAGATCTTTGATGACTCGTGGTTTAGTTTTCATTGTTTTGTTTTTAAGTAATACAAGACTATTACTCCTCTCAGGTCATCGATTGGTGAAATAAATATATTAAATAAATTTATAATATCATCTATAATCTAATTATCTGTTCAAAATATAACCTTCATTATTCTGTTGGCTACATCTAAAGACGATTGTAGGAGTATCATGACGTTATTAGGAGTTAGAAGGATGTATGATTAGAAGTTTTGAGCAATTAGGTTTTTACCGATTGCTCTAGGCTATGTTCTTAAGCTTATCGCCGATCTCCAATAATTTATTTGTCGATTAATAGAGGTATTAATTTCTATTATCTAGATAAGGCATGAATTTTAATTTTGCCCAAGCTGTTGTATTCAATAGCTGGCAATGGCAACTTGAATATGTTGAGAACAGACAGTAAAGATTTTAGGAAAGGACTCTTTACTTTTATTCTGGTAAGGTCTATATCTAGTCCCAGGTAATATTGTTTGTAATTCGGGTAGGCAATGTTATCTAAAACAAATTGGTCATCGTTATCATTACTCCATTCATTATCAAATCCTCCAAACATATTTTCAGATCCATAGCCGACAGCAACATTTAACCAATCTGGAATGGAAGAATCCTTTTTCAAAAAAGAATTAATATTAAATGAAGCCCAAATAGTTTGTGCATTATAATCCTTCAAGAACGACTCATAAAAGTTATCGCCAAATAATTCTTCTGCCCTATCATCTAGCGTCGTAGTTGTGGCTCCACTTGTCGAGAAGATGTCCTGAGTCGAGTAGTTCTTAGGCCAGGACGATACTTTTAGATTTATTCTTTGTTCTCCCCATGCTTTTTGTTGCACAACAAATGTTCCTACACCTGCAAGGTTAGAAGCCATATCACCAATAGAAAACCCCCACTTATCCGAAAAGCCATCCATGACCTCTATGGTACTTTGGAATAATGTACCACAAATAGCACCCACTAATATAGAGTTGTCTTCCTCTAGGCCTGTCCATCTAGCACCTTTGTAACAAAGTACACCTTGGAAATATGAGGTGTAGAGGTGGCCTGCTTTGTCAATGTTGTTCCACTCATTCCAATCATTAAACAAGTGGAACTTTGATTGAGGGTATTGCTTATACCATGTATTATATAGGCCTATCGAAAAGCCGGTATATATAATGCTAGAGCTAGTTAGTGCAAGATTAAACCTCTTTTTGTTAAGGGTGTCTGCAGGGGTAAAGAACTCGTTTATAGGATTAGATTGTCCGTAGGAGGATACAGAATATAAAAATATGATAAGCCCAGTAATGACATGTTTGATCCAGTATCCCATCGTATATAATCAAAGATACGTACAACTAAGGCCCTATATTGCCCAATATCTTGCGTTATAGTACTGTTTTAGGTAATATGATAAATACAAGCACCTAAAGTTTTGTAAAAAATCGATTATCTTTCGTCATCAATTTGAAACTGTTCACTCATATGAGTATAAGAAAATTACTTACAGGTCTATTTGTGTGTTTTTCGATCATAATTGTTAGCGCGCAGGACCTTCATTTCACCAATTTTAGATTGGCACCTTTGACCATTAATCCGGCACTTGCTGGAGCGTTTAATGGTACGTTGAGAATCGGCGGCGTATATAGAGGTCAGTGGCTAGATGTAGACGGCTACAAAACACCTGCTTTATATTTAGACGCGCCAGTTATTAGAGGACTTCGAAAAAACGATTGGGTCGGCGCAGGCATATCATTTTTCTCAGATAAGTCAGGAGTAGGTGGGCTTACAGATACTGGTGGAAGTTTGAATGTTGCATATCACTTAGGGTTAGATAAAAATAATATTCGCAATAACATTGCAATAGGAGTGTCATGGGGTAGTATTTCTAGAAAGTTAACTGATCCCACTAATTTTAGGTTAAGAGATGAACTGATCGGTGGTCCAGCAACTAACTCTCCTGATAAGCAGGACTTACTCAGTAAGATGGAAGGAGAATCTTACACAGATTGGACTGCGGGAGTAACATTGCATTATGACTTAAGTAAGAGAAACAGATTAAAGACAGGTATTGCAGCAGGACATTTAACGACACCAGTAAACTCCATCCTCAATGATAACAGAGGGAAGAATGGATTTAAGATAACGGGATTTGCTCAGTTAGAATTAGGGATGTCTGATAAGTTCTCGATTGAGCCAGCACTTTTATTCCAACTAGAATCACCTGGCAAAGAATTAGCCTTGCAAGGACTAGCTAGCTATATGCTTAATCCTAAGAAGGATCTTAAACTAAACGCTGGACTCGGATATAGAATAGGAGACTCAGCACAGCTACTGTTTGGTGCTACTTATGGGGATCTGATGCTAGGTGCGAGCTTTGATGCTAATGCTTCTAGTTTTCAGGGAGCTACAGGATTCCAAAATGGATTTGAAATCGGTGCATCATACATATTGAAAATATATAAGAAACCTAATGTTAAACCAGTGATTATCTGTCCAAGATTTTAATCACTAAAAAAGAATTTAAAAGATGAGGCTTCTTTTCGTTTTTGTTAGTTCAGTTTTGTTTTATCAGATCTCAATCGCTCAACCCCTTACGACTGTGCCATTAGATATCATGCTTGATACTGGAGATGAGCAAGTAGAGAAAAAGGATTATGTCAATGCGCTAGATTGGTATGAGAAAGCGTACAAAGAGCAGAAGGATAAAAATCTCGCTTTAGAGATTGCTTACCTACAATATAAGTTAAGGGATTATGAAGATGCTGGACGGTGGTATAAGAGAATATTGCAAAGAGATCCTGAAAACGAGTTTATGGAGGATAGATATCTATACGGTAGGACACTGAAGGCTCAAGGTAAGTATCAAGAAGCAGCAGAGCAATTCAGAATCTTTATAGACAGTTCTGAAGCGCCAGAGATAATAGTACTAGCCAAAAATGAATTGAAAGGTATCGATATGATCGATAAGTATGAAGAGAATATCGGGACAGTAGTAACATTTGCGGAAAAAGATATTAATTCTGGTTTTACCGAGTTTTCGCCACGTCAGTATCAGGATGGAACCTTATACTATTCTTCGATTCCAGCAAAAAAGCAGATAGAAGTAGACTATTCTAATGAAGAGCACTTTGCAAGAATATATACATCAGCAAAAACTGATAAAGGATTTGAAGATCCCACACCTTTAGGAACACATATTAATAGGCAAGGATATCATACTGGTAATCTTGCATTCTCTAGAGATGGTAGGCGTATGTATTTTACGAGAGCTGTACTTTATGGCAATGATCTAGATGAGTCAAAGCTCTATATGAGTACTAAAAGTGACAATGACTGGAGCCCACCTATAGAGATTGAATCTTTAAATGGAGACTATCAAATGAAGCATCCTACAGTCGGAGAGTTGTTTGGTAATGAAGTGCTTTATTTCGTTTCAGATATGGAAGGTGGTATTGGAGGTTTTGATATCTATTATTCTACTATTACCGGAGATAATTATGCAGAGCCTGTTAATCTAGGGCCTACCGTTAATACACCACAAGATGAGGCTACGCCATTTTATCAAGACGGTTCCTTATTCTTCAGCTCTCAAGGCTATCCGGGCTTAGGAGGTTATGATATATACTCTACTACATGGGATGGGTCTAAGTGGAGTGAGATTACTAATATGGGATTCAATTATAATAGCTCTTATGATGATCTATATTTTAATATGAATGGAGATGGGACTAATGGTTACATAGTATCTAATAGATTAGACAAGGCGAAGAAAAGTGTAAAAGGCAAGTCTTGCTGTGACGATATTTATGAATTTAGTATCAGAGAGATTATAATTGACTTGATAGTAGAAGTAAGCGAAGATAAAGGCCCTTTGGATGGGGCAAAGATTAGATTGATAGATGAATCAGAAGCTACGGATCCAAAAGAAAAAACTAATCCAGAGGGAAGTGAGTTTCAGTTTCTCTTAGATGGAGATAGGTCTTATCGCGCGATTGTAAGTAAAGAAGGATATTATCCAGATACCATATTATTTAATACGTCAGGAATTATAGATGACTTCACTGTAAACAAGAAATCAAAACTGAAGCCTATACCTGAAGCACCTAAAGAGCCTGAGTATGAAACAGTTACCATCAATCAGAGTATCAGATTAAATAATATTTACTTTGATCTAGATGATTGGAAAATATTACCGGATGCAGAAAAAGATCTTGGAAACTTATATGACCTGATGAATAAGTATCCTACTATGGTAATAGAACTGTCATCTCATACTGATTCGCAGGGAGCAAAACCATATAATCAAAAATTATCGCAACGTCGTGCCGAGTCTACTAAAAAATGGTTAGTAGATAAAGGCCTATCGGAAGAGAGAATAAAACCAGTAGGGTATGGTGAGGATAACATCTTAAATCGTTGTGTAAATGGTGTTCGTTGCAAAGATGACGAACATAGATTCAATAGAAGGTCTGAGTTCAAGATAATTGATGGTCCGCAATCAATTGAAATCAAAAAAGAAGTCTTAAAAGGAGCACAGAGAGTAAACTAAGAGATGCGACTAATAATATTCTTATTATCGATTAGTGCTTTAGTCTGTTCTTGCAGTGGACCTAAAAAGCTTATAAAAGATGGTCCAGTGATTACCTTTGATCAAAACCCCGTGGATATAGGTCAACTTACTAAGGGAGAGCTGCAAACTTTATATTTTAACTTTACTAATACAGGCAATCAAGATTTACAAATAGATATTGTTACCGCGTGTAAATGCGCAGAACTCGATTGGCCAAGAAAGTCAATAACTCCAGGACAAAAAGGTAAAATCAAAGTAGTTTTTGATAGTTCTACAATAGATGTGGGTAAAATCATCAAAACAGTAGATATTATAGCTAATACAGACCCTTTAGTAGTGGAAGCTAAATTCAAAGTAAACATTTTAGCTCCTAAGTAGTTAGTTATCTAGACACGATCTAAATAAAAAATTGTTAAAAATTGGTAAATCCTAAGCGATATTAAAAGATAAAGCTTTCTATCTTTGCCCAAAATTTCAAATATATATTTGAATGAATAATACGTTTTCCTTCCATAGAGCTGTTTATTTTTTAGCAATCTTCTTGATAAGTCAGCCAATATTTGCGCAAAGCTCATCTTCTAACGCTAACTATACGATTTACGCTCTGGTGGGTGTAGGTCTGCTAGTAATTATAGGAGCTATTTTGACGCTAAGCGATAATTTAATAAATGTTGAGGCCCAAGACCAGGGAGTTACATTAGATCAAAAAGAGACCTCCATCAGTTCAGTACTAAGTGGAGTTTTTGGTAAATCCAATCCGATATTCACCGGAGGAGCTCCAGTACATAGATTTAAGAAAGGATTCGATATAGATCTCACAGGAGAAGCTTTAAAAACAGTAGATACCGCTGCCGGAGTTAATCGATTTTCTATACGTCCAACTAACTATAGAGGAATCGCCCCGATTCCAAGAATGGAAGTAGTTTCTGGTGATGAAGTGAAAGCTGGTGATGTACTTTTTGCTGATAAAAAAGATCCGACAATAAAATTTGTTGCTCCAGTTAGTGGAGAGATTGTAGAGGTCAAGAGAGGAGCTAAAAGAGCCATAGTAGATGTGATCATCCTAGCTGATAAAGAGATAGTTTACAAAGATTTAAAAGCTCCAAGTATAGATGCTTCTAGAGAAGAATTGATGAGTTACTTGGCTAATGCAGGTGCATTGACTTTGGTGAATCAGAGACCTTTTGATGTGTTGCCTAGTATGAATATTGTACCAGAAAACATATTTGTGTCAACCTTTGATACAGCTCCATTAGCTGCAGATCAAAGTATCCTCTTAGAGGGGAAAGAACAAGCATTTGCAAAAGGGATAACCATCTTAAAGAAATTAACTTCAGGAAACGTGCACTTAGGTCTAGATGCAAGAGGCGATGCACCTAAGAATATGTTTAAAAATGCAGAAGGTGCACAAAAGCACTGGTTTGCTGGACCACATCCATCAGGTAATGTAGGAGTGCAGATGCACCACGCCGCTCCAATATCACGTACAGGCAAAGTATGGACGCTACGACCACAAGATGTTGCTACCATAGGAGAGTTGTTTTTGTCTGGCAGATACGATGCATCTAGGATAGTTGCAGTCACAGGCAAAGTAGAGAATCCTAGATATGTAAAAACTTATATGGGAGCCAGTGTAGGAGAGCTTTTAAAAGATACGATCACAGAAGAAAATGTAAGGATAATTGCAGGCGATGTATTGACGGGCAAAAAGACAGATGCAGATGGATTTTTGAATGTACACGACGAGCAAATTACAGTAGTAACCGAAGGTAATAATTACGAGATGTTTGGTTGGTTACTACCGCTAAAGCCAAGACCAAGTATATCAGGAACAATCCCCTCATTTGGAGATTTAAAATTCGATGTTAATACTAACTCTCATGGGGAAAAGCGAGCATTTGTAGTGACTGGTCAATATGAATCTATGTTACCTATGGATATATTACCTCAGCATCTCTTTAAAGCTATTATGGCAGGAGACTTTGAGAGAATGGAGGGGTTAGGTATAAACGAACTATCAGAAGAAGATGTAGCGCTTTGTGAGTTTGCCTGTACTTCCAAGATGCCTTTACAATCTATTTTAAGGGACGGATTAGATATGATGAGTGAGCAAGGTTAATAAACACTAATAAGAATTAGCTTAGAAAAATAACAGATGGCTTTAATAGATAAAATAAAGAATCTAGAACCAGACAAGGAGAAAAGTCCATTATTGCATACAGCCTATGATGCATTTTTTACCTTTTTGTATACGCCAGACCATACTACAGCTGATGGAGGAGCGCATATCAAAGACGGTATGGATCTTAAGAGGTTGATGGTGCATGTCGTTATTGCATTACAGTTGTGTTTTCTTTTTGGTACCTATAATATCGGACATCAGCACTTCGTGGCTATGGGCCAGCACACTGGATTTATTGAGGGCTTTCACCTCAAGTTAGTCCATGGTTTGATCAAGCTTTTACCGATATGGATCGTATCTCATGCAGTAGGGCTTGGAATAGAATTCATTTTCGCTGCGAAAAAGGGACATGCAGTAGAAGAAGGTTTTTTAGTATCGGGAGCATTGATACCACTGATTATGCCACCTGATGTTCCATTATGGATACTTGCAGTATCAATTGTATTTGCAGTTATCCTAGGTAAAGAAGCATTCGGAGGTACGGGGATGAATATTTGGAATATAGCATTGCTCGCAAGAGTATTTGTCTTTTTTGCTTATCCAACTACCATCGCAGGAGATGAGGTATGGGTCTCTGGATTTGATAAAATAGCACCAGGGGGAATTACAGATTATGGTTGGGCCCACGGTTTATTCAATGGCTTTTTTGAGTTTTGCAATATCGATACCTTTAAGGATGGCACCATCGTAGATAGCTTTAGCGGAGCGACGCCGCTAGCACTTGCAAAGACAGGAGGCTGGGATGCGGTAACAGCGCAGTATGGTGTATCACAGATGTGGTGGGGAGCGATTCCGGGTTCAATAGGTGAGACAAGCAAACCATTTATTATTATAGGAGCACTCATGCTTATATTTTTAAAAATAGCGAGTTGGAGGATTATGTTAGGTATGGTATTCGGAGCAGCATTGACTGGCATTATATTTAATGCGTGGGGTGCTTCAGAATTTATGACGGTGCCATGGTATCACCATTTCACCATGGGTAGTTTATTGTTTGCCATGGCATTTATGGCTACAGATCCAGTAACAGCTACCTCGACCAATGCAGGAAAGTGGATTTACGGATTCTTAATAGGTTTCATAGGATTGGTTATTAGAGTATTAAATCCAGCCTACCCAGAGGGGTGGATGTTGGCGATATTATTTTTAAACACATTTGCAGCACTTATTGACCATTATGTGCTAGAAGCAAATATGAAAAGAAGATTACAACGTGCATAGTACAAGATCAACCATCATTTTTGTTTTTATCATGACAGCAATTGTAGCTGTGGTTTTAGCAGGTATGTTTACTGCATTAAAGCCAATACATGATGCTAACGAAGCAGTTTATAATAAACGAGCAATACTATCTGCAGTAACAGATCATCTAGGCGAAGATTTAAAAGGGTTTTCTGATGAAAAAGTAGAAGAAGTTTTTGAATCACAGATTGAACAAATCGTAGTAGATAATAATGGTGACGTTTTAGAGGAAGAATATGTTGCTTCCCTAGGTTATACTGGAGGTAAAGCAGAAAGCGTAGATATGGCCAAGGAGGTGAAGAAGTCGGACGATGACAGAGTGTGGCCAGTATTTATTTATACAAGTAACGAGGGTAAGAAATTTACAATAATAGCAACGAGAGGGAAAGGTCTTTGGGATGCAATATGGGCCTGTGTTGCCTTAGAAGAAGATCTAAATACTATCGCAGGTGTAGCATTTGATCACCTTGCAGAAACACCTGGACTAGGAGCAGAGATTAAGGATAATCCGGTATTCTATAGACAGTTTGTAGGCAAGAAGATTTTTGAGGACGGTCAGTTTAGATCGATATATGTAAGGAAGGGCGGAGCTAAAGACCCTGTGTATGAAGTAGATGGTATATCAGGTGCTACGATCACAGCTGATGGAGTAACAGCTATGTTGAAGAACGATATTAAGCAATACGAACCTTATTTTAATACTATAAAAAGTTAGAAACTTTATAAAGATTTAAAAATGGCAGAAGCAGCTGTATTAGAAAAAAAGGCATCGGGAGGGCTCTTAGGAAAGAAAGAGAGAAAGTTATTAACTGACCCTCTAAGTGATAATAATCCGATTACGGTACAGGTACTAGGAATATGTTCTGCATTAGCCGTAACTACGGGTATGAAGAATGCTGCAGTTATGGCAGTGGCAGTGGTCTTTGTATGCAGCTTTTCGAGTATCATCACTTCGCTTTTAAGGAATAGTATCCCTAAGTCGGTAAGAATGATTGTTCAGTTAGTAATCATTGCGACCTTGGTAACCATTGTAGAGCTTACATTGAAAGCCGTAAGTTTCGAATCATATAAGCAGCTTTCAGTATTTATTGGGTTGATAATAACCAACTGTATTGTGATGGGAAGGTTAGAAGCCTTCGCTATGGCAAATAAACCTTATGAATCATTCTTAGATGGCCTAGGAAATGGAGTAGGCTATGGAATCATTCTTTTAATGGTAGCTGCGGTAAGAGAATTTTTTGGTAGTGGTTCATTATTCAATTTCAAAATTATAGGTGGATCGGCTGATTACCTTATCAATACAACAGAGAGCTGGTTGTTTGGGTGGTATGCACCTAATAACTTGATGGTATTGTTTCCTGCAGCGATGTTTGTGATAGCCGTTTTTATATGGCTACATAGAGCATGGAAGCCTCACTTAGTAGATATATCATAAGCCCCAAAAAAAAGATAAAATGGAATTAGTAAATATATTCATCAAGTCTGCCTTCATAGAAAATTTGGCTTTGGCTTATTTCTTAGGTATGTGCTCATATCTTGCGGTATCTAAAACTGTCAAAACAGCATTTGGTCTTGGACTCGCTGTGATATTTGTTTTAGGCATTACAATGCCTATTAATTGGATGATTAACACGTGGTTGTTAAGTGAAGGAGGAGTTTTTGGAGTAGATCTTACCTTCTTAAAACTAATTCTTTTCATAGCGGTTATAGCATCGATGGTACAGTTAGTAGAGATGGTAGTAGAGAAGTTTTCACCTTCTTTATATAATGCCTTGGGTATTTTTCTGCCGCTGATTACAGTTAACTGCGCCATATTGGGAGGATCATTATTTATGGTTTCTAAGGAGTATAATTTTGCAGAGTCGGTAGCTTTTGGATTGGGTGGTGGATTCGGATGGTTTTTAGCCATCATAGCGATTGCAGCGATTAGAGAGAAGATTAGATATAGTGCAGTACCAGCGCCAATGCGTGGCTTAGGAATGGCTTTTTTATTAACAGGATTGATGGGGATGGCATTTATGGGATTGATGGGTATTGATCCTGCAGCATTTTAAATTAACGATTTAAAGGATTAGATATGACTACGGTTATTTATGCTTTGATTGCTTTTTGTGGAGTTATACTATTGCTCTCTTGGATGCTTATCTATGCAAGGAAGCAACTGCTTCCTCAAGGTGATGTAAGTGTCATAGTAAATGGAGACAAGGATAATCCATTGGTAGTGAGTCCTGGGTCTAACCTACTGACTGCTTTATCAGAGAAGAATATTTTCTTGCCTTCAGCATGCGGGGGCGGTGGCACTTGTGCTATGTGTGAGTGTCATATTCATTCAGGTGGTGGTGATGTACTACCTACAGAGATGAATCACCTCACTCGTAAGGAAGCTGCAGAAGGTAAGCGGTTAGCATGTCAAGTGAAAGTAAGAGAAGATATGGATATCGCAATCCCAGAAGAGATTTTTGGTATCAAAAAATGGGAATGTGAGGTAATCTCAAATTATAACGTAGCTACTTTTATCAAGGAGTTCATAGTTAGGCTGCCGGAAGGTGAGAGCTTAGACTTCGAGGCAGGAGGATACATACAAATTGATGTACCACCTACTCAAGTTAATTTTAAGAAAGATATGGATATTACTGCCCATCCAGATTATCATGATTCTCCTGATAAATTTCAGAAGGACTGGGATAATTTTAAGCTGTGGGATCTTAAGATGGTTAATGATGAAGAGATATTTAGAGCATACTCAATGTCAAATCACCCTGCTGAAGGTAATATCGTATCGTTGACAATTAGGATTGCTACACCGCCATTTGATAGAGCCAAAGGCGGTTGGATGGATGTTAATCCTGGTGTTTGTTCTTCTTATGTATTCGGACTTAAGCCAGGAGATAAAGTGACTATATCTGGTCCTTATGGTGAATTCTTCATTAAGGATACAGAGAATGAAATGTTGTATGTAGGTGGAGGAGCAGGAATGGCACCAATGAGATCACATCTATATCACCTCTTCCATACCTTGAAGACAGGAAGAAAAGTTACTTTCTTCTATGGAGGTAGGACAAAGCAAGAGTTATTCTATATTGAAGAATTCAGAGCGATAGAGAAGGAGTTTCCTAATTTTAGATTCGCTGTGGCATTAGATAATCCTTTGCCAGAAGATAACTGGACACTTAAGGAGCACTTGGATGATCCTAATGGAGATGGATTTAAAGGTTACGTGCATCAAGTAGTTATAGATGAATATCTTAGTAAGCACGAGGCACCTGAAGATGTAGAGCTATATTTCTGTGGTCCACCTATTATGAATCAGTGTGTACTTAAAATGGCAGATGACTGGGGTATACCAGAAGAGCAAGTGGCCTTCGATGATTTTGGAGGATAAGAAATAAATAAATTTGATAAAAATTTTGAGAGTCATAGAATAATCTATGACTCTTTTTTTGTTTTCTGAGGTTGGATTTGTTCTAATAATTTTGTTTTTATTCAAACTCAATTTGTAATTCGTATTTTACGATTTTAAATTAATGGAATATGATGAACTTTGTACCAGTCCTAGTAAATGTTCTTAAAAAAGTTATAAAAAATAACAGGGAAAATCCTGGGGTAAAAACTGCAGATCCTGTAGTGTTTGAAGAACTAAAAAAGAAATTTGAAAAAGTAGAGCCATTAGACGCTAAGAATGGAAAGGAAGATATTCTAGAAAAAATGAAAAGAAGGGTAGCGGAAGCTAAAGTAGAGAACGAAGTAAATCCAGATGTGGAAACTGCTGATGGATCTGTGTATGAAAGTATTATGAAGGAGATCGAGAAAATTAAAAATCATTCTGGTCCAACTAGTGGAAATGAACCTATAGGTAATCAAACGAGCTATGAACCACCCATACAAAATAGTATTATGCAAGCTGTAACGAATAGCAGTGGAGGATCACTTCAAATAAGAGAAAGGCCAGATATGGGAGCTCCAATCCATCAAACAATAAGAATTCCAGATGATAGTCTATTGACCGTTTTAGAGTATTCTAATAACAAAATAAATCTGGATGGTAAATTAAGTCGATTTGCACTTGTGGAGTATAAAGGTATAAGAGGTTGGATTTTAGAAAACTATCTTAACTTCAATTAAAAAGTTAGTCTATTAGCTTTATTCCATCATCTTCAAAAACAATTTTCCTTTCTTTATAAAGTCCTCCTATGGACTTTTTAAACGCTTTCTTGCTTATACCAAAATGTGTGTAGATTTCCTCTGGAGAGCTTTTATCATTGAGTTTTAAAAAGCCACCATTATCAAGTAGTTTGATGACAATCTTTTTTGTGTTGACATCTTTAAAATTATCATACCCTATTGGCTGTAGTGAGATATCTACTTTGTTGTCCTCTCTTATTCGTTTTACATATCCTTTCAACTTGTCACCTACTCTTACTTCTGTGAATATTTCATTAGCATATATCAATCCTAAGTGCAGATTATCTATGATAACAGAATAGCCTAGGTCTGTTTTTTTGAGAATTAAAATTTGAACTTTCTCGCCTTCTTTTATTGTGAGTGCTTCATTTTGCAGATGCTTATCTACTTTGTTGGTAGCATAAAGACGATCAGTTTTTTCGTCATTCATCATTCTCACGATATACCATCTGCCTTCTACCATTCTTTCTCTTTGCTCTCTAAAGGGAACTAGAAGGTTCTTCTCCAATCCCCAATCAAGAAATGCGCCGACTTCAGTAACCATACTAACTTGCAATAAAGCAAACTCGTTAAGCAAGATTTTTGGCTCTAAGGTGGTAGCTATTATACGCTCAGCGTAATCTAAGTAGACAAAGACCCTCATCTCATCATCGATCTCATAATCATCGGGGCAGTACTTGTTAGGAAGCAAAACTTCATATTCATCATTACCTAAAAACAGACCAACACTAGTCTCCCTAAGTATGTTTAACGTATGATGCATTCCTATCTCCATGAGTGATCGTGATTTAGGATAAAGCTAAGCATAATTGTATAGAGATTTGTTGTATGAAGTTGTAAGACTACTCATTGATTTAAAATTCAAATCTTCACATTTAATTAATACAATTCAGAAGTGACTATGCGTAGTTATATAGTCACAATAGTATTACTCACACTAACAAATTATTAAAAACATGTTTGACAGTTTAAAAAGAATGGCAATGCAAAAGCTTGCTGAAAAAATGGTTGGAAATGCATTAAGTGGTGCAGCAACTCAAGAGGCAGCAGCAGAAGGATCAAATGCATTAATGGATACCATTAAAGGAGCAGTAGCAGGAGGAAATATTGGTCAAGTAAAGGATCTGTTTTCTTCAGGAGGAGATAGCATGGAGTCAAATGGACTTTTTCAAAATTTACAGACAAAGATGTCTGAGATATTACAGTCTAAAGGAATGAGTGCAGAAGATGCAGAAGCAGAAGCAAAATCTACAACACCAGATATCATCAGTGGCTTGAAAGAAAAATTCGAATCAAAAGATGAAGCAGATAAGGAGTTTGATCTTAGTAGCCTTACAGGTCTATTAGGTGGTAATACAGGAAATATACTAGGAAAGGTTAAAGACCTATTCTAGTTTTAAGTGTCAAAATAGCACCCACAATCCCTTCAAGTCTTCTTGAGGGGATTTTTTTATGTCTAAATTTTATCAGCATAACCTTGCAGATAGAGACAAAATTTTTATAGCACTGTAGGTATCCATTTAGTTCATCCTTTCTTGAGTAATTGAATAAAGTTTAATTGCTTCACTTAGATATTTAGTGGGTTATCTTACTAATGGAATAGAATTTTATAACTTAGGTAAAGGACTAAAACTATTACCTAAGGTTATATATGAGTGTAAGTCTAGCACATAGAAGGTGGATTTATCTGGTACTATTAATTGGACTAGGCATGATGCTTTCTAACTCTTGGGTGGATGTAGAGGAAGAGTTATCTGATATGCCAGATGAAATAGATTTTGGTTATCACATACAACCTATCTTATCTCAGAATTGCTACTCCTGTCATGGCAATGATCCATCCACTAGAAAAGCTGGGCTTAGATTAGATCATGAGGAAGCAGCTAAGTCTAAACTAGAAAGCGGTACTACTGCCATAATAGGTGGTAGTTTAAAGAGTAGCACTATCATACGTAGAATTACTTCTACAGACTCTGAGATTCAAATGCCGCCTCCAGAATCAAAGAAGGTACTAACAAAACGAGAAATAGCTCTGCTTAAAAAATGGGTAAAGCAAGGAGCACCATATCAAAAACATTGGGCTTTTATAAAACCTAAACTTCCTGTAGTGAATTCTGATCTGGCCTCAAATGTTCCAAGCACTATCGATCATTTTATTACAGAAGGTATAGATTATAAAAAACTCAGCAAAGGAAAACAAGCTACCAAAAATGAATTGATAAGACGAGTTGCATATCTAATAACAGGACTTCCCCCCAGTATTCAAGAATTAGAATCTTATCTGAACGATAATACTGATAATGCTTACGAGACAATGGTGGATAGCTATTTGTCTTCCGCAGCATACGGCGAACGATGGGCAAGGCATTGGATGGATTTGGTTAGATATGGAGAATCAATGGGTCATGAAGGAGACTTTAATATCAGCCATGCATACGAATATCGAGACTATCTAATTAGAGCATTTAATCAGGACGTACCTTATGATCAACTTGTTAAGGAACATCTTGCTGGAGATATGATGGTGAAACCTCGTTTGCACCCCACAGAAAGTTTTAATGAATCTCACCTAGGAACAGGTTACTTTTTCTTAGGTGATGGTAAGCATTCTCCAGTCGATACTAAGTTGGAGGAAGCTGATAGAATAGATAATATCATAGATGTTACAACCAAGACTTTTCAATCTTTAACGGTGGCTTGCGCAAGATGCCACGATCACAAGTTTGACCCTATCCCGACGGCTGATTATTATTCGATGTATGGTATGATAGAAAGCTCTAGACTCATGCCTAGACCTGCGCGGGCAGGAATTAGTTATGATCAAGCACTAACTCAATTAAAAAACGTAAAGGAAGAACTTAAAAAAGAAATAATAGCCTTCATAAAGAGCAATAGTCAGGAACCTCATCAATCAATGACTGATAAGGAAGAGTTCGTAGTATTGGACAACGATACAAGTGCCATATTGCTCGCAGAGTTTAGAGATGGTAATTGGGAAGGGTGGTATACCACAGGACTGGCTTTTGGTGATAAACCAGTACAAGGTGAATTATCGGTAGAAAATGATGCTTTATTTAGAAAACAAAACATAATCAATAAAAGGTGGACATATAATTCGGAAAAATTATACCTACAAGATCTATCAAATGCAGAAACTCAAAAAGCCTATGATATTAGACCTCAGGTGCTTTCTGGTTTTGCATCTAGTCGTGCTCATAGTCCAGGAGTACAAGGTATTTTGCATTCTCCAAATTTTATAATTGAACATGACACCATAGCAATAAGGGCAAGAGGACTCAATGGTAACCTCAGGGTGATAGTGGATAATTTTCAAGTAATACAGAATCCATTGTGGGGAGGCTGTCAGAAAGTGGTAACAAGTCAAGAATGGAAAACTTATAAAATGGATGTTCATCTAGCAAAAGGGCATAAAGCTTATTTGCAGTTTATGCCTGGTCAATATGATAATCATATTTATAATATTACTCCACATGATTATTTAGAAATAAAGTGGGCTGCAGCATATTCTGGCAATCATGATATCAGCCGCTATAATCTAGCGATGCCGCCTGGGCAAACAACCTCAAGCAATGTGGACGAACTAATAGAAAGCTGGAATAATGGAACACCTGGGAATTATAATGAAGATAGGATCAATGATCTTTTTGATGATCCACAATTTTCAGATATAGTTACAAAGCGGCACGAGAGAATAGAACAGGCTCAAAATAAATTATTTGATGCCACACACTTTATTGGTATATCAGAAGGAGAGTCTATACAAAGTCCAGTGTTCATAAGAGGGTCTCATAATGAACTAGAGGAAGAAAAGCAGTCGCATAGATTTTTAAGTGCAATTGAGATTGATGAAGAATTTCCTGTGAAGGGTAGTGGTAGAATGGCATGGGCAAACTCACTGGTAAGTGCAGATAACCCACTGACCACTAGAGTGATTGTAAATAGACTATGGCATCATCTCTTTGGGAAAGGTATAGTTGAAACAGTTGATAATTTTGGAGTGCAAGGAAAGATTCCCTCCCATCCTGAGTTGCTAGACTATTTATCCATCCAGTTTGTAAAAGATGGCTGGTCTATTAAAACGACGTTGAAAAATATCATGTTGTCTGAAACTTTTAAGCGATCAGCGAAGCTTGACTCAAAGAATAAATCAATCGATACTGAAAATATCTATCTATCAAGCTTTCCAATACGAAGGTTAGAATCAGAAGCAATCAGAGACGGTATATTAGCGGTTGCAGGATGTCTTGATAGGCAAATGTTTGGGGAAGGAGTACCAGTTTATTTGTCAAGCTTCATGACTGGTAGAGGTAGACCGGGCTTATCAGGACCCATAGATAGTTATGGAAGACGAAGTATATACCGAGAGATTCGTCGAAACTTCATTCCAGAAATGATGCTTACGTTTGATATGCCTATTCCATTTTCGACCTTTGGTAGGCGTAATGTTACTAATGTGCCTGCACAATCATTGACCTTGATGAATAATCCTTTTGTACATGAACAAGCAGAATATTGGGCCGAAAATTTGTTATTGGCGACTGCAAGTTTAGGGATAGAAGATAGGATTAGAGAAATTTACTTAACTGCATTTTCTAGGACACCAACTCCCCAAGAAATGACTCAGGGCTTAGAATTTATAACGATGTTGGCACAAGATAAACAGTCTAACATAAAAGAGCTTAAGGATGATGTCGATCTCTGGAAAGCATATTGCCATGCTATTTTTAATCTTAAAGAATTTATACACCTGATATGAATCCTCAGCATTATAATACGTCCTGCATGAGTCGTCGTGAGATGCTCACTTTAGCCAGAAATGGGTTTGGTTCTTTAGCGCTTTATGGTTTGTGCGCTAACTCTGCGAAGGCACAGAGCTTATCGCCAAAGGTTGGAATGCAAGCTATTGATAATGCTATTCCTAACTATACTGCAAAAGCTAAGAGTATTATATTTCTCTATATGGATGGCGGAGTTTCTCAGGTAGATTCATTTGATCCGAAACCAAGACTAGCTAAAGAGAACGGAGCGAATCCTTATGATAAATTTAAGGTGGATGCTACTCAGTTTAATTCTATAGGCAAGATCATGAAGAGTCCATGGGACTTTAAACAATACGGAGAGAGTGGCATGTGGTTTAGTGATTTATTTCCGCATATTGCTACTTGTGCAGATGATATTGCGATGATTAATTCTATGTATTCTGATTTTCCTGAACATACAAATGCTAATTATTACCTTCATACAGGTACAGGCATACAAGGTAGACCGAGTATGGGTGCTTGGGTGACCTATGGTCTCGGCAATGAAAATAAAAATCTCCCAGGCTATGTAGTCTTGAATGGAGGATTAACACCACCAGGAGGATTAGACAACTTCAAGAATGGGTTTTTACCTGGTACTTATCAAGCATCAGTTTTTAGGCCAACTGCTGCTCCGCTTGCTAATATCAAACCTCTAGAGAATTCTGCTGAGCTTCAAAATGATAAAATGAAGTTTCTTCATAAGATGGATCAGAGCTTACTAAATAAAATAGGGGATGTAGATCAAGTAGAATCAACCATAACTAATTATGAACTAGCTTACAAAATGCAGTCCTCTATACCAGAGCTTGCCGATATGTCTGGAGAGACTGCAGCTACTCGAAAATTATATGGTCTTGATGATGATGATAAGAATATGAGAGGCTATGCAGCACAATGCTTGCTAGCTAGAAGACTGGTAGAAAGAGGGGTAAGGTTTATAGAATTGACTTGTCCAAATTGTGGTTATGATAGATGGGATCAACATGCTAACCTAGAGAAGGGGCATAAAGCTAATGCGCATGCCGTAGATCAACCCATAGCTGGACTGATAAAAGATCTTAAGTCTAGAGGTCTTTTTGAGGAGACTTTGATCATTTTTAGTGGAGAGTTTGGGAGGACCCCTTTTGGTCAGACAGGTAGTGCGCCAGGTCGTGATCACAACCCACAAGCCTTTAGTACATGGATGGCAGGAGCAGGTATTAATGGTGGTTTAACCTATGGCTCTACTGATGAATATGGTTACAGAGTCATAGAGAACAAAACAAGTATCCATGATATGCACGCTACTATGCTACATCTACTTGGGATTGATCATATCAAGCAGACTTACCGATTTAGTGGTCGAGATATAAGGCTGACAGATGTACATGGACATATCATTCATGATATTCTTGCATAGTCGAGTAGAACCAAAGCACTAAATTTGAGGTTGTAATTAATCATGGCTCGACGACACTTACCCACAATCAATGAACAAAAGAGAAGTAACTGGAACGAAGGTTTTAAAGCGCTAAGATATGTACCGAGATTTTTCAAAAAGGTTTGGGAACCAAGCCCTAAAATGTTTACTTGGAATATTATTTTAAGATTACTCAATGCAGCTACCCCTATACTCTTGTTATGGGTAGGCAAATTGATTATCGATGAAGTGATCCTACAGATAGATTTAGAACAAAAGAATCTTAATAAGCTTTGGACTTACCTTACTATAGAGCTAGGAATAGCTATATTCTCTGATCTTGTAGGTAGAGGTACTAACTTAACAGATGGATTAATAGGTGATTTATACTCTAATAAATCCTCTGTAGAAATTATAAATAAGACTGCTGAGATCGAGCTTAAAGATCTAGAGGATCCTGACTTTTATGATAAGCTAGAGAGAGCAAGACGGCAGACGAATAGTCGAGTATCTCTTTTGACCAATATACTTTCTCAGCTTCAAGATATTATTACCGTACTCTCTTTAGTTATTGCGCTCATTTATTTTGAACCCTGGTTAATCCTTTTACTGGTTCTTGCAATCATACCTTCTTTTATTAATGAAATAAAGTTTAGTCAATCAAGTTACTCATTAGCAAGGTCATGGACAGTCGAGAGAAGAGAGCTTGATTATTTGAGACACACAGGAGCAAGTGATGTCACGGCTAAAGAAATTAAGTTATTTGGTCTGACCTCCTTTATATCTGAAAGATTTGAAACACTTGCGCATAAATATTTTCTAGCTAACAAAAAGCTTACTGTGCGACGGACTTTTTGGGGTGCTATATTTAATATTCTTGGAGTATTGGCATATTACGGTGCTTATGTGCTAATAATCATAAGGGTGGTAGGAGGTTTTTTGACTGTAGGAGAACTTACTTTTTTATCAGGTTCATTTAGTAGATTGAGATCTCGACTACAAGGAATGTTCTTTAGGTTCTCGAGAATATCTGAGAGTGCTCTTTATTTAAAGGATTATTTTGATTTTTTAGATATCAAAGTCCAGAAGCTTGATGATAAAAAATTACTGCCACTACCTAATCAAATTATCAATGGGTTTGAATTTAGGAACGTATGCTTTAGATATCCTGATACTCCTAAGGATGTTTTGACAGATCTTTCCTTTAATCTTAAGACTGGAGAAAAACTTGCTTTCGTTGGAGAGAATGGAGCTGGTAAAACCACACTTATTAAATTGATACTTAGATTTTATGAACCTGATAGTGGCCAGATTTTATTAGATGGCATCGACATTAGAAGGTATGGAAAGTCAGATTATCAACAGATGTTTGGGGTTATCTTTCAAGACTTCATAAAGTATAATTTTACAGCAGGCGAAAATATAGGAGTTGGTAAGATCGACGACTTTGGCAATCTAGATAAAATTGAAACAGCAGCAGAAATGAGTTTGGCCAAGGAAGTTGTTGATGAGCTAGAGTTTGGCTATGATACTAAAATGGGGAGACAATTCCCTGGAGGAGTAAACCTCTCAGGAGGACAATGGCAAAAGGTAGCGTTAGCAAGAGCTTATATGAAAGATGCAAAAGTAGTAGTACTCGATGAACCTACATCTGCGCTCGATGCTAGAGCTGAGTATGAAGCATTCCAAAGATTCATAGGACTTACCAAAGGTAAAACGGCAATAATCATATCCCATAGATTTAGCACAGTAAGAATGGCTGATCGAATACTTGTCCTTAAGCATGGCAAAGTCCTAGAGATAGGAACACACGAAGAATTACTTACCAATCAAAACTTATATGCAGAGTTATTTAAGCTGCAAGCAGAGGGTTATCAATAAGTCTTTTGTGATTTGATAAAATTGGAGAAATTATAAAAACCATATGAGGAGAATTCCCTTAGGCCTTAAATTCTAAAAGGATAAAAAAGATGCGGGAAAGGATTCGGTAAGGGTTTAGATATACAGAAGATTGATAGGATCTTAGAGGGAATAGTTGTTATCAGGATAATTGCTTATTCGAAAATCAATCATTAAGCAATTAAGCTAAGGATACTATCTAAAGGAAATAAAAAAAGTATGTGATCAAGACCACATACTTATCTAATTCCCTCAGTAATGGAAGCTTATATTTTTTTGAAATATTTGCTGTTACATTACTTTCAATATATAGACGTGGGAAAAAACTAGGGGCACAGAAATTTCTTACTTATTAACGATATTTAACATGTGTTAAATAATGAAACTCCATTGCTGAATAAATTTGTACCTAGACTTTTTAATTAGCTAGATGATTTACGAGATAAACGGTTTATCTCTTTTTTTGCTCGATTTTGAAATCCTGATGTTCCATATGGGATTTGCTCATAGATAGCCTCTATAAGCTCTTCTTTTAGCTCTGGAAGCTTCATAGCTAAATTGCTAAGTGTGGTTAGAGCAAAAGCTTTAATAGCAGTAGGAGCACTGGTGTTGATTAAGGCATCAAAGCATTTTTCATATACCTTACCTTGAAAAGCTTCAGGCACATCCATAAACTGCAAGAAACGGAAGGTATTCCTCACATAGGCATCATGAGGTGCCTTGTCGAGTTGAGTTAATATTTTATCTAAGTAGGGTATAACAATATCTGGGTTTTCAGCCGCAAATATTCCCATAGGCCAAGAGGCACTTTGGCAGATCCTTAAGTTATCGCTCAAGAATAAGTCAACCAACTCACTAAAATCATATTCTTTATTATCTAACTGAGATATAAAATTATGGAGGTCTGTTTTATTCCTTATCCCCAACACTCCATCTTTAATTAGAAAACTATCAGACATTAACTATTAATTAAGCACTCAAGGATGTAAGCAAAAGTTATGTGGCAAGATAATTGATTTACTAGACTTGATACTTTTTCAATGAGTATCAGTTGGTTATTATAATTGAGTAATTTGGTTAGAGCTCATCCGCCCGGATGGGCTCAACCTTTTTTTACTTATATTTTGACACCAGCAGTTACAACTAACCTTCTGAGGGTTTTGTCTACATCTACGACTTGATTTCGCGAATCATCTAAAACAAAATATGGAACATATCTATCAGGTTTGTTTTTGCTCTCGACTGCTAAATCAAAGTAAAACTTATTACCTCTAAAACCAGCTCCTAAATTGAGAGTATTACTTAAGTCACCAATCGGGTTTCCATCTTCATAGGCTGGACTGATTAATCCAACTCCTGCCCTAACTCTAAATTTGGAGAAAGCTAACTCTGATCCAATTCTTAAATTTAAACCCGATTGAAATTCAGTCGCTGCTTGATTATTTAGATCTTCTTCTAAAACGCTATCTCCTAAGTCACCGAAAGAAATTCCAGAGTAGTCAATATATTCAGCTTCAGCGGTAATAAAACCTTTAATGTTCTCAAAGTTTAATAGGTATGCTCCACTCAATAGTGCTTTCCATGGTGTTTTTATTCTGTACTTCTGATTTCCTAAGTTACTCTCTTCTGTAATAGCTTGTGAGGCACCATCTTCTGTAAAGCCATAGGTCAGATCATTAAAAAAATCATCCGTTAGAAAAAAGGTAGTAGGGGAGTGAATGGCTGCACCTACTCTAATCTTAGGTGTTAATTTGTAAAGTAATCCAAATTTTGCGTTGAATCCTACACCTGTAGTTGTAAGAGACTCAACAAACTCTAGGTTGTCAAAAAAATCGATAGTTCCATTGGCATCCTCTTCTATGTAGTTTTTAGTAGAGTTATAACTTATGAAAGGGATCCCTACTGTAATACCTAAATTTAATTTGTTATTTCTACTACCAGATAGACTAGCTACTAGCTCGCTTATTCCGCCTGAAGTTTCTACTGTCTGTGCTTTAAATACTTGCTCAGTATAGGTCAGGAAATCAGACTCATAGAAAAAATCACCATCAAAATCAAAAATAGCTCCAGTTTCCCACGCAAGTCCTGGTTCGAAAAACAAGAAAGAATTTCGATCAGTTATTTCGTCTATAGAGTTAGTATTTGCGGTTTCAACGAATCTTTCAACTATAGTTCCTGGAGTCGTAGAACGATAAGAGAATCGTTCATCAAAAGAAGCAACTTTATTAACTCCAATCGTAAAATTAGTAGAGGTCCAATTACTAGCGATAGGTGCATAGCTAAATGTCATACCAAGGTTTTGTAAGGCAAATGGGTAACTGCTAAGTGATTGTCTATCTCCATTCAGGGAAGCTTCTAGCACACCATTGTTTAATGCTCCACTTATAACAAACTCAGACTTTCTAAATTCTGCTAAGCCTGCAGGATTAGAACTAGCAACTGAGATGTCTGGACCTAATCCACTAAAAGAACCACCTACGCCCAATGACCTTGCAGTAGTACCATAACTTACATCTGCGTATCTGAGACCCTCAGCTATCGATTGTGATATTCCAATTTGGAATGTTAATGCAGTTAAGCATATAATCAAGGATATTGTTCTCATATCTACTTTATTCATATTCAAAAATAAAACTTTCACGATTCTTTCTATGGAAATCATCTATTGCTTAATAAACTTAGCAAATAGAGTTCTTTAGCATCTTAAACGTGTGGAGGTAACCAGACTTTATGACATAAAAAAGGCGGATAAATTTTCATTTACCCGCCTTATCAAATATTTTATTAGAGATACTACTAGTTCCTAGAGCTTCCTCTTGAGCTTCTTACTGATGAAGAACCTCTCGAAGGAGAACTTGATCTTACGCTTGATGATCTAGAAGAGCTACTTGGTCTGTAACTTCTTGAAGAAGATCTGTTAGATCTAGTGCTTGGACTATATGACCTACTGGTACTTCTACTGCTATTACTTCTTGCTGAACTATTTCTTGTGCTAGTCCTTGCAGATCTTGCACTTCTCGGGCTCGTTCTTCTTGAGCTAGTGTTTACACCAGATCTACTACTTGATCTTGTTGATCTCGCATTAGCTCTCTGTGTATTTCTAGGAGAGTTAGATACTGATCTGCTGGTAGATCCACTGTTTCTTGACGATGTTACCACATTCCTTCCTGAGGCATTACTCACCGTATTGTTGCTTCTGCTAAATATACCTCTTCTATTACTATTAGAAGTATAGTAGCTCGGTGGGCAATATGCTGCACCATAACCATTAAATCCTCCGAAGCTATTACCTCCGCCGAATCCTCTAGAGAATCCGAATGGGCTACTTCCAAATCCTCTATTGTAAGGACTGAAGAATGGAGAATAGTTGCTATATCCAAATCTATTGAAAGCATTGTTTCTGTTTCCTACAGTTACTAGGATATTGTTACCACCAAAACTTGTAACAGGCGAGTATCTATTATAATATCCGTAGTCGCTATATCCTCTGCCACTATTGTAGTAAGAGCCATAGTAACCTAGATTTCTAGAGTTTCTATTGAATCTATTAATTTTCTTAGTGTAGATATACTCATCTTCTTCCCAATCATAAGATGCATACTCAGCATCGTCGTATTCTGCCTCGTCATATGATTCTGAGTCATACTCGTCATATGATGTATAAGATGTTTCTTCTGATGGCTCATAATAGAGGTCATCGAACTGTGCGTAAGAAACTTGTCCAATAAAAAGGACTGCTGCGAACGCTAATAGGCATGTGGTTAGTTTATTTTTTCTCATGTCTCTAAATTTAATATTTGATAAAATCTGTGTCATATTTCTTACTATGCAATTTATTACATTTACATCGTTTTTATAGTTAAAAGTTCCTTATTTACAAGGATCTATTGTTAAACTTTATTAACACTGTATAAAAACATTGCTACTATATAGACGCAGGAAGTGATGTTTTGTATCACTTCTACTTTACAAAATTTAATTTCTCACAAAGGATGGCTAAAGAAATCACTTCTAGAAGCGAAAATTACTCTCAATGGTATAATGATATCGTCAAAAAGGCTGGATTGGCCGATCATTCAGCAGTTAGAGGCTGTATGGTTATCAAACCCCTTGGATATGCAATCTGGGAGAATATGAGAGATCAGCTGGATAAGATGTTTAAGGAAACGGGTCATGTAAATGCCTACTTCCCGCTATTTATCCCTAAAAGTTTTCTCAGTAAAGAAGCAAAGCATGTAGAGGGCTTTGCTAAAGAATGTGCAGTAGTTACTCACCATAGACTAATGAATGATCCAAATGGGGATGGTGTTGTAGTAGATCCAACTGCTAAACTCGAAGAAGAGTTAATTGTTAGGCCAACTTCTGAGACGATTATATGGAATACTTATAAAGACTGGATACAGTCATATCGGGATCTTCCATTATTAATTAATCAGTGGGCTAATGTTGTTAGGTGGGAGATGCGCACAAGGCCTTTCTTAAGGACAGCGGAGTTTCTTTGGCAAGAAGGCCATACTGCTCATGCTACTAAGGCTGAGGCAGAAGAGGAAGCAAGCTTAATCCATGAGCTATATACGAGATTTTTAGAGGATTATGCTGCGATACCGATTTTGAAAGGAGCTAAGACAGCTCATGAACGATTTGCGGGTGCAGAAGAAACTTATACTGTAGAAGCTCTTATGCAAGATGGTAAAGCACTTCAGGCGGGTACATCTCATTTTTTGGGGCAGAACTTTGCTAAAGCTTTTGAAGTCAAATTTGCTACCAGTGATAACAAAGAGGACTATGTGTGGGCTACCTCTTGGGGTGTTACGACCAGGATGGTTGGTGCATTAGTGATGACGCACTCTGATGATGAGGGACTGATCATTCCACCTAAGTTAGCACCTAATCAAGTTGTAATTATCCCGATACCTAAACCTACTCCAGAGATTATGGAGGTAGCAGATAAGGTTAAAGCTGAGCTGAGCGCCAAAGGAGTAAGAGTCAAAATAGATAAGGATGATAAAAAGAGACCCGGTTTTAAATTTGCTCAGCATGAGATGGAAGGTGTGCCAGTAAGAATAGGCATAGGGGCAAGAGATCTTGCTAAGAATCAGATAGAAATAGCAAGAAGAGATACAAAAGAAAAATCCTTGATCGATCTTGATAGCGTTTATGATGTTGTACCAAAGCTTTTGGAGGAGATTCAACAAAACTTATTTGATAAAGCACTCAAGTTTAGAGATGATCATACCACCCACGTTACATCTATGGATGAATTTAAATCGGCCTTGGAGACTAAAGGGGGGTTTGTTTATGCGCATTGGGATGGTACTACAGAAACAGAAGAAAAAATTAAAGAGCTTACTAAGGCCACAATTAGATGCATTCCGTTAGACTTTAAGCAAGAGCCTGGAGTGTGTATTCTTACAGGAAAACCATCGCAAGGAAAGGTCGTCTTTGCTAAGGCTTATTAAGGGTTTAGCTTTAGGGTTTTGATTTCAAGTTGTTAAAAATTATAATCCGTAAAAGAGAATAATTGTAACATGTTGTACTGTAAGTAGAAACATATGTAGTATATCTGCAATGTCATTATAATAATGGTAAAATTTTCATTATATTAGGTTAAAACGAGTAACCTATGGCTGCAAGAACAAATAATCACGAGATTGTAATTTATTACAATAGAGAATCCTCTTCAGATAGGAAGACGGTTGCTTTTGCACAAAGCACAGGAAGTCATATTCGCTCATATACTTACGATAAAGCACCAAGTACTTCCACGGGATGGCAAACCATATTGAGTAATCTCGATATGTTACCCAAGGAAATACTGAATAAGGCGCACCCAGAATATCAAGCTAAGATCAAAGGCAAAGAGTTTTACAATCAAGGATGGATGAGTGTGATACAGAATAATCCTCATCTGATAAAAGCTCCTATCGCTATGAAGGGAAATAAAGCTGTATTATGTATAAATCCTACAGATATTTATCGATTGTAATTATATTGCAGTCATATGTCATATGAATTAATAGCCAAACTACACAAGGTCTTCGATATACAGAGTAAGACCGATACCTTTCAAGCTCGTGAATTTGTAGTAGCGACTGAAGGTCAGTACCCACAATATGTAAAATTTCAGCTAACTCAGGATAGATGTAGCCTTGTAGATAATTATAAAGAAGGAGACATGGTTAAAGTGAGTTTTGATCTGCGAGGGCGAGAGTGGAATGAAAAATTCTTCACTAATCTTAATGCATGGAAGATTGAAGCCGGTACATCGGCTTCGGTAGCTCCTCCGCCTGCTGTAGATTCAGGATTTCCTACTCAAGAGCCAAAAGTTCTCGCTAAAGAAGATGAAGTTTTAGACGATTTACCTTTTTAAGGTAGTTATCTATACATGAGGTCTAATTATTTAATCCCTCAATTTCTGTTTTTCTTTTTTGCCTGTGCATCATTGCCAGCTCAAGAGCTATATGGGATTAACGCCACTTGGAGCGATTCCTTCAAGGAGTGGTCTTTTATAACTGTTGATGAACAAGAAGGCTCTTTATCCCTAAGGTGGCTTAATCGGAGTGATTGGACAGAATGGACCTTTAGCTTTGATGGATTGCATGGCACGATAAAGATGAAGTGGGCCGATGATCCTAATACCTGGGAGCTAAGATCCGGAGGTACTGTGATCAATATCAGGACTAAGTGGAAAAATGATTTCTCGGAATGGAGAATTTCGGAAGATAGGACTATTCTTAACTTTAGATCTAAATACACTAATAGTATAAGTGAATGGAATTTAGTAGAAACACAATATGGTAACTTCACCATCCAAACAGAATGGGAGAATGATCCCCGTGATTGGAATATCTACGATGAATTGCAAGAAACTATATCTCTTGAATTAAAATTAGCGATGACGTTTATTGCCATTATTAATAGTAGCCCTAGAGGTTGATGTCAATATAATTAGCTTATATAGTTTGATTACCCTCTCCTAAGATCTAGTGTATGTGGAAAATCATGACTGATAGGAATCTGTTTTACATTCATATTTTCTTTTACTTCTTTATGGACCGTGACATAACTCACTCCATTATTATTTGACTGGGTTGCTATAGTAGATTCACTTTTAGGACTATGATTAAATTCCCAAAATCTTGTCATTCTCCTACTCTCCGCTTCAAGACTATTAATAGGGAAAGTATCATATGATCTACCTCCAGGGTGCATCACATGATAGGTGCAACCGCCAACGGAGCGCTCATTCCAGCTATCATATATATCAAAGATCAACGGAGAGTTAACCTCAATAGTCGGATGTAAAGCGGAGTAGGGAGCCCAAGCTTTATATCTTATAGCTGCAACATACTTACCTCTGAATGATGTTTTTACCAGTGGGACTTTTATCGAGTTACATAGTAAGTAATAACGCTCCGGATTAAAATCTTCTACTAAAACTTCTAATCGCTCTACGGATGAATCAACAAATCGAGAAGTACCAGTACTAGACATTTCCTCTCCCAGTACGATCCATGGCTCTATACCAGCTCTTAGAGTCATGTTAATCCCATTTATATTAATATCACCATAGCTAGGAAATTTAAAATCTAAGAAGATATCTAGCCATTCTTTGCTGAATGCTATACCTCGATCATTAAGGTGATTAATCACCTCATGTATATCTTCTTTGACGAAGTGATGCATCATATACTTGTTATGCAAATCAGTACCCCAGTTTATAAGTTTATGTTGATAGGGATTATTCCAGAATGTAGCAACTAACGATCTGATCAAAAGCAACTGTACGAGACACATCTCCTTGTGCGGAGGCATATCAAATCCTCTTAGCTCTAAGATCCCTAGTCTTCCGCTTTGTGAGTCCGGACTATACAACTTATCAATGCAAAATTCTGCACGGTGGGTATTTCCTGTTATATCGGTTAGCAGATTTCTAAATATCCTATCTACCATCCAGAATGGAGGATCTTTCTGTTTCTCGAGTTCTTTGAATGCAATATCGAGCTCATAGATGATATCTGGTCTTCCTTCGTCAACTCTAGGGGCTTGACTTGTAGGCCCAATAAATGACGACGAAAATAAATAGGAAAGCCCAGGATGATTTTGCCAAAAGTTAAGCATAGATCTCAGCAGTTTAGGCCTTCGCAACAGAGGACTATCTGCAGGACTACTGCCGCCTAAGGTGATATGATTGCCTCCTCCTGTACCAGTATGCTTGCCATCTAACAGAAATTTATTAGTGCCTAATCCTACATCTTCTGCCGCATCAAATAAGATATTATAGTTTTCAAGAATATCGCCCCAGTTATTAGCAGGATGAATATTTACCTCCACAACACCTGGGTCAGGAGTCACTGCAAGTTTTAGGATATCTTTATGATAAGGGGCTTGATAACCCTCAATGATTATTGGTAAAGCTAATTCTTGAGCTGTTTTTTCTATACTATAATTGAGATCTAAAAATGCATTGGCATCTTTTATCGGTGGTAAGAATAAATATAGATTTCCATTTTTAACCTCCGCACAGATTGTTGATTTGATAGTATCTACATTTACTTTATGATCATTAATCCGCTTGTGATTTTTTATAGCCTTAGCCCGGGTAGATAGATACGCTGAGAAAGTGCCGGGATCTATAAGCTTAGTTTCATCTTCAAAATGATTTGCTGGTATTACTATATCTTCTGCTTTCTCTGCATGTTTAGAAATCCTATCTAGCGGAAGGCGATAACCCATCTCAGAGTTTCCAGGTATGAGGTATATCTTGTCTCTTTTAAAAGTCCATAGGCAACTATCCCAAGTCTTAGTGTCATGATTTCTTTTGATAGGTAATATATAACCCGTTGCATTATCTATGCCTTTAGCAATTATATTTACTAAGGTCTTTCTAGCTATGCTTACTTCTTTATCATCCTCTTCAAAGTTATCTGGCAGGTTTGATTGCTCCCATTCATAATAAGCTTTGTCTTCATATGCAGGTTGTACGTATTCAGAATAGATACCTAGATTTTCAGCGAGTCGATTCATAAATGTACTCGCGTCACTACTCTTCGATTTGCCTGCTTTAGTAGGGTCAGCTAAGAGCTTATCATCAGACCATAAAGCAGCTCCATCTTTTCTCCAAAGCATGGCATATTGCCACCTAGGGATAGGTTCACCAGGATACCATTTACCTTGACCAAAATGTAAAAGACCCTTTTTTGCAAATGATGATTTTAATTGGTGCGTCAGTTGCATAGCCAGATTTCGTTTGTCCTCGCCATCTGCATCATTATTCCATTGCTCTGATTCCATATCATCTACAGAGACGAATGTTGGCTCACCTCCCATTGTCAGTCTAACATCATTATCTTGGAGAATCTTATCTACATGGAATCCCAGAGATTTTATTTTCTGCCATTGGTCATCGGTATAAGGCTTTGTGACGCGAGGAGCTTCATAGATACGCTCCACTTTATTATCAAACTCGAATTTTACTTCTGTAACTTCTGTCGATCCAGTGACAGGGGCAGCACTACTGGGTAGCGGTGTGCAGGCGAGCGGTATATGTCCTTCTCCTGCAAATAGACCACTGGTCGAGTCTAGGCCTATCCAGCCTGCACCTGGTATAAACACTTCTGCCCATGCATGTAGATCAGTGAAATCATTCTCCGGCCCAGAGGGTCCATCTTTTGACTTTATATCTGGGGTGAGTTGTACTAGGTATCCTGAGACAAACCTTGCAGCTAATCCAAATTTTCTAAGCAAGTTCACTAATAGCCATGCGAAGTCACGGCAGGAGCCAAGTTTTTTATCGAGCGTAAACTCTGGTGCTTGTACACCAGTTTCCATCCTGATAGTATAGTCTAGGTGGTTGTAGATGTGCGAATTTAGGGCAACGAGAAAATCTACTGTATTGATTCCTTTATACTGTTGACAGTCTTCAAATAGCTGATCGAGTAATGGTCCCGAGTTATCTAGAGTTAGGTAAGCTTGTAATTCTTTCGCAAGTACCTCGTCATATTTAAATGGAAATTGGTCAGCATATTCTTCTAAGAAAAAATCAAACGGGTTGATAGTCACTAAGTCGGCAATAACCTCTACATCTATTGTGAATTCTTTTACAAGATCTGTAAAGGTTATCCTTGCTTGATAATTTCCAAAAGGATCTTGCATCCAATTAATGAAGTGATGATCAGGAGAGATGTTGAGACTGTAAGCTTTTATCTTTGTGCGAGAATGTGGTGCAGGTCTTAGACGGATTACTTGAGGCCATACTTTTATGGCTTTATCATAAATATATTTGGTATGATGTCTAATTGCAACTTGTATTCCCATGGCATTTTAATTATTGGTCATAGATATGCTAATTTTTCCTTTTATGGACGGATTCTAATATTAATATTCTTATCCATAGTTTATTTGGGCATCAAGAAAATCATTCTTACGAATAGTAATATTCAGAATTTTATTTTTTACATCTTCTTCTAGTTGTCATTTTATTCTTCTATAGTTAGTGATACTCAACTTGTCTAACATTAAGTTGCGAATCGTAGAATCAATATATTTTTTGGAAATAACAAATCGAAGAGTTTTAGAACGCTCGCTGAGTCTGATGGTTATAATATAATTACTATATTTCATCAGTATGGTGGATATATTCAAAAATTATGAAGTCCCTCAAGGGATGTTAGACGAAGTCATGGAAGACGTAGAGTCTGGTGGTGTTGCCTACAAAAAATTCATTGAACTGTTATCTACCATGAGCATTCAAGAGTTTAAATCTCTGAGTGATCTTGCAAAATTATCATTCCTTAATCAAGGTGTAACTTATGCCTTGTATAGTAAAAATGAAAGCGTAGAACAGATATTTCCTTTTGATCTGATTCCTCGAATCATAACAAGCCAAGAGTGGGATCGGATAGAGCGGGGGATGATTCAGCGAAATCTTGCTTTGAATCTTTTTCTAGAAGATGTATATAATGAAGCTAAGATTCTTACAGACAAAGTCATACCCGAGTATCTAATCAAATCCTCAGTGCACTATTGTAAGGAGATGGAAAATTTCAGACCATCTAAAGGCATTTATTGCCATATCGCTGGCTCTGATCTTATCAGGCATAGTGATGGGGAGTTCTACGTGTTAGAAGATAATCTACGAAGTCCATCTGGTGTAAGTTATGTGTTGACTAATAGGATTGCGATGAGGAAAGTACTTCCTGATGCATTTAGAGACATAGGAGTAGAGTTTGTATCCGATTATACAGATAAACTACTACAAGCAATGTGGAAGGTTTCAGGCAGAGCGCTAGGAGATATATTCTGTGTGCTACTTACACCTGGCAGTTTTAACTCAGCTTATTTTGAGCATACTTATCTTGCGCAGAAGATGGGCATAGAGCTAGTCGAAGGTCGTGATCTAATAGTCGAAAATGACCACGTATATCTAAAAGCAATAGGAGGTCGTATTAGGGTAGATGTTGTGTACAGGAGAATAGACGATGATTATCTAGATCCTGCAGTATTTAACGCAGACTCTATGTTAGGAGTAAGGGGAATAATGGATGTATACAACAAGGGTAACGTTACCATAATCAATGCCCCAGGTACTGGTATATCTGATGATAAAGCGGTTTGCGCTTATGTGCCTGATATGATTAAGTACTACTTAGGGGAGGAGCCCTTAATAAGTAATGTTCCCACTTATATTTGTAATAGGTCCAAGGACTTACAGTATGTAAGGGATAATATAAACAGCTTGGTTGTCAAGCCGGTAGATATGTCAGGAGGGTATGGGGTATGTATATGTGATCAGATGACTCATGAGGAACAAAAAGAGTTGCTGCTAAAAGTAGAGGCTAACCCACGTAATTTTATCGCACAACCTAAGATGTTGCTCAGCTTGCATAGTACATTTATTGAAGAAAGTGATCATTTTGAACCAAGGCATATCGACCTTAGGACTTTTACAATATTAGGAGGTGAAGAACCATATGTACTCAAAGGAGGTCTTACAAGAACAGCGTTGATAAAAGATAGTCTTATTGTAAATTCATCTCAAGGAGGAGGCTCTAAGGATACCTGGGTGATCAAAAATTAAAGCTATGCTAGCAAGAGTTGCAGAGAGTTTGTATTGGATGGGTCGCTATATTGAGCGAGCAGAATTTTATAAAAGGTACTGCATGGTAGAATATTTTTCTGCACTGGAAGCTCCTATGACAGAGCATCAGGATTTTACATTGAGATCTATTATGTATATGTCTGGTAGCGACTTTAATTCTGAAGAAATATTAACTGAGCGAGAAGTCTTTAAGACTGTATTATTTGATGCTGCTAACCCTCACAGTGTGTATAGTATGGTACACCGTGTCCGAGAAAGTGCACGCGGAATCAGAAATAATATAAGTTCAGAGTTATGGGAGTCTATCAATAAGTGGTACATCTTTATGAAGTCACGAGGTCAGGAGCCTTTTAATTCTACTCATTACTTCACTTTTTTTGAGACAATGAGATTCCATGTGGCTATGATCAAGTCTGATATGGTACATACCTTGCTTCATAATGATGTGTGGCACTTTCTTAACCTAGGGATGTATCTAGAGAGATCTCAACAAGTATTTAAAATTATGAGAAGCAAGATATCTGATTACGATATCTTAAGTAACAAAGGAGAGAATAAGCCAATGCTTACTTTTCAATTTCATACACTATTAAAATGTTTAGAGGCCTTTGATGTCCATCAGGTTCATAACAGAGGATTTTTAATGACACACGCTACAATATTCGAATTGATAATTTCGAATAAAGATTTTCCAAGATCGATTAATTATACTTTGAAGAAGTGTCATCAACATCTATTGCGGATCAGTGAAAGGCCAGAAGGTTATTCTGAAGTAGCTGAAAAATTTGAATCATCACTAGCCTCATTTGGTTCTTTTAACAAATTTGATAGCGAATCTCAAGTTATACAACATATAGAAGATACCAATCAAATGGTAACTAATATACACCATGATATTGTCCGATTGTTCTTTCAATGATTACTTTTGAAAGCAGTTAATTTATAATATTACACCATGACATATTGCCTAGGAATAAAAGTGAAGGAGGGATTATTAGCGCTAGCTGATACGAGAATAACTTCTGGCTCAGAAACGACTACTGCTAAAAAAGTATCCATCCATAGTAATGAGCATGGGTCTATCTTTCTGATGACATCTGGACTGCGATCGATCAGAGACAAAGCGGTTACCTATTTTGAAGAAGTCCTCGAAAGGGAGGGTGATAAGTTTGAGAAAATGTACAATGTTGTTAATGCCTTTGGTACTCAACTCCGGAGGGTTAATAAAGAAGACAAAGAATCATTGACCGCTGCAGGTTTGCATTTTAACCTCTATACTATTGTTGGTGGTCGGCTGAGTCAAGATAAAGAACACAAATTATATTTGCTATATCCTGAAGGCAATTGGATAGAAGTCACCCAAGGAGCTCCGTTTACCATCATAGGTAATTCAGGCTACGGTAAACCTATACTCAATCGGACTTTGACCTACGAATCTTCATTACGATTTGGCCTTAAAACTGGATTTTTATCATTTGACTCTACACGAGTTAGTGCTAATGATGTAGGATACCCAATAGATGTAGTGATTTATAAAGAAGCTACAGGTGAGATGATAGAAAAACGATTCGAACTAGAAGACCTTCATAACATCTCGGATATATGGGGCAAAAAACTTACAGAAATAATTAAAGAAATACCTGAAGACTGGATAGATCAAATAAATGATCTATCTGAAGATAAAGACAAACGACCTTTTATCTCTCAGCAACAATAAAATTTACTTAATAAGCAAAGACTGATTCTATACAAAATGGTCTATTGTATCAGAATGACTAAGGAGAAAAAATTAAGCAATCAACTCAAGAATCTGCTTGTCGTGCTCTTTAGTTTTGACTTTAAGTATGATGTGTTCTATTATGCCTTTATCATCTACAATGAAGGTTGTTCTATGTACACCAGTCACTTCCCTTCCCATAAATTTCTTGGGCCCCCACAAGCCAAAAGCGTTGATCATTTCCTTATCACCATCTGCTAATAATGAATATTGAAATTCATATTTATCGATAAATTTATTGTGCTTTTTGATATTATCTGGACTGATGCCAAAAACCTTGTAGTCTACTTTTGTTATTTTTTTATAACTGTCTCGTATAGCACAAGCTTCTTTTGTACAACCAGGAGAATCATCTTTGGGGTAAAAAAAAAGAATGTATTTAGAACCTAAAAGAGACTTATTACTTATTTCAGTCTCAGTTTGATCTAACAATGAAAAATCTGGTACCGCATCACCTACTTTCAAATGAGTCATAAGAGTATTATTAATTACTTACAAAACGACAAAATTGCCAATCTGTTCAACAGAAATCATTATTTGTTAAACAAAATTATTTGAATTGCTAAAATTTCTTGATTTGTTGCGAGAAACTGCTTTCGTTGCCTCTATTATCATTAACGCTTAGAGTTAATTTATGTTCACCTTTTGGAAAATTTTCATCAAACTTGTAGAATATTAAATCATTTTTAAGATCATACTCAAAAAGTATCCACTTACCATCGATATTGCCGCGGTAAGCTAGTCTATCCTTCTTAGATGCTGGTTTTAGATTATCTGTAATTTTAAATTTGATTACAGGCTCTCTCGACATATCATATTTTAAATTGATCGGCTCAATAAGTGGAGGAGTTAGATCCAGACTCGACTGGTAAGCCCCTAGATTATTTAACCGTAACATGAGTAGACTATCTTGCCAATCACCTTTATGCGCGACCTGATTTTTGTCTCTACACTGTACTAAGCAAAAGTGATCCTTTAGCGTATCGGGGATTGCTAAGTTTTGTAAGTAGAGTTTATATGATTTAAATAATGGAATCTCTTTTTCGCCTATCTCAAAGGTTGGAAGTTGATATCCATCAGTGGTTTCATGCCTTGCTTTTATGTTCAAAAGTTTATCCGTAACAAAAGATCCGCCCTTAAATATAATATCTGCATTTTTCAACCTTACTATATTTCTTTCATTATAGCTAAGGCTATAGTTTCCCCTAATTTCATTTTGAGATATTGTGCTATTTGCTGAAGTGACTTTAAATGATAGTTCACTTTCATTTCCATGATAATCTTGGAGAACAATAGTCACATCTCTATACTTGTCTTTCTCGAGTTTGATATGACCATTCCTACCTGCTTTGTGCTCGTATATAGATAAGCTATCACCTGGATGAGTAAAGCAATTACTAAACTGTCTTTTGCTCTTTTGTTTTTCGCCAAAATCAATAAATGAATTTATATAGTGTCCTTCTTCATAAGAGACCTTATCTAGTTTGTAACCATGCACCACTTTATCATCTACTAACATCTTCATCAGGTATACACCATTTTTGTTGTAAGCTCCATCCATCTGATCATACACCTGCACAGAGATTGCTATTTGATTTGCGGCGAGAGTAATCTGATTTTGATTGAGCTTATATTTTCCTTCACTTTTAAATGTTACTTTTTGTTCTGCGAGGAGATTTGTGTTTCCAATGCTATCACTCTCATAGAATCTAATATTCTGAAAAACAGGATGTTTATTATCACTAGGCTTAAGACCCCATAAGAATGGATTGATGGGGGTTTCTGTTTTTGTCTCTCTAATTTCGAAATGTAAGTGAGGTCCAAATGACTTCCCTGTGTTACCCATATTTCCTATCACTTCTCCTTGTTTTACGATAAACATACTATCAGGGTATAGCTGTTGCTGAAAGGATTCGGTTCTATATTGTTCTGACTTTACATATTCGGATATTTCCTCTGAGAATGATGATAAGTGAGCGTATACGGTGGTATATCCATTATTATGATCAATGTATAAAGCATTGCCATAGCCAGAAGCATCTACATTTATTCTTGATATGATACCATCTGCTACAGCAAGAATCTCGTCACCAGACCTTCCGTTAGTAGACTTTATATCTATGCCCATATGAAAGTGATTGGTGCGTAACTCAGCAAAAGATCCTGATAGTCTCATCTTGTGCTTGACTGGTGAAGTAAAGTATGACTGGTCATACTCTTGCGCGATACAAAAAACGCCGCTCATAACTATAAATGCAAAAACTAAAGAATATCTAATCATGCTTAACCTCAATCATTATTTTGCTCAATAATTCGGCCGCAGCTTTAATGGGGCTCATCTTTCCTTCTTTTACCTGATATAAAATTAAGTTGTAAAGTTCTTTTAATTTTTTATCGTTGATTAGCAATGAAAGAAATTCATTTTCCATCGATTTTTTCGCCCAAAATTCTCTTTGCGATTTTCTTTTTTCTAGTAGGTGATTATTTTTCTGGAGGAGAGCTTTGTACGATAACACTAATTTCCATAGTTGATCGATACCTTCATTGTTAAGTGCAGAGCATGGCATAACTCTCACAGTCCAGCCCGTAGATTTAGGAGCCGCTAAGTGTATTGCATTTTCATATGCCTTTATCGTTGCATCGCTTAAGGACCTTCTATCTTCTTCTGCTTTATTGACGACTACTATATCTGCTAGTTCTACAATTCCCCTTTTTATCCCTTGTAATTCATCACCACCACCTGGAGCTACCAGCAGTATAAATAAATCTGTTAGTTTTTGAGCAAAAGTTTCAGATTGCCCCACACCTACCGTTTCTATAAATATAGTGTCATAACCTGCAGCCTCACATAAGATTATTGATTCAATCGTATTTTTAGCAACACCACCTAATGTTCCTCGCGTTGGACTAGGCCTTATGAAAGCTGATTCGTTTTTAGATAGTCTCTCCATACGAGTCTTATCACCAAGTATACTTCCATGGCTAATATCACTAGTAGGATCTATAGCAAGAATAGCCGGTTTACCACCCCGAGATATAACATGCAGTCCTAATGCCTCTATCATTGTGCTTTTCCCAACTCCCGGAGACCCAGATATAGCAATCCGGCTTGACTCCCCGGATAGTGGTAAGCAGCGGTTTACTAACTCTTTTGCAGATTCTTGATGTTCTATATTATTTGATTCAACGAGCGTAAGAGCCTTGGATAGGCTATATCTGTCTCCTCGCTTAATTCCCTCAAATATGTTTGCTATGTCCTTGTTTTCGATGGTAGAACTGATTCGTATATACCCCTAAAGTTACAAATTAAGCCCTTATTCATATTTACAATAGCTTAGTCCCAGTAAAGACCATTGATCATATTAGCACAAAACTATTTTTAGCTAATATGGTTATATTTGCAACTTAATTTGGTTATACAATATCATCCTTTAAACAACAGAATTTTATGAGCGTCACTCAGATTTATCTAGATAATAACGCTACTACACCATGTGATCCAAGAGTTGTTGACACAATGGTCCCTTTTTTCTATCAGATGCCTGGTAATGCTGCCAGTAGAAGTCATCCGTTTGGTTGGCAAGCAGAAGAGGCTGTAGACTATGCAAGAGAGCAAGTAGCTAATCTAATAAGCGCAGATTCTAAAGAAATTATTTTTACTTCTGGAGCTACAGAAGGAGATAACCTTGCATTGAAAGGAGTATTTGAGATGTATAAGCGTAAGGGGAATCATATCATTACACTACAGACGGAGCATAAAGCAGTACTTGACTCTTGTAAGAAGATAGAGAAAATGGGAGGTGATGTGACTTATCTTCAAGTAGAAAGAGATGGATTAATAGATCTTAAGAAACTAGAAGCGGCAATTACGGATAAGACGATATTAATCTCAATCATGTTTGCTAACAACGAGACTGGAGTAATCCAGCCGATGAAAGAGATTGGGGATATCTGTGCTAAGCATGGTGTCTTGTTTATGAGTGATGCTACGCAAGCTGTAGGTAAGATACCAGTTAATCCAAAAGAACTTGGAATTCACATAATGGCTTTCACAGCGCATAAAATGTATGGTCCTAAAGGAGTAGGAGCCGTGTTTGTAAATAGAAAAAATCCTAGAGTAAAATTAACTGCACAACTAGATGGTGGCGGACATGAGAGAGGAATGCGATCTGGGACACTTAATGTGCCAGGTATAGTTGGTTTTGGTAAGGCTTGCGAGCTTGCTCAAAAAGAGATGGGTAAAGACGCCGAAAGATTAAGTAAACTGAGAGACAAGCTAGAGAAAGGATTCATGGAGCGATTAGAAGAGTGTTATATCAATGGAAATACGGATCACCGTATGCCTCATGTAACTAACATATCCTTTAAGCATGTAGAGGGGGAAGGATTGATGATGACCTTTAATCAGAATATTGCTGTGTCATCAGGTTCAGCCTGTACATCAGCATCACTAGAGCCATCATACGTTTTGATAGCTTTAGGATTAGGAGATGATTTGGCTCACTCATCTATCAGGTTTAGCTTAGGTAGGTTTACTACAGAAGAAGAGATAGATGCTACCCTTGATCTAGTTTCTAAAGGGGTGACTCATATGAGAGACCTCAGCCCAATATGGGAGATGTACAAAGACGGAGTAGATTTAGAAGCAGTCGAGTGGTCCGAGCACTAATTTTAGCACAAAAAGGCGCTAGATTACAGGAATAAAACTATAAAAGTGCCGTTTTCATTGAACTTGATACTTCTTAGTATTGTTTCTAACTTAGAAGATTGATTGAATTATAATAAACAAACTATAAATGGCTTATTCAGAAAAAGTTTTAGAGCATTTCAAGCATCCAAAAAATGTTGGAACTCTTGATAAAAGCAGTAAAAATGTTGGTACTGGTCTCGTAGGAGCACCAGAATGCGGTGATGTGATGAGATTGCAGATTGAAGTAGACGAAAAAACTAATCTAATCAAAGACGCTAAGTTCAAGACCTTTGGTTGTGGTTCTGCAATTGCTTCTTCTTCTTTAGCTACAGAATGGCTTAAAGGAAAATCAGTTGATGAAGCACTTCAAATCGATAATATGGATATCGTAGAAGAATTAGCACTGCCACCTGTTAAGATACACTGTTCTGTATTAGCAGAAGATGCTATCAAAAGTGCAATCAAAGATTACAAAGAAAAGAATGGTGTAGGTGAGGCAGTAGCTGAAGTAAAAGCATAATTGAACAAATGGTATTCGTACACAATTCGGCTAAAGACAAAATATCAGAATTGATGGGAGCGCAGGATCTCACTGGAGATTACTTTGTGCGTGTATCTGTAACTAGTGGTGGCTGCTCTGGGTTAACTTATAATCTTGATTTTGATAATGAGTCTAAGGAAAATGATCAAGTGTTCGAAGATAATGGGGTGAAAGTAGTCACAGATCTGAAGAGCTTTCTATATCTGTGCAACACCACATTAGAGTTTAGCGGAGGATTAGACGGTAAAGGTTTCTACTTTAATAACCCTAATGCAGCTCGGACTTGTGGGTGTGGAGAGAGTTTTGCTGTATAACGTTTAATATTCATAAAGAAAATTAAAGCCTTGCTAGTATTATGCTAGTAAGGCTTCTTTGTTTTATTTTCTAGCGTTAATACTTCTGACACTACCCCCAGAACTAGAAGAGGTATCTGTATCTGAAGGGTTGCCTTTATAATTTACACTCCCACCTGAACTAGCCCTACCTCGTAATTTTTCACTTGCCCACACTCTTATAGATCCTCCTGAACTCGCTTTAGCGGAGACTAATTTAGAGGCAACATCAGTAGCTTCATATCTTCCTCCAGAACTTGCACTTATATCCTGCTCTTCAAATGCTCCATCTAACTCAATATCTGCTCCTGAACTCACAGATGCATCAACAGTATTGCACTCAATCTCTAGTTCTATTGATGAGCCACTACTTGATGACAGTCTAAGGTCATCTGATTCAATTATGTTTTTAGATGTAATATCGGCAGCTGCACTAGTTTTAATCTTTACTAGATTGTCTGTGTAGTGCAGTTTTATATAAGCTTTATCATTATTTCCAAAGAGGTTAAAAATTCCTTTATTTTTCAGCTTAAACTTAAGTGTTGATCCCTTAACGATTGTTTCTAGTTTTTCCAATTTCGTATCTTCTACATTTATTTCAGCATAGTTTTCAGAGTCGGGTATGAGTATGAGATTTATATTTCCAGACACACTTAAGCCATCAAAGCTTTCTAAGTCTAGGGTTTTGGACTGAGCATCTAAGCTGAGTCCTGATAATAGTAATCCAATAATTAAGTAAGCTGGAAGTAATAATAATCTCATAATATTTGATTTTTGCTCAATATAATTACTGATCCTATCGAAAATCTCAGTTTTTCGATAAAAAGTCTTGATTATTAGATTAATCCTTTCTGAATATGTTTTTGAAAAATGGTTTGTATCTATGAATTAGTGCTATCCTACAAACCCTCTACAAATATTCATATAATTTAATTTTTTATGCACAAACTATTGTACATAAGTAAATTAAGTATGATGAAAATTCATATAAGTAAAAATTTTAGTTTTATATTTGAAGATTACCAATCTATGTTATAGTACTTGAGTGATTGAGCTCATTGATGCTACAACACCTCAAAATAAGATAATAGATCCACTATTACTAAGGGATAGGTTTTGCCTATACAAAATGGGATTTATTACATGGGAGTTATAAGACTAAGGAACTTTAAGACATCACTTATTAAGTTGGGTTTATCAGTGATGCTATTATTGCTGCTTCCGATAGAGAAAACATATTCACATGGTACGCAAGTTGAGTATTGCTTCACTAATAGTAATATGGTACGAATCTATATAGAGCACTGGCATGGCACTGTAACAAACTTTTCACAATCATTGGTTAATATGACCATTACAGTTGACGGTACAGCTTCAACTATGAATGTACCTGCATCTGGTTTTGTACATGGCACTCCTCAAAATATGTTACCAGATTGCTCAGCACCTACTGTCCAACTTAGTGAATGTACCAATAGATCAGATCTCTATAATAATTGGGCTTATTTTGATTTTCCAGCTCCTGCGTGTTATAAGACCTTAGTAATAAGAATAAATAGTGTTACTGATCCAACGTTTGTTTTGCTAGAGTGCGGTGCAGGGAATGGTGGACCAATATATCCTGCTGAGACCCCAGTACTAACAATAACAGATGAGTTTCCTCCTTTTATAGATTGTCCAGCTGAACTTGGTGATATTGAAATAGATTGTGGAGAAGACTTACCAGAAGCTTTAGAAATAGCAGCAATAATGGTCTCTGATGATTGCACCGCCAAAGAAGATTTGATTTTTTCTGTAACAGAAATCGCGACAGGCAGTAATTGTGCTGGACCAACTGTAGAAAGAACTTATTCCTTTACAGATGAAGTTGATAATACGACTACCTGTGTACAGGTTATCAGTACTAAATTAGATGTAGTCAAACCAACGATAGTTTGCCCAAGTAATCTTGTTTTAGAATGTGGAGATGATGCAAATTCACAATTGATAACTAATTGGCTTGCATCGGCTACATCATCTGATGATTGCGGAGAAGTATCAACAACTAATAATTATGACCCCAAAGGCTTTGCAATAAATAATAGCTTGCCTCCAAGCCTTAACCCAAATAATATTGCTAATCTATCTTCTGCAATTCTAAATCCTTTTACGGAGTCTCTAATTATTAATAGTTTATTTAAAGATGCTCAGCGCGGTGAGTTTTGTTTGACTGCAGAGACTTATGCTGACGAGTATGATAAGATTATAGAGGTAACACTTGAGCATGAGGTAGGCATGACTCAAGATTTTTCAGACCTTCACTTTATTGATGAGAAATTAAGAATTATCCCACATTGGATAGAGACTAAAGTAGATGGAGAATTTGCAAATATCTATTTGCGTATTCCTGAGTTACATAAGGATAACGAACAATCAGTTTCTTATTTCTTTGGAAATTCTTTGAAGAGCCAGTTTGTTTTTCAAGATGTCTTTACTAATAATAATCATTTCGAATTTATCAAGAATCAATTAACAAGTAATAAATCGATAAAAAAGGAAGAAAAGTTATTTGTAGGTCCACAGCAAGAACTAAATGATGTCGAGCAAAGTGCAAATAGCTCAATGGCATGTAATTGTACAGCTTCTCAGGGCGGTGTTTCATTCCCAATTAATGCTATCCAGAATGCTCAGGACGATGTTGCATTTTATGCCTACGGTGTGGGTAATGGAGCATCCGCAAATACTGGATTAGAAATGAATGATGCAGTAGTACTCTTTTTATACGAAAACACACTGACGGGGGAGATAAGTCTATTTACATTAATCGATGCAGCAGGAGGAGGAAATGGAGGACGTGGTAGTATAGACTTCTTTTGTTTACCACCAACAGCTACATTAGATTTCTCTGATGATAGTGGGGAGATTACTGGAATATTTCCGACAGTTACATCTAACTGGAGATGGGCAAATTGTTGTACTGATGGAGCTTTGATAGGTAATGTTGGTTGTAATACTACATTCGATTTTTATCCTAATTTTCCAAGTGGAATTAATCAGATCAAATGGGCTTCTGGCACCTTAGGAAGTCCTGTTTTTACCAACTTTGGCTCTATATCAGAACCTGTAAGAATATCATGCGGAACGGGACAACCATCATGTTGTCCAAATGAAAATAGCGTCGCTATCACTAATGTAGATTGTCCAGGAGATTCAGATGGTGCAATAGATGTTACTGTAGATGCAGCTTCTGCACCATATACTTTCAACTGGTCTACGGGAGCTACAACAGAAGATATTTCAGGTCTCACTATTGGAGATTATACGGTTACTATAACTGATGATAATGATTGTGAACAAATTTCAACATACACTGTGGAGGCTAATAACAGTCCAAGTTTATCATGTCCTACCAATGTTATCATAGAGATTGCTAATGCCTCTGTAGATATTCAGATAGACGATTTAGGAATCACAGTAAATAATAGTTGCGATATTGATTTTGATCTCACCTGCGAAGGATGTAACACTTACACATGTGGTGATGTAAATCCATCTGTCAAAGTCAACCTGAAAGATGAGATAGGCAATAAGTCGTTTTGTACGGTATTAGTTACCTTAAAAAATGATGATCCAATTATTGATTGCCCTAGTAATCTTGTGCTTAAATGTGGTGATGAGTTTAACTCAATGCAAATTGATGACTGGTTAGTTTCAGCAACAACATCTGACCCAGAAGGTGGTGATGTACAGGTCAATACAGATTATAATCCTACAGGTTTTTCATTCAAAGGTAATAGAGAAGAAGATAGTGTAATTGAAAAGGTCTCTGGAAAACAGTCTATTCAAGAAGAGCCCAAAGAAAGTTATTATTCTTTAGCCCAATATTACATGATGATGTCTGGTGAAAAAGGTTCTCAAGTTGTGACATTCACAGCAACTGATGCTTGTGGGAATACCGCTACCTGTAATGCAACCATAACAATAACAGATACAACACCACCAGCTATTGATTGTCCAGAGGATATTACAGTAGAGTGTGGAGATCCTAACAATGATGCAATAATAACTACATGGTTAGGTACGGTAGATGCTACTGATAATTGTACTGATGATCTTACGCTAACTAATAATTACAGTTCTTTGTCAACAAATAAATGTGGTGGAACAGTAATAGTAACTTTCACTGCAAATGATGGGTGTCGTAGTAGTGCTAATAGTACCTGTACGTCAACAGTAACAGTAGATGATACCACGCTCCCAGAGTTTATGATGAAGCCACAAAATGTAACTTTCGAATGTGATGGCGAGGGCAATAAGGCAGATATAACTGCTTGGCTAAAAAGTAATGGTGGAGGTATGGCTAATGATGATTGTGATAATGATGTAACTTGGTCTTTCGAAGCTGGACCACAAGTTACTTCCTGTGGTACAAATTATGCTCAAGAATATACTTTCACGATATCCGATGATTGCGGAAATACTAAATCTGCAACAGCAACTATCACAGTAGAAGATACTACACCTCCCATTATCACACTAGGCTGGAATGGAGAACTTATTCAACCGTGTTCTGCAAACAATGAAACTAACCTTGCAAGTTATTTACAAACTAATTTGGACCCATCTCGAGCAAATGATATTTGTTCAGCGAGAGAGGACATAGATTTTAGTTGGATTTTATTCAGTGACGTACCAAGTTGTGGAGGAACCATAGATAGGACATATTTGTACACTGCTATTGATGAATGTGGTAATACCTCCACTGCATATTTTCATTATGCGACAACGGATGTATCTATACCGACCTGGACAGGATTGCCAGGGCATTTAGACCTACAGTGTGGTGATTCTGATAATCCGACTCAAATAGTAGAATGGATAGAAGCGATTGAGGAGGCAACATTTGATGCTTGTGGAGGAGAAACTACAGTTACAAATGACTGGGATGGTACTTTCCTGGAAGATTGCAATGTCGCCAATTGGATCCAATTTACAGTTGCTGATGAATGTGGAAACTCTCGTATTCTTAATAGACGAATTCGACTATTAGACCAAATTGACCCTGTATTCCTAAATTGCCCTGAGGATTTTACAGTAAATGTAGATGTTGATAATTGTAATGCCAATGTCATCTATTCTACACCATTAGCGTATGATCAATGCTCACCAGGACTTATTCCAGTTCAGACACTTGGGCTTGCTAGTGGCTCTACTTTTCCAGTAGGTAATACGACAATAAGATTTGAAGTAGTAGATAATTGTAATCGTAGTGCACGATGTCAATTTGTAATTACAGTTGTTGACTCCGACATTCCAACCTTATTATGTCCATCTAATGATGTATTGGTTTGTGCTGATGATGACGCATGTGATTGGAGGGCAGATGAAGCTGCAGATCCTATATTCTCTGAAAACTGTGATGGTTCAACTGATTTAGATTATACCGTTAGCGGTGCTACCACAGCAACTAATACTTCGGGTGGAATAGATTTAATAAGCACTCGCAATATTGATTTTAATTTAGGAATCAGTACAGTGACCTATACATTCACTGATGTGTCTGGGAATTCGACCAATTGTTCTTTTAATGTGGAAGTTGAAGATTGTGAAGAACCGTCCATAACTTGTCCTGATGATCTCTCTGTTGAATGTGATGCTGATGATAATGCAGCAGCTTTGACTACATGGCTAGCGAGTACTAGCGCTTCTGATAATTGTGGGAACGTTGATCTTTCTAATCTTGTGTTTAATACAATTTCGGGATGTGGTGATACTGATACGGAAGTATATCAGTTTACAGCAACAGATGAGGCGGGTAACGAAACTCAATGCTATGCATCTTTTGAAATAGTTGATAATGTTCCTCCGATCATTACAGAAGCAGCTGCAGATCGTGTATCTGATTGTGCAAATGCGAATACAGACCTTCTAGACTGGTTGAATGATAATGGGGGTGCAGTAGCAAATGATCTTTGTGGTTCAGTAAGTTGGTCTCATAATTTTATTGGTGGCCCTATATCCGGATGCTCAGACGGCATAACTAGTTACGATAGTATTCAGAGAGGAGGACTAATAGATAATAGTAATTGGACTCTCGGCTCTGGAAGCGAACCTGGTTTTAATGCCATCGGAAGTCCAGGTGAGGATAATAGAATAAATGGAGTTGACCCTTTTGGCAATAATGCAATAGTTTGGGAAGCTGGTAATGATGCAGCTAGTAATGGAGATGGTGGATGGAATACTTCTACTTTCCCAATAGATAATACTAAACTCTATAGATTTTCTACCTGGGTCAATCGTAAAGTGCTCGGTGCAAATGGAAGAGGATATCTAGGAGTTTATGGATATGGATCAGTTAATGGTGTTAAACGTGTATCTAATAGTACAACCGTAACAAATCCTTATTTCTGGGTGTCGGCTTCACCTCCTGCAGTTATAAATCAAGATGAATGGGCCTTAGTTGTGGGTCATGTTTTTCCGCATAATTATGCAGGTACGACAGATCATCCAGATTCAGGAATCTACACTGTTGCTGGCGGTAAAATAGGAAATATAGGAGCAGATTATAAATGGTTGCCCCAAACAACATCAGCATTACATCGTAACTATCTCTTCTATAGCACTGATACGAATGTTCGTCAACAATTTATATACCCAAGAGTAGATTGTGTTGACGGTTCAGAACCATCTATAGTTGATTTGCGTGGTGGCTATGATGCTAGACCTGTATTAGATGATGATATTTTTTCATCTCTTAGAGTTACTTTTACGGCTACTGATGATTGTGGTAACACTTCCATTTCCCAAGCAACTTTTAGTGTAGAAGATACTGAAGACCCGATATTGAATTGCCCTTCAGATATAACTTTAGAGTGTGGTGATGTGCTTAATGATGCCGTTATAGATCTATGGTTGGATTCTGCTACAGCAACAGATAACTGTACAGATGTAATTGTTATCAATGATTACTCAGATGCATTTGAAGCTGATTGTGGCACTACGGGTACTCATACGGTGACATTCACAGCAACTGATGAATGTGAATTAAGTTCTGTTTGTACTGCAACAATAAAGATAGAAGATACAATTGCACCGGTATTCTTAATGAAACCTCAAGACTTGATCGTCGAATGTGGAGATGGCGCAGCTGATCCGTCAGCATGGATCAAGTCTATGGGAGGTGCTATGGCAGAAGATCAATGCGATGACGACTTAGTATGGGAAGTAACAGCAGGAGCTACGACAGAAGGATGTGGAGATTCGGAGAGTATAACTTATACATTTGTAGTTACAGATGATTGTGGAAACTCAGTAAGTGCGACAGCAGAGTTTGTGTTTGAAGATACCACTGATCCAGTAGTTGTACCGCCAGCAGATATTATAGTGGAGTGTGGAGATGCAGGAGCTACTACAATTGAGGATTGGCAAGCTAAGGCATCAGCTACAGATAATTGTGGCGATGGGTTCAGCTTTGAGGCAATCTTATTCAATACGATTTCTGGGTGTGGCAATAGCTTTACGGAGGTCTACCAGTTTACAGCAATCGATGCCTGTGGTAATGAAGGAACTGCATTAGCATCATATACAATTGTAGATACTACAGATCCTGTGGTCACATGCCCAGGCAATCTAATATTAGAATGTGGCGCTGATAATAATCCTCAACTTATAGCTGCTTGGTTAAATCAAGCAACTGCAACTGATAATTGTGGTACAGTAACTTTCACTAATAATTATACAGGGCTTTTACCAAAAAATTGTGGTGGAGCCTTGACCATAACTTTTATAGGTACGGATGAATGTGGGAATCAAGTGACCTGCATGGCTGATATCATAATGAATGATACAGGTCTACCGGATTTTACAAATTGCCCTAACGATATTACTATCAATGTTGATGTAGATGTATGTGGAAGTAATCCTATTTTCTCAACACCTAAGGCAATAGATAATTGTGGTGTGACGGTAGCGCAGACAGGTGGCCCTTTGTCTGGGACAACATTTCCTGTTGGTGTTTCAACTATTGAGTTTACAGCAACGGACGAGTGTGGAAATGTTGATGTATGCTCTTTTAATATTACAGTAGAGGATACCGATATTCCTTTTATAGCATGTCCTGGAATCCCACTAAATGTTTGTGCCGATGATGGTGAATGCTCATGGACCGCAGTAGATATAGGTCCTACATTAGGAGTAGAAAATTGCCCAGGTTACACGATTACATATGCGGCAGATGGAGCTACATCTTTATCAGGTTCTGATGATGCATCTGGAGAGAAATTTAATATAGGTGTTACTAAGTTGTGTTATATCATCGAAGATTCAGCAGGTAACTCCAGTAGGTGTTGTTTACATGTTACAGTACTAGATTGTGAAAATCCCATAGTTAATTGTCCAGCAGATCAAACATTTGAATGCGATGGCAGTGGTAATGCTGGAGACCTAGCAACTTGGATAGCCAAAGCAACTTCGTCTGATAATTGCGATGCTGATCTAACTGTCTTGTCAGAAGAATATAATACGATCAGTAGTTGTGGTGGTGGCAGTAGCACGGTTTATGAATTCATAGTAACAGACGCAGGAGCAAATACAAGCAATTGTTTAGCATCATTCTCTATCGAAGATACTACTGAGCCTACTTTGGATAGTGAGGCAGAAAATCTTACAGTTGACTGTGAATCTGGTGCAGATAATAGTGCTGCATTCATTGCTTGGCTAAATAATAATGGTGGCGCAAGAGCTTCAGACGTATGTTCCGAAATCAGTTGGTCGCATAATTATACGGAGACTCTAACAGATCTATGTGGTAATACAGGAGCAAGAACGGTTACATTCACAGCAAGAGATAAGTGTGGAAATCCTGCTATGACTACAGCTGTATTTAGAATAAGAGATGTGATAGACCCATTAATAACCTGCCCAGCACCTATAGTGCTGGAGTGTGGTGGTGCTATTAACGATGCAGTAATATCTAACTGGCTATTAACTGTAAGTGCAATTGATGAATGCTCAGATGTGGAAGTTACAAATGATTATGATGATGCTTTCGTTGTAGCGTGTGGAAACACAGGAGTTTATACAGTAGAATATACAGCAACAGATGCGTGTGATAATATTGCAACTTGCCAATCGACAATAACAATTGAAGACACTACAAATCCAGATATCAGCATAGCCGCAACAGATATGACTGTAGAATGTGCTGATCCTGCTATCACTGATGCATTAGCAGCTTGGTTGAAAGCTAATGGGGGAGCAATTGCAAGTGATGCTTGTGATGAAACATTAGTTTGGAGTTTTGAGGCATTAGACCCATCGCCAGGTTGCGGATCTAATACTTCTACTACTTACATATTTACAGTGGTCGATGATTGCGGAAACGAGTCTACAACTACAGCAAATTTTATAACGGAAGATACGACACTACCTATAATAACAGCGCCTAACAATCTAACGGTAGAATGCGATGGAGCTGGAAATAATCCAGATTTACTTTCATGGCTGGAGACCGTTGAGGGTACAGATGAGTGTGGAGAAGTTACAACTACATATGAGTTATTCAATACAATTAGTGGGTGTGGAGGTACTAATACTATGGTTTATCAATTTACAGCTACAGATGAATGTGGAAACGCTGCAAATGCGCTTGCTGAATTTGAGATTAGTGATACTACTGACCCAGTTGTGATATGTCCAGCAGATCTAGTTCTTGAATGTGGAGCCATTGGAAATGATCAAGCAATAGCTGCTTGGTTATTAGATGCTACGGCGACTGATATCTGTGGCGAGCCCGTAATTACTCATAATTATACAGGATTATTACCAGAAGACTGTGGAGGAAATTTAACGGTAACTTTTATAGCTACAGATGATTGTGGTAACACACACACTTGCATGGCCGATATTACAATGGATGATACAACAGACCCTACATTTGCTAATTGCCCAGTTGATGACTTAGTAATTAATGTAGATGTAGATAATTGTTCTAGTAATCCTATCTTCTCTATGCCTATAGCAAATGATAACTGTACAGTAAGTGTAGAGCAAACTGCCGGACTGTCATCAGGTTCAGAATTTCCATTGGGTACAACTGCGATAGAGTTCACAGCTACGGATGGTTGCGGCAATGAAGTAGTTTGCCAATTTAATATAATTGTTGAAGATAGCGATGTACCTACTATTCTTTGTCCTTCTACCACTGTCACTGCTTGTGTAGATGCAGATGAGTGCACTTGGAATGCAGAAGACATTGAGCCTTCTTTAGGTTTAGAAAACTGTCCTGGATATACTATTACTTATGAGGTTACTGGAGCTACAACTGCATCAGGAATAAATGATGCATCAGGAGAAGATTTTGAATTAGGACTGTCTACGGTTTGCTATACAATAGTAGATGGTAGTGGTAATGAACACACATGTTGCTTTAAAGTGTTAGTAACAGATTGTGAAGATCCTGAATTAGAATGTCCTAATGATTTGATCGTAGAATGTGCAGCGGCCAATGCTGTTCAATTAAGTACTTGGCTAAATGCAGCTACGGCAAGTGATAATTGTGATAATAATGTTGAGATTACAACTCAACTTTACAACACTATAAGTGGTTGTGGCAATACACAGACCGAAGTATACTTGTTCACAGCCACAGATGAGTTTGGTAATACAGTAACTTGTTTGAGATCATTTGAGATTCAAGATAATACGGCCCCTAGTATAAATACTGCTGCACCAAATGTAACAGTCGAGTGCAATGGAAATGGTAATATAGATCAATTTATAGCATGGTTAGAAAATAATGGGAATATCTCAGATGGAGACGTTTCTGAATATTGTAGTGATTTTAATTGGTTGAATAATTTTGAGTCAGTAGTATTTACAGCTAATGAGCCATGTAGTAATGATATAGGGTACTACGAAGTAAGCTTTTGGGTAGTAGATGAGTGTGGTAATGAGAGCAATAGAGTAACTAAGCAATTTATAATAGAAGATACTGAAGCACCAGAGTTGATTGTTCCTGCAGATATAACTTTGGAATGTAGTGGTATAAATAATGAAGCAATTATCGTAGCATGGTTAGCTGATTTTAGTACTAATGATCTCTGCGATCCTGATGTAGCTGTAGAGATAGAATCAGAGGTAATAGATCAATGTGGTAACACAGGAACTACTACATATACCTTTACAGCGATTGATCATTGTGGTAATGAAACCGTATTAACTTCTATGGTCGTAATAGAAGATACTACCGATCCTACAATTGACCTAAATGCTCAAGATTTATTACTTGAGTGTGCAGATACAAACAACCCAACATTGATAGCAGCATGGGCTGCAAATAATGGAGGGGCAATAGCAAGTGATGATTGCAGTATGCCATTAATATGGACATTTGAGACCAGTCCAGTTGTGGGAAGCTGTGGAGATACTGGTACGACTCTATACACATTCACTGTTACTGATGATTGTGGTAATGAAAGTATAACTACTGCAAGTGTTATCATCAACGACACAACTCCTCCTATGTTAAATGTGCCAGCAGATCAGGTAGAAGAATGTGGAGATATAGAGGTAAGTGTAACCGTGTGGATTGCAGAAGCGACTGCAACAGATGAATGTGGAGATGTAACTATAAATGCAATCCTATGGAATACCATTAGTGGGTGTGGAGGAACCAATACTGAAGTTTATCAATTCACCGCTACTGATGCTTGCGGTAATGAGACTATAGATTATGCGGAGTATGATCTTGAGGATACTGAGCTGCCAACTATTATTTGTCCAGAACCTTTAGTGTTAGAGTGTGGAGATGAAAATAACGATCAGCTAATCATCCAATGGCTAGCTATGGCAACTGCCACTGATGAAAATGATTGTAGTGATGTAACCATCAGTCATGATTATCCTGGAGGATTGCCAGATCCACTAAGCTGCAATGATGGCTTAGGGATAAATGTAACTTTTACGGCCATTGATGAATGTGGGAATAGCATAAGCTGTACCGCAAACATAAGTATGAATGATACAGAGAATCCATACTGGCTTAATTGCCCAACTAATCTTGTCGTAAATGTAGATGTAGATTTATGCGAATCAAGAGTGGTATATAGTGAACCAGTTGCATTAGATAACTGTGATGAAGAAGTGGTAGTTACCCAAACAGTTGGGCCAGGACCAAGTGATATTTTTCCACTGGGAACTACAACCGTGACCTTTGAAGTAGAAGACGATTGTAGTAATCTTAATACTTGCAGTTTTAGTATTACAGTATTAGACAGCGATACTCCAAGTATTGATTGTCCTAGTAATGCTGTAGTGATGTGTGCTGATGAAGGAACATGTACATGGGTCTCTGATGATTCTACTGATCCATTGATCAATGATAACTGTCCAGGGCTAGTAGTAACTTACACAGTTACAGGAGAGACAATGGCAACGAGTGCGGTTACTGGTATTAATACTATTGAAGATGATGGTGTTATCTTTAATTTAGGAGTTAGTGAAGTATGTTATACGATTACAGATCCTGCTGGTAATACATCAAGCTGTTGTTTTGATGTAGTGATAGAAGACTGTGAAGATCCAACAATTACTTGTTCAGATCAGATAGATATCGCATGTGGAGAGGAGGATCTTGATGCATGGTTTAATTTATTAGCAGCGACAATAACTGATAATTGCTCTCCGATAGTTGGTCTCAGTGTAGATACAATATTACTTACAGATTTTAGTAGCTGTGGTTCTACATTCGAGAGGGTTTATCAATTTACAGTGACTGATGAAGCAGGTAACAGTTCATCATGCTTAGCAACTTATGAAACTGGTGATACTGAGCCACCAACGATCACTGATGCAACAAATCTAACCTTAGAGTGTGATGGTACTAATCAAAGTACAGCATTACAAGGGTGGCTAAACAATAATGGTGGTGCTACATATACAGCTGATAACTGTAGTGAAGAAGTTACATGGATCAATGATTTCTTAGGAGACCTTACCCTAGTATGCGGTTCATCAGGGGAAGTTGAAGTTACATTTACAGCAACAGATGATTGTGGTAATTTTAGTACAACGACTGCGATTTTCAAAATAGAAGATACGACTGCGCCAGTAATCGATTGTCCTGCCGATATAGTGATAGAGTGTACAGATCCGTTAACTAGTGCTATAACAGAATCTTGGCTTAACGGAGCAACAGCAATTGATGCGTGTGACGGTACATTAACTATCACGAATGATTATGGCGATGATTTTGTAGAAGATTGTGGAATGACTGGAGTTCATACGGTCACTTGGACAACAGCAGATGCATGCGAAAATGTAAGTATCTGCCAAGCAACAATTACAATTGTAGATACGACCGATCCTACGATAGAGGTAGAAGCTCAAGATCTTGTTTTAGAGTGTGCTGATCCTAACAATGCTACATTGATAGCAACATGGTCTGCTAATAATGGGGGTGCTGTTGCAAGCGATGAATGTAGTGAGCCTTTAACCTGGGCCTTCGAAACAAGTCCAGTTTTAGGTAGTTGTGGAGATACTGGTACGACTCTATACACATTCACTGTTACTGATGATTGTGGTAATGAAAGTATAACTACTGCAAGTGTTATCATCAACGACACAACTCCTCCTATGTTAAATGTGCCAGCAGATCAGGTAGAAGAATGTGGAGATATAGAGGTAAGTGTAACCGTGTGGATTGCAGAAGCGACTGCAACAGATGAATGTGGAGATGTAACTATAAATGCAATCCTATGGAATACCATTAGTGGGTGTGGAGGAACCAATACTGAAGTTTATCAATTCACCGCTACTGATGCTTGCGGTAATGAGACTATAGATTATGCGGAGTATGATCTTGAGGATACTGAGCTGCCAACTATTATTTGTCCAGAACCTTTAGTGTTAGAGTGTGGAGATGAAAATAACGATCAGCTAATCATCCAATGGCTAGCTATGGCAACTGCCACTGATGAAAATGATTGTAGTGATGTAACCATCAGTCATGATTATCCTGGAGGATTGCCAGATCCACTAAGCTGCAATGATGGCTTAGGGATAAATGTAACTTTTACGGCCATTGATGAATGTGGGAATAGCATAAGCTGTACCGCAAACATAAGTATGAACGATACAGAGAACCCATACTGGTTAAATTGTCCTAACAATCTAGTAGTAAATGTAGACGTAGACTTATGCGAATCAAGAGTGGTCTATAGTATGCCAGTTGCTGTTGATAATTGTGACGAAGATGTAGAGGTAACTCAAACTGAAGGTCCAAGTCCAAGTGATGTATTTGATCTTGGTACAACTTCTGTAACCTTCATAGCTGAAGATGAGTGTGGTAATTTTAATATCTGCAACTTCACGATTACAGTATTAGATAGTGATATTCCAAGTATAGATTGCCCAAGTAATGATGTAGTGAAATGTGCGGATGAGGGAACTTGTACATGGATTTCAGATGATTCTACAAATCCTTTGATCAACGACAATTGTCCTGGGTTAGTGGTGACTTATACCGTGACAGGTGAAACAGCTGCGATTAGCGCTGCCACAGGTGTAAATATTATCGAAGAAGATGGAGTGGTATTTAATCTTGGTCAGAGTGAAGTATGCTATACGATAACCGATCCAGCTGGAAATACTTCTACCTGCTGTTTTGATGTGGTCATTGAAGATTGCGAAGATCCAGAAATAACTTGCTCGGATCAAGTAGATATAGCCTGTGGAGAAGAAGATCTAGCTGCTTGGTTTACTCTTATTGCCGGTACAGCATCTGATAATTGTAATACAAATGCTCAGCTACAGGTCGATACGATGCTGATAACAGATTTTAGTAGTTGTGGGTCTACATTCGAGAGAGTGTACCAGTTCACAGTAACTGATGAAGCTGGAAATAGCTCATCCTGCCTAGCGACATATGAAACAGATGATACGGAGTCGCCTGTTATTTCAGAAGCTTTAAATTTAACCTTGGAGTGTAATGGTACTAATCAAAGTACAGCGTTGCAAGGATGGTTGAATAATAATGGAGGTGCGACTTTCACCAGTGATAACTGTAATGATGGTGTAGTTTGGTCTAATAACTTTATAGGGGACCTAATAATAGATTGTGGCTCCTCAGGAGAGGTAGAAGTAATATTTACAGCTACAGATGACTGCGGCAATTTTAGTATTACAACGGCTATCTTCAAAATAGAAGATACTACGGCTCCAATTATAGTATGTCCGTCAGATATAGTGATAGAATGTACAGATCCTCTAACAGACGCAATAACTGAGTCGTGGCTTAATGGAGCATCAGCAATCGATGCATGTGATGGTACTTTAACAATTACAGATAATTATGGAGATGATTTTGCAGAAGATTGCGGGATGACAGGAGTGCATACAGTGACTTGGACGACACAAGATGCTTGTGTAAATGTAAGTACGTGTGAGGCAACCATCACAATTATCGATACTGCAGATCCTACTATAGAAATCGAAGCAGTAGATTTGATTTTAGAATGCGCTGCAGACAATACTGCTGCTATAGATGCATGGATTTCTAATAATGGAGGTGCTGTTGCTAGTGATGCTTGTAGTGATCCATTAGTTTGGGCATTTACGATCAGTCCTGTTTTAGAAGATTGTGGAGATACGGGTTCTACCTTGTATACATTCACGGTTACCGATGATTGTGGTAATTCAAGTTTTACAACTGCAACTATAATGTTAGAAGATACAACGCCTCCTGTTCTGACTGTTCCTGAGGATCAAGTAGAAGAATGTGAAAATATTGCAGCGAGTGTGTCAGACTGGATTGCTGAAGCTACAGCAACCGATGCTTGCGGAGCAGTAACGATAGATGCTATTCTATGGAATACAATAAGTGGCTGTGGTGGTACAGATTCTGAGACTTATCAGTTCACAGCAACCGATGATTGTGGTAATGAAACAATTGGCTATGCTGTATATGAGATCGTAGATACAAGTGAGCCAACCATCTTTTGTCTTGAAGACCTTTTATTAGATTGTGGAAATGAAAGTAATGATCTGATAATCATTCAGTGGCTTGAAACAGTTATAGCTGTAGATGAGTTTGGTTGTAATGATGTAACTATTACTCACAATTATCCTGATGGTCTTCCAGCAGCATTGGTTTGTCAGGACGCTGAGGGAATAGAAATAACTTTTACAGCTACAGATGCATGCGGTAATTTTGCAACCTGTACAGCAATTATTAGAATGGATGATACTGTAGCACCTTACTTCCAAAATTGCCCGCAGGACTTAACTGTAAATGTAGATGTAGACTTATGTGAAACCAGAGTAGTATACAGTACACCAGTAGCTTTTGATGACTGTGATGAGAGACCCACTGTTACAAGAGTAGCAGGACCGGCATCGGGTGATCAATTCGAATTAGGAACTACTACAGTGACATTCGAAGTAGAAGATGATTGTGGTAATAATAGTATTTGTTCTTTTGATATCACAGTTATTGATAGTGATGTACCAAGTATAGATTGTCCTAGCAATGATGTGAATCAATGTGTAGATGCAGATTCATGTATGTGGACTTCTGATGATTCTACTGATCCTATATTTAATGATAACTGTCCTGGCCTTATTGTAACCTATACTGTTATGGGTGCAACAGAAGCGGTAAGTGCAGATGAAGGAGTTAATAAAGTTGCAGAAGATGGAGTGATATTTAACCTAGGTATAAGTGAAGTTTGCTATACGATTACAGACCCTACAGGAAATACATCTAGTTGTTGTTTTGACGTAGTAATTTCAGATTGTCAAGATCCAGTAATTACTTGTAGGGATGAGATAGATGTTGCATGTGGATCAGAAGATATCTCTACTTGGTTTGCAAGTATTGCGGCTACTGCAACTGATAACTGTGATGCCAATGCAGACTTAACTGTTGATACTTTGTTGTTAACAGATTTTAGTAGTTGTGGAATCACATTTGAGAGAGTCTATCAATTTACAGTTACAGACATAGCAGGTAATTCTTCTAACTGCATTGCAACTTACGAAACAGATGATACAGAGCCACCAATAATATCTGAGGCATCGGACTTAATATTAGAATGCGATGGATCTAATCAAAGTACTGCATTGCAAGGATGGCTAAATAATAATGGAGGATCATCATTTACGAGTGATAATTGTAGCGGAGATGTAGTATGGCATAATAATTTTGTTGGTGACTTATCTGATGACTGTGGTTCCACAGGAGAGGTGGAAGTAGTGTTTACCGCAACAGATGATTGTGGCAACTTTAGCACAGTATCTGCTATATTCAGAATAATTGATACGGTAGCTCCAGTGATAGAATGTCCAGAAGATGTTGTAATAGAATGTGGTAATGAATTAACAGAAGCGATACTAAATAGTTGGTTGTCTAACAGTAGTGCTATTGATGCATGCGAAGGTGCAATTGTGGTCACAAATAATTATGCCTCAGATGCTTTCTCTGATGAGTGCGGTAATACCGGTAGTCAATTAGTAACATGGACAACAGTTGATGATTGTGGTAATACAGAAAGTTGTAGTGCAACAGTAATCATCGAAGATAATACTGCTCCGAGTATCGATACTGAAGCAGTAGACCTTGTATTAGAGTGTGCAGATCCACTTAATGATATATTAATAGCAGAATGGGAGCAAAATCAAGGAGGTGCAGAGGCTTCCGATGGCTGTAGCGAACCTATAACATGGATATTTACCACTTTGCCGTCTTTAAGTAGTTGCGGAGATGCTGGAAGTACTATTTATACTTTTACGGTGACCGATGATTGTGGTAATAGCTCCACTACAATTGCGCGAGTAATTATTGAAGACACAACGCCACCAGTTTTAGTTGTACCAGAAAATCAACTCGAAGAATGTGAAGACATACAGGTGGATTTAGCAACATGGCAATCCGAAGTGATGGCAACAGATGAGTGTGGTAATGTAACCATAGAAGTGATGCTGTTTAATACCATTAGTGGCTGTGGAGATGGGGATGTGAAAATATATCAGTTTACGGCTACTGATGCCTGTGGCAATATAACACAAGGGTTTGCAGAATATGGTATAGAAGATACAACAGTACCAATCATAACAAAAGAAGCGGACGAGTTGGTGATTGCCTGTGATGGTTTCGATTACGGTTTTGAAATATTACAATGGTTAAATAGTAATGGAAATGCAGGTGCAACAGATGGATGTGGTGAACTCACATGGACTAATAATTATGGAACGATAGGTGAGGACTGTGGTGGTACAGGAGAAGTATTGATCACTTTCACTGCTACAGATCCGTGTGGTAACAGTAGCTCTACATCAGCTAAGTTGGTAATAGTAGATGACATAGCGCCAGAATGGGAGATACTGCCACAAAATCTAGAGATAGCATGTGATGGCTCTGATGATCCAAGAGGGCAAATCGAGAGTTGGTTATTATCAGCAGGAGGAGCCGAAGTGAATGACAATTGTAGCTTCGTAAAATATGCTCATGACTATGTAGAAGTTGATTTAGAGTGTAATCAGCAAGGAGCTGTTGTGGTGACCTTTACAGCAACAGACGCCTGTGGCAATTCTAGTTCAGCTACTGCTAATTTAAGTATAACAGACGATGTTCCACCTGTTATCACATCGCCAGCGCAAGATATGACTGTAGAATGTGATGGAGTTGGCAATATTGATCAATTACAAACCTGGTTAGATAGCAATGGTGGAGCAACTTCTGAAGATGCATGTGGAGCTATAACTTGGAATACACCTATACTTAGCGAGACTGTTCCTTCTTGCGGTGGTACATTGAGTCATACATATATTTTTACAAGTACAGATCCTTGTGGTAATATTTCGAATAATACAATTGCTAGTTTCCATATTATAGATGAAACTTCACCATTCTTTGTAGAGTTTGCTAAAGACCTAACTGTAGAATGTGATGGGGCAGGTAATGAAGAAGATCTACAGGCATGGCTTGATAATCACGCAGGTGCAACAGCGGATGATATCTGTAGTACACCGCTCACATGGGAGTATGACCTAGTGAAAAGTGAAACGACTTGTGATAACACAACAGAGCAAGTATTTAGATTTACAATAACAGATGACTGTGGTAACGCGGAGGCAAGAGAAGCAACTTTTATTATAGAAGATACTACATCTCCAATTATAGTTGCAGGAGAAGATATGAATATGGAAGAATGTACATCTAGTATTACAGGTAACTTCCCTGATTTTGATTTTTGGTTATCTAATAATGCAGGCGCAACTGTAAGTGATATTTGTGGTGCGGCAGAGTGGGATAATGATTATAATCCAAATAATTGGGTAACAACCTGCGGAGATACTAGATATGTAGATGTGACCTTTACAGCAACGGACGGTTGTGGTAATTCTTCTAGCACAGTTCATAGATTTGGAGTAGGGGATGTTACACCACCTAGCTTTACAAATTGTCCAAGACCTCCAGTGGTAACAGATGCACCGGAAGGTTGGTGTTCTTCCTTTGTCAATTTTAGTCCTATGGATGCGACAGATAATTGTCAAGGAGAAGTGACTATCAATCAGATTGATGAGACGGGTTATATCTCTGGAGATTTATTCCCAGTAGGTTTGACTATTCTAATTTATGAAGCTGTTGATGCTTGCGGGAATACAACTACATGTGAATTAAAAATTATTGTTAATGATTTCCATACTCCACCTACAATCAGTTGTCCAGAAGATGTAGTGGTTGAGAATGACTTTAATATGTGTGGGGCAGTTGTAACAGGTATCTCCCCAACTTATGAAGATAATTGTCCAGACAATGCATCAGTAATTTATGAAGCGGTTAATATGGATGGGGAGATTGTAGCCTGCGGATTTGAAGACGCAAGTGGAGTGAAGTTCCCAAGTGGTATGACAACTGTTACTTATACCGTTATCGATCAACCAATTTTATTAATTACTGAGATTATTCAAGATGATGATACGACTGGTGTAGAGATTACCAATTTTGGTCCCGCCTCATATGATATTAGTTGTTTGATTATAGGAAGAGAAGGTGTAGGTATCGAGTCATATGATGTACCTAATGGAGTAGTATTAACACCTGGCCAGACATATACCCAAGCTTTTTCCAATATTGGATCCGGTACTGGAGCTGGTTATTACGTTTCATTCATTGGTAGATACCTTGATGGTGTTTCTGTCAATGGATATATCAGCAGTAGCTATCTGTTTGAAGGAAGCATAAGTGGGGAAGATATTTATAGATTATCAGTTTGTGATCATGATAGTCATACTGACTTTGTAGACGCATCATTGCTATATCCTGGCAATTATGGAAGCCTAAATGTTGGATTACCGACGATGACTGACAATGGTGCTATAGTTGGGCTGCAGAGTAGTGTGCCAAGTATAGCAAGTTGTGATTTCAAAATTACAGTAATAGAAAATCAAGTGCCGCAGTGTGCACAACATGATAGTGTGACATACATAAGTAATTATCCAATAGAGTTAGCTGCAGGAGAGTGCACTGAGATTGAATTTAGTGTGTTAAGTGGATCCGTAATATCTGATGTAAACTTGTACAATGTAATCGGAGAAATTACAAATGCTAGTGAACTAACTTTCCACTTGAGGAGCCCACAAGGAACTACAATTGATCTGATCGGTAATGCATGTGATGGCACATCGGATTTTGATTTAGGATTTGATGAGACACAATCTCTGACAATTGACAAGTTACTTTGTAATCCTTTAGGTTTGGGTGATGTTTATATTCCTAGTGAGAGTTTTAAATCATTTTTCGCTGAAAATCCTACAGGAATCTGGATATTATTCATTTGCAATAATGGACAAGACGTAGGAACTATACAAAACGCAGAACTGGAAATACTGAGTATCGAATCTTATGCGCAGGCGGATACTATACTATCTAATGATACCGGTTTCTGTGGTGCGGAATTTACTTGGACACATCCTATATTCTTTGATAATTGTTGTGATGGAAATATCACTGTTAACTATATATCCGATCAAGGGATTAATACACCACAAAGTGGAGGAGTTAATCCTGGCATTATGGAAACCCAATATTTTGAGGTGGGGACTACTACAGTAGTTTACTCGTTAAAAGATGGGGCTGGAAATGAGTCAATGTGCAGTTTTGACATAATAGTACGAGATGACGAGGATCCAGTCATACCTGCAGGAGCTTGTCAAGATATAGTGGTGCAATTAGCTGAGTTAGAATGTAGAGCAGATATAACTGGTCTACTGCCATCAGCTCTTGTATCTGATAATTGTGGAGGTCAAATGCTGGCATCTTTAGATCAGCCAGATCTATATGAATTGCCTCCAGGAGAGCATTTTGTTACAGTTGTATACGGTGATGGTATCGGAAATGAGAGTGAGTGTACGATGAAGGTAACAGTACTCGCCCTTGATAGTCCTTCTAACTCATTGACCTGTACAGGTCAGATTAATCTTTCTTTAGGAGCCACCTGTATGACAGAAATTACGGCTGGTATGATGTTGCCTGCTGCTAATAAATGTTTAGATGATTATTGTGTCACAGTACAAGATGAAGCAGGTAATTTAGTACCAAATAATAAAGTAGGGATAGAACATATTGGGCAAAATTTAACGGTCACAGTCTGTGAGAGTTGTGAAGATGGAGCTAATTGTTGTTGGGGTAATGTATTAATCGAATACAAGGCAATTCCAGAATATGATTGCCCTAAGGATACGGTCATTACATGTAATCAAAATATTCATCCAGATAGTATTGGTTATCCATTGTTTACTAGTTGTGTGCAGGGAGAAACTATAATGAACTACGATGATGAGTTCATAAGATTTGATAATTGTGAAGATACACTGGCGCAGATCAATAGGTCATGGATAATTACTTACAATAGCGGTCAGCAATTAGAATGTAAGCAGATTATCTCCATTGAAGGATTTAATCTTAATGATATTGTATTCCCAATCGATATGGAAGTTGATAACGGACTCAATTGCGACGAGGTCACAGAGAATCCATTACTTACACACCCTGATAGCTTAGGCTACCCATCGATCAATGGAGTAAGTATAAAAGAGACTGGTGAAGGATTATGTCAGCATTCTTGGAACTGGGAAGATCAGATACTCTACCAATGCAAAGGGAGTTACGAGATACTCCGTAAGTGGTCTGTAAGAGATATGTGTAAACCAGTAAATACACATCCAGTAATTGTGGATGAAGACGGTAATATAGTCGCAGCAGAGGTTAACCCTATTGAGCATTACCAAGTAATAAAAGTAATCGATACCCAAGGGCCTAAATTTGCAGCTTGTCCTTCTGATATCACAATTAGTACAAGACCAGGAAGCTGTTATGGTACTTTTGATCTTAAATCCTACTTGCCGGAGATTACAGATCTTTGTGGTGAGATCAAAGAGATTTTTGTCTCCGTTGATGGAGGTGCTGTGGTATCGGATCCTAATGATATTTACGGACACTCCTTGGAATACATGGAGTGTGGTGTACATGCTGTTAAGGTCAAAGCAAAAGATTGGTGTAGTAATGTTAGTGAGTGTACTTTCGAGATCAGAGTGGAGGACAGAGTTAATCCGACTATGATTTGTAATAGTGATTTGATAATTGTAATTACAGATGGAGGAGATACCCACGTTCCAGCAAAGACTTTTGATGATGGTACTTATGATAATTGCGGGTTGGTCAAGTTAGAGGTATTTAGAATGGAGACCTTCTGTGATTCTACAGACTTAGTGCCAGGAGAGTTTGTGTCTTTCTGTTGTGCTGATGCAGGTCGACTTAATATGGTAGTACTAAGAGCGTGGGATGATGGCAATAAGGATAATATCTATGGCAATGAGGGAGACTCTTATGGTGAGTGTATGGTTCAGGTAGAAGTATCAGATAAAATTCCTCCTAGGATAATATGTCCATCAGATATTACTTTAAATTGTGAGCAAGATTTTACAGATATTAATCTAACTGGTAGCCCAGAGATAATTAGTAATTGTACTGATCAGGTTGCAGTCTATAGTGACCGAGATATACAAGTTAATAATTGTGGAGTCGGCACTATAGCGAGACAGTGGGGAGTAGAAGGGTTTGGGTCATCTGTGAATTGTCTGCAGACTATTACTTTAGAATTTACGGGATCATTTGACGGTGATAGTATCATGTGGCCAGAAGAGATTACAGTAAATTGTCTTGAGGATATCCCAGACTTTAATGCGGAGATACTTGATAAAGGGGCATGCGATTTAGTAGGGGTAAATTTAGTTTCGGACACTTTTGATATTGATGATTCTGCTTGCTTCAAGATATTTAACTCTTGGACTGTGATTAACTGGTGTCTGTATGATGCGGCTGCAGCAGACCCTAAAGGAATATGGGAGTATACCCAGATTGTAAAAGTGGTAGATGATATAGCTCCAATAATTACAAGTTGTCAAGATCTTACTTATCCTATCGTAAATGCTAATTGTGAGCAATCTGAAGTTATTTTATCAGCTTCTGCAACAGATAACTCATGTGGTACTACACAGAGGATGACATGGGATTATACTATAGATCTTGATACAGATGGAGTTATTGATTCTTCGGGTACTAAATATGGATCTAGCATATTAGTAGAGTTGTATAATGTGAAAGTAGGTAATCACAGGGTGACATGGTCTGTAAGAGATGGGTGTAATAATTCAACAAGTTGTACTCAGCAATTTAAGGTGGAAGATGGTAAGGCACCTGGTCCTTATTGTCTATCAGGCTTGACTACAAGTCTACATCCTAATAGTGGAACAGTAGAGCTATGGGCTATAGACTTTGATAATGGTAGTGCTGATGATTGTTATGATAGGAGTGAGTTAGAATTTTCTTTCTCAGGGAGTACCATTATACCTAATAGGACTTTTACCTGTGATGACCTAAATGGGGCATCAAGCGCAAGTATTGACCTAGAAGTGTGGGTATGGGACCCTGTTGGCAATAAAGATTTCTGCAGGACTAAGATTGAAGTATCAGATCATACTGATGCATGTGGTACGGTAGTAGGTAATGGCTTAATGGCTGATATTGCTGGAAAAATAAACACACCAAGCGGAGCTAACATTGATGATGTAGAAGTATATCTAAATGGAGCGATTACCGGTGTAACAGAAGTAGACTTAACAGATACAGACGGGCGCTATATGTTTGATGATAATGACATGTATAAAAACTATAGAATTACAGCTCAGAAAAATAAAGATCATGTCGAAGGCCTTACTACCATCGATATTATCTTGATCCAAAGACACATACTAGGTCTGTCTAGAATCACTAATCCATATTTAATGGTAGCGGCTGATGTCAATGGAGATGGAAAGATAAGTGGTACAGATCTCATTTCATTAAGGAATGTAATTATGGGATTCAAAAGTGAATTCCCTAATAACAGTTCATGGAGATTTATGGATGCTAAGTTTGCTATGAATGCAACTGATCCTTATAACTTCCCAGAGCGAATCAGTGTTGATAATATCGAGCAGGATATTATGGATAATGATTTCATAGGGATTAAAATAGGAGATATCAATGGTAGTAGAGAAAATATAGGACAAAGCGATCTGACAATTACAAGATCAAGAGGATTTATAAATTGGGAGTATGCATATATAGATATCCCCAAAGCTGAAGTTGGTAGTTATGAGTTTACAGCTGATAAAGCATTAGAGCTAAGCGGATTCCAGGTAGCTATAAATATTGGTCTTAATGAGTTTGTTGGATTTGATGGCGGATTTGCGGATCTTTCAGAAGCTAATTATCATGTTGTAAAGATTGATAATGAAACCATAGTAAATGTTAGTTGGAATAGCAATCAAGTTAGAAAGTATGAAGCAGGAGAAATTCTGTTTACTATGCGCGCTAAGTCAATAGCGGACCAACAAGTAAACTTCAAGTTACAAGAGACAAAAACTCTCATCAACGAAGCTTATGAGGGTTATGATTTAGAAGCACTGGACATTACATTAAGTCCTCAATCAGAAAAGATAGTTGAGATGGTGCTCTATCAAAATGAACCAAATCCGTTTGTTGATGAGACTATCATTAAGTTTGAGCTACCTGAAAAGGAAATGGCTACCATAAGTATATATGATATTGCTGGACAGCTCGTACATGAGCAAGAGATAGATGCTAAAGCAGGAGTGAATACTTATGAAGTTAATAGGAATATGCTCACGAGCTCAAACGTTTACATTTACAGAGTACGTACAGAAAAATACAGTGCTCAGAAATCTATGATTACTATCAATAACTAGTAATATACTTACACACACAAGTCCCGGCTAATAGTCGGGACTTGTTTTTTTTACCAGCACTCTATTTCGATTAGATTAATGCCTATCTTAAATCTTACAAATGATTTATGATGAGTAACTCTAAGCTGACCATTATCTGTATTCTTTCTTCTTTATTGTTATGTCACTGTAGTGCTTCTAAGGCGATTATTACAAAAGATTCTTCCATAGTTGAGGTTGCTCCTTGGCAATATTTATTTAATGGAAAAAATTTAGATGGTTGGACCGTAAAAGTCCACCACTACGAGTCTGGAGATAATCATGCAAATACATTTAGGGTAGAAGATGAAATCATCAAAGTAAGATATGATGAATATAAAGGAGAATTCAATGATCGATTTTCTCATTTATATTATGATACACCTTTATCGTACTATCACCTCAGTATGGAGTATCGATTTGTCGGTGAGATACATCCTGGTACTCCTAGTTATGCGATAAAAAATAGTGGAATTATGTTTCATTCACAAGCTCCTCATACAATGCTTAAAGAGCAAGACTGGCCTATATCAGTAGAGATGCAATTTCTAGCAGGAATAGAACAAGGTAAAAATCGTCCAACTGGAAATATGTGTTCTCCAGGCACATCAATTGTCTATGCAGGGAAACTAGATGAGCGACACTGCATCAATTCAAGTTCTGAAACATTATATGGAGACCAATGGGTTAAAGCGGATTTAGTCGTTCTAGGCGATTCATTAGTCCAACACTACATCAATGATAAACTCGTTATGGAATATTCAAAGCCACAGATTGGAGGAGGAGTTGCAAATAGATATGACCCACAATATAAGGTCGATGGTAAGCTATTAACTCAGGGACACATCGCACTCCAAAGCGAAGGTCAACCCATAGATTTTAAAAATGTAAAATTGATGAATCTAGAAGGATGTATGGATAACATGGCCATAAATTATGGCAGCCATTTTAAAAAGTCAAAGCCTGAAGATTGTAAATACAAAAGATAAGAGAATTAGTTTTCATATCTTTTTATGGCACGCCTTATTTCTTCTCTTCTATTCTCAGGGCTAGGATGCGAACTCATGTGCTCTGGTTGTCGATTCCCACCTGAAGACTCTTCTAGAATATCCATTACACCTATAAGTGCTTCGCCATCATATCCTGCTTCCAGCATAAGCCTTACTCCCCAGTCATCGGACTCTAGCTCTTGATCTCTGCCATACTTCATACCTGCATAGTTACCTACTACTTGAGCTATTTGTGCCATGCTGTAGTCTCCTCCTGCACCAATCATAACACTATTAATTAGACCTTGTATAAACCCTGATCGAGCCATCCGCTCTGCTCCGTGTCGGTGGATTACATGACCTATCTCATGACCTAGCACACCTGCAAGTTGATCTTCATTTTTTAATCGACCAAATAAAGCAGCGGTGATGAACACTTGTCCACCAGGAAGTGCGAAGGCATTGACCACTTGTTCATCAGCAAGTAAATGAAAATCATATGGATATCCAGACTGGCGAGCTATGGTGTTATCAACCAGTCGCTGACCAACCTTTTTTACATACTCTCTTGCTCGTTGATCTGCATGCAAACCACCATGCTGCTGTGCCATCTGAGGAGCAGATTGTAGACCCAATGCAATTTCCTCATCAGTAGTCCATTGTACTCTTTGGACTTCACCTGTAAGTGGATTCTCTTGTGTATTAGTAAAATACTTGAATGCCTGGAAGGCAGCCATTGCTAATCCTATCATCAGCATCATCTTGAATCTTCCACCCCCAAAACTTCTCTGTGGTTGTCCACCATAATATCCACCTTGCTGAGGTACTCTTCTTCTATACATTTATTTGATATTTAATTTTTTGAACTTGCTAAATTGATTATATATAAAATCTCACAAAAAAGAAAACCATTAAAACGAAACCAGTCCTAATAGAGTAATCTATATCAGGCTCTGTCCTTCTCAAATAGCAATATGCTAAAACGGGAATCGTAGCAAATGCTATAGTGAAAAATGGATAACCTATGAGTTGAAATAAGAAAATGAAGCCATTTTGAATAGGTGGTGCCATAAAGTAAGACATAATCATCATCATTACTATCAATAGCCAACTACTCCATTCTGTTCTAAAGTCCATTATTAGTTTATTAAGTTTGGTTTTTTAAGTCACTTCTTTATATAAATGAAGATAATCATATTATTAGTTTCTTAAATACTAAAATTTAATCCACAAAAATTTATCTGAGTAAAAATCCTTCGTTAAGTGGATCTGATTCATCTAGCCAAAATTCGCTTTTTCCAATAAAATGCGATGATCCACTGACCCTAGGAATGACTGATTCGTAGGGTCCATATTTGCTAGTAGATTTTATTTCTACTGATAGGGTAGTGCCTATAATGCTTTCAATTACTATTTCTTCACCAACCTTAAGTTCATTTCTTGCATAGTGAATAGCGGCTCTACCAGAAACGCCAGATCCCGTAGCACACCTGTCTACTTCTCCATCTGCGAACACACAAACATTCTTGCTATGTATTTTTCCATCATTAATCTCTTCAGTAAATATAATGCCATATAAGAAACTCAAATCTTTCTGAAATGGATGTTTGATTTTACCATTTGTATTTATGATATCCCTTTTGAGCGCAATACCAAGTTCTATGAATTTTCGATAATTTGATTCGTTAACCTCCAATCCTAGTTGAGCCACATCTACATAACCATAAAATGCACCACCATAAGCAAGATCGTATTTGATTTCGCCGTAGCCTTTGTGCTTAACTACTGCGTCTAACTCAACAACAAATGATGGTACATTATCAAAAGAGATATGCTTGACTTGACCGTGATCTGACTTGATGTAAGAGGTTAGTTGACCACATGGTGCGTCTATCTTAATTATTGTCTCCGCTGTTTTGAGTGGTATCCATTTTAACTGAGCGGCACAGTTAGTTATTGCTAATGTAGCGTGTCCGCACATGGTGCTGTATCCTTCATTATGCATAAATATTACTCCGAAATCTGAGTCTAGTCTTTCAGGAGGTATTACTAAAAGTCCATACATGTCTGCATGACCTCTAGGCTCCCACATGATACTTTTACGTAAGTAGTCATAATCTCGTTTTAAAGTATTTCTGATTTCTAGAATACTTCCTGATAACTCTGGGAACCCAGACAGCACTACTCTTACTGGCTCGCCACCAGTATGCATCTCTATAGTCTTGATCTTCTTAAAATTATCACCTATCGATAGATCGCTACGAAATATTTCCATGCTGATGTTTTTGGTATAAGTAGATTGCGATGGCGAGATCCTCTAGCGCATAACCGACCGACTTGAAGAATGTGATTTCATTTTTATCTAGTCTTCCAGGATCTTCTTCCTTGCACAACTCTATTAAGGTTCCTTGAATATCTGAGGCTTTGATTAATCCATCTTTTATTGGGATGACCAAGTCTCCACTTTCTTTAAGAGCAGTTTTTGTATCTATGAATAGGCTTGACTTAATTACTAACTCATCATCACCTTCTCGGTGATCTGGAAGGTAAGAACCTATAAGGTCTATATGAGTGCCTGAGTTAATATATTTACCATGCACGATTGGAGTCTTGCTATAGGTGGCTGCACTTATTATGTCAGAGTCAGACAGCGTATTGATCTTATCCTCTACTACTTTAGCATGGAAGCCAGCTAAATTTAGTTCCTCAACTTTTGCAGTTGCTTTGACTGAGTCACGTCCCCATATATTTATTTGCTCTAACTCGAATATGGAATTGTAAGCATGCACTAACTCTCTACAAAGTTGCCCTGTCCCTAATACTGTATAAGACCTACTCTCAGGCCTTGCTAGAAATGAAGCTGCTAAGGCAGAAGTTGCAGCAGTTCTTTTAGAAGTTATAGTAGACGCATCAAATGTTGATAAGGCTTGCCCAGTCTTACCATCTAATAAAAAGTAGGTTCCATTGATTGTGTTGAGTCCTATCTTAGCATTTTCTTTAAATACAGTTATTATTTTTATACCTATATAGGTATCTATTTGCCATGCGGGCATTAATAATAATGTGTTTGGAGCACTACTATTATTTTCAATAGAGAAGTGGGGGCGTGGAGGAGATTTAATATCCTTAGTAAAGTAATCTCGGAGGACAGGTATAAATTCCTTATAGCTAAATAACGATTCTATAACATGAGTATCAAAATGAAACATATAACAAGATAATTATTTTAGTAGGCTAGTCTATTATGGAAATGAAAGCCTCATCCTTTTTCAGGACTGAACAACTTTTACAAAAAAAGCCGATCCCTTTGGAACGGCTTTTTTTTTTACACCTTTTTAGAAAAAACTTTAAAACACCTTTTTTAAAGTAAGATTGTATTCGAGCGAATACGCTAATAAGACCCAAAACATTTCAGCTTACCCTATTAAAAAGCCGAAGTTTTTTTAACACTTCGGCTTTTTTTGTAATGTATTTTACATTAAGTATCAGTTAAGTAGCTGGTTATCAGCGTATACTAATTTGGTGCTTTCCTTATCGTTGTATTCTCTTGTATCCAACATCCCACCTTAAATGGAGCGTTTTCTTTTAAGCTTCTCTGAAAAATATCTTCTGCACTGGGCATATATTTTTGATAGGTAGCAATCCATTTATTTGCTTCGGTACTTACACTAGGGTCTACTTTTTTAGCTTTTCTAAACATATCTATCGCGGGCCATGTCACTATCTGGCTATCCCATCCTCGGCCTGGGCCACATAGAGGGCCGCTACTTGCATACAGCTTGCCTATAAGAATAAATGGTTCTCCCCAGTTAGGTCTATTGGCAGCTGCAGCTAGTGCAAATTTTCTTGCTGACCTAAAATCTTTAATATCACCATAGTAGATTTTAGCTATCAGTAGATTGTATTTTGCTTTCTTTTCAGGGTCATCAGTTTTCGCTACAAAAGCTTCAAAATTTGTAATCGCTTCTTTAAACTGCCCTATGTTATATGCATTGTATGCTTTTCTTAGTGGCCCAGGTTCTGTTGCTTGTACGAGAACTTTGCAGTGTGTAGACTTTGCGGTTTTCACTTCTTTTAATATCTCACTACTCTCACCACATTTTGCCCATAGTAACTTTCTTAATACTCGATTAATGTTTTCACAGTCAGAAGTGTTTTCTTGAAATTGAGGATAGTATTTTTCCTCATAGTAGTTACAATCATAGAAGTCTTCTACTCCTTCTAATTGTTCTAGTCTTACCGGGGCATACTCATTAATAATCTCCCAAGCTTCGCATTGTTTATCTTCACAAGTGGCAAGACCATTCTTTACTACTTCTATGATCTTGAGTGCGTATCCGCTTCCTTCTTCTTTACTGATTGTACCTTCTACGACTCTATCATACAGCATCTTAGTAAATGGATTGATGATAAAATAGTCCGCCTCTTTTCCTTTGCCATCGATTGCTTGTTTAAACATTTCGAAGGTTTCTTCACCATCTACATACTGACTAAAATCATAGTACCTATCAAATGCTTTCCGACCAGTGATATAATGTGGCTCACCAAAACACTCTACTCTTTTATCATAGATACTCATAACCATATCTACATAGGATTTACGCTGAGATTCATCAGTTGTCGCTCTGAATAATTCTTTATAAATTCTTACTCCATCATCAAATTGATATTTGACTCTGCCATTAGATGCAGGAGCAAGGTTGTAAGCTTTTTGCCAGAGGGGTAGGGCATCAGCATATTTTTTAAGTTTGACTTGATCTTTGTATAAAACATATGCGGTCTCTGCCTCATCTCGTTGTCCAGCACTTAGATCTTTGAAGGTAGTACATGGGTTATCTGGTTCATCAGTAGGCTCCACTTTAGGAGCTTCAGCTACTATAGGTTCTGCTATCTTAGGTGTACATGCGAGGCTTGCTAAGATGATAAAGTAGAAAGTCAAATTTAGAATACGCATAGTTATCAATTTAAATTTAAGACGGATTTAAAAAGTAAGAGGCACTTTTAATATTTCTGAAAATAAAAAAAGCCATTCAAATAGTTGAATGGCTTTCGGATATCTTTTTTATTTGATGACTTATTTAGCAAATCTCACACTGACCGATTCTCCTATTCCACATCCACAACCTACGGTTTGTCCTTTTTTTACTCCTCTCATAAAGCCTTCTTGTTTTTGCGGGAGTGACCCAGAGTACAGGCCTATTTTCTTTCCTGCTTCGTCTGCTATCGATGGATCTACTTGTCTTGCTTTAGCATATTTATCGATGGCTGCTATAATTACTAACCTAGTTTTCCAATCATCACCACAACTTCTAGATTTCTTTGCATAAATATCACCAAGAAGCATGTATGCTTTTCCATTATTAGGATTTAGAGATATTGCTTTTTTTGCGCTTGATATAGCAGAGTTAGTATCCTTTAGTTTTCTAAACTGTGTAGAAGCTATAGAGTTATGATACCCTGCTTTCTTCATATTGTCTGTCTCTTTGGCTATCGCTTCGTTGTACTTAGTCACAGCCTCTTGGTAGTTACCAGCTTTGTATGCTTTATTAGCTAGTAGTGCTGGATTATTTTTTTCATACTCAGCTTTTTTATCAGCATTTACCCCAGCAGCCCACTTCTCATAAGTGGTTTTTAGTTCTGCATAAAAAGGCTCAGACTCATCGCAACCTTGTAATCTTAGTTGATTAAAAATCCTCTTAGCTTCTTCCGGGGTTGGGTTAGCTCGGTAACCATCTTCCCACTTTGCTACGAAAAATTGGCAATCAAATATATCTCTTTCGATCTTTTTGAATTCTGAGTTCAATGCAGATTGTTCACCTTTGTAATACTCACCAAGCTGTGCATTATTCGCTACATTATGCTCAGCAATAGCAGTCATCTGCTCGAAGATATCTCTAGCTCGTTTTTGATCAATCTTTCCTTTTTCGAATTGATATACTGCAATATTTGCTATTGGTCTGAATAGGGTGTACTCAGTGTTGTTACCTGCCGCATCGACCGCAGCTTGCAGTGCTTCCAGATTTTGGCTATAAGGTGCTGCTAATACGTAGTACATATCTACAGCTTTTCTTCCCATATAAAGTGCAGCTTTACCATCTCTACAATCCTGATCTTGACATTTTGGCTCTTTGATTCCTCCAGTCTTATAGCATGATATTAACTCATCATATAAAGAGGCTATTCTTGCTTTTGCATCAGCATCATCTTTATTGGCTTCGAGTTTATTTTTATAAATTTTAATACCATCTACAAAGTGAAATGGTCGCTGACCATCGGCTGCAGGAGCTATGCTGTATGCTTTTTCCCAGTTTTCTATTGTTGTTGCACTAAAGTCCTTTGCTTTTATTGCAGACCTATAGATAGAGTGAGCCTCTGTTCCTGCTTCTTCGTCTGGGGATCCTACCCAGTTAGCGCATTGACTTAGTAGACCGCTTGTCGGTAGAGCAAATGCTAGTAATAAAATGACTGTCAAATTCTTCATTTCTTTTGATTTAGATTCTTTAATTATATTTTCTTTTTACAAACCATTCATCATCATTAAATGTAAATCCTACACCTAGTGATATATATGTTTCTCTTAAGATCTCGCTACTTCCTCTACGACCTAGTGTAAGTCCTAAATTTAGATGCGATATCTTTCGTTGAGCTACAAGAGGTAATCCAGTACCTAATGTAACTCCATAGTTGTCCAAGTTGCTGGAGCTTATAGTTCTAGGGTCTTGTCCGTAAAATACTCCGAATCTATAATAGATTCTATCTTTATATTGAAAACTCCTAATATTAGGACGGTAATATCCACCAAAAGTTATCTTCGAAGTATTAGATAGTTGCTCTGGCCTCGCGTCATTCCTGTATTTTGACCAGTTCTTTATAGAATAATTAACACCTAATGCGAGCTTAGTCCCTACATAATAAGTCGCCCCTATTCCAAATTCTGAGGGCATTCTGCCTTCACCGTCTTCTACTGATATTGTCTGCAGGGAATCTTGGTTTATTGTATTCCCTAAGATAAGAAACGAGGCTTTAGAATTAGTAGCATTAGTAGAGAAAGAGGTCGTAGAGTTACCATAGAATCCAACATTCAAGACTTTCAATTCTGTAGATACCTTATTCTTTACTTCTTGTCGATTTAGTATATGCTGATAGATTGCTCCTACATTATAAATAAATCCTTTCATGTTATATCTGTCCACAAAGCTGTTGTCATAGCTAAATTCTACATCAGGGAAGGTGAGGTTTCTTTCATTTGTTAATTGGCCGAATAAGTAACCCATATTCAAGCCTACCGAAAAGTTCTTGTGTTTAAATGAATTTCCCCATTGTACTTTATATGTACCTCCATTCCCTGCAAAGGTTCGTTCTACACCTCCGATATCAGGTAAAGTTTCAGATTGCACTACTTGGTAACTTACATCTGAGTGCTGAGCTAATGTAAAGTTTGTGGTGAACCACGATTGTTTAGGTTCTACTTCTAGGAGATCATTATAAGTGTTAAATAGGGGCAGCGTGAAAGAGAGGTACTCTAAATTGCCACTATAGATTCCGGATTTCTCATTAGGATCTTTAAGGCTCGAGTATTTAAGATTTAATCCAATATCATATGATACCACTTTTTGAAAAGCAAGGGCTGCAGGGTTTTTGGTATTTGTGTGATAGACATCGGTAAAAGATGCACTGAGGCCTCCCATACTTCTGAGGTGAATAGGGTTATCATCATTAAGATCACCTATACCAAATCTCGAAAATGGAGAGTTAGCCCCACTCTGGGCATTGATTGCAATTGATAGTACAACCATGCAGACGCAGAGTATATATTTTATTAAGTTATTTAGCATTGTGTAGAAGTATTTCATTGAGGCCCTCTAATACGAGGTAAGGGCGGACAAATATCTTAGATTCCAAATATTTAGCCAAAAATTCAGCGTATCCTCCGGTTAAATTAATGTTAATCAGTGGAAATTTTGTTTTCATACGTGATATGAACGCCTCGACCTCCAGTATTGTACCCATTACTGCACCATTTTGTAGCGCTGTAACAGTATTATAACCAAAATCCACTTTTGGATTAATAGGTTCTACGATTGGCAAATTTGCAGTATAATCATGCATTGCCTTTATTCTTAGATTCATACCTGGAGATATATTCCCTCCTAGATAGACTCCCTTGTCTGTAATGATATCCATTGTTATACAAGTACCCGTATTAATCATAAGATGATTCTTTTTAGGTTTCCGCATGTATGCACCCACAGCAGATGCCAATCTATCTTTGCCTAATGTCTCTGGCGTGCTATATTTATTTTCGATTGGCAGATCAGTTAAATGCGATAATACTATAGAATTCTGTATTTTTTTTAGCCGATTTATCAATCGAGTGTTCTTCTTTCTAACTGAGCATAGTATCACTGCATCAACATCATAAGCAGCTTCTATTTGATCAATCTCTTTATATATTCCCTTTTTAAACTTGCGATGCTCTACGAGCTTTTTTCTTTTGAAAACGCCAGTTTTAATATTGGTCGATCCTATATCAATACATAGTTGCAACTAGACTAGTGTTTAAAGTGTCTCGTACCTGTGAATACCATAGATACATTGTTAGCATCGCAATAGTCTATGCTAAGTTGATCCTTGATAGATCCACCTGGCTGTACTACTGATCTGATACCTGCCTTGTGAGCGATTTCTACACAATCAGGAAATGGAAAAAACGCATCTGATGCCATAGCTGCACCAGTTATATCAAAGCCCATTCTTTCAGCTTTAGCTATAGCTTGATTACATGCATCTACTCTCGAGGTCTGTCCACATCCCATACCTAGCAATTGATTGTCTTTTGCTATTACAATTGTATTAGACTTTAGGTGTTTTACGCACTTACTTGCGAATGCTAAGTTCGCAATATCTTCTGCAGATGGTTTTTGATAAGTTACCATATCAAAATTATCTGCATGGTCAGACTTTAAATCATTGTCCTGGCTGATGACACCATTCAAGATAGTCTTTATGCGCTTCGTAGGTACTTTAAAATCCTTGATTTTGAGAAGGATTCTTTTTTTCTTTTTAGTAAGCAATGCTTCTGCATCTGCCTCAAATGAGGGAGCGATCAATACTTCATAAAATATCTTATCTATCTTCTCCGCAGTTGGAAGATCTATAGCCGTATTAGATATTAATATACCGCCAAACGCTGACACTGGATCGCCAGCAAGTGCGGCATCCCACGCTTCTGAGACAGAAGACCTTACCGCTACACCACAAGGGTTAGTATGTTTTAAAATCGCAAAGCACGGATCACCATTAGCAAACTCAGACATGATCTCTACAGCGGCATCTATATCTACTAGATTATTATATGATAGCTCCTTGCCACCTAACTTGTCAAACTTTGCATTCATATCTCCATAGAAAGTACCCGTCTGATGGGGATTCTCCCCGTATCGGAGGGTTTGATTTTCATCTATGCTTAGTCGCAATGGCCCTTGCTCTTCTGCATTAAAAAAGTGATAAATCGCTGTATCATAATTAGAAGAAATGGCAAAAGCTTTTTTTGCAAATAGCTTTCTTTGCTCTATTGTGGTATATCCATCGTATTCATTTAGAATATCAAGAAGTTCAGGATATTCATATTTAGATGGTACTACGGTTACGTCTTTATAGTTTTTTGCGGCAGCTCTGATAAGTGATATACCGCCGATATCTATTTTTTCTATGATCTGGGCTTCATCATCTGTGCTTGCTACAGTCTCCTCAAATGGATATAAATCCACAATGACAAGATCAATCTCAGGGATATCATAATTTGATAATTGTGATTGATGATCTTCTTCTCTCATAGCTAGGATCCCTCCGAAGACTTTTGGATGTAGTGTCTTTACACGACCTCCAAGTATAGAAGGATAAGAAGTAAGACTTTCGACGGAGTGTACTTCTACGCCCTTTGATTCTATATAAGCTTGTGTGCCTCCAGTTGAGTATATCTTAATACCCAGGACTTTGAGCCGTTGGATGATCTCGTCTAATCCTGTCTTATGGTAAACAGAAATTAGTGCGGAGTTTATCTTTTTATTCATAAGAGCAAGTACGGTTGGTTTTTATAAATAATATATATCGCGATATATTATAAAAAAGCACAAATGTATTGATTTTGGGGATAAATGTGGACTCTTTACTCTTGCTACTCTTAATTGAGTTTTAGATCTAGAATGTTGCCCATCGTATAGCATATCCTGCATCTTGGCTCATACTTATCGTTTTCGCCTAGGACGACTTGATCAGTCTCAGCAGTTAGGCGGTAGGAATGTGTAGCAAGACTTCCACAATGGGGGCATATGGCATGTACCTTAGTGAGGTATTCTGCTATCGCCAGTAGTTGTGGTATTGGACCAAATGGCTTGCCTTGGAAATCCATATCTAAACCTGCTATAATGACTCTCGTGCCTTTAAGGGCTAATTTTTCACAGACTTGGGGTAGATCATTATCGAAGAACTGTGCTTCATCGATCCCGACTACTGAGATGTCTCTAGCATGCTCTAGGATCTCTTCACTTGTGGCTACAGGGATACTTTTGATGAAGTTTTCATCATGGGAGACCACATTCTTATCACTATATCGGATATCATTTTTTGGTTTGAATATTTCAACACTCTGATTAGCAATTTTTGCTCTTCTGAGACGACGGATTAGCTCTTCTGTCTTGCCAGAAAACATAGAACCGCAGATCACTTCTATCCATCCACTGCGCTGTCCTCTAAAACTCGGCTCTAAAAACATGTTTGTTTATGATTGAGAGCCACAAAATATTTAAAAAACGGTACATAAAAAATTGACCTTGAGATATGTTAGGAAATCAGCTTTAGAATGGATTAATTACTGGTTTAATTCAATAATTTGCTCAATTAGTGTGTTACTAAAAGGTAATTACAAAGAATCAAATGGATTATAGTAAGACCTCAAAGTTGCTTAAAAAATTTAAAGGGCTACATCATACTCTTAGAGATAGCGGACAAGAGCCATCGAGTATCGAGAAAGATCTTTTACTCAGTTACCTTAAAGAGTTATATGAGAATGTACTAACTATTGGTGCTATCTCTGCAGAAACAGTCTTAATCAAACAGGAGGCTCCAGAAATTATAACAGCTTCTTCTAATGGAAATAGTCAGTTCTATGAGGCTCCTAAGCAAGTCATTACTCAGGCACCAGCTATCGAGTCACCTGTACAGAAGTTTACAACGCCTCCTGTTCCGACTCCTTCTGTGGTACAAGTACCTGCGGAGCAAGTAGCGGTAGAGCAGATAGCTCCACCAGTGGCGTCTCCTTCTACAGAGCCAGTTGTAGCAGCACCGCGAGGAGCTGGTACTCCACTTGCAGAGTTGTTCGCAGACAAGGGTGTCAATGAATTGTCTGATAAACTCAATAAACTGCCCATATCCGATATCAATCGTGCGATGGGTATCAATGAGAAAGTGCTCACGATCAATGAACTCTTTCATGGAGACCAAGAGCTATTTAGCAAGACCGTGCTTAAGCTCAATAGCTTAGTAAGTTTTGGAGAAGCTAAAGAATATCTGATGAGAGGTGTAGCAGGAGATCTTAATTGGGCCAGCGAATCTAAAGTTAAAAAAGCAGATAAATTTATTCAACTCCTGAGGAGGCGGTATAGCTAAGTAGTTAGATGAAATTAGAAAAGGAAGCAGTCCATTTATTAAAGTCATTAAGGGTACCTGCGTTTCTTGTTGCAATATTATGGGTAGTACATCTAGCTAAGGTTATTTGGAAGCTAAACCTAGGCCAGTATGGAGTTTTTCCTAGGGCACTTGATGGTATCAAAGGTATTTTTCTTTCACCATTCATTCATGGAGATTTTCAACATTTATTCTCTAACTCTTTTCCTGTATTTTTTCTCACTTTCATGATAGTGTACTTCTATCGTAAGATTTCTGTTCCTAGTTTAGTCCTAATCTATTTGTTGACTGGATTTAGTGTGTGGTTATTTGGAAGAGAGGTCTACCATATCGGAGCGAGTGGTGTAGCCTATGGCATGGTTTCTTTTGTGTTTTGGAGTGGATTGTTTAGACGTAATGTTAGGTCCATTGTATTAGCACTTGTAGTTTTGTTTTTATATCAAGGATACTTTCTAGGCATCATGCCTAATCAAGAAGGTATATCATGGGAGAGTCATCTACTAGGGGCCATCGTTGGTATCATAGTATCTGCTATATTTAAAGGGGTAGAGGAGGAAGGTGAAGTGACAAAGACAGCTTGGGATGAGCCAGATGAGCCAGAGCGATTTTACTTACCTAGAGATACATTTGATAAAACCAAAGCAGAGCGGATCTGGGAAGAACAACAAAGACGGATAGCTGAGCAGCAAGCTAGAGATGGATGGAGTTCAGATTCTACATTTAATTAGTTCCTGCGGCTAGACTTAACATTACCTTTAGAACATTAATACATATTAATTTATAATTTCCATATATAACAAAGTCGAATGCCATGAGATATTTAAGTTTACTTATTCTAATTTCATTTATATCCTGCTCACCTAAGTTTAATTATCTCGGAGATTCTTATGATGAGAATAAGGGTTCTGTAGATGTTTACTATGATATAGGTGACATAGAAAAAGACTTTAAAGTAATGGGTATACTCACGGCTGATACTCAACAGTCCCTAGATAAGTCAACTGATAATGTAAAAAAGCTTATGATTGAGAAAGCTAAAACTAAAGGGGCTGATGCGATATTATTTATAAATATCTATGGTGCTGGTGATAGTGATAATACGCTAGTAGAATCTAAGTTGATAAAGTATAAATAGCTTTTCCACTCACTGATTATTAAGGATTGATAGCTTTTAATTAACCTTCACATTTAAATGGTATTACATTAGCAGTATGCTAATACCGAGTATAGATTTTGGTGGTAAAGGAGAGCAGATACACTTTGCTCATGCTAATGGTTTTCATCCGATGATGTATAGGGATCTTATATCTGATCTTACTCCACATTATAAAGTCAATGCAAAGTTATTCAGACCATTCTGGAGTGATAAGCATAAGGAATTAAAATCGTGGAAACTGCTAGGAGATGACTTAATAAAATATTGTGATCAGGAAGGATATAAAAACATTATAGGTGTAGGTCACTCCATGGGTGGTATAGCGAGTGTGTTAGCAGCTAGTAAACGACCAGATTTATTTTCTAAGTTGGTTCTTTTGGAGCCGGTTGTATTATTACCTAAATATTATTTGTCTAGATTCCTACCAAGCTTCCTGAGGAAGAAGATAATCCCGGTAGCAAAAATTGCGCTCAAAAGAAAAGATCAATGGGAATCTAGAGAAGATGCATTCAATCAGTTAAGTATAAAAAAAGTATTTCGAGATATTCCAGAAAATGTATTCAGGGATTACATAGCATACGGAACTAAAAAAAATGATAATGGAGGTGTGAGCTTGAGTTATAGTAAAGAGTGGGAAGCACAAGTTTATATGAACGCAGCTAATCCTTGGGCCGCTCTGAAGTCACTTAAAGTTCCAGCAATTGTAGTGCGCGGTGCAAAATCAAATGTCTTAATGGACGACAATTGGAACCTCCTGAAATCATCACTTCAGCATATCACATTCAAAGAAATAGAAGATAGCGGACATTTAGTTCCTTTCGAGCAAAAGTCAATTATTTCTAAGGTAATATTAGATTTTATTAGGGCTTAGGTCCGAATACACCTTTTACACCTGAGAATTGTTGAGACTAAGATTCATATTATTGATCTTGTCATTTGTGTCGTACGGTCTGAGCTTAAATGCACAAGACTATGCAAAGCGAATGATATCATATGAGCTTGCGACTGGTATATTTGACACACTTGATGCGGTGGAGATAGTACCAGGTAAAAGTTTTGATGCTACTTTTAGTTCTTGGAGTGAGCGTAGAGAGCAGATTGCAGATTTGCCTAGCCACATCGAAAACGATTCTTTGATTCTTGTTCCTTCTACCATGTTTAGTAAGCCTCAAGTAGCTGCTGATAATTTTGACCTCAATAACTATCCAGTATCTACGGCTGTAAAATTGTTTAATACCACCAATGGGTGGGAAGGAGATCTGTGCAGTGGGGTGATGATTAGTGATCGGCATGTATTATCATCTGCGCACTGTATTTTTCAGGCGTACACTACCAATGTAAATATCCCATCTGTTGAAGCCCGGATATTTTATGACACGAGTATTGATGTGGAGAGAACCGTTTCTTCAAAGGTGAAAAAAATGTATTTCATTGAGGGTTGGAATATTTCTTATGGAGAAGATTTGGCAATATTTGAATTAGAAGAAAATATTGGGACAATATCAGGATGGATGTCTATAGGCTATAATGATGATGATGATTTTTTTGAGGATCGACATTTACATAAGCTAGCCTATCCAGCCTATAACACGGCATTCAATAAATTTCCATTTAATGGAGATACGCTATATTATAGTCATGGCAATATAGATTTCATAAATGATAACTTCTTAGGAGTACTATCGCATATATCTGGGGTAGGAGGCGAGAGTGGTAGCCCTATATTTGATCATATAGAAGGAGAAAACTGTGTAGCTTATGGAGTACTCACTTGGCTAGGAAATTATAGCCATAGCCGCATTAACAAAGATAGATATGCTGCCCTAAGCAATATCATAAAAGAGGATGTCAGCACAGCAGTTTCAGAAGCTTATCAAGATATAAGTATCGATATATTCCCTAATCCGGCGGGTCATGAGATTAACATTAAGTTTAACAAAAAGCTACCCAAGAGTGCTATAGCTACTATTTACGACGTACAAGGGCATAAGCTATATCACAGCCAGATAAAAGGGTCTATTACATCTATTGATATCAGTAGCTTGCCACAAGGGATGCTTTTCTTACACATCTCAGACAATAGCCAAATTGTCTTAGCGACATCTTTTCTTAAATATTAAGAAAAATCATTATATAATCTTGTTTTCCATGCTATCTTAGGGGTTCCGCTATAAGTGGATTAAGAATGAAATTGCAAACTTTTTAGTTGCTGCGCGAAACTGCAAATCTACCGGCAACTAAGTAAACTCATAGGCGTGCCTATAACTAAGCTATTGTCAATTGTGGCATTATTGCTCAATTGTTCTGTCTTATTAGTATCTCAGAGCCTTACTAGGGATATCATCAAATATAATTTTGAAGCCTCCACATTTGATACCATTGCTGGAGTAACTTATGATCCTAGCATATCATCAGACAGAACTGAGTTTAATATAGGTGAAATGTATCCAGAGGACGTTCCTATGGAAATGCCGACAATTAATTTGTCTGAAGGGACAAATTTTACAGAGCCGCTAGTAGCAAAAGATCGATACTCGATGGCTAACTTTCCAGTAAGTACTACTATCAAGATATTTAAAACTGCTGGAGATGGGATTAGAGATCAGTGCACAGGGACAATGGTAGGTCCTAGACATGTACTCACCTCGGCACATTGCGCTATAAAGCCATATACAGTCGATATAGTAGTAGATAAACTGATTGTAGCTGCAGCTTACGATGTTAGTATGGACACCACAGAGCATATAAAAACCTCAGTATCTAATATGTACTTCTTAGATGATTGGAATATTGGGGAGGGTGATGATCAAGCGATATTAGAGTTAGATGATCCTATAGGCTTTTATACGGGATGGGTTTCTTTTGGCTATAATGATGATGACGAATATTTCTCAGGTAAGAACTTTCACAAATTTAGCTATCCTACCTATCGAACACCATATAACAAGTTTCCTTTTAATGGAGATACTCTTTATTATAGCTATGGAGCGATTGATTATGTAGCTAAGGATTTTCTAGGAGTCATAGGTCATATAAAGGGAGCAGGTGGGGAGAGTGGTAGTTCTATTTTATATACTAATAATGATGATGACTATACCAGCTATGGCGTCTTAACTTGGGTAGGATATTACAATCATAGTCGATTTAATGCGGAGAGGTTTAATGCATTCGAGCAGATAATTAGTAAATCTATGATTAGTAATACAGAGTCGATATTAGATGAATCAGAGGTTTTACTTTTTCCTAATCCAAGTCAAGATTACGTTAATGTAAATGTGAGCACTCCTGATGTTGCTCTCAAAAGTATCAGCCTACATAATTATAATGGTCGATTGGTAGGCGTGTTTGGTACAAATGATAATCATGCAAGAATAGATATATCCATGCTACCAGATGGTCTGTATCATGTAAAAATGCTATCAACGAAGGGCTTGATGGCAACAAAAAGCTTCGTGAAGAGTAAGTAATCTGCTTGAGATTGTAAGCTATCAGACTTTCGAAATTCTACATCCATACTACGGGTCACTACATCGACACTACAAAAAATAGCTCTCAGGAGGTTAAAGAAAACTACTTGACATATTGGAAAAGGGGGACGTGATTTTTCTGGTTCTTCTTATTGTCCAAAGGGACGAACTACTAAAACAAAAAATTTATTTAGATCTGTTTTGGAAACATAGGGGTGTGAATCCAAAACGAAATTTTAAAAGGATTTGAATAAATAAAAATTTAGCTGGCTTTATTACTAAGGGAGTCAATTAAATAAATTCAATAAACTAAAGGGTGTGTTATGTTTAATAAATTAACTTTTATAATAGGCTTTCTATGCCTAGTTCTTATCACAGACAACTTGTCTGCTCAGCAAACGCCAGAGATCATGGTGTATGATTTTGAGACTAAAGTTCTTGATACATTAAAGTCATTTACGTTTGATGGTAACACGGTAAATGCAAAGACCGATAACTATGAAGGGCTTAAAAGTAAAGTGTCCCTAGACTTAAACGTACCTATAGATAACTTAGTAGAAAAAACAAACTTTACTAATCAGACTCCAGTCGCAGATATATTCGAAAATATCGCATATCCTTTCTCTGCTAGCGTAAAGCTAGTATTGCCAGGTAGAGATGATAGACATCAGTGCACTGGAGTAATGATCTCAGAAAACTTCGTTTTATCTTCAGCACACTGTACCCTTGATCCATACGAAAATAGAGTGATTATCGATGGCCTAGATGCTATAGCAGGATACGATGAGTCTTTAGATGCTAGTCAGACCTTAAGAGCGAAAGTGAAGAGAATTTACTTCATAAAAGATTGGAATATAGGAGCAGGAGAAGATCTAGCTATATACGAACTTGATCATCCTATCGGTTTATTTTCAGGCTGGATGTCCATTGGGTTTGAAAAAGATCAATCTAAAATCGAAGGAGAAGTAATGCATAAAATGAGTTATCCTGCTTATAACACACCTCTCAATAGAAATGAATATGACGGTAAAGATCTACACCTATCATATGGTGTTGTAGATTATGTAGTGCCAGAATATATCGGTGTAAAAAATCACCTAGTAGGTGCTGGAGGTGAAAGCGGAAGCCCAATCTTTACAACAGATAATGAAAATGATTATACAGCGCATGGAGTACTTACTTGGGCAGGTTTTCATAATCACAGTAGATTCAATGCTCCTGTATACTATGCTTATGCAAATATATTGAAGAACAAATCGCAGGTTGCTGGAAGTATTTTACCAGTAGAGTTAACATCATTTGAGGCAGCGATTGAAAATGATAAGGTAGCCCTTAATTGGTCTGCAGAAAAAGAAATAAATCTTGAAGGGTACGAAGTAGAAAGGAGCCTTGATGGTAAATCGTTTGAGTACATTGGTTTTGTAGATGCAAATAATGCTTTCGAATCACAAGTATATAATTTTATAGATCAAGATAAACTTGAAGGAAATGCTTACTACAGACTAAGATCAGTGGATACAGACGGCACAGAAGAGCTGTCAGAAGTTAGGTCTGTGAAATTAGGTACAGCAGTATCAAGTACACTAGTCGATATAAATATCTATCCTAATCCAGCAACTGATTATGTTAATATCAATGCTACATCAAATGATTCCGAACAGAAGTCGATAACCGTTTACAACATAACTGGCCAAATAATGACCAAGACTGCATTTACTAATTCTACATCGATAGTCACAGAAGATTACGCTGCCGGAACTTATCATATGATTATAGAAGCAGGCAATCAAAGAGAATCACATACGCTGCTAGTTCAAAAGTAAAATTAGCAAACACACATACACTTTAAAGCTTGGCACTTGCTGAGCTTTTTTTTTGCCTATAGTGGTAGACTAAATATTACTTACTTAGATATGTGATCTGTAGTCTATTAGGCATTATATTTTTATTCCTTCTACATGTACTCTACAGTCCTTTGCTCATGCTTAGAATCTGAAAACCATTAGTCATTTCGGTAAAGGGTAAGGTGAGATTATAGCGTCTTCATTATGTCTGTAAGGTGTGTGTAAAAAGATCTTAAGTGTGTTAAGTTCTTTTATCCTTCCAGATAGAATTAGCAAATTTAAAGTGTGTGTATAATGTCAATTAATCCAAAATTAGTAGGGGTGTTTCTTTGCCTACTTTCTTCTCTTACAATTTGTATATCTCAAAATACTTCTGATATTCTGATCTATGATTATAATACGAAGTCATTTGAGTCTTTGCCTAGTTTCACTTTCGACTCGAACATTCATAAGGGGCATACAGAACATTTTTGTGGTGAGAAAAAAATAGCCAAATTAAACCAAGCGATTCCTACATCTAATCTTGTGGACGATACCAAATTCACAAATCTGATTCCGATAGCTAGTGTGCAAACCGAGTTAGCATTTCCTTATACTACTGGGGCGAAAATTATACTGCCTCACAATAATGACAAGCACCAAGCATCGGGTGTTATGGTAGGTGATAAGTATGTATTAACAACGGCTCATAGCGTAATGAGAAAATATACTAATGACATCTTATTTGAAAAAATAGATGTGATTGTAGCTTATGACAATAGCCTCAATAATACCCAAGAACTTAGAAGTACCGTAACTAAGATATATTTTGTTGAAGATTGGGACATTGGTGATGGTGAAGACCTTGTCTTGTTAGAATTAGAAGATGCTATAGGTGATCAGTCTGGATGGATGTCAATCGGATATGAGCAAGAAGAAAATAACCTCAATGGAGATTTGTATCATAAGATGAGTTATCCTGCCTACAACACTCCTTATAACGACAAGCCTTACAGTGGTAATGACTTACATATCTCTTACGGCGTAGTAGATTATGTATCACCAGAATTTATCGGGGTGCAGAATCATGTTCTGGGTTTAGGTGGAGAGAGTGGCAGCCCGATATTTAAATCTGACAACAACGATGAGTTCATAACTTATGGAGTACTTACCTATCTTGGTAACTATAATCATACTAGGTTTAAACCTTCAGTTTATTATGCATTTGAAAGTATTCTTAATGGTCTAGATAATAGTAAACCTAAACCTAGTAATGTTTTAAAGAGATTCGAAGTGTCAAATGTATCTGGAGGATGGGTAATGCTTAACTGGGATATAAGCGATAAGTCTTTGTTTAAAGAGTACGAGATACTAAGAAGTTATGATCAGGTAATCTTTGACAACATAAAAAGTGTAGATGCTGCAAATATAAATCAGAACGGTTTATATGGATATATAGATAAGAAAGCACCCAGTGGAATGGTCTATTATAAGTTGATAGGCATTAATCATGATAATGAAAAAACTTATTTAGACATGAAGCCCTTGAAAGTGGGTAAGGAGTCTATGTTTGATGTAAATATATATCCTAACCCTACAACTGATTATATTTATGTCGAGTGCGAAAAAGAACTAAAAGAAGATTCGACATTATTAATTTATAGTGCAGAAGGAAAACTAATAGTTAAGCAAATACTAGAATCAAATAACACCATTGCAACGCATGAGTTTGAAAAAGGTGTTTACCATATACTGCTTCGTAATACAGAGGCTCACGAATCATTCTCTTTTGTAGTGCAGTAATTGCACTCACTCTCTTTTACGGATATTTGAATTTCTAGCCCAACAGAAATGTTGGGTTTTTTTTATTCTATCTTCTGTTTTCTTCAATCATTGACCATTTTCAGATCTATGAGTATGTTAAGTGTCTGCTTGTTACTTAAATTACTTATAAGAAGACTTCTTGCGATCTATGAAAGATTTTGGATAGATAAATTTTATCGGTGCTTAGCGATCTCAATACCCATACATCTCCGGTATAGTTCTATGGCGAAAGTATCGGTCATCCCTGATACATAATCAATTATAGACATAGCTTTTTCGTATGGCCTAGCATTTTTTGACAATTGAAATTGAGTAGGGAGGAGGCGCAGTGACTTCTCTTCCATATCATTTGGTTTAGATCGTAGTAAGCCAGGGATAAAAGTCGCTAGTAACTCCGACATGATTTTATAGCCTGATATTTCTACTTCTATGACAGATCTGTGATTATATATTTTGTCTATCGATAAGGTATTTACTTCTTTTAGGGCACCACATCTGTCTTCTACATTATCTATTAGGGTGTCATTAAATTTCCCTTGTAGGATTGATTTTTTATGTTTTACAAAAACATCTCTTGATTCCATGATAAGAGAGTTAATGCTTTTTGCTCTCAAGTACTCTATAGCATTGTTAGCGTCACTGATTGAGGTAAGAGTTGCCTGGATCTCTTCTATATTATCCTCTTCGCGCTCTAGTGAACTGATGATGTTTATAAATGCATCGCTCACAATTTTAGTTGAGAGTATACCTAGACGATGAGCATCTTCCATGTCTATGATCCTATAGCAAATATCATCTGCTGCCTCCACAAGATATACAAATGGATGCCTCTTAAAGCATACCTTTCCTCTGACCACATCCTTTATCATCCCTACCTCTGTTACTATATCCAAAAAGATATCTTTCTCAGATTGAAAAAAACCAAACTTCTTCCGATGCTTATATTTTTTATCTTTTGCACTTACTTCACATGGATACTTGAGGATGGAGGCAAGTGTAGAATAACTAAGTCTCAAACCACCTTCAAGTTTGCCTTCGAATTTGTGAGTCAATATTCTGAGGGCATTAGCATTCCCTTCAAAAGTAGTAAGGTCTAACCACTCCTTTTTAGTGAAGAATGATCGTAGTTTCTTATTATCTATTTTTTCTTCGGCATTACTAATAAAGTATCTAGAAATCGCCTCTTCACCTGAGTGCCCAAAAGCGGGGTTACCCACATCATGCGCAATACATGCTGAGGCAATAACGCTCTGCAGTTCGTTACGATAAAAATTGAGCGACTCTTCATCTTTAGGGTCGATATCATTATCAGCGATATGGTCACCGACTAACTTGCCTAATGAGCGGCCAACACTAGCCACCTCTAAAGAGTGGGTAAGTCTGTTATGTACAAAAGCACTACCGGGCAAAGGAAATACCTGAGTCTTATCTTGGAGTCGCCTAAATGCTGAAGAAAAGATCAGCCTGTCAAAATCTCTTTGATAAACAGTCCTCGTACTTTTATTCTTTTTTTGATCTCCAGTTCTTTTACCGCTATAACAATTATTCCACTTCATGATCTTTTTTCTAGTGCCGCAACGGCATTTCTTACACTACCTTCTTTTAATAATATTTCGTTTGCTTCTTCATAGCTAAGGTCAAATTTATTGAGAATCATTTTTGTAGCCCTATCTACTAGTTTGTTATTAGATAGTTGCATGTCTACCATTTTATTATCAACAACACGACCTAGCTTTACCATCACACCAGTTGTGATCATATTGAGGACAAGCTTCTGAGCAGTTCCAGACTTCATGCGAGTACTCCCTGTTAAAAATTCTGGCCCCACTACTACCTCTATCGGATAGTCTGCATTAGCTGCCATTGGTGATCCTACATTACAAGTTATACAACCCGTCTTTATACCCTTAGCTCTGCACTCCTTTAGACCATTAACCACATAAGGTGTAGTGCCCGACGCTGCTATACCGATCACAAAATCTCCGTCGCTAACACCATACTCGTTTAGATCTTTCCAGCATAGATTTACGTCATCCTCAGCAAATTCTATAGATTTTCTAATCGCCTCATCACCACCTGCTATCAGGCCGATCACCCACTCATGGGGAACACCGAAAGTAGGGGGGCATTCAGAAGCATCCACCACTCCTAATCTTCCGCTGGTACCTGCTCCCACATAGAATAGTCTGCCTCCATCTTTCATTTTTTCATACAGTGCATCTATAAGTTCAGCTACTTGCGGCAATACTCCTGCGACAGCTTTAGCAACTTTATGATCTTCTTGATTGATACCCGTGACTAGCTCTATCGTTGACATCTTTTCTAAGTGTCTGTGGAGTGAGGTTTCTTCGGTAACTCTATGCATATTTCTTTTAGGTCTGAGTTTATTTCTAAATATGTAATTTCGTTTCAAATTGTCAAAACTAGTAACAATATTCTAAACTGGCTTAGCACGTTTTGAGATTAGCAGTAGTCCTAAGAAAGTAATTCCACCACTCAAGGCATACATTAGAAATCCAAACTTAAATCCGCCAAACCATGCAGCAGAGTTAGTATTAATAATATAAGTAAACAGAGGGGCCGCTATGCAAATGGGGATGACTAAGCTATCATTGATATTCCTTTTGGTAATCAGTCCAAACATAAATAATCCAAGAATAGGTCCGTAGGTATATCCTGCAACTGTGAATAGCTCGTTAATAATCGCATCATTATTAAGGCTTTTGAATATGATAATGACTACTAATAAAACGACGGAAAAGCAGATGTGAACTTTTAGTCTCGTCGATCTCTTTTCAGGCTCAGGTATAGACTTCTTATTGAACCCAAGAAAGTCAACACAAAATGAAGTTGTCAGGGATGTCAGTGCAGAGTCTGCGCTCGAGTAAGCTGCAGCAATAAGTCCTACGATAAAAGCGACTCCTATGACAGGCGAAAGATATGATAAGGCAATTGTTGGATAGAGTTGATCCGTTTTGCCAGGGATATCTAATCCTACCTGCGCAGCATATAGATAGAGTAATACGCCTAGAGACAAGAAAAGAATATTTGCGAATATTAAGATGACACTAAAGGTGAACATGTTCTTTTGCGCTTCCCCAAGTGATTTGCACGTTAGATTTTTTTGCATCATATCTTGATCCATTCCTGTCATAACTATAGCAATTAGAGCACCGCCAAAAAATTGTTTATAAAAATTATTTGGATCAGACCAACCACCGTCAAAATAAAATAACTGTGTGTAATCACTATCTAATACTAGCCCAGGAATACCTGCGACCCCAACCCCTAGTTCTTGTCCTATAGCAAGGATAGTTAAAATTACGGCGAGGAGCATACAAAAAGTTTGTATGGTATCTGTCCACACAATGGTTTTAATACCGCCACGATAGGTATATATCCAGATCAAAAATATAGTGATAAAAACCGTCAGAAAGAATGGTATTCCAAATGCATCCATCACAAATTTCTGTAAGACAATAGCCACTAAAAACAATCTGAAGGATGCTCCTATGATTCTTGACAAGATGAAATAGGCAGCTCCTACCTTATGAGAATTAGAACCAAAACGCTCTTCAAAGTATCCATAGATCGTTGTGAGATTTAGTCGATAGTAAATGGGCATAAGTACCGTAGCTATGATAAAGTAGCCTACCATATACCCCATTACTACTTGCATGTAAGAAAAGGATTGATTGAGTCCCCCTGCGCCCACTACTCCTGGTATGGAAATCAGTGTAACGCCGGATAAGGTAGCGCCTATCATCCCGAAAGAAACTAGAAACCACGGAGATTTTTTATTAGCAGTGAAAAAACTCTGGCTATCAGACCCTTTACTTGTGAAGTAAGAAATAGCCATCAACAATAGAAAGTAGGATATAACTACTGTAATAAGAATAAAAGGACTAATACTTTTGGTCATATCACTTATTATGATGTAAATATGAAATATTTAAAGGAATAAGTAGCTATTCTTCTAATTATGTAATAACCCTCGAGTAATGATTTATGACTAGCGAGATAGCTTCTTGTTTTATTAATTCATAAATTGGTATTTATTAATCATTGCACGTGAAGGTAAGACTCCTTATTTCTATTCTTTTTTTGGTAATTGTTGCTAGTTTATCAGCACAAAAGGTTTTTCAGCCCAAGCAAATCAATAGTAATTTTAAGGGTATAGTTTACAAGGATGAATATTCATTTGATCTAAGATTCACGCCGCACGGTATCAGCGTTGGGTATACAGTCGGCGAATTACAGACTTATTATAGGACTACTTACTACACATTTGATTTTGGTTATCTAAAGGACAGTAGGGAGCGCAAGCAAAATATGAATACCAATTTTAACTCCGAAGGGAGTTCAGATGCATTCGTTTATGGTAAGCAAAATAGTCTGTTCATTTTAAGGGGAGGAAAAGGGTATAAGAAATATCTATCAGAGAAAGCCCTTAGAAGAGGATTAGCAGTAGGATATTCGTTTGAAGGAGGTGTATCATTGGGCGTTTTGAAGCCATATTATCTTAAGTTAGTGTATGACGTCGAAGAAGGAGATACTGGAGATGTAAGAGAAATAAGAGAAGAGCGTTATAGTGAAGAAAATATGGAGGAGTTTCTAAACTTTAATATGATTTTTGGAGGTGGTAGTTTTTGGAAAGGAATTTTGGAATCAAGTGTAGCAGTAGGATTACATGGTAAAGCTAGTGGGCATTTTGCTCTTGGAGCATTTGATGAATATGTGAGGGCTGCTGAGATAGGAATCACCTTTGACGCATTTGCCAAGAAAGTACCAATTTTTGTAGAAACAGATAATCTCAAGAATAGGCGATTACTGCTAAATATTTTTGTTTCCTTTCACCTAGGAAAACGGAGTCAACGGTAGCTGGTTTCTATTTTAATTATACTTTCATAAAATCTATTTAAACAATCCTTGAAATAGGAGGTTATACATTTCAAATCTCAATCATTGTTAGATTTACCCATAGTATCAGATCCTAAACCTAAGAAACCAAGTTGGTTAAGAGTAAAATTACCCATCGGTGAGGAGTATAAAAAGGTTAGGAGGCTTGTAGATGACTATAAGTTGCATACCATTTGTCAGAGTGGAAACTGCCCAAATATGGGGGAGTGTTGGGGTGCTGGTACTGCTACTTTTATGATATTAGGTAACGTATGTACTAGGAGTTGTTCATTTTGTGCAGTAAAGACTGGTAGACCTCCAGAGTATGATACAGATGAACCAGAGCGCGTAGCAGAGGCAATCAAATTGATGCAAGTAAAGCATGCTGTGATAACCTCAGTCAATCGTGACGAGCTAAAAGATAGAGGTGCTGAGATCTGGTATCAGACCGTAGTAGCCGTAAAGAGAGAAAGTCCTACCACAACTATCGAGACACTTATACCAGATGTCAAAGGTAACTGGGAAGCACTGGAGCGGATGATTAGCGGTGGACAAGAAGTTGTATCTCACAATATGGAAACGGTGGAAGCACTATACCGAAAAGTCAGACCTCAAGGAAAATATACAAGATCTCTAGAAGAGATCAAAAGGATTAAGGATTTTGGTAAGCGAACGAAAACTGGTGTCATGGTCGGGTTAGGAGAGACTGATGAGCAGATATATAAAATCATGGATGATCTAGTTGAGCATGGTTGTGATGTGTTAACCATTGGTCAGTATCTACAACCAACTAAAATGCATCTCGCTGTAGATACTTTTGTACATCCTGATAAATTCGCAAAATATAAAGAGGTGGGGTTAAGTAAAGGGTTTGACTATGTCGAGAGTGGTCCGCTAGTGCGATCTTCTTATCATGCAGAGCGACATCTTTAATTCGGACTAGACATTTCTATTTATTTTCTTTTTACATTTAGCTACTTACTAGGACTTTTCTATAGAACGTGGAGCTAACTATTCAGTTTTTATCATTTATCTTGTTTACTGGTGCAGTAGCAATCTATGCTACTATCAGGCTGCGTCGAGATCAGATTAATTCTCAAGATGGGTATTTTCTGGGAGGGAGAAGTCTAACAGGCATTATCATAGCTGGCTCACTACTGCTGACTAATATATCTACTGAGCATCTAGTAGGTATGAATGGGTTAGCCTATAAGAATGGAGCGATCATTATTACATGGGAAGTTACTTCCGCAATAGCACTAATTCTAGCGGCACTATATTTTGTGCCTCGATATCTAAAGATGGGGCTCACTACAATTCCAGAGTTTTTGGAATTGCGTTTCGATGGATTGACCCGAACATTGGTGGCGTTGTTGCTTATCATTTCTTTTGTAGCCACTTTGTTACCCATTGTTCTATACACAGGAGCTTTAAATATTGAAAGCTTATTTGAGATATCAGAACTGCTAAATGTTAATAAGACATCTGGCTTATGGATCACGGTAATAGTCATAGGAACATTAGGAGCATTCTACGCCATTTTTGGAGGCCTAAAGATGATAGCCTATACAGATACGATTAATGGATTTGGATTATTAATAGCAGGTTTAATTGTGCCATTAATAGCATTATATCAGATAGGAGATGGTCATGTTTTTGATGGACTGATGATAGTTTTTAATCATGCGCCGCAAAAATTTAATGTGATCAGCTCAGAAGCTTCAATGGGTCCGGGATCAAGAGAAGCTATCTTACCTTTTAGTGTTTTATTTACAGGTATGATTGTTAATCAGGTTTATTTTTGGACGATGCACCAGAGTATAATTCAGCGGGTATTTGGGGCTGTTAGTTTAAAAGAAGCGCAGAAAGGATTACTGCTTACAGGATTATTGAAAATTCTCATGCCACTTGTGATTATCCTGCCAGGTATTATAGGATTTTATTACTTCGGTGATTCACTTTATGATAATCAAGATATAATCTATCCTGAGTTGATTAAGAAGGTACTTCCGTTTTGGTTGACGGGTTTTTTTGTGGCTGTTTTAGTAGGTGCTGTCTTATCTACTTTTAATAGTGCGCTCAATAGTGCTGCTACCATATTCAGCTTAGATATCTACAAACAGTATATTAATAAAGGGGTTTCTGACAAAAGCATAGTTAGGATCGGTCGGATTATTTCCCTAGGCTTAGCACTATTTGCGATTGTGATGGCTCCTATGGTAGCCAATGCGCCAGAAGGTTTGTATCAATTATTGCAACAGCTGAATGGTATCTTTTTCATACCTATGGCAACTGTGATTATTGCCGCATTTTTCTTCCCAAAGGTATCTGCTATAGGAGCAAAGGCAGGACTTATTTTTGGCTTAGTATTTTATGTTGTAGTGTATATGATTATTAAAGTGGATTTGCACTTCGTACATGTATGGGGAATAGAGTTTGTGCTTAATGTGATATTAATGCATATCGTATCACTAGTCTATAAGCGTAAAAACCAATATGAGATAACAGACATAGGTGCTGTCAATTTAGAACCATGGAAATATACCAAAGTGGTAAGTGGAGTGCTAATCGTTATAACCATCTTGATTTATGTATTACTAGGCTCGGTAGGATAGTTTTATGATTACAAAATCTAAATATCTATCAATAGGCCATTGTTGCCATGACAAAGTTGGAGAAGGGTATGTACTCGGCGGCACTACCTCATATGCAAGTATGCTCGCTCATAGGCTTGGCGCGGAACCTAGTATCTTGACGAGTACTGGAAATGACTTTTTGTTCGATCAAAGATTTAAAGATCATGGATTGTCGGTATTTAATGTACCTGCAGCGCATACGACAGTATTTGAAAATAAATACAATGGAGATCATAGAACTCAGACTATACTAGCTAGGGCTTCTACGATTAGTAATATGGATTTTCAAAAATTAGATCAAGATTTTGACATCATTCATCTAAGCCCAATTGCTGACGAAATTGACTGGAGTCTCCTTTCTCAGTTAGGTGATAGCAACTTAACACTAGCTACTCCTCAAGGGTGGTTGAGACAGTGGGATAAGGAAGGAAAAGTAAGCTATAAAGAAATGGATTGGTCGCTTTTATCTGGTGTAGACTTTGTTGTAATTAGCGAAGAAGATGTGCCTAACTTAGATGATCAGATAAGAGATATCATAAGAGCAGTAGATACGCTGATCGTTACTAAAGGAGCTAAAGGTTCAGTGGTTTACTCTAATAAAGTAGAAGCTGATTTCCCTGCCTACCCTTCAAAAATTGTTGATCCAACGGGCGCAGGAGATACCTTTGCTACTGGATTTATTCTCAGGTATGCACAGACGAAAGAAATAGTAGATAGTATGATATTTGCAAATTGCTTGGCTTCTATTTGCATCGAACATATAGGGACATCTTTCTATGACCATATAGAAGACATAGATCAAAGAATGAGTATTTATAAAGAGACTTTATTGAATCTAAATGCTACAGCTCCTGTGAAGATAAAGTAGTTTAACTATTTTGATTCTTTAGGCCAGCCAAATGCTTTTTTCATTTTAAAATAGATATCGGTATTTTCATATATGCCTGCGAAGTCTTTAGCATGAGGTCCGAGTGCGTATACTGGTATCATAGTAGCAGTATGATAGTCTGAAGTAAATGCCGTAACTAAGCTATCCATTGTCGAGGAGTTTTGAATAGCAAATCCACCAGTCTCATGATCAGCTGTTACTACGACAAGCGTGTTCCCATCCTTAATAGCAAAATCTACCGCTTCCATAAGTGCTTTATCAAAATCTATAAATTCTGAAATTATATAATCTGCTTTATTTGCATGACCTCCCCAGTCGATTTGCGATCCTTCTACCATCAGAAAAAATCCATTATCTCCAGCTCTTGCATTTAAGTATTCTATCGACTGCTTAGTTACAGCAGGCAAGTAATCTCTTCCTTGCGCAACTGGAAGTGGCTGCTCTTCAGAAGTATAGCAAGCAAAATTTTTGGAAATGTCAATATTGAGATTAAGTAAGTCTGAGGCTATAAAATCTGTTACGACATAACCTTTTTGCTCTAGTTCAGCAGTTAAGTTTCTTTCATCTTCTCTTCTCTCAAAAAATTTCTTACCACCACCAATAAATAAATCAACTTCCGTTTTTAAAAAATCAGCTGCTATTGCCTCATAGTTTTTTCTGCTTTCATTGTGTGCTATAAATGATGCAGGGGTGGCATGTACAATTGTAGATGTAGCTACTAATCCAGTAGCCATCCCCTTAGCTTCTGCTTCTTCTAATATAGTTACTACACTACTTTTGTTATCATCTACTCCGATCGCACCGTTATAAGTTTTGATGCCAGATGCAAATGCAGTTGCACCAGCTGCAGAATCAGTAATCAGATTATCGGAGGCATGACTTTTATGTAATCCTATGAATTCAAATTTTTCTAGCTCTGTCTTATTCCCATTGGCATACATACCAGCTGTAGTCTGAGTCAGTCCCATCCCATCTCCTATAAGCAAGATTATATTTTTAGCTGGCTTAGCTGGTTGCTTACCTACAGGATTACTCATTGCCTTTACAGGCATATCAGATGTTACCTTCTGTGTAGGAGTACAAGCGAATAATACACTACTGAAGATCAATATCAAAAGCTTCTTAGTCATGGTAAATTTTAGTTTGTGTAAGGATAGTAAAAATTTCTCTCGAGTATTTTATTTCTGTCGTTAATTTATCAACTAATATAGTCTGTATTGCTTCCCGGGCAGTGCCTTTATTAAGCCTTTGAACTCCATAGTAAGTAATAAGCTAGATAGTTTACTCAGTGGCAACTTGAGGGTGTGCAACAATGCATCTATATGTAGATTTTTTTCTTCTTTTATGAGATCATAGATCATCTGTTCTTCCTGATCTAGATCTAATAATAGAGTTGCTTGTATAGGAGCTTGATTAACCTCTTCTTCCCATCGCATGATGTATGCTATATCTGCTACAGACTGCAGTAAGTGTGCTTTATTTTGTTTGATCAGATTGTTGCAGCCTTCAGAGAATTCGTCATTAGTTCTTCCTGGAATCGCGAATACATCTTTGTTATAGTTATTGGCAAATAGTGCAGTGATAATCGATCCTCCTTTTCTAGCAGACTCTATTACAATGACGACATCACTCATCGCCGCTATAATGCGATTACGCATGGGAAAGTGTTCTCGATCTGGTCCTACACCACTTGTAAACTCTGAGAGCAACCCTCCATGTTCTTTCATCTTACTAGCGAGTTTTCTGTTAGCAGCAGGATATATCATATCTAGCCCATGACCTAACACTCCTACAGTTGGAATATTACACTCTACAGATTTTCTATGAGCTACAGAATCTATACCATACGCAAGACCGCTAATAATTAAGGGGCTATATGCTTTTAATCCTTCGATGATCTTTTGACAACTTGACTTACCATATTCAGTAGGTTTGCGAGTGCCTACGATACTTACCGTCCGTCCATAGTTTAAGTCCGTATTTCCTTTGTAAAATAGAAGCAATGGTGCGTCTTCATAGTTTAGACATCTTTGAGGGTATTCTGGGTCTAGATAAGTAAGTGCTTTCACTTGATTCTTCTCCATGAATTTCACCTCTTTTTCTGCCGCCTCAAAATGATTTTCACTTAAGATATTACTTATGATTTTTGGACCAATACCTGGAATTTTTAGCAGTTCCTTTTTGCTTAGTTTAAATACCTCTACGATTCCACCGGCATAACTAATCAATACCTTCGCAGTCTTGGGTCCTACAAGATTTATTTTACTAAGAGCTATCGTATGAAAAACTAGATCATCCATTGGACTTTAGTCTTTGAGCGTTATAACCAAATTCTGCGGCTTTATCAGGCTTTCCCAGTCCGGTATAAATTTTTGATAATGCTAAGCTAACTTTATAATTGTTTTGATCTAGCTGGTAGGCATAATTTAGATAGGTGAGTGCCCACTGATAATTACCATCATTGTATAAATGATTATAGCCTACGTCGTAATAAAAGTTGATCAATTTATTAGAATCTTGATTGGGATTTAGATAATCAAAATATTCGTGGAGAAATTTTATATCGGGTCGTCTGATAGCAACTTTCTTGAAGTCTTCTAATAAGATATCAAAATTGTTATTTAATTTATATTTCTCTGCAGAAATTCCAGCTTTCATTAGATTTCCATTAGTATAAGATGGGTAGATGTTTATCGATCTATCTGCATAATAATCTGCTTCTTTTATAGCTACTTGTTTTTCTGTGATGGTCATTTCTCCTTTTAGTATTTTGTCATATAGTGCAGTAGCCATAAACGAGTTTGCTCTTGCACTGTTAGTAGATACTTTTACTGCTGCAGTGTTTAGAGTTTCTGGATTTTTCCAAACCGGTATTCTAGATAGCGATTTGACAGTAAAGCCTACGACAAAAATAGCTAGGATCGTCATTGATAAAAACTTAGGCCATTTATTATGAATTGAAGAAATATGCTTCATTATTAAATATGCCATTGTAATACAAATACCAAGCGAGGCCATAAAAACAAATCGCTCGTTCATAGTTGTCCCTACGTTAATTAATAGATTAGATACTATAGATAGACTTAGCAGATAAAATAGTATGCCGTAAGCCCATACCTTCTTTCTATAAGTACCATACAAACTGGAGGCTACTAGTCCGATGTACAATAAAGTAGAAATAATAGTTCCTAATTTTGCCCAGTGCATAGTAGGGATTTGGAAAGGATAGTAATCGTGTGTTAGAGGATGAGGAATAATATTCAATCTTAAGTAATGACCTAACGTATACATGATTGTGGCGTACTTTTCTCCAATCGACATTTCTACGAACGGATTATTCATAATGTCATTAGATACTTGACCACTACTGAGTAAGTAACCTATCACATTATACCTTAGGATAAGATAAAGAATAGTGATCACCAAGAGAAATAGAGTGGGAGTAATGATCTCTTTCATCTTTTTATTTGTAAAGACATATAGAGTCATTGGGATGATAGCGAGAAAGGTAATCGTATTTTCTTTTGCAAGAAGTCCAAGGAAGAAACTAATACTAGCAAAGACTAACCAAAGCACTCTTTTTCCCTCTGCAGATTTCAAGATGGCTAAAAGACTGCTTATAGAAAATATCATAGCAAGTAACTCATCTCGACCTTTGACATTAGCAACTACTTCTGTGTGTAATGGATGCAAAGTGAATAGAAGGGTAGCTATGAACGGAATAGTAAAATACCAGGGCTCAAGAGGCATGAACATTTTGGATAGAGTAAAATATATCAATGTACATAGCAGTGCATATAAGACTGTATTAATAAAATGGCTGACCTGACTATTTTGACCGACGAACTGGTTTTCTATGGCAAAAGTCATAATTGATAAAGGACGGTATCTTGCTCCGGGCAGTATATCTTTTTGTTCGCCAAAATATCCAGCAAAGCTTTCAGTAGTCAATATTTCTGAGAGACCTGCAAAACCCTTATTTGTAAATTGATTATCAGTCAATACAATCTGATCGTCTAATACATACTCGTAGGATATCGTTTGTATATAAAGTCCAAATGCAGCTAAAAAAATCAAGATACTTGCTTTGATGCTTGGTTGAGTAGTTCGATTGAGCACCTGAGAAGGAGAAGATTCTTGTGTAGTAGCTTTTTGTAGTTTTTTGGTTTTGTTCTTTTTGGACTTTGCCATTTTATATATTATGATAATTTTTAATATATAGTTTAAATAAGCTACTTTTGATATAAGCTTAATATATCAATAAATCATAAATTATTGATTGATAGTCTAATATGTATTTAAAAAAATCTCTTCTACTCGTTGTCTTACTTACAATCCTATCTATTGGATTATCAGGTCAGCTAAATTTTAAGGTAGGGTATAGCTTTGGTTATACTAAGATGAGTGATGCTAATACAGTCCACAAGGCCTACAATGACTCCAAACCAGGAATAGTGGAGATAATGAAGGATGTGCACTGGATGCATGGGATAGAGGTAGGAGTACGACAAAAGTGGGAGTCCGTAGGCATAGAGATTAGTTATCAGAATCTTGGAAGAGATAGAAATGCAATAGGACTAGAAGCAGATGAGTCAGCTTTTGAGAAGACTCTTTTTTACAGTACACGATCTTACTCTATTGCATTAGAAAATTATTTTGGACCCTTTGGTTATGGAGCATCTATTGGTCGTACAAAAATGAAAGTTTCTACAGATATTACTGGTATCAGTAGTACCAAACGACCACTGATGTCTGATTCTAATTTGTCTAGCCAGTTTTACCTTTTGTTAGCGGCTCCTGGGACGAGGACGGTTTCACTTACTATTAAGCCATATATGAGTTTAAACTGGGGTGGATTTAATTTATCAAATCTTGAGCCAGAGCTCAAAGTCGATACGGGTCTTGACTTGTCAGATATTAAGCCTACTTTTTTTGGTATTTCACTATTGTTCTATAACGGTCCTCAAGGTTTTTAAGACTATCCATAAAAGAGGCTTCCCTTTAAACAGACTCCGATCATATTTTCTAGGTTTTATTTTTGTGAGTTAAGCTTGTATATTTCATATAACTAATATTTATCTAATGTCTGTAGAAGCTAAAGAACATCTTAATCGAGTATTACCAATTAGTAAATTTGATTTTGGCAAAAGTTTTAGTGCAGGCTTTGATCTGTGGAAGCGGGGCTTCTGGGCTTTCTTTGGATTTGGAATACTTTATATGTCGATGACAGGGGTCGCTGGCACTATACCTTATGTAGGCACGGTGATAACAAATTTAATCTTAGCACCTATTCTTACTGGCGGTGCCTACCTATATTGCCGCAATTTAAGAAGAGATGGTATGGCACAGTTTGAATCATTCTTCACACTTTTTAGTTCGCCTACAAATTTGATCTTAGCATATTTTATATATGCGTTGGTTGCTATTTTATTTTGCTTACCTTTTTTCTTCTCTGTAGGAGTAGAAGGGTATAGTATTTGGGGGACGGCGCAAATGATGAATTATTTCGAGTTTTTTGATTATAGGAAGTTGTTCTTATTACTTCCAATATTTTTTGGCGTTATACTTTTTTCCTACGTGGTTCATTTTGTGGTTTTTTATAAATTAAGTGCAGTCGATGCAGTTACCTATAGTGTCAAGTTTTGTTCTAGGCATTATTTTATTATCCTACTATTTTTCATAGCCGTCTATTTCGTAGCCATGCTAGGAGTTGTGGGTTTGTTTTTTGGAATATTCTTTACGTTTAATATAATTTACCCTATGAGTTTTGAATCTTTTAGATTGCTTACAGATTTAAATGATTTTGAAAGTCGAGATGAACGCCAAGTTGTTATTGATCATTTAATTGATTAGAAATGGTCAATAATTAAAAGGATCTAATTTTTAGCTAGTATGTTTATATCTCTATAGACTATAAGTTACATACGAGTTAGGGTATAGTTAATAGTAAATCTTATAGCCAGCACCCAGACTGAGTTCATTGTAGTCACCCATCTGAGTATAATCTATGACAAAGTGGTATCTACCGAGATCATAACTTATTTTGGCATTATGGATCCAAAAAGACTTTAGATAATTAGTGCCAGCTGAAACCCATAACCTTCTATTTATGAAATACTTGCCTGTACCCATAGATAAGCCATGATGAGTAGTTAAGGTTTCTGGCGAGTTGATTTGCGTTCTTATACCGCCAATTTCTAGACAAAGCCAAGTACCTAATTTTTCAGTATCTACTGTTGTTGTTAACCTATAGTTTGTCACAGACATTTCTTGTTGTCTTATGCTATGGAACATTCCTTTCAAGCTAATATAATAATCATTGTTCCAATATATGGCGGGATACTTTAGGCCGATTTTTAACTGATTATTTTCTTCCAAGTTGGTTTGAAAACTTATTTCAGTATCTACCGTTTTTTTAAAAATTGTAAAGTAAGGCAAATGTAATCTAGCTCCATAAGGAGCATTGATTAAATCAGTATTAATCGCCGCAGTATAGTGGGGGCTAATAGAATAACAATCAATAATCTCTCCCTCCTCCATAGTAACATCTATTGTATCACTACTCTTAAGCATAACAGATTGTTCATAAAATCCAACATAAGTGTAAATTAGAAATTGAGTCGTATCTGGCACATCGACTGTATATGTACCGTCAATATTTGTTAGACTCCCAATCTTAGTACCCTTTACAAAAATATTTGCACCTATTAAGGGTTCATTATAACTATCGGTGACCGTTCCTGATATGGACCTTTGGGAATAAAGACTAAAGCTTAATATTACAATTAGTAGTGTAGATATATATTTCATCTAGTTTAAGTTTTAAGTTCTTTGATAAGATGAGATACAACTTAGGATTACATATCTACTAGAGATATTTTTTCAATATAGGTAATAAGGTTTTTTATTATCTGCTACAATTGCCCTTTTTTATCACGTTTTTTTAGTATTTAACAATCAAAATGCTACCTATCAACTATTCTATAAATTAACTGCATGGATGTGTAATGATGATGTTCAGTCGATTAGTTGAAATTATGCACGTACAATGTTAGTAGATATTATTGTAGTCATTCCATCTTGAGATAAGGTATAAGTTTATCAATTATTGAGGCGTCGAGTACCATAATTTCCTTTAGGATATGTAAATCATTAATAGGTCTTCGGTTTTTAATAAATGGAAATAAGATTTTATTCTGTTCGTAAGTGACATAAGGGTGCGCAAGTAGTTCTTTGAATGTTACTTTATTTATATCAATTTTTTGTCTGATTGTCGTGTCTATAGTTAATGACTTTTGCAGAATATGAAATGTAGAATCAGGAAATTTGTATTGGTCTTTGATTTGTGATAGATCGATATAACCACCTAGATCATTACGGTAATTGATAATGATACTAGCATAAGTTTTACCGATTCCATATATGTCCATTAGCTCTTCATGAGTAGCGGTATTTATCTCAATTATCTTGGGCAATTTTGGTTTCTTGCTAGTGACATTTTTCGAAGTGTCTAATAATGAATCATTTCGATAAGTAGGATACTTAGATTTAGTATGTTCATTCGAGGACGGTATAATGGTTACGTAAGGTTTGACTTTGCTTAGTAGGTTTTGATCGAGACCATGAACTTTGTCAAGATCGTTGGTTTTTTTGAATACAAATCCAGCTCTTCTAAACTTCAAAAGTGTATTCGCTTGCTTAGATGTAAAGCTTAATTTGATCAAGTCATTGTATTTGGCAGTGTTAGGGTCAAATTCAAAAAGTGAAAAAATTACCTTTGGTTTTGTCTTTGTGGATCGTTGCTCTTTCCAAGATTTTTGTGGTTCCTTATTGTATATTTTTTTTGATGGCTTTTCTTTTTCTTGCTGATTAGCGTAATAGTCCTCTAGTAATTTTATTAATTCTGGATTTGTCTTTTCTGTTCTTATATTATAGGTGCTAATGTAGTTGTATGTTATTAATCCAATAATGATACTGCCTGTAAGACATAGCGTTGCAATTCTTTCATAACGATTAGTTTTAAATTGCTCCCACAAATTCTTTTCAAACATCATCTAGGACTTTAGTGAATGCGCCATTCTTATAAATTCGGATGAGCTGATTTTCTGGAATATCTGGGTTCCAATTATTTAGATATTTGTCATTTCTTAAAATAACCAAAGTGTTTGGCCCTATATTAAGGCTCTTCAAACCATGAGTATGATCAAGGATTATAAAGTCAGTTTCAGGAGGTATGTTTTCGAGCTCACTTTTAGATCTAGGCAAAAAGAAAAGCTGATTAGCAAACACCAATAAGGACTTTCTCTTAAAAATACTACTGGATTTAAATTCTTCGAGCTGAGCGATTTCAACAAGATTAGTAGTTGTAGATGGCGGCCTGTTTGGAGTAATATTAAAATCAATAAATGATTGGCTTAGCGAGTCGCCTAGGTATGTATAAGTTTCATTCCCACACGTAAAATCTATGGCAGTTTTGTTAAAGCAATTGTAGATGGTAAACCTTGATTCTTGAGAGTGCGTATTTGTTTTTATAGTAGAATAAAAGAGTAATATTCCGATTGGGATAAAGCAGTATTTTAGATAGACGATTTTATTTTTAACTATCATAATCATTAGTGTTATAATGATTACATAGGTCATGCCCACTTGTGGTATATCGATTGTGATATCCTCTTTAGACGCATACGGGATTTGTTCCATACTCTTCAAGAACCAATTAGTACAGTCTATCAGGAATTCATATAGAATAGAATAATACTCATTTATGATGGGAGCAATTAATTCAAAAACAAGCATACCGATGCCACCTATCACAATCCCACCAGCAGCGGGTACGGCAAGTATATTCGTTATGGGAAAATAAATCGGAACCTGATTGAAGTAATATACAGTCAAGGGTAAGATCAGAATATTTGCAGAGATAGAAAGGACGGCAAGACTCCAAGCCTTTTCGATGATCCACGGTGATTTGCTGGTGTCTAAGAAGTTTTTAATTATTGGATAGAAAAAAATAATACTCGTAACCGCTAAATAGGAAAGCTGAAATCCTAGATCAAATAAATAATGAGGATCAGCAACTAAGAGTATAAAAGCAGAACATGCAACTGCATTAAAAGGATTATATAAGCGATCAGTAATCCTACCCAAATTAAGCATGGTAAACATTAACCCCGCTCTGACTGTAGATGCACTAGATCCAGTGAATAATACAAATAGCCATATCGCAATTATGATCAGGAGAACGGATAATGTCTTTTTACTTCGTTTTTTCTTTTGCCCAAATAAGAAAAACAGAGCTTCTGATATAATGCCTACATGAAGACCAGAAACTGCAAGAAGGTGCATGACTCCGACTTTAGAATAAGTGTCGAGTAGGTCCTTTGGGATATCACTTTTACTGCCAGTTATCATTCCGATAGCAATGCTAGCTGCCTCTGGAGATAGATTCTTTTTGAATATGGTCTGCGCATGATTGTTTGACTTGACAGGGAGTAAGGAAATGTAATCAGGTTGAGTTTGGCTCACAATGGCTTGTGCGTCAACTGACAATTGATGGAAAACATGCTTGTGCGCTAGATATTTTTTATAATTGAAAGTGTTTGGATTTTTATTCTCAAAGATCGGCTTAAGCATGCCGTTGATGATTAGCTGATCACCATTGAGAATTTCCTTTGGACTGTTAGCAATACTCAATCGCACAGAAAATCTTGTTTTATAGGTAAGGTCGTTGTCAAAATATTTTGATACGTTTAAAATGCAGATGCGCTTATCCTTAGATTTTTTTACATCTTCGACTATCCCTTGGAAGTTAAGATTTGTATACTTTGGAATATCCTGCTGCTCATCAAGCATATTGCTATACAACATACTAGATACGCCGCCTAGAAAAAGGAGTAGGATAAGTAAGATATTACTTGACTGAATACACTTGTAATCTCTCACATAAGTATAAATGACGCAAAGTGAAATCAGCAAGATTCCAAATGGGACTAAACAATATTTTAGTTGTAAATCATAACAATCAGCAATAACAATTCCAATACCCAAAGGGATCACTAATCTAACAAAAGGCATTTCGTGAATTGATGTCATTACTTTGCTTTGTAGGAAGGACTATTTAATTCATCATTAAGTAATTATATAGCCGACCATTTTATTATTATCATTTTGATTGTCGCAATGGGAGTTGTGCTTAAATCATTAATCGATATATTTAATCTCTTAGCATGAGCTTTTTGATTTGTTATAATAATCTACAGCTGTAGAATGAATTCCATTAGGAGTAACAAGCTGCAAAAATTATTACAGTAGAAAATGAATACAGAAAGGGAAAAAACCTATAAATATTTAGGGAAAAGCTCTTAGATAGATAATTTTAAATCTTAGTCAATTTCCGTGCGATTCTATCTTTGGCTCTAGAGTTTTTTAAAAGTAAATCATAGGTGATCTATCCCGCTCGTTTCGTAAGAGCATATTGCCTTTAATATGGTTGAGGTATTATTACAGTCATTTGTTTGTTCACATATTTCGAAGGCGACTATTCTATTTTGCTGACTATTATCGTCAACAAAACTACACGCTTATCCAAAAGCATTCCTTGTATCGATATCAAAAACCGGAGGCTCACAAGCTTAAGATTAGATTTTTATATAGCGGGCTTTATGTTCATTTGTGCAAATTCTTAGGCAGTAGCTTTCTTAAGCCAATTTTTTAATCTCCAAACATAATACTTAGGGGAGAGCCTACATTTAGTTCTTGTAATCTATAAGTGAAATCATATTCGATTCCACCTAAATAGCCTAACATGCTTGAGCGATTTTTGATGGTATTACTAGGTAGGACTGTTATGTCTACTGTGACTCCTTTATAACCTGCCTAAGCGCAATTGCCTAAATCTCAAAAGCCTGTTTAACCACTTTAGCCTGCTCCATGTCATGCACTTTCTTAAATCCTGTTGCTGGCGAAGCACTCACTTTCCTTGCAGCTGGATCTATACTTGTGTGTCTCATAAAGGATAAGATATATTGCCAAGCACCCATATTGCCAGGCTCTTCTTGAGCCCATACTAATCTGGCATCCTTATACTTGTCTAGGATCTCATTTACTTGAGTTCGTGGATAAGGATACAATTGTTCAAGCCTTACGATGAGCGTATCTTTTATTTTATTATCAGTTCTGTAGGCTAGTAGGTCGTAGTATATTTTTCCAGAACAGAAAATTATTCGTTTTACTTTCTTAGCGTCCTTGATGGACTCATCCGTATAAATCTCTTTAAACGATGTGCCTTCGTATATATCGCTTATGTCTGATACGCATTGTGGATGCCTCAGCAATGACTTAGGAGACATGACTACTAGTGGCTTTCTGAATGGACGCTCTAGCTGCCTTCTTAGTACGTGGAAAAAGTTAGCAGGAGTAGTGATGTTTGCAACTGTCATATTAAACTCGGCACATTGCTGCAAGAATCGCTCTAGTCTTCCACTAGAGTGCTCTGGTCCTTGGCCTGCGTAGCCATGAGGGAGTAACATGACTAATCCACTCATCCGCTGCCATTTGCTTTCGCCTGCTGTGATAAACTGATCTACCATGACTTGTGCACCGTTATAGAAATCACCAAACTGCGCTTCCCAGATCACAAGTGTATTAGGAAAGGCCAAAGAATAGCCATACTCAAATCCCAATACAGCGAACTCAGATAAAAACGAATTGAATATTCTATATTTCCCTTGGTTTTTATCTAGGTCTGATAATCTATTATATTCTTTGAAAGTCTTTGCATCTCTAAAGATTGCGTGTCTATGAGAGAAGGTACCACGCTTCACATCTTGACCGCTCATTCGTACATCTTTACCTTCCAATAGAATAGAACTGTAAGCAGCAAGCTCTGCTAGTGCCCAATTAAGCTTCTTGGCATCCAGCAATTTTTTTGTTCCTTTCTGTAATCTCAGGACTTTGCTGAGCGGCTCAAAGCCATCAGGCAATTGTATCAAGTGATTTAGTATCTTATCTACTATCTTTTTATCAATTCCTGTCTCAGGAGACTTTTCAAAATCTGCAACATCTTTGGTTCTTTTTAATGCTTTCCATGCTAACTCTGGTTCTTGATGTGTGTAGGGCAGTGGTTTTTCTTTTAGCCTATCTAACCTTCCTTGTAGATCTCCCCAGAATCCTTTTTCAAGATCCTCTGCCATTTTCTTTTCTACTTCTCCATGAGCAACCAATTTTTCCAAGTAAATCTGTCTTGGGTTTTGATGTTTGCTGATAAAGTCATACATCTCTGGCTGTGTAAACTTGGGGTCGTCTCCCTCATTATGCCCATGCTTACGGTAGCAGACCATATCGATGAATACATCATTATTAAACTCTTGTCTATATTCTGTAGCTAGTTGCGCTGCAAATACTAAAGCCTCTGGGTCATCACCATTGACATGGAAGACTGGGGCTTGCACCAAACTCGCAGCAGCTGTACAATAAGTGGAACTCCTAGCATCATCAAAGTCTGTCGTGAATCCAATCTGATTATTAATCACAAAATGAATAGTACCTCCAGTATAATAACCTTCTAACTGACTCATCTGAACCGTCTCGTATACAACTCCCTGTCCGACCACTGCTGCATCTCCGTGAATTAATATTGGTAGAATCTTGTCATAATCGCTACCATAAAGCAAGTCTGCCTTGGCCCTTGAGAATCCCTCTACTACAGGCCCTACTGCCTCTAAGTGAGACGGGTTAGGTACTAGCTTTAGATTGATGTCCTTGCCTGATAATGTTTTAGTCTGGGACGAATAACCCAGGTGATACTTCACATCACCATCACCAAAACTGAGGTCTGGAACGGCAGTCCCTTCGAATTCATTAAATATATGTTCATAGGTCTTACCCATAATATTAGCCAATACATTTAACCGCCCTCTGTGAGCCATACCTATGACTACTTCCTCTACGTTATTCTCTCCAGCCATATTGATGATTGCATCCAGCGCAGGGATCGCAGACTCTCCACCTTCAAGCGAGAATCTTTTTTGGCCAACATATTTAGTATGTAGAAATTTTTCGAAGATCACTGCTCCATTGAGTTTCTCCAGAATTCTTTTCTTTTTGTCAATTTTTAGATTGAAATCTTTTTTGTGAGCATTTTCTTCTATCTTCTTCCGAAGCCACATTCGTTTTTCTTTGTTCTCTATATGTGCGATTTCAAATCCTACATGGGATGTATATAAAACCTTGAGTCTATCCAAGATGTCTTGAAGAGTGGCCTTACCCATCCCCAATTCATTACCTGCCTCGAATGTAGTCTTAAGATCTGCATCAGTTAGATTGTAATCAGCCAACGACAAAAATGGTTTCCTATCCTTTCGCTTCCTTATCGGATTAGTATCAGATAGTAGATGACCTCTGCTTCTGAATCCATGAATAATCGATAGCACGCCAAACTCTTTTTGGACATGGCCATCACTGATAGTAGATGCTCCTGCAGTTAGAACTGCAGCACTCCCATTTGAGCCATTTGATCCCTTGTTAAATTCGAATCCATGAAAAAAGGTTTTCCAACCTTCTTCAACGGAATTTGGATCATTTTGATACTTGCTATACAGAGATTCTATGAAGGTAGGATGTGCATTGAACACATAAGAATAATCGGACATTCCTATTATATTTTTTTATAATTAAACTTGGTAAAATTGGTCAGAAAAGGCTTAACTGGTAATACTATCAAATATCGGGAATTCTATTAAAGATAGGAACGTATGAAGAAGAGAATTAATGTCTAAAAGTGATTAGAATGGTATAAGACTTGTCTATTCACTATACTAACGACTAGTTGTAGAATGATGCAATTATCCTGAATCGACTAAAAATCATCTATATCTATGAATTTTATAGAAGAACTAAGGCTATTCACAAGGTATTTTTTTGTTTTAGCCTTTATTTAAAGCAATAATTATCCTACTTTTGCCGACTATTAAAAATAAATATCTATTTCATGGCAAATCATAAGTCATCCAAAAAGAGAATCAGACAAGAGGCGAAGACTAGAATCAGAAATCGTTACTACAAGAAATCTGCTAGGACTGCTATCAAGAAGCTGAGAGAGATGGAAGATAAAGCTGAAGCGACTAAATTGCTACCTAAAGTAATTAGCATGATAGATAAGTTAGCTAAGAAAAATACTTGGCACAAAAACAAAGCTTCTAACCTTAAAGGTAAGCTAATGAAAAAAGTAGCTAGCCTATAAAGTTACCTACGTATCATAAAATGATATCATTTCGATTATCATAATAATTTGTTACTTATCTAAATTTAGCTATGAGGTTTCTCTCAACTTTAGTGCTAATATTTTTTTTAGGAGTTTCTTGTAACCAAAGAGCTGAGTATCCACCGTACGAGCCATATTCTAAGACCATAAAAGTCAGAGAGCTAGGCAATCAAGACGATCAGGTCCAAAAGTTATATCAAGACTACACCGCTAATCCTACTACACAAAAGCAGAAAGATCAAAATCTAATTATTGACTACTTAACTGAGCACAAAATCTCTGCTAATAAATTGCCTTCAGGTGTTTATTATGAGATTTACAAGTACGGAGTAGGTGGTAATTATTATTATGGTAGGAAGTTCTCTGCTAGATATACAGGGTATTTTCTAGATGGCCAGGTATTTGACAGTAATCTAAGCGCAGATAGACCCTTGCAAATGCGTGTCGGAGAAATGATCCAAGGCTGGAATGATGCGTTACCTAACGTGACCAGTGGCTGCAAGGTCTCATTGTTTATTCCCTCGCATATGGCATATGGTGAGACTGGAGTGAAAGGCGTAGTCCCTCCAAACGCTGTTTTGATATTTGATATCGAGATGGTTAAATGAGAGTGTCTTCTCTAAGCCAATATTTAACCTAATATCTCAATTAACTGCTCGGCTAATTCTATCCCGATTTTTTCTTGCGCTTCCCCAGTAGATGCACCAATATGTGGTGTTAGAGAGACTCGCTCGTGTAACAATAACTCTTGTCTAGGAGTGGGTTCATTTTCAAATACATCCAAACCTGCAGCGGCTACCTTACCAGATTCTAAAGCGGCAAGCAACGCTAATTCATCAATTGTACCTCCACGAGCGCAATTAACTATGTAAACGCCATCCTTCATCTTATCAAACTCTGCAGTGCTTAATGTTGGCGCTCCTAAGAAAGGAATATGTAGCGATATGAAGTCTGCTTTGCTGAGCATGGAGTCCATATCTTGAGTTTTAATATTTACGGTAGCTAAGTTGTTTCCTATAGTGATATCTGCTTCAGAGATATATGGATCGACCGGTACGACCTCCATACCTACTCCCAAGCCAAGCTTAGCAGTAGCTTGGCCTATACGACCAAAACCGATAATACCTAATGTCTTACCATCTAGCTCAAGACCTTTAGAATAAGCCTTCTTAAGAACTTTGAAGTTATTGTTTCCACTCTGAGGCATAGCTCTGTTTGACTGATATACAAACCTAGCAAGCGAAAACATATGGCCAAACGCAAGCTCAGCCACTGATCTAGAAGACGCAGCAGGAGTATTTACTACTCTTACTCCTTTTCCTTTTGCGTGATCCACGTCTATATTATCTAATCCTACACCACCTCTACCGATTACTTTCAGATTAGGACAGTTGTTAATCAATTCTTCTCGCACCTTCGTAGCACTTCTTACGCAGATCGCATCATAGGGCTTAAGTTGAGTCATTAGATCATCCTGCTCTATTTTAGTTGTTGATACATCATGTCCTGCATCTATTAGCATTTTTTCTCCTGTTGGATGGATGCCGTCGTTGATTAGAATTTTAGCCATTTTTTGTCTTTAATTGTAGATGCAAAGAAATGCTTTTTTAAGTATAATGGAAAGGTTGATTCGTTAATTATCAATTTTAAAAATATACAAGTAGAATTAGGTCCAATTGATAATTTAGAATACCCTTACTTTTACAACGTATAGCTTCGACATAAAGTAAATAGATGAAATTATTTAGTAAGATACTTCTGGTGATATTTCTAGTCTTGTTAATCCTCGCTTTATTTGGTCCCAGACCTAAATTCGTTAAAGTAAATCCAACACTGCCAGCACTGACAGTTCCGCTAGAACAGCTAGAAACACATATCGCACTAAAAGAAAAATTAATCGAAGATTTAAAAGTTGGTAATGGAGCAAGGATAATCTGGAATGATTCGGTTCCGAAGAAGACGGAATACTGCTTGCTGTATCTGCATGGCTTCTCTGCTAGTGCTACGGAAGGTGCGCCAGTACATACTGAGTTTGCAGCTAGATATGGTATGAATTTATTTCTTCCTAGACTAGAAGATCATGGAAGAGAAAGTATCAATTCTTTTGAACAACTGACACCTGAGTCGTATATGAACTCTGCGAAAGAAGCGCTGAAAATAGCTTCCTTGATTGGAGATAAAGTGATAATTATGGGTTGTTCTACGGGGGCAACCTTAGGTGCTTATTTAGCAGCTCATCATCCAGATTTGATAGATGCATTATTTTTTTACTCCCCTAATATAGATTTATACGATAGTAACTCTCGAATGTTTACCTGGCCATGGGGTAAACAGATGTTAAAGTCGGTGGTAGGGAGCGACTACTACACTGTCAATTATGATGGGAGCGATGGAGCTAAATTTTGGAACTCTAAATATCATATTAATGGTTTAATTGCACTTAAAGGAATGATTAATCAAACCATGACCAAGGAAACATTTGAAAAGATAAATCAGCCAACTTTAATTTGCTCTTATTATAAAAATGATGAATTGCACGATGATGTAGTTTCTCATGATGCGATGCAGCGATTTTATGATCAGATTTCAACAAGTGCTCAGTATAAAGAGTACATAAAATTTCCAGATGTAATTGGCCATGTTTTTACATCTGAAGTGTTTTCTGATGACTACAAGAAAGCCTTGTCAGCCTCAGTAAAATTTGCTGAAGATAAACTAGGACTCAGATCAATTGAATCCATTATAGATGATCTAGTGCAACCAAAGGTTTACTAAACTTCCCCTTGCTCCGATTTAAGCTCTTTGAGCTCAAGTGTTTTTTCACTTAGTTCACTTTTTAGATCCTCTATTTCTTCGTATATATCCTCAATTTCCTCTTGTAGATCTTCAATTTCTTCTTGGTTGGATTCTACGCTATTGAAATCTTCATCTGTATCAAAGTTGATGTTAATCTTGTCCTTCAATGCCTGTAGGTTAATGTCATCTTGATAGTACGTGCCAGCTAGATAACAAGCTGGAGATATTAGCACAAGGAAAATGATAAATCTTGCAAATCTCGTTAGTTTATACCTTCCTTTCATAATCATATAATTTAGAATACTAAGTACGAGCAACTTTTATTGGTAGGCGAAGAAAATCTATAAACACCCTTTAAAAGTGGATAAAAGGTATCAAAGGGTAAAATTGGTACCTCTAAAACAAACGCATATAAGTAATTGAGACGTTTTAAATGAAATGTTCACTTAATATTGAAGTGGTAAAAAACATAAAGAATTATGAGACTTATTTACAAGCTTATTTTGACTTCCGTATTATTAACAGTCTTATCGACTGTTGGGTTATCTCAAGATATAATCATCAAAAAAGATGGAGAGAAAGTAAAAGCAAAAATCATTGAGATTACAGATACCCAGATCAAATACTATGAATTTAGAGATATCAATAATTTGATATTTACTATCGATAGAGCACTTATCAAAGAAATAAAATTTGAAAGTGGAACAAAGTATAAAGAAGAGAGACCTGGAAATAGTGAGGTATACTATGCAGAAGATCGCATTAATAATTTAAAGATCAATTTTTTTACTATAGGAGAAGGAGATTTACTTTTTACTTTTGAAAGAGCAATAGATGCAGGCTCATCGTGGGAAGCTACACTTAAAATTTATGGTTTAGGAGATGGTGCTGAGTTTGGGTCTAACGATTCAGGCTTTGGGTTGAATGGTGCATACAAATTGAAGTTTGGTAATTTATTTAAGAAGAGTAATGAGTATCGGCCAAAGCATATCTTGCATGGAGGGTACCTTAGGCCAGTATTGGGCTATAGTAAGAGCACTACTAAATTCGACTTTAATAATAATAACAGATTTACGGAGTCAGATTCATATGTCCACTTTGGGTTAGATCTAGGAAAGCAATGGATTCTAAGAAATACTATTTCAATTGATCTATTCTTAGGATTCCATTATTACGGAGGAAGCTTTACATCAAGTGATCCTAATGCAGATCGCTTTAATGTATTCAATGATATAGAAGATGGAGATCTTCAAGGGTCTGATAATCGTGCCGTTGCATTTGGATTAAGAGTAGGAGGACTATTTACTAAGATGGGAATTGATCAAAAGAAAACTCGATAGGAATTGAAAGCTAATTATTTTTATAGTTTATTGATATTGTTGTTTGTCTCTTGTTCGGAAGACCCTTTTGTAGATCTAGGCACCATAGATGACGACTTAGAACTTATCTCACCTAGTGATCAGAGAGCAGGAGATCCTGTAAAAGGAAGAGAATATCTCATCACCGGGGACTATATTAATAGTGGAATCCCATTGGATATTTTCACCAATACCTTAGGTCGAGTTTTAGAATCCGATAACGTTCTAAATCGATCGGGAGCTAATGGTGATTTGCCCTATAGCTATAGTGCAGTGACTGCTGAGAATGGGATAGAGGTTGTCGCTCCTAATTGTTTACAATGTCATGGTGGTTTCGTGAATGGAGAATTCATACTAGGCTTGGGAGATAATGCAGCGGACTATACTTTAAATCAATCCTTGTTTGCTGATCAACTCGATGGAATAGTGGCTTCTGTGTATTCCTTAGATTCTCCAGAGTGGGAGGCATATTTTCCTTTTACAAGAAGTATTAAGACTACAGCACCTGGCCTAATAACTGATGTTGTAGGAGTGAATCCTGCGGGTAAATTAGCTGTCTTGCTAGCTGCTCATAGGAATAGTCAAGATTTAAGTTGGTCTGATGAAAAGTTGTTTGCAGTACCTGATGAGGTGGTACCAGAAGATGTCCCTGCTTGGTGGTTACTCAAAAAAAAGAATGCCATGTTTACGACCGGTATTGGAAGAGGCGATTTCTCTAGGATCATGATGGCATCGTCTGTACTAGTTATAAAAGATACGATACAAGCTGCAGAGATTGATAAGAATTTTGCAGATGTACTTGCATTTATTAACACCTTAGAAGCACCTAAATATCCAGGGGTAATTGATATGGGTAAGGTTGAGGAGGGGGAAGCTCTATTCAAAGAAAACTGCGCAAAGTGCCATGGCAATTATGGAACAAACGAAACGTATCCTAATTTTCTAGTTAAGCACAATTTAATCCAAACAGATCCTCACTTAGCAACAAGTGCTTTTGCGTATGAAGATTTTGGGGGCTGGTATAATAATTCATGGTTTTCTAGAGGTGAAAATCCTGCCTATGTAGTAGCAAGCGATGGATACATCGCACCGCCACTAGATGGCATATGGGCGACGGCACCTTACTTGCATAATGGTTCTGTACCTACATTAGATGTGTTGCTAGATAGTGATTCTAGACCTACGTATTGGGATAAGCGACTTAGCTCTGATACTTATGATCTAAATAGAGTAGGTATGGATTATATAGAGCAGGACTCTAAAACGTCTAGCTATACTTATGACACTACTAAGAAGGGATACGGGAATCAAGGCCATTATTTTGCCGATCATTTATCTGACAAACAGCGATCGCGATTGATTGAGTATTTAAAGACGCTGTAGTTTTTGCGTGCTTAGGATATTCGACTCCAGTTTCGATATTTTCTCCTTAATACATTATCTACATAGCCACTAATATTACTGTTTTTTGGATGTTCTAGCTTTGGGTCCTCATCGAGTATGTCTTGAGCAAGATGTCTTGCCGTCTGCAAGATTTTATGATCGGCAACAAGGTTAACGAGTTTAAGGTCTAGTATGCCACTTTGCTGAGTACTCATAATATCACCTGGTCCTCTGAGTCGCATATCCACCTCAGCAATCTCAAAGCCATTGTTCGTTTGAGTCATAGTCTTAATCCTTTCTTTGCCAGCTTTTGATACCTTATAACTAGTCATGAGTATACAGTAAGATTGCTCTGCTCCACGACCTACGCGGCCTCTAAGCTGATGTAGTTGTGACAAACCAAACCGCTCAGCATTTTCTATAATCATTACTGAAGCATTGGGCACATTCACGCCGACTTCTATCACGGTAGTTGCTACCATGATTTGAGTTTTGCCTTCTACAAAACGTTGCATCTCCATATCTTTGTCCTTAGGTTTCATCCGACCATGCACTATACTTATCTGAAACTTTTCAGGAGGAAAAAATTGAAGTAATTGTTCATAGCCTGCTTGTAGGTTTTGAAGATCAAGGGTCTCAGATTCATCAATCAATGGGAAGACTACATAGATTTGTCGCCCTTTTGCAACCTCGTCGTGCATAAATTTTAAGACATGAGCTCGCTTATTTTCGTTGCGATGTACGGTCTGGATATCTTTTCTGCCAGGTGGCAGTTCATCAATGATAGAAACGTCTAAATCACCGTACACCGTCATAGCTAAAGTGCGAGGGATAGGGGTCGCAGTCATGACCAATATGTGAGGTGGATTCTTCTTGTTCTTCTTCCATAGCTTAGCACGCTGGGCCACACCAAATCGGTGTTGCTCATCGGTAATCGCAAGGCCTAGATTTTTAAAGATTACTGGATCTTCGATTAGAGCATGGGTGCCTACCAAAATATCTATCTCGCCTGCAGCCAAAAGTTTTAGCAGTTCTTGCCTTTTTTTGCCTGTCACGGTACCAGATAAGAACGCTACCTTGATAGCTAACCCTTCGAGTTGCTTTAGCAAAGTCTGATAGTGTTGCTGCGCCAAAATCTCCGTAGGAGCCATCATGCATGCTTGGTAACCATTATCGATCGCAATCAGCATTGTCATCAGGGCAACGATTGTTTTACCACTGCCAACATCACCTTGCAATAGACGATTCATCTGTACACCTGATCCAATATCGGACCTTATTTCTTTAATGACTCGCTTCTGCGCACCCGTTAGTTCGAAGGGTAATTTTTCACTATAGAAGGTGTTAAATTTTTCACCGACAACTGAGAATCGACTCCCTATGAATTTAAGATTACGATGCTTTTTCATTTGCAATAATCGGAGTTGTAAGAAGAAGAGCTCTTCGAATTTTATTCTATTTATTGCAGAGTTGAGCTTTGCTTCAGATGGTGGGAAGTGTATCCACATTAAGGATTCATAGCGAGAAGGTAATTTTAGTTTTGTGATAAGTGCTGGTGATAGATTTTCTACAAGATCTCCTTCTGTGAGCTCAGAGAGTAATATTTTTAGCAGCGCTCTACGGCCTTTACTGCCTAGGGATTTAGCATCGAGCTTCTCGGTAGAAGAGTATACAGGATCAAAAGTGGATTTTTTAGAGGCAGCTGCATCGGCGAGTTTCTCCATCTCAGGATGGGGAATACTCTTTTTGCCCTTATAAAAATTAGGCTTCCCATAGACAACATAGTATTCGCCTATGATTAGCATCTTTTCTAACCATCTTACGCCTTTAAACCATACCAGCTCTATAAGGCCTGATTCATCTTTTAGGAGAGCCGTTAGTCTAGTCTGTCGTTTACCTTTTACCTTATCAAAACTGATTAGCTTACCCTTTATCTGAATAGATACATTAGGATCGGTGATGTCTTTTATGTGATGATACTTAGTCTTATCTACGTATCTAAACGGAAACTGATAAAGTAAGTCTCTAAAGGTGAATACGCCCAGTTCTTTATTAAGGATCTCAGCTTTATGCGGCCCTACACTCTTTAGGTAGGTAATATTGCTATTTAATTTTTGATCATAAGGTATCACACTATCAAACATAATGAATGACTCAGAACTTTGAGATTCTTTTAGCCTTATATTTGTAGCTATAATTTATGCTTATGAAATCTTCTAAAAGAATGCTCCAAGTCGCTGAAGTTGTTAAGCGAAATATGAGCATGGTATTGCTGCAAGAGGGAAATCTGATATATGGCAGTGAACCGATGGTCTCTGTCACCAATGTGATTATGTCTGCTGATATGGGCATAGCGAAAGTCTACATAAGCATCTACAATACAGAGAATAAGCAAGAGGTGATGCTGCTTTTAGAACAAGAGATTTATAGAATCAGACAAAGTCTAGCCTATAGAATCAAAAAGCATGTAAGGAGAATTCCTAGAGTGGACCTATACATTGATGAGACACTCGACGAAATGGAGAGTCTTAATAAGTTATTCGATAAGCTAGACTCAGAAAAAAAGAAATCTTAGATTAAGACATTAATTTGTCTAGCTAATTCTTCATTCACCATTATTTTCTTTTCGTTAGTCTTTAGTACGATATGATCGTTACCGATTTTATGTATTCTAAATTCTAAATTTGGTGTAAGACCTAATTCCCATAGTTCGCTTTCTATATGCTCCGTGATTTGTTGCTTAGCTATTCTAGCTTTTGCTTTTAACTTTAGTTTTAGTAAGGGGTTCTGAGGTTTGATTTGCTTTTGAGGGATAGGGGAGCCGTGCGGATCTTTGGTGGGGAAGCCTAAGTGCCTATCTACCTCATCTAATACATCTTCAGTTAGTAGGTGTTCGTATTTCTCAGCTTCAGGGTGTATTTGGCTTTCTTCTAATCCTACCTCATCGACTAAGTAGGTTTCCCACAACCTATGCGCTCTAACTAAAGAGTCTCCACTTTCATTTCCTTTTATGGAAAGTATTAGCTGATCACCTTTTTGGTTAACGACGCCTTCTAGAGCTAGTTTCTTGATATGCTTTTTTAACGTCCTGATTGGAAGGCTAAGAGCAGATGATATACTATGGATTGTCGTTGATATTTCACGGTTTTTCAGAAGGTGTTTGATAATATCTTCTTGTTCGATTTTAGCACTTTGTTTTCTTCTGAGTATAAATTTGGTTAAAAGTCCTTTTTTGGGGGAGAAGATTACCGCCACAAAATATATAAGTGTTGCCGTGACGCACATCGTAGGCCCAGGGGCGATTCCACCTCCAAGAGAAATGGCTAATATCAATCCTAACACTGCTGATAAAAATCCAATAAAACCTGAAAGGATGATAACATTCTTCAGTTTATCTGATAGTAGCAAGGCTGTCGATGCAGGAGTGATTAACATAGCTACTACTAGGATAACGCCCACCGCTCTTAGCGAAGACACTACCGCAAAGGATAGTAGCAACATCAAGAAGTAATGAATCATCTTTACAGAGATGCCCATCGTCTGTGCTATCGTTGGTTGGAAAGTGGTAATGAACAAGTAACGATAAAAGATAATGATGCTTATCACTGAGTAGATAGTGATTGCAAGCGTCAAGTAAATATCTTCATTGGATATCCCAAGTACTGTACCGAATAAAAAATCTTTTAGATCTAGATGCACACCATCACCTGTCGATACTTTAGAGATACCGATTACGCCTATAGAGAACATCGCTGTAAATACAATACCGATGGCTGCATCATTTTTAGTCTTTACATTATGCTGTATCCAGGTGATAATAACAGCAGTAAGCAATCCAGCTACGACTGAACCTAAGAAAAAACCGATTGTACTATAACCAACCAGTATGAAAGCGACAAATATCCCAGGAAGTATAGCATGCGCTAAAGCATCACCTATCAGTGACATATTCCTAAGCACAATGAAACTACCAATCGTGCCGCACATGATCCCGACCAAAGATGATGCTATCAGGGCTCTAATAGCCCATTCTTCCTGAGTAAGTGTAAGGAATAGTTCTTGCATTTATATAAAAGTACTACTTTATCAGAATAGTCAAAATTAAAATTTAGATTAATCTAAATTCATCATTTCTAATAAGGCACCTTCCTTGATTGCATAAGGAGATATAATCATTGATTTAAAGGATGTGATGTTTAAGACATGCTTCATGAGTATAACCGCTACCACAATTAGTTTAGCCCTTTGCTTCGGTATACTTGGATTTTGCAATCTCTCTGATAAGTCCATCTTGATGATGTGATCTATTTGCTTGTTGATATCAGTGATATCAAATCTACTCGCCTTTCTTTCAGCGATATTGCCAGTTATAATCTTTTCTAATACTTCATAAGACCCACTAGCACCTATCAAGCCTTCGATAGAGATATCGTTTAGCTTATTTTTTAGTGGTTTAAGTTGTTCGTCCAGATACTCATTTATCTTAGCTATTTCATCACGAGATATCGGCTCACCATGAGGTAGTTTATTATAAAGGCTTGTGATGCCTATTGGAAAACTCTCAATATAAGTCTCCTCCACATCCTGCACTAGGATAAACTCTACGCTTCCTCCACCAATGTCCATTATCAGGTAATTACCTTTGGCCATATCTACTATTGCTTTGGTGCCTTTGGCTATAAGTGATGCTTCTCGTCTGCCATCTATGATCTCAATCGTAAGGCCGGTCTTGTTCTTTACTTCAGACCGAAAGGTAGCACCGTTGCTTGCGGTCCTAAGTGCAGCAGTCCCAAAAACACTTACTTGCTTAACTTCTAATTTTACTAGTTCTTCATGAAACTCAACTATGGTCTCCATACCTCTTCGATAGCAATCTGCTCCCAGGGTCTCGATACCGTGCTCCGCTATATTTACAAATACACGCTTACGATAGACTTCATCCCAGTGGGTAGAAGTTTTTTTGACAATTAAAATATGGAAGGTGTTAGTCCCTAAATCGATTACTGCAAAATGTTCCATAAGTTATATTAGCCTCCAGGCTGCTGTCGTGCTCTACTTGCTTGCTGTATGATATTATTGTAAAAGGTGATCCCTTTGGCAGACAATTTATTTCCGTAAAGGGTTGTATTATCTTTTTTATAAATGTAGAAGAAGCAATTCTCAGAAAAATATAATTCTGCTTCTGCTACGATCTCCCCATCGATATGATAATATTTTCTTCCTATAGGTTTGCACTCTTGAGGGATATTAGGTTGTACTTCATCTGATAACAGTGCTAGATTAGATTTCACTGCATTTGGGTCTCCTTGGCTCATCGAGAAGTTAAAGTTGTAGAAGGTATAATCTATGTATTCGCAACTTGCAAATAGTTTTTCCTTAATCTCTTGGGGTAATGGTTTTAGCGCTGTAGGAGCTTCTTGGATGGGTTTTACTTGGTCTTTTTGATCATTCTGACAACTAAGTATGCAGCCGATAGTGAGACATAACATTAATGGTTTGAAGTACTTATACATTATCATAACTTATATTCTAAGCGAAAAGTAAGAAAATATCCCCTAAGACTTCTTGCAAGCAGTGGTTCATTTTTGTACAGACTATTGATAGATCGACTGTATCTGCCGGTTATGCCCAGATGATTATTTATCCTATACCCAGCACCTAGGGCAAATCCAATTTTTGTTTTTGTAAAATCATCTTCCAATCCCTTAAAGAATGAATTCTCGATTTCGGTATTAAATAATCTACTTATGCTCAATCCAGCCTCTGCAAACACTTTATAATAGCTCTCGTCGATTTCCCAATCATTTATCCTAAACATCACAGGTATATCTATGTAGCTCAGCGCAACATATTCTACTCCAGGTGATTGCCCAAAGGTGAGAGCAGATTTGCTACCAGTCTGATTATAGAGTATCTCTATACTTAGGATGCGATTGCTTTTTATCTCATACTCTGTAAGAATACCTGCAGAAAGACCTAACTTATTAAAACCAGCAAGGTCATCACCATCTATCTGCGCAAAGTTAGACCCTAGCAATAGTGAAGCACTAAATCGTTGCCCTATAGCAGAGCTATAAGCCAGACACATAAGCATGAGAGTATACCAAACCCTTGGAGACATAGTTTACATTAATGAATTCAAATGATAAATAAATAAATATATATTTGTTGCCATTGCAAAATAGGACAAATGACTTACAAGAAAGGAGCATTGCAAAAAGTAGAAAAGCAATTTGCAGAGAATGGGTTTAAAATAAGATACGAGAGGGGCAATTTTAAAGCTGGCTATTGCTTAGTAAAAGACTCTAAAGTGATTATAGTCAATAAGTTTTATAACAAAGAAGCTAGGTATAACTGCTTGATAGAGATCTCTAAGACTAATGGATTTGAGGAAGAACTAAAAGAAGAGGAAGTCATATCAACAACAGAGGATAGCCCAGTATCAACAGAACTCATCACCCCATAATTAATATATTTTGAAAATCACTTTTCTCGGCACAGGCACTTCACAAGGGGTGCCGGTGATAGGATGTGATTGCGAAGTCTGTAAATCCACAGATAATAGAGATAATCGACAACGTGCTTCTATACTTATCTCCCATAATGATAAAAATATAGTGGTAGATACAGGGCCCGACTTTAGAGCCCAGATGCTTAGTAATAACGTCACCACTCTTGACGCTGTATTGATTACACATGAGCATAATGACCACATCGCTGGACTGGATGATCTAAGGCCTTTCATATTTAGGCAGAAGCGAGAAATGCCTATTTACGCTACGAGATCCGTAAATAGTGTGCTGCAATCCCGATTTTCATACGCATTTAGTAAAAATCCATACCCTGGCGCGCCGAGACTCTTACCGTACGATATTAGCAGTGGCTCTCCATTTGTTATAGAAGATATCAATATAATGCCTATAGAAGTTATGCATGGTTCACTTGCGGTGCTAGCTTTTAGGGTAGGTGATTTTACATATATCACAGATGCTAATCTTATCTCAGCACAGAGTTTAGACCTGATAAGCGGTACAAAGACCTTGGTTATTAATTCATTACAAAAGCAAAAGCACTATTCTCACTATAATCTCGAAGAAGCTTTAGCACTCATAGAGCTTGTTAATCCGGAGCGTTGCTATCTCACCCATATCAGTCATACTATGGGTCTGACTAGCGATTGGGAGAAATCCTTACCATCAAACATACTTCCTGCTATTGATGGTCTTGTGATAGATGTTAATTAATAGCCTGCATACGACGATAATGATTATGATTATATTCGGCATAATCGTAGATTAGAATTAGTGAAAGTCAACATATTATACATAGTTTTTATCTGTCTGATGTTTTTGGCAGTTCCTCTGAGTGGTCAACAAGCAGCCCAATACACGCAACATTTTCTCAATAAGTACGAGATGAATAGTGCTTATGCAGGATTTGACTATTCCTTGAGCATCACTGGACACTATCGAAATCAGTGGGCAGGATTCGAATCAAGGCCATTATCACAGAATATAAATGCGCATTTGCCTCTATATATCATTAATGGAGGGATAGGCATCTCTTTAAGAAATGATAAAATAGGCCCTTTGGGGAATACAACTGGCTCAGTATCATACAATTATGTTTATCCTTCACAGATAGGATTGTTTTCTTTTGGAGTAAATCTGGGCTTCGATCAGATGAGGATAGATGGTGGTGAGTTAAGAACAAGTACAGGAATCTACGAAGGAGGCCTTATAGAGCATCTAGATCCGATCTTAAGTGCAGGATCTGTGAATGGGATAGGAGCGACCTACGGCTTTGCAATGTATTTTAAAGAAAGATTTCTTCAAGCAGGGGTATCTGTCACTAATTTTCCTGCTAATGTTATATCGGTAGGTGCTTTAGACTATAAAAGACAGAGCCTTTACAATGTTTTTGTCGAGTACAAGCTGTCTATTTTAGATAACATTACTTTAACTCCTTCAATATTTTTTAAAACTGATCTCCTTCAGACTCAGGGTGAGGTCTTTGGTTTTGTGTCTTATGATCAGAGGTATTTCGGCGGAATAGGATTGCGAGGTTACAGTGGGAATACTATAGACGCTTTGACATTAACGGCTGGGCTTCAGTTAAGTAAGCATTACAAAGTTTCATATTCTTATGATTTAGGAATAAGTGGATTTAGAAATAATCACGAAGGAACTCATGAATTTATACTTAATTATAACCTTGCTAAAGCGATAGGATTAGGATTGCCACCCAAGATCATCTATAATCCGAGGTATCTCGATAAGTGAAAACCCCAAGAATTTGGGATTTTACTTGAAATATGTAAAATATACAATAAGATAGTACGTTTCAAGAAGGCGTTATTGTCGTATATGATAATGCATTTAAAAACCTTTAGTTTACACGCTAAGTATTTTAAAAAACAAGAATTATTTTCAAGCTTGTAATGCAAGCTTTAATTCATCTTTTTAAACGTTGATCGATAATGAATAATTTATTTAAAGGATTTCTGGTAACTATCTGCTTTGCCCTGATTCTTACTTCATGTGGAAGAGAAAACTCGGGACAGCTCGTAGGCTCTAGCGATAGACCTGGTTGGGGTGGTATTAATCCTTACGGAATGGTTTATGTTCCATCTGGTACCTTGCATATCGGTCAGAGTGATCAAGATATATTTAATACTTATGCGCAAAGACCTAAGGCGGTGTCTGTGATAGGGTTTTATATGGATGAGACTGAGATCAGTAACAACGAGTATAGACAATACATACAGTGGGTAAAAGATAGTATAGCGCACAGTATATTAGGAGACTATGTAGAAGATGACTACGGAAATGAGTACATCGACTGGGAATATGAGATAGACTGGCAAGATGAGACCTTAGATGAGATGTATTACCAAGGTGATATGGCCATCAAAGGAAGAGAGTTAGATGTAAGACAACTTAATTATGAATATAAGTGGATAGACTGGCAAGAAGCAGCAAGACAAGGATATCAAGGCAATAGAGCAAGCTTAATCAATAAGGATGAAGTAAATGTTTATCCTGATACGCTTTGTTGGATTAGAGACTTCGCATATTCATATAATGAGCCTTATGCTAGGAATTACTTCTCACACCCTGCCTATGATGATTATCCAGTAGTGGGTGTAAGTTGGAAACAAGCGAAAGCATTCTGTAGTTGGAGAACTTTGATATGGAATAAATATAAGGGCGAAGGAGAGCCAAACACAGAAGTATTTAGATTACCAACAGAAAGTGAGTGGGAATATGCAGCGAGAGGAGGACATAACTTAGCACCATATCCATGGGGAGGTTATTATACTCGTAATGCTAAAGGATGCTTACTGGCTAACTTTAAGCCGGGCAGAGGAAATTATCCAGAAGATGGAGGAATGGCTACGGTAAAAGTAGATGCTTACTTCCCTAACGATTATGGACTATACAATATGGCAGGAAATGTGTCGGAGTGGACAGAGACAGCGTTTTTTCCTAATGCTTATAATAATGTACACGACATGAACCCTGATATAAAATACGATGCTAAGGATGACGAACCTAGAGCATATAAGAGAAAGGTGATCAGAGGAGGTTCATGGAAAGATATTTCTTACTTTTTACAGACTGGTACCAGACATTGGGAATACCAGGATACTACCAAATCATACATAGGTTTTAGATGTGCACTTACCTTCATGGGTAGGTCAATTAATGACTTTTAAAGGGTACGATACCCATTGAAATAGAGTCATGATGTTTTTCTAGATGATTGCAATTGGTTTGCAAACATGCTGGGAGAGTATTGTGGAAAACTTGATAATTAGAGAATGAAATAGAAATGGTGTGAGACCCGTTTCTTAATTACGTAACAAATTTAAATTTATATTAAAATGAGCTTTATTCACTCAAAAGGTTTTAAATACTTTAAAAACTTAGTAATTGGAGTAGGAGCAGCAGTCGTAATGCTTGGTGCACTAGCAAAAATTACAAATCACCCATTAGGTAACATAATGATTACCGCAGGTCTATTGACAGAGGCATTCTTATTCGCAATGCTAGGAATCTTAGGACCAGAAAAAGATTACTACTGGGAAAAATTATATCCTGGATTAGATAAGCACAACGCACAAGTTACTCCTCTATCTGCTGGTATCAGCGGTGGTGATGTTGGTAGTAGTGTAAGACCACTAGACGGACAAGCAGTAGAGTCTTCTCTAGGAGGTATGTTAGAAGAGTTACAGACTATGTCTGCAAGCCTTTCTTCATTGAAAGCATTGCAAGAAGTAGATTTCTCTCAGACTGGTGAGCAGTTAAAGACTATGAACAATTTTTATACTAAGATGAATGATGCTATGGCTTCTCTTAATGAGTCTGTAGAGGATACTAAGTTGTATAAGGAGCAGATGTCTTCTCTTAACAGAAATCTTACATCATTGAACTCAGTTTATGGAAATGTATTGAATGCTTTTGGAAACAAAGCGTAGTAATTACAGATTTCAAAACATTCCAAACAAATAAAAATTTAAAAAATGTCAATACCTACGGAACCCAGGCAACTCATGATCAATATCATGTATCTGGTTTTAACAGCCTTATTGGCCCTTAATGTATCAGCAGAGATATTCAATGCCTTTAAGGTGGTGGATAAAGGACTTAAGAAGTCTAATGTTTCTCTTGATAGAGGTAACGATGCTCTACCAGCAAAGATTATCGATGGTGCTAAGAAGAAGGCTTCTTTACAACAATATGCTGATCGTATTGAGCCAGGCAGAAAGCTCTCTAAAGATCTTAATAATTATATAGAGTCTATTATTCAAGATCTAAAGGTTAACGGTTATGTGATGAAAGATGGAAAGCCGACTGATGAGCTGATGGATAAAAAAGATTATTCGCTAGTAACTAGAATGTTGCAAGAAGAAGGTAAAGGTGAAGAGTTAAAGGCTAAGTTACTTCAGTATAAGAAAGATATCTTGAAGTTAGTGGATGAAGATGATCAAGCTGCTTTTGCTGAAAACATAGCTGTTTCTATAGATGACCAGACATGGAGAGATAAGGAAAAGACTAGTTGGTCTCACATGAACTTTAAATCTATGCCATTGCAAGCAGTGCTACCATTATTTACTAAATGGCAAAATGATGTTAAATCATCGGAAGCTAATTTCTTAAACTACTTAGCTAATAAGGTAGGAACTACTACTGATGTTGTAATCGATAAGTATGCAGTAGTATCAGCTCCAGAGAAATCATACATAATCAAAGGAGAGAAATATAAAGCAGAGATTTTCTTAACAGCTGCAGCGTCTGCGGATTCTAAGACAGGAATCTCAGTATCTGTAAATGGTAAAAGATTACCTACTAATGCTGATGGAATCGGTGTATACGAAACGACTCCTACTGGTGTAGGTGTAAAGAGCTACGAAGCAACGGCATCGATATCTAACCCAGTAACTGGAGAGACAAAATCGTTTAAGAAGAAATTTACTTATGAAGTAGGTGAAAGATCTATGACAGTATCAGCTTCTAAGATGAATGTATTTTATATCGGTGTAGATAATCCAATAGAAGTATCTGCTGCTGGGGTAACCAGTAACGAGATTAAAGTATCTATGGGAGGTGCAGGAGGAGCATCAGTAAAAAAATCGGGTGGAGGATATGTAGTAACTGCAACCAAGCCTACTAAGAAAGGAGAGTTTGCAAAAGTAAATGTATCAGCTCCTGGAATGAATTCTTATAAGGATTTCAGAGTAAAAAGAATACCTGATCCAGTACCGATGCTCGGTAAGAGTAGAGGAGGAACAATGGGTAATGGTGAGATTAAAGTTTATAAAGGCCTAAGAGCGGATCTATCAGGATTTGACTTCGATGCTAAATGTAACATAGTAGGTTATAACTTGCTATATGCTGCAAAGAGAAAAGATATCGTAAGAATAGTTAATCCAGGTCAAGCATTCAATGCAGATGCTAAGAGAGCAATCGGAAAGGCAAGCCCAGGTGATAAGTTCTTATTTGATAATATCAAATGTAAGTGTCCTGGAGATGGAGCAGCAAGACCATTAGGTCAGATGATTGTTTCGATTAAGTAATTATTGATTAGATTAGATTTAAAACGAATTCATATGAGATATTTAATGTTTTTCTTCTGCTTGTTTCTTGTAAACGTGGCTTACACCCAGGAAGAAGGAACAGAAGAACCAGCTGAAGAAATGGTCACGGAATCTAGTGATCCCTTTGATGAGGACTACTATATAGATGATATAGTATTTAGAACTGATGAAGTGGAGAATAGAGTACTGCCGTATGAGCATGTAAGAGAAGCTGATATCGGTTGGCAGAAGCGTATATGGAGAACATTAGATGTTAGAGAAAAGATGAATTTAGCATTTCAAAATGTAGATGAGCCGCTAGTCAAAATCATGCAGGAGCATTTACAAAACGGTGATGTCAAAGGGTTCAGAGATGAAAAGTTTAAAGAGCCAATTCCAATAGAGGATATAGGAAACATTTTTAGCTATCCTGATACGATTACCTTCTTTGATGAAGATACTTATGAAGAAAAAATCCAGATAGTGCAAAATGAGATTGATGTAACAGATGTCAAGAGGTATAGGATAAAAGAAGTATGGTTTTTTGATGAAGAAGCATCTTTAATGAAAGTTAGAATATTGGGAATTGCGCCATTAAAAGATATTATAGCTGATGATGGTACTTACTTAGGTGAGGAAGCATTATTCTGGTTATACTTTCCTGAGGCGAGAGACTATTTTTCTAAGCATAGAGTGCCAAATGATTTCAATGATTTTGCGCCTATGTCGTGGGCAGATGTTTTTGACTCGAGATTTTTCTCCAGCTATATAACTAAACAATCTAATACTTTAGGTATGAGGGTTAAGGATATGTTTGCAGAGGATCAGGGTATAGAAATGCTACTCGAAGGAGAAAAAATCAAGGCAGAATTATTCAACTTTGAACATGATCTCTGGGAGTATTAAATTCAGAATTCGAAAAATATATAATAATGAAAGCCTTTCTGTTAGTTCAGGGAGGCTTTTTTGGTTTTAAACTTTTTCAATTCTAAGAAGACGATGCTGTAGACGATGATATACTCAATCAATACAATTAGTAAACTTTCGTAATAGGTGTCATGACTGTAATTGAAGTAAGTAAAAAATATAAGTCCGGACCAGATCACAGGAAACCTAAAATCAGTAAACAAACAAAACGCAACAGGCAATGCAACATACCACGGATGAATAGTAGTAGCTGTAAATAGATAAAGGGAAATAGTGAAAAGTAGGTATAGGAAAATATTCTCTTTATTGATTTTGTGCCGCCTTATATACCACACCCAGCAGATGGTACCTAACGTGAATAGGCCGAGAAAAGGTCCAAGGATCGCAATAATATTCCAACCATAAATTAAGAACCCTATTTCTCGCAAGAGATAGTAGAGACTAGCATTAAACTCAAACTTTTGAAAATATAATCCTACAGAAGATAGAAAGGTGCCATTAATCACACCAACGATAATTGGAATAAAGAGTAATAATAAAGTTGCACCAGTAATCAATAAATACTTTACAGACTTCTTTACTCCTAAGTAAGCAATTATAAAGGGTGTAAACATAAGCGGTAATAGCTTAGAAGCAACTGCTAGAATAAACGCAAATGCGGACTTAATCAGACCATCTCTTATCAAATAGTAAGTGCTGCAAATCATAAAGAATACCATAAAAGACTCAAAGTGTAGATTACCCATTAGCTCAATTATGATCAAAGGATTAAGCGCGTAGATGAGTACTCTTGACCTCTGCATATGAAGTGTCTCAAGTATCCTTATCATGAAGTATAGGCTTCCTAACTCCGCCAGTAAGGTAAACAGCTTTATTACACCACTAAAAACGTTTAGGTCTCCTCCACTAATAAATGCTGAAATACTATAAATGATCTGTGCAACAGGTGGATAAGGAGAGTAATAAGATGGAGAGTTTAACTTATCGTATAAGTCTTGCGTGTTGCTATTTATAATATCATCAGGTAGGAGTAAGTAAGGATTTTGTCCATCGAGTACTAAATTAGCATCCCATAAAAATCGATATATGTCATCTGATAAATTGGGAAAAGAAAAAAGCAAAATAAAGCGACAAAGAACAGCTAAGCATAAAAGTGGAGTTAAATGCTTAATTAAATCAACCTTAAACACGAGTAATAAATAAATGCAAAAGCAAATCGAATAAGGAATAATAATACCAATGAAATCCGATTGAATAGGATAAAAACCTAGGTATCCTATGCTGGCTAAATATATAGTAGCTAGAATAAAAAGAGAAGTGCCAGAAAGAGAAAAAATTTTACTCATTAATTTAGAGCACTTGTTGAAGCATCAATGTATCATCTATTTATTATTCGGCATAATTTAAATGCTTCACAGAGAGATAAAAGATAGTACTATAACCAATAGCCAGTAGAATGTGTAGCAAAAAGAAAGTCCACTGTTGAGATTGAATACCAAGAAATATAGCAACGATAAAATAAATAGCAAAAAGCCCTTCAAGGATAGTGGTAAAGGGCAACTTTTTTGTGAGGTAGTTTTTATTATTTAGCGTATCAGAGATAGTCTTAATGCCAAACTTGGGTGTTCTAACAAATGGAGTTTTCTTACCTATATAACCTTGAATTACGGCTAAGGAATTATGCAAACTTAACCCCATAGACAAAGCCAAGAAAATAGGGAACAACAAAACGAATTTTACAATTTTCTTTGGGCCTGATTCTTCCGTCCAGGTGTGTTGCACATTAGCTGCATAATAGACAAATACTATAGAAAGTAAACCAGAGAGGAAGAAAGGGAAAATCTGGTTCTGGATACCAAGCGGGTTGAGAATAAAAATCAGAGGAACACTAAACACTCCAACGATGAATACTGATAAGAATACCGATGATGCTAACAAGTGAGAAGTAGCATGTATTTTTTGAGTCAGGTTAAGATTTGATCTCCATACAGTTGGAAGCATTTTCCTTGCTGTCTCTGCACCGCCTTTCATCCATCTATACTGCTGTGACTTAAGACCATTAATCTCAGCTGGAAGCTCTGCAGGAGCTAATACGCCTTCTAAGAATACGATCTCCCAACCTTTGAGTTGTGCACGATAGGATAGATCAAGATCCTCCGTAAGGGTATCGGCTTCCCAGCCACCTGACTGCTCGATGCACTCTTTGCGCCACACTCCACCAGTACCATTAAACTGCAACATTAGATTGCCTGCCTTGCGACCAAACTGCTCAATAGTAAAATGTACATTAAGCTGAAATGCTTGTAACTCAGTCAGTAAAGAGTACCCTTGATTGATATGTTCCCACTTAGTTTGTACAACGCCTACTTTAGGATTTTTAAAGTGCTCGATCGTTCTAATTAGAAAATCACTTTTAGGCATAAAGTCTGCATCAAAGATGGCGATGAACTCGCCATTAGCTTTAGTAGTCGCTTCCTTAAGGGCTCCAGCTTTGTAACCCTTACGATCCGTCCTGGTGAAGAGTTCTATATTAAATCCTTTTGCTTTATACTCATTTACCTTATCGCGACTTATATCAACCGTATCATCCGTAGAGTCGTCTAGGACATGTATTTCCAGTTTATCTTTTGGGTATTGGAGCTTTACGATGTTGTCTATTAATCGCTTGACCACATACCGTTCATTAAATATTGGTAGTTGTATCGTTACAAAAGGAATATCATTGTTCATATCCATAGCCCTATTGCTAGGAAGCAATTTTCGCCAATGGCTTCTTTTGTAATAATAAAGTAAGTGAAGCTGTAGCAAGCAATAGATGGTGATATAGACCAAGGCTGTCACATAAATTACTAAAACTACAATTCCTAATATCTTCAACATCACTATATTAATTTGAATATGGTCCAAAGTATTTTGTGACCCGCTAGTATGGTTCCTTTTATAGTTCCAGACACTTTTGAGACTCCTATCCGCTTACGATAATCGACAGCTACTTCGCTACATTTTAATTTGTACTTAGCAGCTTTTACTTGCATCTCTACTGTCCATCCATAATCCTTATCCTGCATCTCCAGTTGCTTTAAAGCCGTCCATTTGATAGCTCTAAAGGGTCCTAGGTCAGTAAATTGATAGCTGTATATCAGCTTAATCAAATTAGTCGCTAACCAGTTCCCAAAAATTTGTTGTGGAGTCATAGACCCTTTTTCTAGATCCCCTAAGGCTCGTGATCCTATCACCAGATCATGATTATATTCTACTATAGGCTTTATCAATAAATCTATCTGCTCTGGATAGTCAGAATAATCACCATCTAGAAATACAACGATCTGTGGGCTTTTTTCTTTTTGATCTATATGTTCCATTCCTTTTAAACACGCAATCCCATATCCTGGTATAGGCTGATCTACAACTGTAGCTCCTGCTTCTAAAGCTATATTTTTTGTGCCGTCCGTACTTGCATTATTGCAAACTATAATGTCTCTGACCCATTTAGGCACATCTTTAATAACTTTCGCTATCGATTTTTCTTCATTATATGCTGGGATGATTACATCCACAATTGGTTGATCAGTTGTCATTTTCCCTTAGAACTGAGGGTAAAAGTAGGGCTTTTAGAGCCTACTTTATGTTTTATTTATGACATTGGGATATCATGATATATTAGACCTTAAAGTAATGCAAGCTGTATGTAATTACATAGTTAATTTAAGCGTTTCAACAACATGAATTTGTGGAATAAGGTCTTAATTGCTATAGTAATTGTTTCGTGTTTAGTAATGAACGCCTGTCAGAAGGATAAGGTTATCCTCGATGGAAATGTAAAAATCGAGTTTTCCGTAGACACCCTAAGATTCGATACTGTATTTACAGAAGTAGGCTCAGCAACCAAGGTGCTTAAGATTTATAACTACAATGATGGTACCGTTAACATTTCTAATATAAGATTAGACCGAGGAGGCAACAGCTTTTTTAGAATTAACGTAGACGGTACACCAGGGAACGAGATTAGCAATGTAGAGATATTAGCTAATGATAGCATCTATATTTTTGCAGAGGTAACGGTTGATCCAGATATGCCTCTATCCACAAGCCCATTTATCATTCAAGAGTTCCTTACGTTTGATGTTAATGGTAACGAACAGCAAGTACTTATGGAAGCTTGGGGGCAAAATGCTAATTATATACCTAGTAGAACAGCTCAAGGATTTACCAGTGTGATCAGTTGTGACCTGCAAGAGATAGTATTCGAAGATGATAAGCCTTATGTTATTTATGGATGGCTATTAATTGATAGCTGTCATGTGATTTTACCTGCAGGGACGCGTATCTATGTACATGGAGGTGTGACAAGGAGTAACGAGGGCGCTAGGGAAGAGGGTCTAATAGGAATATTACCCTCGGGTAAAATATCTGCAAATGGGACAGTAGAAGAACCTGTAATTATAGAGGGCGATAGACTTGAAGAAGAATTCGCTAATAAACTAGGACAATGGAATGGTATCTCCATAAATGGAAGTAAAGGAAACAGATTCACTAATACTATTGTACGAAATGCAATAGATGGTATTTTTCTTAATACTAGATCTGAAATAAAACTAGAGAACACTCAAATCTATAATACTAGTAGGTATGGTATATATAGCGAAAACTCAGAAATCGAAGCAGAAAATTGTCTCATACACACTAATGGTGCAAATAGTGTAGCCTTGGTTAATGGTGGAGACTATAGGTTTGAATATTGCACACTTGGAAATTTTGGAAATGAAACAGAAGCGCTTCTTCTTCAAAATTTTACTTGTGTAGATGAAGACTGTAATCAAGTAAGATTAAATAACCTTAAAGGGATATTTAAAAATTGCATCATTGGTGGTGACGATGATGATGAGATTTCATTGTTGAGTGGTGATAAATCTAGGCCTCAAAATTTCGATTACTTTTTTCAAAACTGCATCGTTACTGTAGATGAATTAACAGATGCAGATAACTATCCTGATTTCTTTGAGAATTGCGAGAGATGTGATAATGTAAATGTTTTAGAAGAAGCGCTTTTTCTTGATTATGAAAAAGCAGATTTTCATCTGGATACGATGTCTGTCGCGATTATGAATGCACGTCCTATTACTGATCTATTGTTCGATATCGAAGGAAGTATGAGAGATGCAAATGCTCCTGATATAGGATGTTATGAATTTCAAGATTAGCAAATCAAAATTTTAAACTAGTAAAAAAGTTAGTGACTAGTTGTTGACTTACTCATAGCAGATTTTATATCTACCATACTGAGTAGCCAAATCCCAATTGCAAAAAAAACAGTCAGCACTAATACAGAGTACCTAAGGTTCTGAGTAATTATATCTACCAGTGCAAACAAGAAACTACCGGCAACTAAAGAGACCTTATAAACAACATCATAAAAGCTAAACCAGGAGGTAAGATCACCTTCATTATCATCAACCATTTTAGAGTAGGTAGATCGAGACAAGGATTGTATTCCTCCCATCACTAATCCTACCAGAGCAGCTATGATATGAAACATCATTTTAGATTCAACAAAATAGGCTGCTAGGCATATGGAGATCCATATGAACAGCATGGCCATTAGAGAAGCTTTATTCCCTTTAATCTTAGAGACATAAGCAAAAAAGTAAGCGCCAACAATAGCTACTAGTTGCAATATCAATACGATGACAATTAACTCACCAGCATCAAAATTTAGCTCTATCTGAGCAAAAATAGTAGCAACATAAATCACTGTCTGGACTCCGGCGAAATAAAAGAAGAATGAAAGAAGAAAAAGTTTTATATCTCTTTTCTTTTTGAGTTTTCCAAATACTTCCACTATCTCTTGAAACCCTTTTCTAAGCATCCCAGATGATGCTTCTTTCTGAGAATCTTTTGGAAGATTAATAAATGAGATCTGTGCAAATCCCAACCACCATAATCCTACTAACAAGAATCCGAGCCTTGCTGGAAGAGTAGTCCCCTCAGCCATATTAAACCATCCCGGCTTTTGTATCATTGCTAAGATGATAATCAGTAAGATGACACTGCCTACATATCCATAAGCAAATCCCTTTGCACTTACTGTATCGTATTGATCCTCAGAAACTATCTCAGGTAAGTAAGCATTATAAAACACTATACTTCCAGCAAAACCAATGGTCGCAAGAATAAAGGCCACAGTCCCTAACCATAGCTGATCCGCTCCCTTAAAAAAGAAAAGTGACATACATGCAAATGCACCTATAACCGTAAACATTTTCATAAAAAACATCCTACGACCTCCTGAATCAGCTATTCCACTGAGTATAGGTGATAGGCATGCAATTATTAAGTAAGAGATCGTAATCGCTCCCGTATACAATGAACTATTAGTAAACTCTATCCCAAATAAGGTTATAATATCTGGCGTGCTCGCAATGAAATAAACAGGAAAAACTGCAGTAGAAATAACTAAAGCATAAGCCGAATTAGCCCAGTCAAAAAGTGCCCATGCATTGACAACTTTCTTATCATTTTTCGTTAGGGTATTAGATGGTTCTTGGTTCATACTTATAATTGAAGTTAATCAAATATTGGTATCAAATAAGTAAAGAAAGAGATATTGTACTTTTACTTAATATATACGTCACAACAGAAATAATATCAAATATTAATGCGAATAGTTATTTTATCTAGGAATCCAGCATTATATAGTACTCAGAGCCTTGTCAATGCAGCGCGAGAGAGAGGACACCTTGTTCAAGTTGTAGATCATATGCAGTGCGATATTGTAATCGAGAAAAGTAATCCTCAAGTATTTTTTCAGGATAAGGTTATAGAAAATGTCAATGCAATTATTCCAAGGATCGGTACGTCAGCAACTTCCTATGGCGCTGCAATCATCAGGCAGTTTGAAGCCCAAAAAGTTTTTACAACCTTAAGCTCTCAAGCGCTGCTCACAGCACGGGATAAGCTGAGTTCTTTACAATTGCTAGCAGCAGAGGGCGTAGGCGTGCCTAAGTCTGTAATCTCTAATAATTATTTAGTATTTAATGAGATGCTAGAGAAGATAGAAGGATATCCTAAGATTATTAAGTTAGCAAAAGGTACCCATGGACTAGGTGTCATCCTAAGTGAAAATCGACAAAATGCAGAGTCAATCTTAGAGGCTTTTCACAAAGTGAAGCAACAATTAATTATCCAAGAGTTTATAGAGGAAGCAGAGGGCGCTGATATAAGAGTATTCATAGTAGATGATAAGATAGTAGGCGTGATGGAACGGAAAGCAAAGGAAGGAGAGTTTAGATCAAATCTACATCGTGGGGCAACTTCTAGAGTAGTACAATTAACTGCTGAAGAAGAACAAGTAAGTAAGAAGGCAGCTAAGATAATGGGACTCAGTGTGGCAGGTGTCGATATGCTTAGATCTAAGAGAGGACCATTAGTGTTAGAAGTAAATGCGTCTCCTGGCTTAGAGGGAATAGAAACCACAACAGGTGTGGATATAGCAGGAAAAATCATACAATTTTTAGAAAGGAACGGACAATCAAATTGGAGAAAGTGAACAAGAAATTAGCCGTCGTCGATGACGAAGTGATATCGATAGGTAAGATAACAATAGAGAGAGGGGAGCATAAAGTGATCAATCTCAATGTAGGCACTTTGCCTTCAGGTACTGCGATTGAGATCAAAGCTAATATCTTCAGGGCAAAGGAACCAGGTCCTTGTGCGTTGATATTAGGAGGTGTACATGGAGATGAAATTAATGGAGTTGAGATTGTCAGAAAATCTCTAGAAGAAAACTTATTTGAAAATCTTTTGAAAGGATCTGTTATTGCAATTCCATTGCTGAATATTTATGGATTTATAAATTTCAGTCGGGAAGTGCCAGATGGTAAAGATGTAAATCGAAGTTTCCCAGGTAATTCTACAGGATCACTGGCATCAAGAGTTGCACGGAAATTGACAAAAGACATATTACCGTCGGTAAATTTTGGATTAGATTTTCATACTGGAGGGGCATCAAGGTTTAACTATCCTCAGATTAGATATTCCAAGACAGATGTTAGAGCAAAAGAGTTAGGAATCCATTTTGCGCCGCCTTTCTTGATACAAAAACCATTGATTACAAAATCACTTAGAAAGGTTGCCAAGGATATGAATATTCCTATAATTGTATATGAAGGCGGTGAATCTGTGAGGTTAGATGGTTACTCAATATCCAAAGGATATGAGGGTATGAAAAGAGTTCTCAAATCACAAGGTATGTTAGCTCATGCCATCCCGGCAAATCACAAGGTTATACATACTGCTAATACAGGGTGGGTAAGGGCCCCTAAATCTGGATTGTTTCAATGGACGCGTAGCTCAGGTGCTTTCGTTGCTAAAGGAGAATCAATGGGGCATATCAAAGACCCCTATGGCAATAAGGCCGCAAAAGTAATTGCAAAACGTCCCGGCTATATTATCGGTCATAATAACGCTTCTGTTGTTAACCATGGAGATGCATTATTTCACTTAGCATATGATTATGAAGTGGATATATAGTATGTGTATGGTTTGCCTGTATATGGCAAATAATCTGCATGCTCAAACTAAAACGATCCAGGAATATACGGAGCAATTTGCGGAGCGAAAGATATTTAGGAATGCCTTTATATCAGCTTGTGCACAGGAGGTAAATTCTGGATTAAAAGTACTAGACTATAATGCAGATAAGGTATTGATTCCGGCGTCTTCCTTAAAGGTGATAACTACGCTTGCCAGTTTAGATATACTAGGGGAGGATTATGAATATGAAACCAAAGTAGCCTATAGTGGTTTCATAGATGAGGATGGAACGCTACAAGGAGATCTATACATAATGGGTAGCGGTGACCCTACATTAGGTTCTAATAAGTTTAAAGGGGCGGTACCTTTTAAAACCTTGCTTAAGGATATTTCTGCTAGTGTAAAAGATGTAGGAATATATTGTATTGCGGGAGATGTAGTAGGAGATGAATCAGTTTTTAATAGTTATCCGATCAACCCAACCTGGCAGTGGAACGATCTAGGAAATTACTATGCAGCAGGAGCATGGGGGATTAATATCTTAGATAACGAATACAAAATCTATTATGCTCAACAACTTAAGGAAGGAAGGATCCCTAGATTGATAAGTTATAATCCTTACATACCAGGGCTAGATTTGCAAAGTGAGGTAACCACAGGTAAGAAGGGATCAGGTGATAATGCTTATATTTTTGGAGGGCCATACAACTATACAAAGCGAATCGTAGGAACAATACCACCAGGTAAAAAGCAATTCGTTATCAAAGGCTCTATTCCTGATCCGCCTTTATTCTTAGCCTACTCACTTTTTAATTCACTCAGAGCAAGTGGTATACAAGCTGTAAATTATCGCACTACTTTTAAAAGAGAAAAAGGATACGCTAAGAGGAAAATAATTTATAAAGTAACATCTCCACCACTCAAAGAAATCATCAAGAAAACAAATTTTGAAAGTAATAATCTTTATTGTGAAACGATATTAAAGACTATCGGTACTAAAGAAATGGAGTTAGGTAGCGGAGCGGCAGGTATCAATTCTATAAGGAAAATATTAAGACGAAGAGGTCTCCGTCTACATGGCATGCAGATCGAGGACGGTAGTGGTTTATCTGCTCGTAATAAGGTGTCTTCTAGATTTATAACGGACTTTCTTAATTCTATCGCCAATGAGATATCACTCAAAACAGCTACTAACTATCTGCCGATGGGAGGTTATCAAGGTACCGTTAGAGGATTCTTTAAAAACTCTAGAGCTAAAGGAAATATATGGGCTAAGAGTGGATCCATGAATGGCGTTTTAAGCTACTCTGGTTATGTTAAATCTAAATCTGGAAAGTGGTTAAGTTTTTCGATTATAGCTAATGGACACTCAGAGAGCAATAAGAAAGTGAGACCATATATGGAGCAATTCATGATAAAGTTATATGAGCTTTATTGATCGTTGTAATTCTTATATTTGTCTAGCAACACTACCCTAATATTTTGAGGCTAATATATTCAGCTATTATTTTTTCACTTCTGATTGCTTGCGAGAGTGCAAGTAATGTATCATCGCCAATAGATACAACCAAAGAAGAAATACAGGCAGATGCTAAATTAGATACCTCCTTAGTAGTACCTGTAAATGATGATCGTATTGGGTGGCAAAAGCCAGATGAGGTGATTAAATTTTTAGGAGATTTAAGTGGTGAATCAGTGGCCGATATTGGGGCAGGTACTGGATATTTCTCGTTTAGATTGGCTCTTAAAGCGGACAAAGTGATAGCACTTGATATTGATCCTAATATGATACAATTGATGGATGCCATTGAAGCTGAACTGCCAGATATTATTCAGAATAGATTTGAGACCAGACTAGTAGGTGAGAATGATGCTAACCTTGCGGAAAACGAAGTAGATAATATCATTATAATAAACACAATTGCCTTTATTGGTAATAAAAGGAACTACCTAGAAAACCTAAAGAAGGGATTGAAGAAAGGTGGAAAACTTATGATCGTAGACTATAAGATGAAACGATTAGCCATTGATGATGGTCCTAACCGTTCTGATAGAATACCTCATTATCAAATTGAAGATCTCTTGATAGAGTCTGGGTACACTATACTTACCAGCGATGATACGACTCTTGACTATCAGTATATAGTCGTAGGCCAGTTAGATTAATCTTTACTATTATATTCTCAAGCTAAGGTTGTTTCCGCAAGACTCTTGTGTAGGATTTGTTTTCTTTGCGGTCCAGTAGATATGATTTGCACTGGCACTCCTAAACTTTCTTCTACAAAATCAATATAGGATTTCAACTCCGTTGGAAGTTCTTCGTAAGTATTTGCATATTCTATATCCTTATTCCACCCTGTAATCGATTTGTAGATAGGCTTTATATCATAGGCATTCATATCATATGGTAGTTGATCTGATTTGATACCATCATATTCATAGGAAGTGGCAGCAGAGAAATTCTCAAAATCATTCAGTACATCTAACTTTGTCAACACCAGCTTAGTAACACCATTTAGCATGATCGTATACTTTAGCTGTGGAAGATCTATCCAACCACATCTTCGCGGTCGGCCAGTGGTCGCACCAAACTCTTTTCCTACTGCCCTTAGTTTTTCTCCATCTTCATCATCGAGTTGAGTAGGGAACGGTCCGGAACCTACTCTTGTGCAATATGCTTTAGTAATACCTATCACATCACCGATATTCTTAGGAGCAATACCTAAACCAGTACATACACCTGCTGTAATAGTATTAGAGGAAGTAACAAAAGGATAGGTGCCAAAATCTATATCAAGCATTGATCCTTGCGCTCCTTCAGCTAGTATATTTTTGCCTTGATTGATTGCTTCATTTACGACATATTCACCGTCTACTAAACTAAACTTCTTTATCAGCTCTATCGCTTCAAACCATTTAGCCTCTTCTGCTTCTAGATCAAAATCTACCTCAGGGTACATAGCACCGATTTTTAGATGCTTTGATTTAAGAGATTCATATTTCTGTTTGAATGTGTCTGTAAGAAGATCACCAACTCTCAATCCATTACGACCGGTCTTATCCATATAAGTTGGGCCGATTCCTTTAAGTGTAGAACCTATTTTATCCTTGCCTTTAGAAGCTTCGGAGCCAGCATCCAAAAATCTATGTGTCGGCAATATTAAGTGAGCTTTTTTGGCTATTACTAACCTATCCTGCACTTCTAATCCTGCAGCTGATAGTTTTTCTATTTCCTTCTTAAGTGTGATCGGATCTATCACTACACCATTACCGATAAGATTGATCATTCCTTCTCTGAATATGCCCGAAGGGACCGTATGTAAGACATATTTCTTTTCTCCTATGATGATGGTGTGGCCAGCATTGGGGCCTCCTTGAAACCTGCATACCATATCATATTTATTTGCTAATACATCTACAATCTTTCCTTTGCCCTCATCTCCCCATTGCAAACCTAGTATTACATCTACTGCCATTTTATTTATATTAACTCGTTAGTGATAAGTCTTTAGAGCCCTAAGGTATTAATAAGCTTTGGTATTTATCTTTTTTATATAAGATAATTGGCTATACGTATATAAGAATGTCTGACTGGGTTATTGAGGACTAGCTACTTTGGCAGTCTTTTCGCATGCACCGTCGCATTTGCCGTACATGTTGAGGGAGTGATGAGTGACATTGTACTTTAGTAAATCGCCCATCATATTCTTGATCTGTTGTATTCTAGGGTCACAAAATTCTACCACCTTATTACAATCTATACAAATTAGATGGTCATGCTGCTTATAGCCGTATGATTTTTCAAACTGGGTAAGATTCTTACCAAACTGATGCTTCTTAACCAGATCACAGGTAGCTAATAATTCTAAGGTATTATAGACAGTAGCTCTGCTTACTCGATAATTTTGAGTCTTCATATGTATATATAAAGCCTCTGCGTCAAAATGATCGCTTCGTCGATAGATTTCCTCCAAGATAGCAAATCGCTCAGGGGTTTTACGCAGTTGATTCATCTCTAAGTGATTAGAGAATATCGCCTTTACCTCTTTTAAAATTTCTTCTGTATGAGCTGCTTGTTCCAAAATTTATTGTTCTTTATCTATTCGCTTAGCCGAAGATATTCCTTCTGTTTGATTTAAGGAGTGAATTATATGAGATAATTGCTTTTTATCTTTAACCACGATACTTACTTTACCTTCAAAATATCCTTGATCACCCTCTATACTAAAAGATCTAATATCTAATCCTTGCTTAGTAGAAATCTCATTAGTAATTAGCTGGATCACACCAGGACCACTATCTACTCCAGTAATAAGTAAATCCACTAAAAAGTTTTTAGTCGATACGCCACTCCATTCTGCTTTCAGGGCGCGATAACCATAGTTAGCCATAATATGCTCTGCATTAGGACAGGTAGTCCTATGTATTTTTAAGCCTGTAGTACTAGTTAAATAAGCAAATATATCATCACCTTTCACAGGATTACAACATTTGCTAAAAGTGTACTGATACATCGTTGCAGGCTCTCCATTCACTAAAATAAGATTCTCCTTTGCCGGTTTTTTCTTTTTAGTCCTTTTCGGAGTTTTGTCCACTTTGCTCGTCACAGGGACTGGTTCTTCTTCTACTTGTTTTAAGATCAGCTTATTCTGCGCCACTTCAAAGATCTTAAGATCAGACATCTTAGTATCTTCAAGATAAACCGAATAATAAAGATCAGGTCGACTTGCAAAGCCTAGTTGTTTAACTACGAAGTCTATGTTATCCTCAAAGTCTACCTTCATATTCCTAAGCTTTCGCTGAAGGCTTTCTTTGCCAAATTCACCCTTCTTACGGCGCTCTTCCTTCATAGAAGATCTGATCTTTGATCTCGCCTTACCAGTCACGGCCATATTTAACCAGTTTTCATTAGGCTTTTGATTTTTGCCCGTGGTCACATGTACTTGGTCACCGTTTTGCAACTTGTAGCCCATAGGGACTAGCTTGTTGTTGACTTTGATAGCTGTTGCTTTGTATCCTATATCAGTATGTATCTCAAATGCAAAATCTAATGCAGTGCTGCCCTCAGGCATTACCTTCATATCTCCAGCAGGTGTAAAGGCATACACTTCTTTACTAAAGAGATTTGATTTAAAGTCATTGATAATATCAATGGCATTAGAGTCTTCTTGGTCAAGGATACCTCTCACCCCATCTAACCAGGAGTCGTAGACATTGGCCTCATCTTGACCGCTTTTGTATTTCCAGTGGGCTGCAAAACCTCTTTCCGCAATGGCATCCATTCGCTCACTTCGGATCTGTACTTCTACGAATCTTCCTTTGGGCCCTATCACAGTTGTGTGTAGAGATTCATATCCATTTGATTTAGGAGTCGTGATCCAATCTTTAAGTCGCTCTGGGATAGGTTTATAGACATCAGTGATTACAGAGTATATCTGCCAGCAAGCATTTTTTTCTTTTTCCTTTTTGACATCAGCTATGATCCTAATTGCAAATAAATCATAGATTTCTTCAAAACTTACATTCTTATTTTTGATCTTATTCCAGATAGAAGATATAGACTTAGATCGTCCCAAGACTCGATATGGGATTTTTAATTCTAGTAGTTCTTTCTTTGTCGGCTTGACAAACAGCTTGATATACTTATTTCTTTCGGCTTCTGTATCTTCTATTTTGGCCTCCAAATCAGCATATACCTCAGGCTCATTGATTTTCATGCAGATATCCTCAAACTCATTTTTAAAATTATAGAGTCCTAATCTATGAGCGAGTGGAGCATATATAAAGCTGGTCTCAGCTGCGATTCGTAATTGTTTTCTTCTAGGCATTGGACCTATAGTCCTCATGTTGTGGAGTCTATCAGCCATTTTTATTAACACAACTCTCACGTCGTAGAGCAGGGAGCCTAAGACCTTCTTAAGATTTTCTGCTTGGGGACTTTCTACATTATTATAGGTTCCGTCTAATTTAGTAAGGCCATCGACTATCTGAGCTACCTTATCGCCAAATTTTGCTTTTATTTCGGGAAGCGTCACTGGTGTATCTTCCACAACATCATGCAGAATAGCACATATTATAGCAGTGGGGCCTAAGCCGATTTCTTCATGGGCAATTCGAGCGACTTCAAGAGGGTGGAGGACATATGGTTCTCCAGATTTTCTCCTTTGGGATTTATGAGCGTCTACAGCGAGTTTATATGCTTTGGTTAGCATTTCTTCATCGTTACCCTTAAGTTTTGTTTTTAAGGGACGCATGAGTTTTCTAAATGATCTTTTGATCTCTTTTAGCTCTTCTTCTGTTGTATGTAACTCGGATTTAGGCATACTACTTAGTAGGTTGCAAGATAAAAACTAATATTCAGTAAATTAAGTTCTTTAGATATGCTTATAAGGGTACTATTTTCTTAAAAAGGTTATATCTTTGCGCTTCTGAAAAATCAGACGATTTTTTCGATTTGAAATGCGGGTGTGGTGGAATTGGTAGACACGCTAGACTTAGGATCTAGTGCCGCAAGGTGTGGGGGTTCGACTCCCTTCACCCGCACATTTTTCAAATTTTCCTTTTTGGGACTTTTATTTCAATCAATATTTGATGCATAATTTTCATGAAAGCCCCTTTAATTGCCACTTATTATCAATATGAAGATTGAAAAACAACAACTAGACGATCTTAATGCAGTAATCAAACTTACCATAGAAAAGTCTGATTATGAAGACTCCTTCAATACCGAGCTTAAGAATTACAAAAAGAAAGTACAGCTGAAAGGATTTAGAAAAGGTAAAACCCCACTATCCAGCATAAAGAAAATGTACGGTAAAAGTGTTTTGTTAGATGTTGTCAACAATACGCTCCAAGAAAAGCTATCTGCTTATTTAGTTGAAGAAAAGCTAGACATACTTGGAAATCCTATTCCATCTACTGATCAAGAGCAGATGGATATAGATATTAAGGATCTAAAGGATTTCAACTTTAGCTTTGATATAGGTTTAGCTCCTAATATAGAGGTCAAAGGTGTAAGTGGTACGGACGAATATCTTGAGTATGATATCCAAATTCCAGAAAAACTCTTACAAGAAGAACTGGATATGAGGCGAAAGAGATTTGGTAAACAAGTCAATCCAGAAACTGATATAGTAGAAGACGATCTTATCCTTATCAAAGCATCTGAACTAGATGGTTCTACAATAAAGGACAAAGGTCATCAGACAGGATTCTCGATGCTAGTAAGCAGAATAGGAGATGATGATATTAAAAAGAAAGTATTAGGAGGAAAAGTTGGAGAAACATTTGACTTTGATATTAATACTATTGAAAAGGATGTGGATGAGAAGTATGTCAAAAAGTATCTTTTAAATCTCGATGACGATGAAGAAAAGGAAATAGGTAAAAACTTCAAAGGCGAAATAGAGAAAATTACAAGAGTAGAATTAGCAGAACTAGATCAAGATTTTTTTGACAGTGCATTTGGTAAGGATAAAGTAAAATCTGAATCAGAGGCAAAGAATTCTATTAAGGATGAACTGGGTGCATTCTACGAAAAGCAGCAAAAGTCCCTCGTTTATAGGGGTATAATGGATGCTTTAATAGAAAAGAATCAGATGGAACTGCCAGAATCATTTCTAAAGAGATGGCTCAGTAGCAATAACCCTGATGTAAAATCAGAAGATATAGAAAAGGAGTATGAAGGATTTGAGAAAAACCTAAGATGGTCTCTAGTCAAGTCAAAGCTTGCTAAAGATCATAATATAGAGGTCAGTCCTGAAGAATTGCGTGAAAGTGTCAAGAAGAAAATAATGTCTTATATGGCACAGTATCAGCAATCCGATTTTGATGTTGAGCCGATGATTAATAATTATCTTGGTAATAGAGAGCAAGTAGAAAAGGAATATGAAGAAGCGATGGCTGAAAAGCTATTCGATGATATCTACAATAAAGTAAAACTAAAACCAGAAAAAATTAGTATTGAAGATTTCCGCGAGAAAGTCCAAGAGATCAACAAAGCAATAAATCCAGCATAAGAGATTAAACTCTTTTGTGAATAATCCATTATTATAGAAGAAATAAAAACTAATACTATGTTTCATAAAGATGAATTTAAGAAGTATGCAACTAAGCACATGGGTATGAGTGGAATGCATATAGATAAATATATGGAGACTGCCGTGCCTAACATTACTGGCTTCACTCCGCAAGTGATCGAAGAGAGACAAATGAATGTGGTGGGTATGGATGTATTTTCAAGATTAATGATGGATAGGATCATATTTATGGGAGTACCGGTAAATGACTATGTTGCTAATGTAATCCAAGCACAACTGCTGTTTTTAGAATCAACTGATCCTAAAAGAGATGTGCAGATGTTTATAAATAGTCCAGGAGGAAGTGTGATTGCGGGATTAGGGATATACGATACAATGCAGTACGTTTCTCCAGATGTAGCTACTATTTGTACGGGACTCGCAGCTTCTATGGGAGCGGTATTACTATGCGCTGGTACAAAGGGAAAGAGATCATGTCTAACACACAGTAGAGTGATGATACATCAACCATCAGGTGGTATGCAAGGGCAATTCACAGATATGGAGATATCTTATAACCTGATCAAGGATATGAGAAAAGAACTATACGAGATTATGGCCTCTCATACTGGCAAAGATTTTAAAGAAGTAGAAGCAGATTGTGAGAGAGATAAATGGATGATTGCCAAAGAAGCAAAGGCTTATGGCTTAGTAGATGAGGTTTTAGATAGGAAAAATGCTAAAAAGGCTTAGAAAATAACTTAGTTATCTGTAAATCAATCTATAATATATGTTAACTTGCTTGCATATATCACGCAACTAAACCATGGCTGGAAAGAAAGAAAAACAACAATGCTCATTTTGTGGAAGAGATAAAGGAGAAGCACTAATACTGATAGCCGGTATAGAAGGCCATATCTGCGAAATCTGTGTAGAGCAGGCGAGCGATATAATCCAAGACGAGCTCAAAAATAATGTAGAGAAATCTACAGGTAATTTTAATGTGCCTGATGATATCACTCCTATAAAGATTAAGGAATATCTTTCTGAGTTTGTCATAGGTCAAGATGAGGCAAAAAAGTACCTATCGGTAGCCGTTTATAATCACTATAAGCGACTAAAGCAAAAAGTAGTCGATGATGTAGAGATAGAGAAGTCTAATATATTGTTCATTGGAGAGACTGGTACAGGTAAAACCTTATTGGCTAGAACGATTGCTAAGTTTTTAGAAGTTCCTTTTACCATAGTAGATGCAACAGTTTTTACAGAAGCGGGATATGTGGGAGAAGATGTAGAGAGTATGCTATCGAGGTTACTACAGTCATGTGATTATAACTTAGAAGCAGCAGAAAAAGGAATCGTGTACATAGACGAGATAGACAAAATTGCTAGGAAGAAAGATAATCCTTCAATCACAAGAGACGTATCAGGTGAGGGAGTACAACAAGCATTGCTCAAGATGCTAGAGGGTACAGAGGTAAATGTACCACCGCAAGGAGGAAGAAAGCATCCCGAGCAAAAGATGATTAAGGTGAATACTAGGAATATCTTATTTATTTGTGGAGGTGCTTTTGATGGGGTAGAGAAGCTTATCGCTAAGAGGATAAATACCCAAGTAATAGGATTTAAGAAGGATGCAGAAGAGCGTGTAGATTCAGAGTCATTGCTACAGTTTATTAATCATAAGGACGTAAAGTCATTTGGGCTTATACCTGAGTTAATTGGTCGATTACCTGTACTTACATATCTAGAACCTCTTGATAAAGAGACACTTATAAGAATCCTCAAAGAACCAAGGAATGCACTGGTAAAGCAATATCAAAAGCTATTCGAATTAGAAGGCATAAAGCTAACCTTCACTAAAGATGCTATCGAGTTGATAGCTGATAAGTCTCTAGAGTTTAAATTAGGAGCGAGAGGACTTAGGTCTATCTGTGAGGCAGTATTGACTGATGCTATGTTTGAGTTACCATCGCAAAAGGATGTATACGAGTTAGAGATTGATGCAAAGTATATCGATGAAAAGCTTAATCACTCTAAGCTCAATAAACTGAAGGTGGCTTAATGATCTGTATCTTTTAGACAGAAATCAATTCAAGTTCTATTGTTCTATGCCTAAATATTTCATGAGGCTTGGTTATGAGGGTACTGCCTATTCTGGGTGGCAACGACAACCTAATGCAGTTACGGTACAAGAAGTAATAGAAGAAAAGCTATCTACATTAATGAATGAAAAAACTACAGTTCTCGGCTGTGGTAGAACCGATGCTGGTGTTCATGCAACAGAGTTTTTTGCTCATTTCGAAACTCGAAGTGAGATAGATACTAAAACGATTCGGTTCAAGCTTAATAACATGTTACCCAAAGATATCTTGATAGAACTAATCCTTGAGGTACCTGATAAACTACATGCTCGCTATAGTGCCACTTCTAGATCATACATCTATACTTTATCGAAAGAAAAACCACTCTTAGATAGAAACTATGTGTACCGTTACTATAACTATCATAAGCTTGATATAACTGCGATGATGAAGGCTGCAGAAATTGTTAGTCAGAACAGTGAATTTGATCCATTTTGTAAGACAGGTACTGATGTAAAGACCAAGACTTGCATCATCTCTGAGAGCAGAATAGAAGTAAATGAAGAGGAAGGTAGGATTGAATATCATATTAGTGCTAATAGATTCCTTAGAGGTATGGTAAGACTGCTTATGGGAATGATACTTAATGTAGGCAGAGGCTCTGTACCTTTAGATGAAGTACGTCAAGTATTTGAGGATCAAACTCGGCTTGTATTTGATTGGAGCGTCCCTGCTCGTGGCCTTAGATTAAGTAAAGTTATCTATCCGCCAGAGCTTTTAGATCCTAGTCAACTAAGCTAGATCTGCTGCTTATGCGGCACTCACTTTAGGATATAATAATACATGCTGAGTATCGTCTTTCGACGAGGACGATGTGATTGTTTTACTAAGATTTATTCTTAGGCTTAGACTTAAACTGCTGCTGCTTCTTTTATAATCTGTGGATATAATGGGAAGGCAGACATTTTATGATTTATCTTCTCCCTTATATCCTTATTTAGCGATTCGTTATCTATATCACAGATGATGCTGTCTATATAATCTACGATCTCTTCACAGTCTTGTTCCATAAGGCCTCTCGTCGTAGCGGCTGCAGTCCCTATACGTATTCCAGAGGTCACGAATGGACTTTTATCATCAAATGGCACCATGTTCTTATTGATAGTGATATCTGCTCTTACAAGCGCGTTTTCGGCATCTTTACCAGTAACTCCTTTACTCCTTAGATCAATTAGCATTAGGTGATTATCTGTTCCACCTGATATTATCTTATATCCTTTCTGAGTAAAAGCATTAGCCATCACCTGTGCATTTTTGATCACTTGTGCAGAGTAACTTTTGAACGCAGGCTGCTGAGCTTCCCAAAATGCTATTCCCTTAGCCGCAATGACATGCTCTAGTGGCCCGCCCTGCATACCTGGGAATACCCCACTATTCAAAATAGAAGACATCTTGATAGGATTACCTTTCTTAGTGGTTCTGCCCCATGGATTATCAAAGTTATTACCCATCATAATCGCACCACCTCTGGGACCTCTAAGGGTCTTGTGAGTTGTAGTGCTTACAATGTGACAATGCTGTATAGGATCATTTAAAAATCCTGTGGCTATCAAGCCAGCAGGGTGGGCGATATCTGCTAGTAATAATGCACCCACTTCATCAGCTATCGCTCTGAATCTCGCATAATCCCAGTCTCTAGAGTACGCAGACGCACCACATACTATCAATTTTGGTTGAGCTTCTTTTGCTTTGGCTTCTACCTTATCCATATCTATGATGCCCGATTCTTCTTCAACACCGTAGAATACTGGGCTGTAAACTTTACCTGAGAAGTTAACTGGAGACCCATGAGACAGGTGTCCTCCATGAGCTAGGTCAAATCCTAAGACGGTATCTCCTGGTTGCAAACAAGCAAGGAATATTGCCGCATTAGCCTGCGCACCAGAGTGCGGTTGCACATTAGCATAAGCAGCACCGAATAAGTCTTTTAGATTATCAATTGCTATTTGCTCGATCTCATCTACAACTTCACAACCACCATAGTATCTTTTACCTGGATATCCTTCTGCATATTTATTAGTCAAACAAGTACCCATGGCAAGCATGACTTCTCGACTCACAAAGTTTTCTGAGGCAATAAGTTCTACGCCTTTGATCTGTCGCTCTTCTTCTTTTTGGATTAAGGATTGGATGTTCTGCATGGTAGTAGGCTGGTTGATTATGTATTAAACTTTGCACAAATGTATGCTATGCGGTATTAAATGTCTAATTCAGAAAGTCCTGAAATAAAAAAAACCTTGCCCCAAAAGAGGAGCAAGGTTTCTCAATATAAATTATAGAGCTTATCTCAAACCTAAAGCTCTCAAAGTTTCAAAATCTAATTGACCTACTGGAAGTCCATTATCTCTTTGGAATTTAACTAATGCTTCTTTTGTAGCTGCACCAATTCTTCCATCTGCACCTGCAGAACCTACATTGTAGCCTCTGTCTATAAGTGACTGTTGTACTCTTCTATAAAGATCTGGAGTGATATCGCTATCACAAACAACTTCTCTCCACTCAGTGAATCCTCCTGCTTTTACTAACTGTCTTTTAGATACAGTTTTGTATTCTGCTGGGATATCAGTAGAAGTAGTAGTCGCTGCTGCAGTTCTTCTATAAGATCTAGTCTCATACTGCGCTTCTATTGGGTTGCTATTAGTCGTTGCATCACTTGCTAACTTTTGGAAATTCCTGTTAGTAAATGTTGCTGGAGTAGTAGCTTCTTCTGCACTTGCATTGTTAGCAAGGGTAGAGAATGTTCTAGTATCATACTTAGCTTCTACTGGGTTAGACTCAGTAGTTGCAGGAGTAACTAGTTTTTGCATTGATTGAGTAGTATATGTTGGGTCTGTAGTGTTCTCACTAGCAGAAGCATCATTTACTAATCTCTGGAATGATCTTGTTGTGTATTTGTTACAGTCACCTGATCCAGTACCAGAAGATATCATTTCTACTCTTCTGTTTGCTGCCATACCTGATGAAGTATCATTGCTAGCTATAGGAGAAGAAGAACCTCTTCCTTCGTAGCTTAATTGACCAGCAGGAACTCCTGCTGCAACTAATGCATCATATACAGCTTTCGCTCTGTTAGCAGATAATGTTTGGTTTGCACCAGCATTTCCTGAGCTATCAGTGTGTCCTACTATTCTTGCAGTTGCACCACTTGAGTTCAACATACCTGCTACTCTATTAATCTCTCCAGTTGACCCTCCTGTTAATACTGCAGATCCAGTATTGAAGTTTACCGCTAGAGTAGAAGAACCACCACAATCCAATGTCTCTGATACTGCATCAGAAGCTAACTTCTGGTAAGTATAAGTATTGTATCTAGGATCGCCTGTTGTTACGTTAGCAGATGCATCATTTGCTAGTGTTTTGTAAGATCTAGTAGTATACTGAGGACCTCCATATACTGGAGATGTCGTCGCATCAGCAGCTAACTTTTGCATAGTTATAGTCTGGTACTGAGGATCTCCGCTTGTAACGTTTGCAGTTGCATCGTTAGCAAGTTTTTGCATTGATCTAGAAGTATACTGAGGATCACCTGTAGATACATTAGCAGTTGCGTTGTTAGCTAATGTCTTGAATGATCTTGTCGTGTATTGTGCTGGTACATCTACTGCTTCTGTAGTTGCAGGAGTAACAAGCTTTTGAAAAGATCTAGTCTCATACTTAGCAGGTACTGTTACTGACTCAGAAGATGCAGGAGTAACCAATTTCTTGATAGATCTAGTAGTATATTCAGCTGGTACTTGTACTGCTTCAGAAGATGCAGGAGTAACCAGTTTTCTATATGTTCTAGTAGTATACTGTGCAGGTACTTCTACAGTCTCTGTTGTTGGAGGTGTAGCAAGTTTTCTATATGTTCTTGTAGTATATTCAGCTGGTACTTGTACTGCTTCAGAAGATGCAGGAGTAACCAATTTCTTCATAGAGATAGTAGTATACTCAGCAGGTACTTGAGTTGCCTCAGTAGTAGCTGGACTAGCTAACTTTCTGTAAGAGATTGTCTCATAAGTAGCTGGTACTTGTACTGCTTCCGTAGTTGCAGGAGTAACTAGCTTCTGGTATGATCTTGTTCCGTATACAGCAGGTACATCTACTACTTCAGTAGTTGCATCAGTAGCCAATTTCTTAATAGATCTTGTAGTGTACTTAGCGTCTACTTGATTAGCCGTGCTTGATGCAGGCGTAACAAGCTTTTGCATTGATCTAGTCTCATACTGAGCTGGTACTTGTACTGTTTCAGTAGTTGCATCAGATACTAGTTTTTGATATGATCTAGTAGAGTACTCAGCAGGAACGTCTACAGTTCTTGTACAAGTCTCACCATTATCAGTCCACCCAGCATCGCATCCTACTCTTACTTTCTTAGTTACCGTTCTGTATTGTGCAGGTACCTCAACAAGACACCATACTAGACAATCGTTAGGATCAGCAGAAAGACAGTTTCTGTCCGCTTTTCTCTTTTCCCACTTAGTAGAAGCAGGAGCTGTTTCGATCTGCTCTGTCATTGTTTCATACTTCGCAGGTCTTGTTTCTATTCTTGTAGTAGCTTCTTTAGTTAATACTTGCTCTGTCAATGTTTCATATTGAGCAGGAACAACTCTAACTGTAGAGTAAGCTTCTTTAACTAATACTTGCTCTGTTACTGTCTCGTATTGTGCAGGTACAGGAGATAATGTATTATATGCTTCTTTAACTAATACTTGCTCCGTTACTGTTTCGAATGTTGCAGGTATAGTTCTTATAGTAGTATATGCATCTTTAGTCAATACTTGCTCTGTTATTGTTTCGTATGTAGCAGGTACTGGTCTTAAAGTAGTGTATGCATCTTTCTTAAGTTTTTCTTCTGTTATAGTCTCGTAAGTAGCTGGTACTTTTCTCAATACTGTATAAGCGTCTTTCTTAAGCTTTTGCTCAGTTACAGTTTCATATACCGCAGGTACTGGTCTTAGTGTAGTATAAGCATCTTTAACTAATACTTGCTCACTGATAGTCTCATAAGTAGCTGGTATTACTTTAAGGGTAGTATAACCATCTTTCTTAAGGATCTGCTCGGTTACTGTTTCATATGTAGCAGGTACTGGTCTTAGTGTAGTATAAGCATCTTTAACTAATACTTGCTCCGTTACTGTTTCATAAGTTGCAGGTACTGGCTTCAATACTTCATAAGCTTCTTGTACTAATACTTGCTCCGTTACTGTTTCGAATCTTGCAGGTACAACTCTAAGCTCTTGATATGCTTCCTTGTTAAGCACTTGCTCAGATCCTGTTTCAAAGGTTGCAGGAGTGATACTTACTGTAGAAGCACCATCAGCAACTAATACTTGCTCAGTCACTGTTTCGAATGTAGCTGGAGTAATATTAACTCTTGACTCACCATCAGAAGACAATACAGTCTCAGATGCCGTTTCGAATCTTGCAGGAATAATTCTAAGATCTATCAACTTGTCTCCATCATTAGATGTAGCAGCTGATGTATTGATCATTTCTACTCTTCTATTGGTTCTTCTTCCAGCAGCAGTGTTATTGTCTGCTATAGGAGAACTTTCTCCCATACCTGAAGAAGTAATACAATCAGCCGATACGCCAGCAGCAACTAATGCATCATATACTGCTTTAGCTCTTGCTTGAGATAATTGAAGGTTAGCGTCCTCTGCTCCTTGGCTATCAGTATGTCCTACGATGCTTGATACACCACCAGAACAATCCATAGCTGCAGCGATTCTTCTTATCTCAGCAGCAGAACCGCCAGTTAAGATCGCAGAACCAGATTGGAACTGTACATTTAATGATCTGCTACCAGCTCTTCCAGAAGGTGCAGCATCATTAACTAATACTTGCTCAGACATAGTCTCGAATGTAGCAGGACTGATGCTTACTGAAGAAGCTCCATCAGCTGCCAAAACCTGCTCTGAAGCAGTTTCGAATCTTGCTGGGCTAATTCTTAGATCAGACTCGCCTTCTTGCACTAGTACTTGTTCAGTAGCAGTTTCAAATGTTGCAGGAGAGATTGATACAGATGACTTTCCTTCAGCAGATAATACTTGCTCCGTTACGGTTTCGAACTTTGCTGGTATTGCTCTTAAAGTATTGTAACCTTCTTGTACAAGCACTTGCTCCGAAGCATTTTCGAATGTAGCAGGCTTTATGTTGACCTTAGAAGTTCCTTCTGAAGTCTGCACTTGCTCTGATACCGTCTCGAATTGAGCTGGAACTGGGCTTAATGAAGTAGATGCTTCTTTCTTAAGAACTTGCTCAGTCAACGTTTCTGTCTGACCTGGTACAACTCTTACTTGAGAAGTAGCATCTTTAACTAATACCTGCTCGGTAATAGTTTCGTATTGATCCTGTATTAGGCATCTAGCATAGCATTTTCCTGGCTCAGATGGCATCCCTTCTGCGGGTTGACCTATCAAAACCACTGATACTAGCATAAAGCATACAGTAGCAATAATGTTAAGATTTCTCATAATCACTTTGAGTATTTAGGTGAAATAATTTAATTGGTTTATAATAAATATTGATTTCTAATACATTTTCTAAAAGCCCTGTAAAATATACAAAACTTATCTTTTGGCTTCCTCAAAAGTTGTGCAAAGCTAAAGATTTTTGGGATATACGAAATAGTGCTTGACTATTATATTCCCGTCCAAGTAAAAATCTGTCACCTCAGACAAACCTTTAACACTTCCAGCCTTCATTCGGATTAGGATCTCGTTCTTACTTGCACTGTATGCCTGATTTGTTTCATACCCTAAAATGGTTAGTTGTTCACTCTGCTTAGGATTTAAATCATGCGTACTTACAATTTTCTGACGGACGTCGTCTATAAGGTCACGCCCAAACTCTGTTTTACTGATTTTTATTTTAAATAAATTCCTATTTAAGATTCCAGCAGCAACAAATTGTAGCAATTTGATATTACTTTTTTCACAATATTTGATCGCAGACATGATATCTATGTCATCTAGCTTGAGATAATGTTGCAAAAGCATATCTCTACCACTATCGGTATTTATCATATTGCTATTATTGATAATGTATGATAGTGACTCGCTAAATTTGGTTTGATCTAACTGATAGAAGTTTTCTTTCAAAAGATTAAAGAATAGGACCAACATTTTTTCGATGACAATGGAGGTCTTATGCAAATAGACTTGCCAATACATGATCCTTCTCGCCATCAGAAATTTCTCTATGGAGTAAATTCCTTTTTCTTCTACCACTAATTGGTCATCAAATACATTAAGCATTTTTATAATTCTTTCGTAACCTATTACACCTTCTGCTACTCCGGTAAAAAAGCTATCTCTATTGAGGTAGTCCATCCTGTCCATATCTAGCTGGCCCGAGACCAATTGATGTAGATATTTCTTATCATATTGATTTTGAAAGATTTTAATAGCCAGATCAAGTTTGCCGTCAAATTCTCTATTAAGCTTTTGCATGATACTAAGAGAGAGTTCCTCATGGTGTACATCAATCAGATTACCTTCCAGCGCATGAGAGTAGGGACCATGACCGATATCATGTAATAATATTGCTATACATACTGCTTCTGACTCTTGTTCTGATATTTTGATCTCTTTACCTCTAAGCACATCTATTGCCTGAGTCATTAGATATAATGCTCCCAAAGCATGATGAAATCTAGTATGCACTGCCCCGGGGTAGATATACTCTGAGAATCCCATCTGCTTGATTCTCCTAAGACGTTGGAAATAGGGATGGTCTATCAGATCATATAATATGTCATATGGAAAACTGATGAACCCATAGACCGGGTCGTTAAAGATCTTACGTTTATTACTCACTATACTATATTAAATGAAGGCTTCGTTGTATTATACCATTTAAAATTGTAGGTGTCGAATAAGATTTCAAATAGAATTAGACAAGGTCAAGGCGAAAAACGGAGTTGTAGTCATAGCTACGACGAGTATTTTCAACGAAGAGATTGGCAGATTCTAATGAAATATTGAAGACATGCTCAAATTTATATGGTATTACCACTTCAACAATTATACCCTATTCTAGATTATTTTATCGAATAACGCAAAACGACTTCTCTGAATATGAGCAAAATTAAAATCCTCTGGGCTGATGACGAAATTGACTTGCTCAAACCTCAACTCTATTTTTTAGAGAAAAAAGGCTACGAGGTAGTTACCGTAACTAACGGACATGATGCTATAGAATCTTATGAAGAGGATATAGAGATAGATGTCGTTTTTTTAGATGAATCTATGCCTGGTCTAACTGGTTTAGAAACCTTATCAAAAATCAAGGCTATCAGATCAGGAACTCCAGTAGTCATGATCACCAAGAATGAAGCTGAAAACCTAATGGAAGAGGCGATCGGCTCTCAGATAGACGATTATCTAATTAAACCTGTTAATCCTAATCAAATACTCCTCACACTCAAAAAACTAATCGATAATAAGAGACTAGTAAGTGAAAAGACTACATCGGACTATCAGCAAGAATTTAGACAGATATTTATGGATATCAATAGCAGTCTAGATTTTTCAGAATGGGGAGAAGTCTACAAAAAAATAATCGCCTGGGAGATCAAGTTAGACCAAAGTGAAGCGACAGATATGGCCGATATTCTATCTAATCAAAAAAGTGAGGCTAACAATGCATTCTTCAAGTTTGTAGAAAAGAATTACTTAGGATGGTTAAAAAATGATGACGGGCCACTTATGTCACATAATCTCTTTAGAGAAAAAGTCTTTCCTGAGGTAAAAGGTGATGTTCCTGTCGTAGTATTATTACTTGATAATCTTCGATATGACCAATGGCGTATCATAGAGCCTGCCATCTCCGAGCTGTTTAGGGTCGAGAAGGAAGAGTTCTTCTATAGTATATTACCGACGAGTACACAGTATAGCCGTAACTCCATATTTGCAGGTATGATGCCTTCGGAGATTTATAAGCAACATAAAGACTGGTGGGTCTTTGATCATGAGGAAGGAGGCAAAAATATGCATGAGCATGATCTTCTTAAATCTCAAATTAAGAAGACATTTAGAAACGAGATAAAAAGTGATTATGTCAAGGTAACTAATGTAAAGAAGGCAAAAGCTCTTGATGATAATATACTTAACCTGTTGCAAAGCGATCTATCTGTAATCGTTTATAATTTTATAGATATGTTATCCCATGCTCGTACTGAGATGGAGGTGCTAAAAGAACTTGCCGGAGATGAAAGAGCCTATCGTTCGCTAACCTTATCATGGTTTAAAAACTCTAACCTCTGGACTGCCTTACAAAAAATAGCTGAAAAGGATATCAAGCTATTTGTAACTACAGACCATGGCACAATAAGAGTAAAATCGCCGTCTAAGGTAATAGGAGATAAACAGACCACGACTAATCTGAGATACAAGTCTGGTAGAAATTTACGGTATGAAAAGAAGGATGTATTCGAAGTAAGGAATCCTGATGAGGCTGGCTTGCCTAAAGCAAATATGAGTTCCAGTTATATTTTTGCAAAGGAGGATAAATATTTTCTCTACCCTAATAATTACAATCATTACAATAGCTTTTATAACAATACTTTCCAGCACGGTGGTATTTCGCTGGAGGAAGTAATCTGCCCGATTATAACTTTGAAAAGTAAGTAACAGACACTAGATTAGTCTGCTTCTACTTGAACATCAGCATTGTATTTTTTATTGGTTCTCTTGGAAATGTAGATACTTATCTCATAGAGGAAAAACAATGGTATCCCTATCAAAAATTGCGTAACTACATCAGGAGGCGTAATGACTGCAGCCAACAATAATATTAGTATGATGGCATGCTTTCGGTACTTTCTCATAAATTCTGGGGTGAGCAAACCTATCCTAGAAAAGAAATAAACAAAGATGGGAAGTTGGAAAACTATCCCTGTAGGAATACAGAAAAGGAAAATATAGTTGGTGTAGGAAGAGATAGAGGTACTCTGGATATCTATTTGTGAGCTCAGGGAATAGTTTCCTAAAAATGATATAGCAAAAGGAGCAATGATAAAATATCCAAATAGGATACCTAAAGTAAATAAGAAAGAACAGTAAAATACGATTCCCCTTGCTGCAGATTTTTCATTTTTATATAGCCCTGGTTTTATAAATCTCCATATCTCCCAGAATATGTATGGGAATGCCACTGCAAAACCTAGCAGGAAAGCGACTTTGATAGACAACAGAAATTGCTCAGCAAATACCTTCGTATCAAACTCTAAATTAGGAGGGCCAAAACAAAGGGTATCCGAGAGGCCGCAAAAAAATTCATAGGTCCAGAAATCTGTTTTCATATGCCCCAAGATTATATGGGTGAAAACAAAATCCTTTCCAATAAAAAAGGCAATACCAATGATAAATATGGCAAGAATAGACCGCACTAGATGCCATCGCAATTCTTCGAGATGATCCAAGAATGACATCTCTTTTTCATCCGCGCTTACTTTTTTATCGCCTATTTTCTTTTGTTCGTTGCTCATCAGACCCTCAAATGTACAAAAGGTCAAATCAATAAGGCAATAGCTGATCTGGTTCACCCTTAATTTGGTCTATTTTGAACCGTAATTGTTAGGTGACTGTGACTTCTATTCTCAGGGTGACTATGAGTCATCTTGTGAATAAAGAAGTACATTTGTGTCTCTTATATTTAAGCTACATGATTCCTTATTTGCTTCTATTTATTGTTAGCCTCGCAGTCTTGGTATTTGCATCTGATTGGTTTATTGGAGCAGCAGAAAAGATAGGTCTAGGGTTTGGTATTTCGCCGTTTGTGATCGGAGTTACTATCGTGGCATTCGGTACCTCTGTGCCCGAGTTAGCGACCTCTATTGCAGGAATATACGGAGGAGCATCTGATGTAGTTATTGGGAATGTGATAGGATCTAATATTACTAATATTTTGTTAGTACTAGGCCTAACCGCAGTAGTAGGTAAAGGAATAAGTCTGCCTTTTAATGTCATGCAAAATGACATGCCAATGTTGTTTGCTTCCGCATTCATATTATACTTCATGATACAAGATCTTGAAGTGACAAACTATGAAGCAATAGTATTACTTGGGATGCTAATAGTTTTTTTAATTAACTCAGTGAAGAGTGGGACAGATGAAGATCAAAAAAGGGAAAAAGTCAGTTTGAAAACTTGGGGAGTCCTCATAGTAGGCGGGGTACTTGTCTTTATGGGAGCTAAGTATACACTTTCAAGTATGACCGAGATAGCAGGGATGTTAGGAATAAGTACTTATGTGCTAGCGGTTACAGGAGTAGCCTTAGGTACCTCTTTGCCAGAGGTGGTGGTGAGTATTGCTGCAGCCCGCAGAGGACAGCATGCCATTGCTGTAGGTAATGTTTTAGGCTCTAACATCTTTAATAGTTATGCAGTCGTAGGAATCCCTACACTACTCAAATCAATTGAAATACCTGCAGTCACACTTGATTTTGGGGCTCCTTTTATGGTCGCGATGACGATATTATTCGGTATGGTCTGTATCTCTAAGAAAATTACACGTTGGGAAGGTATGACATTGATCATCTTTTACGTTTTCTTTTTGTTACAATACGTTTCTCAGGAACTTCCTGGGTAATAAAATCATAAAATAAGATCATGTTCGGAGATATGTTAGGAGGCTTACAGCAAAAGCAAGAAGAGCTTAAAGCAAAGCTATCCACAGTAGAGCTCACAGAGTCCTTAAATGATGGGGCGGTTATAATCACTGCTAATGCTGCTAGAGAGATTGTTAATATAGAATTGGATGATACAAAGATTGATATGACGGACAAGTCAGAGATAGAAGACTTAGTGCTGGTAGCTGTTAACAATGTACTGTCTAAAGCTGCAGCTAAAGAAGCAGAAATGTCTCAGAGTTTATTATCAAGTATTCTTCCGCCAGGAATGGAAAACCTTTTAGGATCGTGAGGATACTTTTTATTACCATCTTTTTTTTATTTATCAATTTAGCGCAGGCTCAGAATCTGGTTTTCAAGGCTTCCTTTGATGACGGTTCTGCCAATGATAATTTTGGGAAGGTAGGAATACCAGTAGGGACAACTCCAGTCTGCGGATTAGATGATGGCCTTGCAAGAGAGTTTCGAGGAGGAGGTTCTATAACCTATCCCTCAGCAGTCAATAGATTATTAGAGTCTGAATTTACGCTAAGCTTTTATTTACAAATAGAAAATGATGTGACAGTAGAAGACGGGGTAAATATCATTTCAATTAGGAATGAATGCGGGGTCAGGGACTCCTCTTTTTTTATTAACTATTACCCTGTTGCAGAGAAGATCATAGTAGATTATTGGAAAGATGAAGACTTGACAAGGGTCGAATCCAAATTAGATATAAGCGATTGTTGGCACCATATTGTATTAGTCAACAGTATTGCAGAATTAAAATTATATGTCAATGGAATTCTAAAAAATACTGTTGCCAACTTACAAAAACCTTTTGTACTAGATTCGACAGCGATGTTTGGTGTTTCTGCAAGTCCTTGCATAGGTGCAGCTGCTGGTCCAGAAGTAAGGTTAGAGGGGACAATTGATGAGCTGTGTATTTTTGATCTAGATATGGATGAAAGGCAGGTACAGGCTCTTTATATCCAACCAGATAAAATCCTGACGCAAGATACTTCCATCTTTATGGGAGGCTCGGTTGCTATACAAACATTAGAGAGTTGTGCTGGTGATCTAAATTGGTTTCCAACTACTGGTGTGTCGCCAGTTGGGTCTACAGATCCTGTAATCACTCCTGACCAGACGACTACTTACGAACTAGAGTTAGATTATGGATTTTGTAAGACCACGGACTCTATAACTATTACGGTAATCGATCCTTCACAAGTAGATTGTGAAGAGGTGAGTATACCAACTGCATTTACACCTAATGATGACTTCCTTAATGACGATTTAGGTATAAGTAACCCTATACTAATCGAAGATCTAAAATCTTTTGAGATCTACGACAAGTGGGGTGGTAAGATGTTTGAGACTCAAGATAAAAATAGTGCTTGGGATGGATATTTTCGAGGTGAAATTCCCAATACGAATACATTTATGTATCGGATCAACTATAATTGTAAAGGTCAAGAATATTTCAAAAGTGGAAGTTTTACGATTCTAAGGTGACTCTAGGCATTTTTTTTGTCTAACTTTAAGTATAGTGTCACGTATTATTGATACTTAAAATATGAAAACCCTATCTTTTTTAATCATATTCTTTTGTTTTGCCATCGTAGGATGTAATAATCAGCCGGCTAATGACCTAACCAGTACTGAAATAACAAAAGAAAATATAGAAACTCCTAAGAAAAAAATTGAAGAGCAATATTCCTCTGCAGATCAAATCAAAATTGTAGACGAAGAAGTTGAACCAGCTAATGCTACAGACGAAGAAGTAGTATATAAAAAGGAATCTACACAAGAATCGATAAAGCCTACCAAGAAAAAGAAATCTGTAATATCTGATATCAAGAAAGAAGAAGCCACTTTTGTTAAAACTGTTTCTAAGCCTAAGCCTAAGAAAAGGACTGCGGAAATAAAATTTAAGGAGTATGCATATGATTTTGGGGAGATTGTAGAAGGTGATAAAATTGAACATAAATTTACTTTCACTAATACAGGTAAAGCTCCGCTTACCATAACAAAGGCAGATGCAACTTGTGGTTGTGCTACGCCTAGCATTCCATTTATGGATATCATGCCAGGGGAGTCTGGATATATCGGAATTATGTATAACAGTGTGGGAAAACAGGGAGAAGAAACGCCACAAGTAACCATCTATAGTAATGCTGGAGAGCAACCTATTTTAGTACTTAAGTTAAAAGGATACGTCAAAAGTACTGAAGAAGCTAAAAAAGAAGTAGCTGTCAAAGACACTATAATCCATATTGCAAAAGATAGTATCAAAACTAATTCTAATTAACTATCGATTGCTGAGGTGCAATTCTTTGATCACCTTTACTCCATAAAACGATAAGTTGCTCCTAGTCTTAATGTATGCACATTTCCAGCTCCATACTCTCCATAAAATGCAACCTTTTGCGATAAATAATATCTAATGCCTATACTGCCTGCATAAACAAAAGAAGGAACAGAAGTCTCGATGTTTACTTCGCTTAATAGGGTGCTCAAGACCTGCTCAGTAATTGTCTCACGACGATTAAAACTATAGCCTGCTATAAATGAGGTATAAGTATCTAGATGTTTAAACCTTTTAAGATGATAGGCTCCTTTTACTGCAAAAGTAAATACCTCAATTCTTTGCTGGACATTAGTAGCACAATTACAACTGCCACCTAAACCTAAACCAGTCTGACAAGCAATAAAGCACAAAGGGTCGTCAAAAATATCTTCCGATATCTGAGCAAGATTTATAGCCTGCTGCGCATCTACTCTATAAAAATTAAAATGTGCTCCTATCCCAATTTCATTTGTAAGTCCATACATATATTCGAGGTTAATAGATGGAGAGGGGTCGCCAGAACCAGTACCTCCAAAGACACTGAAGGCAAAGTTAGTAGTATTAAGAGTCCCAATACCCAAGTTGATATGATGCTTACCTTGAGTGTGGTAATAGTTACTTTCCTCCATGGTGTTGAGGTCTTGCGCTTGTAATGCTGTGATAGCAATAAGGCTAAGGATTAAGGTAAATATATGGTCTTTCAAATTAGATGCTTTAGTCTATGCATTTATGACGCACAATCTTTAATAAAGCAACTAAATTGAGATTTCATAAATCCATTTGTAACAATACCAACTGTAAAGTTTTATGAGATTCGCTTAACCTCAAGGTGGTGGTATATCCTACAACGGTTTATTAATAATTGTGATTAGCTTTTAAAGCAAAAGTATAATCCCTAAAGTAAGGTAAGATAGTCCGAACCAATTACTCTACCTGCAATTTTTTTATAAAGTTATAGAGAATAGAATTGCATTGACTTTTAGAATAAAATGTAAAGTCAACTAGTGAATTACGGTGATGTCACCAGAGTAATTAAGAAACTCTCCATCAGTGAATAATACCCTAGCCATATATACATATACACCAGACTCGACAAGAGAGCCATTAAGTCTTGCATCCCAATCAGCTGTACCAAGTGCACTGCCAGATAAGTTTTCTACTTGATGCACTTTATTTCCATACCTATCAAAAACTCTTAGATACTCAATGCGTTCTACGCCCTGTCCAGAGAATAATTTAAAACTAGCATCAGCGTTGCTGATTGAGGTATTAATTACATTTGGAATAAAGACATTTCTGGTACGTCTTACCCTTATGAATACCTCATCCTCATCCTCACACCCATCGCTATTGATTATAGTTACTCCATACATGGCATCTTGCTCAGGAGTAACGGTGATGGTTGGGCAGTCTAAGCAATCTATGCTTTCGTCAGTTACCCATGCATAGCTTACTATATTTTCTTCTGGATCATGCTCGGCTCTCAATTGATGGCTATCACCCAGCTCTATCTCTACATCAGGCCCTAACTCAACTACGACCTGTGGCGGTTCTAATACAGTGAAAGTAGTATCAAGGACACACCCATCTTGATCACGTACTTCTAGATTATAGCTACCTGCTGATACTAATACAGAATCAGCTACATCCATAAGACTGCCACCTAACGAAAATCTAAATCCAGTATTAGTCCCTCCAGTAGGAAAGAGATTACCAAAATATAGTCTGTCTCCGAAGCACTGTACGGAGTCTAAAGAGGTAAAGTCAAGGGCAATAGGTTGTGGAGCCAGCATTTCATACGTAACGCTATCCTGACAACCACGCGAATCAGTTGCATAAAAAGTGTACTCACCCTCTACTAAATTAGTTGCGATAGTATTGTTAAGCATACGATCATGTGACCATGAGTAGTTTCTTTGCCCGTCTGTGTTTCCACCTGACACTATAGTTCTGAGGATTGCTGTATTATCAGAGTTGCAACTCAGTGTCTGAATATTAGCAGAGTCTATGGCGACGGTAAATAGGTCTGGCTCTTCTATAACTAAATTATCGGTTCCTGCACATCCTGCATCATCTTGGATCTGTACGGTGTAGTCTCCAGCAGGTATACCATCTAAAATAGAATTATCAAATCTTGCAATGATAGTATCAAGGCTAGTAAATCTGATTAGTCTAGGAATTCGTGATCCTCCATTGATATTTATATCAGCTGAGCCATCTTTCTCACCAAAACAACTTGGCGAAGTAATTATACTATTTAGTAAGTCGATATTAATTTCCTCACCACCATCTATTTCAAACGGTATCACTTCACTGACACATTGATTATCGAATATCTGAAGCGTATACATACCGCTAGCAAGATTCGTCTGAGTATTTAGATTTGGTGTAGATATAGTAGGATCTGTAGACCAAGTATAATTAATATCTCCGTCTCCACTTCCTCCGCTTACATTTACAGCTACTTCACCATCTGTATCTGCAAAACACACATTACCAATTAAACTAGTAAATACGATATCAAATTCGGGATGTTGCTCAACGACAAACACCGAGTCTGCACTGCAACCAGAAGCGGCATCTGTAGCTCTCACAAAATAGGTACTATTAGGTGCCCCTTGTTGGATAGCACCTTCCGGCAGAAAATTATCATTGAAGGTATCTTGCCAAGTTATTTCGAGGCCAGTTCTTCCATTTAAATCCCTAGCTGTGAAATTTGCCGTGGGACTACCAAAGCATACTATATCGGGCTGCACAATATCAAGATCAATAGGAGAGGGTTCTGCCATGGTATAAGTCATTGTAGAAGTACAAATGTTGGTCCCAGAGATTTCTACCCTATATATACCAGGACCTAACCCTGTGATAGTTTCACCAGTCTCTCCTGTCATCAATATGTTATCTTGATACCACGCATAGATTGCTCCTGCACGGATATTTGGATCTCGTAAACTAACCGTTATAGAACCACTAAACTGACCATTACAGGGCACAGGTGCTTGATTAATTCTCACTAGATTAACATCATTAAAATCGATAGGGCTGCCGGCTTCTCTTAATCTTATTTCTCCCGATTCCCCTTGGCATCCGGTCCCATTCTCAGTGGCGGTAACAAAATAGTTACCTGCAACTAAATTTGGACGGATGTTATCTCCATTAAAAACCGATCCATCCTCCCAAGTAAAAGTATAGTTAGCTGGATCTCCGGGAACATCGACGGTGATGGTCCCCTGACGACCACATCCAGGACTTACTGCCGTAGGAATAATGGTCAACCCCATACCCGTATTCGGAGGTACCCTTTCTGGTTCACTATATAAACATCCAGTAGCAATATCTGTGACCTCCACAGTATAGTCTCCTTCTGCTAAACCTATAAAAGTTTCTACAGTATTTGAGCTTGTAATTATTTGAACTTCTGCTCCCGTGTTGTCTAGAAGTCTGTATGTCAAATCACCAAGTGGCGGTGAAGAGTCTGTCAATGCTCTTGCTAATACTTCGATCGAGCCACCAGAGCCGCAACCATCATTGCGAGGTGTTAAATCAAGCTCTATATTCTGTCTTGCAGTTACAGTGATTATCGTATCTATAAAACACTGAGGGTCTGAGAAAGAATAATCTTCAATTCTAAAATAAACTTCACCTGGGTTAATGTCCATTCTGGTATAGGGGGGAGTTATATTCCCGATCCTAATATTTGTTGGGCTTGATGGGGTGCTTCTGGTAAATAAATTATACCGACCTCTACCATCTTGCTGCCCTCCAGTTACGTTTATTGTCACAACTGCAGGATCAGTAGCACATACCGGTTCGACTATGTCAATATCCATTTCCATAGCATTATAGTCGATAACTATGTTCTCATCTATCGCCTTACAACCGTTACCATCTGTCACTGTTACCGCATAGGTTCCAACATCTATTTTTTGAAGCGGATTTACGCTAACTCCTGTGGATGACCATTGATACACCTCGTTTCCAGATCCGCCAGAGGTAACTACCTCTATGAATGTCGAATTAAAATTTATCACAGATGGGCATGATGGGCCTTGAGTGAGGACATCATCAATTATTAGTGGTGAGCCAGATGTTATAGTTACAGGGCTAGAAATAAGTATGGGCATGCCATCGGCTCCCATCACCTCTATATCATAATCTCCAGCAGCTAGGCCATCTATAATTACCTCTTCTAGTGGATTTGTGACGGTGACAGGTGCGCCACCATTTAATATATACTGATAAGGAGGAGTGCCTCCACAAATAGTAAATCTTATATTGCCTGTATCCGCACCAGGATTAGTAGGGCAAGTTGTGGGTTGAGAAGTAGTAGGAGATACACAACCTACAGTTATATTGCCACCTATCATGGGGTCTATACAAATCTCAGTACCCCCGTTAAGGATATTAAAAATCTCAACAGAAGTACCATTTACTCCACCAAATGGAGGTATATCTGCTATATCTATCTTTGTTCTGTCACCTACACCGCCGACCACTTCAAAACATAAGGTTATAAATGTCCCTCCATCCGCAATTCCAAAATCTGAGAAAAAAGCACCACTAGCGTAATTAAAAAATCCTGAAGCTATTTGATTATTGATGTTGTCGAGGATAGCTTGGGCCGGAGGAGCTGCTGGGTTACCATCTACATCTAATGGCATACGTCTATCGCACACAAAAGTAATTCCGATGTCTGGATGATTATATTCTACATCTTTATCTATACTACAAGAAGTGAGTCTAAGAACATTTGGATCATATGATATTGGTGCTATCCAATAAATTATTTCTTGAAAATTATTTACCCTTACATCAACACAAAAGTTAGAACCTTCTGCGACAACAGTATCGACTACTGAAAATTCTATATTGGGGAAAGGAGACGTACACTGCGCTTTTACAGATTGATTAGTAAAGCAGAGTAGGGCAAGAGGTATTAAAAATGAAAATATAAATATTATCCTCTTCGACATGCAGGTGCGGAAATTGACTGATTAAATGGAATTATAAAATTCAAAAGTATAAGACTTTTGCTTCATAAGCCTATACTTTTTCGTCTTTATATCAAACGAACTCAGTGTTTAGATATTGCCGACAAATTAAGGGTAGTAAGCCCTATTTCTATTAGGGTTTTCCGCTTGATATTATGCAAACAACTTACCAAATTAGTAGAGTGGGAGCGTAATTATCCACTGTAAAAAAGAAAAGCCCATATGCATAATGCATATGGACTTTTAACTAATCAACGGATCTTGATAAATATCTTAGTTGTTTACTATGGAATCTAGGTTAAACTGATTATAAAGTATATCCTTAAATTCTACAGCTTCTTTTTCTGTTTTAAAATCACCCATTAATACTTTGTACATGATAGTATTGTTTTTAAAGTCATTCAATACTATGATAGGCTCAATGAACTGATTTACTAGGCTATTATACTTTTCTATAGCTGCTTCATAGTTGTCAAATTCACCTACTTGTAGCTGATAGCTGGTCCTTGCTGGAGCATCTACATATTTGCTATAGCCAGGTTTATTTGACGTACTATGGTTGTTCCGCTTTTGGGAGCGATAATTTTTTGGAGAAGTATTGAAAGTATGTTTCACTACTTCAGTATTATATGCTGAATTATGATTTTTTAGGACTTTGATAAGTTTAGTAGGTCCTACTGTTTCTTCTATCCTTTCTACGAGCGTTCCTTTAGAATTAAATATCAGAATAGTAGGTAGTACTTCCACATCATACTGTTGTTTCCAAGCATAACCATCAAAGTCATCGATATTTACCTTTACTGCTACGTAGTTATCATTGATATAAGAGGATACTTCTGGATTGCTCAGGGTAGTTCTTTCCATCCATTTACATGGTCCACACCATGAAGCATAAAACTCTACGAATGATAATTTTCCTTCTGCACCTGCTCTTTTGATTGCTTCTTTTAGATCACCATCTATAAAGTTGATATCTTCTATAGTCGAAGTATTGACTTCTAAGCCAGTTGCAGATGTGGATGCAGTCACACATAGAGTTAACAGCAGTAATACAATTAGATTTTTCATATGTCCCTTGTTGAATTAAATATTTCAATAATTTATAAGTGCATGATTTCATGCATTCTACATATTGCAATATCTGTACCAATGAAAGTAAAATGGGCGACACTATCGATCAGATCAAAGGGAAAATGGAGTTAATTTAGTCACATTTAATTATGTAACTATATGATAATAAGATAATTAAACATTATATATTATTCATATGTTAATAATTCACTATATGTGTGACGACTTACAAATTAAATTGCAATCTCATTAGGGGTCTGCTTTACATCCTACTAGAGTTAAGTTATATTCTCATACATCTTTTGTTAACTTACGCCGTTTTTAAGAATTACTATTAGGTAACCAAATACAAAGAATGCCGTTGAATTCTGCAGTAATTACAGCAGTAGCTGGATACGTCCCAGATTATATTCTCACCAATACTGAACTGGAGACGATGGTGGACACCAATGATGAATGGATTTCATCAAGGACAGGAATAAAGGAGCGCAGAATACTTAAAGGGGAAAATAAAGGTACCTCAGATATGGCAGTACCTGTTGTCGAGGAACTTATAAAGAAGTCTGGTTATAAGAAGGAAGATATCGATCTCCTTATTTGTGGTACAGTTACTCCAGATATAACTGTTGCAGATACTGCAAATACAATCTGCGATAAGGCTGGACTGACAAATGCTTTTGGATATGATATAAATGCTGCGTGCAGTGGGTTTTTATTTTCTCTATTTACTGGAGTGCAGTTTATTAAAGCCGGTACTTATAAAAAGGTAATAGTTATCGGAGGAGATAAGATGTCATCTATTATCAATTATAAGGATCGAGCTACCTGTGTCATTTTTGGCGATGGTGCGGGTGGAGTTTTGCTGGAGGCGGGTGACCAAGATGTAGGTATCAAGGAAGCGGTTCTTAAAGGTGATGGTTCTGGCAGAGAACTATTATATATCAGAACGAGAGGTTCTAAGTACCCTATTACCCATGAGTCGATTGATAATGGGGATCATTTTGTGCGCCAAGAAGGTCGCCCTGTTTTTAAAGCAGCTGTAAAAGGAATGACCTCTGCTATCAAAGAGGTGCTAGATAAAAGTGGCTTATCTCTGGATGATATTGATTGGCTAGTTCCTCATCAAGCCAATATGAGAATTATAGATTCTGTAGCGGATCAATTAGACTTTCCTAAGGAAAAAGTCATGATCAATATCCATAAATATGGGAATACAACAGCAGGTACAATACCACTATGTTTATGGGAGTATGAGGACAAACTAAAGCGAGGAGATAATATAATCCTAACATCTTTTGGCGGAGGATTTACATGGGGGGCAATCTTAGTTAAATGGGCTTACTAAAAACGGTAAGGCTTTTGTATATTAAATCATAAGTTAAATAAACACAAAGAGTATAAATGGCGACTACATCTGATATTAAGAATGGGTTATGTATGCATTATAATCATGATATATACGTGGTGATAGAGTTTTTGCATGTCAAACCTGGTAAAGGTCCTGCATTTGTAAGGACAAAGCTCAAGAGTATGACCAATGGTAAGGTTGTCGATAATACATTCCCTTCTGGCCATAAGATAGAGACTGTAAGGATCGAGAGGAGAAAATACCAGTTTTTATACAAAGACGAGTTAGGTTTTCATTTTATGAATAATGAGACTTATGATCAAACGATGATAGATAGTAAACTGATTGATAACCCAGGATTAATCAAAGAGGGTAGCGAAGTAGAGATATTGTTTAATGCTGATGACGAAAATCCATTGACCATAGAATTGCCTCAGTATTTAGAGTTTGAAATCACTTATACAGAACCAGGGCAAAAAGGTAATACGGCAACCAATGCTCAAAAGCCTGCAAAGATAGAGACGGGAATAGAGATCATGGTGCCATTGTTTATCAATGAAGGAGATAGAATAAAAGTAGATACAAGAACGAGTAAATATCACGAAAGGGTAAAATAATCTTTATGAATTATAAAGAAATCAAAGAACTAATCAAGCTGGTCGAACAAAGTGGGCTGGCAGAATTTAAACTTAAGGATAAAGAGTTTGAACTATCCATCAGGACGGAAAAGTATAGCAAGGAAAAAGCACCACAAATTGTAAGTGTAGCACCTGCAGCTGTACCAGCACCAATTGCCGCTCCGGCGCCAGTAGCGAGTAATGCCGCTGCTACCCCTGATATAGCTCCGGCAGCATCAGGAGCGTCTGATGCAGGATTAATCGAGGTCAAGTCACCTATTGTGGGGACGTTATATAGATCATCTAGCCCTGAGAAGCCTCCATTTGTAAAGGTAGGAGATACCATAGAAGTAGGTCAGGTAGTTTGTATTGTCGAAGCGATGAAACTCTTTAATGAGATCGAGAGTGAGGTAGCAGGCAAAATCGTCAAAGTAGTAGCAGATGACGCTTCACCGGTAGAGTATGATCAAGTGTTATTCCTAGTAGATCCACAAGGCTAGTAGGCAACTGTCTAATAGCAAAATAGTAAAATCTATGTTTAAGAAGTTATTAATAGCGAATCGAGGAGAAATTGCCTTGCGAGTAATACGTACTGCCAAGGAAATGGGAATAAAGACTGTAGCGGTCTACTCAACAGCAGATAGGGATAGCTTACATGTGAGATTTGCTGATGAGGCAGTGTGTATAGGGCCGCCATCATCTACAGAGTCCTATCTCAGTGTACCTAAGATAATGGCAGCAGTAGAAATCACTAATGCAGACGCAGTGCATCCTGGCTATGGCTTCTTGTCTGAGAATGCAGATTTTGCCGAGATGTGTGTGGAGTACGGTGTAAAGTTTATAGGGCCTACCCCTCAGATGATTCGTAAGATGGGTGATAAGATTACGGCTAAGGATACGATGATCAAGGCCGGGGTCCCAGTGGTGCCAGGGTCTGACGGATTAGTGAAGGATACAAAGCTAGGTAAGAAGATAGCAGGAGATATAGGATATCCAGTCATACTCAAAGCAACAGCAGGAGGTGGAGGTAAAGGGATGAGAGAAGTATGGAAGGAAGAGGATTTTGAAGATCAATGGGATAATGCACGTACTGAAGCAAGAGCATCCTTTGGGAATGATGGTATATACATAGAAAAATTTATAGAGGAACCTAGACATATTGAGTTCCAGATCGTAGGAGATCAATATGGGAAAGTAATCCATCTGTCTGAGCGTGATTGCTCCATCCAGCGTCGGCATCAAAAACTGATTGAAGAAAGCCCAAGTCCGTTTATGACTAAAGCCCTTAGGACTAAGATGGGTAAAGCAGCCGTTTTAGCTGGCGAATGTATAAAATATGAAGGGGTAGGGACAGTAGAGTTTTTGGTCGATAAGCACAAGAATTTTTATTTTATGGAGATGAATACACGGATACAAGTGGAGCATCCCGTGACCGAGGAGGTCATCGATCATGATCTCATCAAAGAACAGATCAAGATGGCGGCAGGAGAAAAATTATCTGGCAAGAATTATATACCTAGTTCTCATGCGATCGAGTGTAGGATAAATGCGGAAGATCCTTATAACGGTTTTAGACCTAGCCCAGGATTAGTATCCTCTTTTCATACACCAAAAGGACATGGCGTCAGAGTAGATACTCATACTTATGCTGGCTACACAGTACCTCCGTACTATGATTCTATGATTGCAAAATTAATCTGCAAGGCTCAGACAAGAGAAGAGTGTATTACTAAAATGAAGCGAGCTTTAGATGAATTCATTATAGAAGGCATAAAAACAACAGTACCTTTTCATAAGGCCCTGATGAGAGATGAGAGTTTTGTTTCTGGAGATTTTCATACTGGATTTATGAATGATTTTGAGCTTGATGAAAAGTATAAGAATAAATAAGATATTACCTCGTTAGCATAAAACCTAACATCTTCTAGGCCAACTAAGAAAACCTATGTCTTTCCTAAAAAGGTTTTTCAAATACTTATCTGCATTTAGATCAAAGGTGATTTTAGTGGTATTATTTCATATGCTTACCGCAGTATTTACAGTGGTTAGTATACCGATGATTATTCCTTTTTTTCAGATTCTATTTAGTGGTGATTCTAAAGAGCCCATTAGCCATGAAGGTCATAGTTTTATTGATCAGTTAGAATCATTTGTGCAGCAAAATTTGCTGGCATATGATAAGCAAACAGTACTACTTTATGTATGTGCTGCGATCCTGCTAGTCTTTCTATTAAAGAATGTTTTTAGATATCTTGCAATGTATCATATGACGCCAATCCGTAATGGAATCATAGCTAAGATCAGATCAGAGATTTATAGTAAGATACAGGCGCTACCACTATCATACTTTAAAGATCAAAAAAAAGGTAATCTGTTGTCAATCGTTAGTAACGATGTGCAGGAAGTAGAATGGAGTATTGTGAATACGCTTGAGGCATTTTTTAAATCACCGCTAATAATTATAGGTAGTATAATATTTATGTTGGCTATTAGTCCCCAGCTATCATTGTTTGTACTTGTTCTATTGGGGCTTACTATTTTTTTGATCGGAGGTATCTCCAAGACTCTTAAGAAAAAATCAAATCTAGCTCAATCAAGTCTGGGTAGTCTGTTAAGTCATGTAGAAGAAACAATCTATGGACACAAAGCGATGAAGATGTATGAGGCAGATACTTTTTTTAGGTCTAAGTTTGAAACGCAAAACAATGCTTACAGAAACATAATTAATAAGGTTTTGTGGCGACGAGATTTGTCCTCCCCCGTATCAGAGTTTTTAGGAATAGCAGTCGTAACCGTTCTGCTGTGGGTAGGGTCTAATCAAGTCTTTTCTGAAAATCTCAGCCCTGCTGTTTTCTTTGCTTTCATCTTTGCATTTTATCAGGTTATAGAACCTGCAAAGTCTTTTGCAACAGCCTACTATAATGTACAAAAAGGATTAGGAGCACTAGACAGGATTGATTTATTATTGGCAGAGCACAATGACCAAGATGAAAATGGTCAAGGGCAGATAATCACTTCTTTCGATGAGTTAATAAGCTTTAAAGAAGTTTATTTTAAATATAACGAAACTGATCAATGGGCAGTAGAGCAAATAGATCTTACAATAAAGAAAGGAGAGACGATTGCTATTGTCGGTCCATCAGGTAGTGGTAAGACTACCTTAACCGATTTGTTGCTAAGATTTTATGACGTAGATAAAGGATCAATTGCCATTGATGGGGTCAATATTAGTTCTATTAATATAGGAAGTTTGCGCTCCTTGTTTAGTGTAGTAAATCAGCATCCGATTCTCTTTCATGATACGGTGATTGCTAATATTGCTATGTCTGATGAATATGATTTAGATAGAATAAAAGAAGCTGCTCGACGATCTCACTCTGCAGAATTTATCGATAATCTTAACCAGGGTTATAATACAATCATAGGTTCAGAAGGGATGAAGCTAAGTGGGGGCGAACGGCAACGCATTTGCCTTGCTAGAGCACTGTATAGGGATGCTCCTATTGTGATCCTTGATGAGGCTACTTCTTCTGTTGATATAGAGTCCGAGCACGTAATAAAGGAAGCAATGGAGCAGGTGATGAGTGAAAAAACTGTCATCGTGATCGCTCATAAATTAGCAACTATTCAGAATGCAGATAGAATAATCGTAATGGAGGCAGGTAAACTGCTACAAGAAGGATCACATGACGAACTTTTAGGTAGTGATACTGGCGATCGTTATCAAAAAATAGTAGCATTGCAAAGCGTCTAAATGGTCGCTATAAATAACATCAATTTAAGAATCTATATGTCTTTAAAATCTTATTTTGCAGAAATGAATTTGTTGCGGAAAAGAGGTGTATTTACAGTATTTGTGATGTTGCTGACTGTGTCTTGGCTGAGTGGTCAGATCAGTATATCTAGTAGCTCTTTCCCAGTCGATGGAGACACTATTTTCTATAAGACAAATAACTATCCCGATAAGAGAGTCCTTACGGCCATTGGTAAAAATGCGGTCTGGGATTATAGTGACCTCAGATCTCCCTTTATCTCAGTGGTCAACTTTAAAAAAAATACTGAAGTCATAGGGGATGTGGGCGGTGGCACCGCAGTGTATGAGGATGGAGAGTTGCGATATCTGGTAAATAACAACATGAAAATTGTTGCTGCCTCGAGTGACTTGATCAGCGGTAAAGTAAAAACATACTCTGAATATCTTACATTAGTGCCATCTAGCTTAAAGTATAAAGATCAGATTTTTCACAATGCGGTCTCAGAAGAGATATTTGAGCAAAATGAAATCCCAACTACCCTACAAAAAAAATTAAGTAAAATATTATTACCCCTAAAAATTACTACCAATACAATCACAAGGGGTGAGGTGGCATCTTCGGGTACTCTAATCCTCCCATGGGGAGCTGAGGAGGTACTGATGGCTAAAATGGAGATTACAGAGAATCTTGAATGTACTTATATGGATGAGGGTTCTTGGAAGCCCTTGAACGAAGAACAGAAAGGATTCCTTGACTTAGACTACAAGAAAACGAAAACTGAATTCCACTTTTATAGTAAGAATAGTAAATTACCATTGATGATTATCAACTGGAGTCCTCTAGGTGGTCCAGAAAGTATAAAGTATCAAGTGCAAGAAGCAAGTAGTAGAGATATCAAACGAGGATCTGATGTCAAAGAAATTGTAGCATTCCCTAATCCGACTTTCGGTAATACAAAGTTTGAATTTTTAAATTACGAAGCAGGTACTTATACCTTAGAGATCTATGCTGTATATGGAGCCAAGCTCTGGTCGGAAACTTATGAGTTGCAAGAAAACGATATCATCTCTGAGAATTTTTCCTTTCTAAGAAAAGGTACTTACCTCTACTGCATTAAAAATAAACAAGGAGCTAAAATCGTAACAAAACGATTGGTCATCATTACCCCTTAATCAAGAATCGATATTCATGGATGAGCTGATTACTCAACTGCTTCTTCCCAGCCCAATTCAAAGTTTTAGGTTTGAACAATATCCTAACAGAGAGATTTTAATAAAAAGAGATGATCTCATACACCCTCAAGTATCTGGTAACAAATGGAGAAAACTTAAATATAATATTAAGTACGCTCAAGATAATGATTTTAAGGGTATTCTGAGCTTTGGAGGAGCATTCTCAAATCACCTGTATGCACTAGCAGCAGCATGTAAACTAGAAGGGTTAAAGTGTAAAGCTATGGTGCGTGGTGATGGATTTGACAAAAGTAATCCTACCCTAATTTTTTTAAGAAATCAGGGAGTAGAAATAAAATTTTTAGATCGCCTAAGCTATAGGAAAAAGTCAGATGATGACTTCCTTGAAAAGTTACAACGGCAATACCCAAATTATCACATAGTCCCTGAAGGAGGGTCTAATCACTTAGCTATTCAGGGTGTAACTGAATTAATGGAGGAGATTTATGCTAATCGGTACTTAGGCCGCTTATTAGTTATTTGTGGAGTTGGATCAGGTTCGACAATTACGGGGGTGGTTAAAGGTCTTAAGGATGGTGATCAAGCTATGGGAGTCCTAGCCGTCAATGATACTTCCTTGCTAAGTAAAATAAAGGGGGCATTAACGCAGGCAGAATGCCGACAGTTACAGCTTGATTTAGATTCTCATTTTGGAGGCTTCGGTAAGACAAACGATTCTTTAATAAAGTTCATCAATGATTTCTACTACTCGACAAAGATACCTGTCGAGCCGCTATATACTGGTAAAGTGCTTTATCGATTACATGCACTACTAGGGGAAAGAGAATTAACTTCTTTCGATAATATCTTAGTGCTTCATACAGGAGGCTTGCAGGGTAACAGAGGGTTTAACTATCGGTTTCCAGGCAAATTGGCTAGAGAGATGGTAGATATTTGTTAAGGTAAATTTCTTTAGAGGGATAATGTGCCCTTAAACCAGTCTAGTTCAAAAGATATTCCTCAATAACTCTTGGATAATGAAAGTGCTCAAGGGCTAGTACCTTCTTCGCTATTGCTTCTGCACTATCTTCCGTTTCTATATCACAGCTGACTTGACTCAGGTGCTTACCATCGTCATATTTTTCATTGACAAGGTGTATTGTTATTCCTGATTTTTTATCGCCATTGGCTTTGACTGCTTTGTGCACATTGATCCCATACATACCTTTACCTCCATAGTTGGGAAGTAGAGCAGGGTGGATATTTATGATCTTATCAGGAAACGCCTTGATGAGGTTGCCTGGGACCAACCATAGAAAACCAGCAAGGATAACATGTGTTATTTCTTTTTCTCGCAATGTACTTACTAGACTATCGGTCTTTGTAAAGGTAGCTTTGTTAGCGATTGTATACTGAGGGATAGCATGCTGTTTGGCGAGGTCAAGAACCTTAGCCTTTTTTTTGTTAGTGATGATAAGGTCAACTGACACCTGGTCTGACTCTGCAAAGTATTCTATAATTTTTTCTGCATTTGATCCTCTTCCTGATGCGAAGATGGCAAGTTTATATTTGGTCAAACTAAGTGCTTATCTGAGGTCTGAAAATTCGCTGACCTGTGATGGGCTCAGCTTAGTCATGATATCATAGACTTTTAATCTGTCTCCTCTTGCAGCAGGTACAAATATATCCATCACTTCTTGCTTCTTACTATCTGTGAACATTTGTAAGATCATAGAGTCTGGATAAGACTTGTTGACATCTCCAACAGTCTTTAGAGAAGCGAGCATTACTAATTTTGCTTTTTCTGCATCATTATTCATGATATCTAATCCCTGTCTGTGATACTCATAGTAGGCTCTTCTATATGGACGGACTCTTGGGTTTAGTAAGTTTTCTACTAGCCAGTATCTGTTTCTCTGAGAGTTTAGAGAAACCCAAGCTTTGTCACTACTACTTACATTAGGTGGTATAGAAGCAACAATATTATTTGCTATTTGGAAGTAATTATCTCCGCCAAATGGTGAGAAGGAATCATAGTCAAATCCAATAATTACATAAGCGTAATATGTAAGGATGGCAGACAAATTATCTGAAAACGAGTTTTTATTATTATAGATAGGGGCGTATTCTTCATAAGAGAAGGTAACCGACCGGTCAACATGATTAAGTAAAGTAGAATAATAATTAGACCCAAATACTGGTCGACTGGCTGTAACATAAAAATCTGCAACAAAGGTATTGGTCGCTATATCATCTTTTATATTAATTTGAAATGAACCCTCAATTTTTTCTAAAGCATCAAACTCATCATCTGTCCAAGAAGTATTATTCATAAACTCCTTTATAGCTGTCTCTAAAGTTTTAAATACTTTAGGGTCTGCAAGTTTGAGTGTCGGAGTATTTATTCTAACATCTAGATTTAGTTCTTGAGCAGTTATTTTTGCGCAGCCTAAGATGCATATCAATAGTATAAGTAGGACGGTTTGAATTCTCATTTGATCAATTGTATAAGTTCATTAACGATATCAACGGCTACTTTCTTCTTTGATTTGAGGTCATATTTTATTATTTCTCCGGTCTTATGGATAATTGATATTTTATTTGATTGGGTACCGAAGCCTGCTCCTTTGTCTTCGAGTGTATTGAGTACTATGAAATCTAAATTTTTCCTTTCTAGTTTTCCTGATGCATTTTCGATCCCATTTTGCGTTTCTAGCGCAAAACCTATGTGAAGCTGGTCTGTAGATTTATTTTTTCCTAGTTCTGCCGCGATATCTTTCGTTCTTTTTAGATCGATCTTCATGTCTCCTACTTTCTTTTTTATCTTCTGGTTAGCACTACTGATAGGTGTGTAGTCTGCTACTGCAGCAGCGAGGATTGTTACATCAGATACATTGTGATACTTGACACAGGCTTGATACATGTCTTCCGCAGACTTTACATTGGTAGTGTTAACATTAGGGTGGTCAGTTGAGAGATTTGATGGTCCTAGTACAAGTTGTACGGTAGCGCCTCTACTAGCACATTCATTTGCCAATACGATACCCATTTTACCAGTACTGTGATTGGATATAAATCTGACAGGGTCTAGAGCTTCTCTGGTTGGTCCTGCAGTGATTAAAACCTTCCTATTGATTAAATCTTTTTTTTTACCCAGGTGGCTGTCTAGATGCTTTACGATATCTTCTGGCTCTGCCATTCTGCCGTCACCTACTAGGCCGCTGGCTAATTCTCCGTGACCGACTGGGATAATCATATTCCCAAATGAGCGCAATAGTTTTAGATTGTTTTTAGTAGATCCATGGATCCACATATCTAGGTCCATGGCAGGTGCGACATACACAGGACATTTTGCAGATAAATAAGTTGCGACTAGCATATTATCAGCAAGTCCAGTAGCCATCTTACCTATAGTGTTAGCTGTAGCTGGAGCGATTAAGAAGGCATCTGCCCATAAACCAAGCTCTACATGATTGCTCCAATTGTCCTCAGTGGCAATTGCGCTGATAACCTCGTTTTTTGATAAGGTAGATAAAGAAAGGGGAGTGATAAATTCAGTAGCACTCTCTGTCATGATCACTTTGACTTCACAACCAGCTTTGATAAGCAGTCTGCAGAGCGATGCTGATTTATAAGCAGCTATGCTGCCTGTTATACCTAAGATTATTTTTTTCCCTTGGAGAGGATTCATCTATTAGATCACTAGCTAATAAGCCTAATCTATTTTTACACCGTCACTATCTACTTTTTCCTTATTCATGTATTCATGTGTAAGGCCCTTATCCATAAACTCTGTGTAGGCTATAATAGCTGGGTTAGGCAATCTTTCGTAGAACTTTGAGATTTCTATCTGTTCTTTGTTTTCATGCACTTCTTCTATCGCTTCAGAAGTGACAGCAAAGTCTTCTAGTTTTTTATGTAACTCTAATTTTAGATCTACATTAACTTGGTTTGCTCTTTTGGTTATAATTACTAGAGCTTCATACAGGTTACCAGTCTGAGCTGTGATATCTATGATATCCCTTGCATTAAGATTTGGGTCTATACCTTGTACTTGATTTTTAAGATCTGCCATCAGTGATTTTATTAAGTTCTTTACGAGAATCTTTTAGAAAAGAAGATACCTCTTTTTTGAATTCTGTTTTCGAATGTTTTTTTAAAAAGTCATCGCATCGTGCAATGGTCTCTGTATACCTTTCTTCTTTTTTGAGATAGACACTATTATCTGCTAATAAATAACTAGCCTTAGCAATTAGATAACGCACTTCTGCTGCCCTCTTAGTCTCTGGAAAATCTTTAAGCATGTTAGCTAGTGAAGTGGTTGCAGAGTTATATCTCTTAAGATCAAAGTAAAGCTTGCCTTCATCAAATGCTTTTTCTTCCATCTTGGCTCTTAGGCCTACGATAAGGTCATTGCATTCTTTTACACGTTCACTATTCGGATATGTATTCATGAATAACTGAAACGACTCAATTGCTTTATCAGAATTAGATTGATCTAATTTGTGGGCTGGAGACATTCTGTAGTGGCTATAAGCAGCCATATAATCTGCTTCCTCCTTTTTTGGGCTATTACCAAAAGTCTGAGCAAAGTTTTTGAAATAATGCGCAGATAACATATAGGCTTTCACGTTGTAATGCGTGTAAGCGTAGTTAAAAAAAATATCCTCTGCTTCTACTTTACCACGGAAAGCAGGAATTGCTAATTCATAGAGTGTTTGAGCTTTGTAATAATTCTCGGCTGCAAAATAAGCATGTGCCTCCTTCAATATAAGTTCAGGATCATTACTAATTCTAATTTTTTCAAACTTAGTTTTACAAGAGCTGCCTAGCAATAAAATTGCTAGAATCAAGGCTGTTGTGATAAGTCTAAAGCTTAATTTCATAGGTGTGCAAAAGTAGTACAATTCTTAAAACGAAACAATAAGCTTGCTGCCCTCAAAGCCCCATTATTTAAGGAAAAATTAACGAAATTCGATATTTTGAGGGTTAGCACTCCTAGAATTGGTAACTTAAGTACATCCTTATAATTTATAACCTAATAGTATGTTTAAAAAAATAGCCAGCTTTATTGGAATAATATTTCTTTTGTTTGCAGCCGGAGTGCTTTATTTGATGGTGACAACTGGATTTTTCAGAGATATAGAAAATCGTTTTGATGGTGAGCAGATTAGTAAAATAGATATTCCTGGTGCCGAAGATTTTGCGATTAGCTATGAAGATGACTTTTTAATTATTTCCTCTGATCCGAGAAGGCTTGATGAGGAAGGTAATCCTCGATCTGGAGCGTTATACTTCATGGATCTTAAAGATCAAAGTTTTTCGCCGGTATTGATATCAGGTAATTTTAATAAGCCACTTTATCCCCACGGTATCTCTATGATCAAGCTTGACTCGACGAAGTATCAACTGCTTGTTATCAATCATGTACCTAAGAGTGGCGATGTTTTGCTTAACCACTTGGCGAAGAATCATTACATAGAAGTATTTGAGTTAGAAGGCAAGAAACTCACACATATAGAATCAAAGGAGCATCCTCTCATTAAGAGTCCTAATGATGTAGTGGCGGTCGATAGCGATAGATTTTATTTCACTAATGATCACTACTCCGATTCTAATTTTGGGCGATTTAGAGAAGACTATCTTGCATGGGCAAATACTAACGTCGTATACTATGATGGAGTAGATTATAGTATAGTTGGAGACGGTATAACATATGCCAATGGAATAAATCTGGATAAGAAAAACAATCGATTATTCGTAGCCTCGCCGCGATCTTTTTTAACTAAGGTCTACGATGTGAATGAAAATGGAGCTCTAACTCATGTTGAAGATATTGATTGCAATACAGGAGTAGACAACATAGAGTTTGATCAAGAGGGAAAAATATGGATCGGATGCCACCCTTCACTTTTAGTATTCGCAGAATATGCAGCGGGTAGGCAAGAAAAAACACCATCAGAAGTAATTACCATCGATTATAGAGGAGTAGGAGATTATGATGTAGAGACTGTATATATGAGCGATGGATCTGATATGAGTGCTTCGACGGTGGCGTCTGTTTATGGCGATCATATTTTTGTAGGGAATGTCATGGACCCAGGGTTTTTAGTGCTCAAGAAAAATTAGAGGGACTTTATTAATTGATTATGTAGTCTTGTAATGCATCAGCAATCTTACGATCATTAGATAGTCGAGGGACTTTATTCTGACCACCAAGCTTTCCTATATTTTTCATGTAAATCTTAAATGCACCTTGTTGTAAGCAGGTAATTTTTAAGCTTCTTAGGATGCCTCCTGATATGAGATCTTTATAATAAATATTTTGCTTAGTCATGAGTATGTCTAGCTGTTTAGACAATGCAATGATATTTTTTGGCAAACTCTCAAACTCGACAAACCATTCATGATATGGTAATCCTCCTTCCGGTGGATTTACCTGTGGCGCTACTGTGAATTCATTAATGGCAAGAGAGTTTTGTGTTGACAAGGCATGTAAAGCCGACTCTACTTCTTTAGCTATGACATGCTCACCAAATGCAGATATGAAGTGTTTTATTCGCCCTGACACTATCAGCCTATAGGGCTTTTTAGATACGAATCTAACGGTATCTCCTAGGTTATACGCCCATAGCCCTGCATTAGAACTAATCAAGATGACATAATCCTTATCCAGTATTACTTCTGATAAAGTAAGCCTTGATGGGCATTCATCATATATCTCATTTAAAGGTACAAACTCAAAAAACATCCCGGCATTAGTATTTAAAAGCAACCCCTCATTTGTTACTTGATCTTGAAAAGCAATGAAGCCTTCTGATGCTGGATAAGTTTCCAATGTGTCTACAGGCTCGCCTATAAGTTTTTCGAGGCTATTCCTATATGGTTCATAGTTAACCCCCCCGTAGGCGAATAAATTAAAATTTGGAAATATCTCTTTGACAGTCGACTTGCCTGTCACTGCAATCAATTGCTCAAAATACATCTGTACCCATGGTGGAATACCACTGATAAGCCTCATATCTTGTCCTTTAGTTTCAGCTACTATCTTATTTAGTTTAGTTTCCCAGTCTTCTATACAGTTAGTCTCATAAGTTGGGGATTGATTAGTTTTGATCCAGTTTGGGATTTCATGATTGACAATACCAGAGAGTCTGCCTACTGAGATACCACTCTTTTTGTCCAGTGACGGGGAGCCCGACAAAAAGATCATCTTACCATTAAAGATAGAGGCATCCTTTTTTTTTGATACATAGTTTAAGGTGGCATTCCTAGCAGCACTGATGTGGTACTTGATACTTATGTTGGTTATAGGTATGTATTTAATACCAGAAGTAGTCCCAGAGGTTTTGGCAAGGTACTTAGGCTTACCGGTCCAGAGGATGTCCGAGCTTCCAGCAGTCATTTTATCTACATAAGGTCTAAGGTCTTCATAAGTCCTAATTGGCACATTCGCAGCGTAATCTTTCGTACTATTTATGTTTTTAAATCCATGATCTTTCCCAAATAAGGTGTCTTTAGCGCTCTTAATCAATGAAACAAATATTTTCTGCTGATCCGCAACGGCATTATGTCCGTCAACCTTAATTTTTCGTGAGATATAGTGGGCAAAAGGCCTTACAAAAATGGACTTCATTGATGATTATGGTATAAAAAATCTAAAATAGCAATTTGAATGATACAGCTATGCTTCTCCCATCTCAATTAAATTTAGGCTTGATTATAGCCTTGTGGATTGTCAAAATCACCTTTGAAAGGTATTTACAAGGAGGAAAGCATAAATCACATTATAAATTAAAATATCTGTAATAGATTGATTGTAAATATGATGCGTGATTTTAGACGATATTAGGACAAAAAAAAGCGTTTTCTTGGTTAGAGAAAACGCTCGGTTCTAATAAAACTGTGAATTGTTAGTCAATCCTCAGGTCTTCGATATGTACGTTTGGATTTTCATATTTGTTAAATACAAATATATTACTTGGGTAAGATTTATCAACTTTTAAACTCTTTATTTTCAACGACACTTTGGTACCATCTTTTGAAAACAGCTCAAAACCGTCTAATTCTTGCTTATTCTTGTCAATCGAGAGCCTTATTTTGGAGTATTCTGAATCTTCATCGAGTGGTTTAAACTCTATTTGCTGTAGCAGAACATCATTTATCATAGATTCATTGGTTATCGCAAACTCATAATCTCCATTATCATATAGTGCCAATATAGAGTTAGGAGAGAAGTTAGCGAGCTCTGCTTCCTCGTCAAAATCATTGATCTGTACCTCTTTACTTTCTTTTAGGTGCATCCATACAGATTTGCTATCACAGTATATTGCCTGCGTTGTAGCATCCATTTTAAAGCTAGACCCTTGTTGTATTAAGGTCCCATTTTGATGATCTTTCTGTCCTTTACGATAAACGATATCTAGATCAAAAGTGGCCTCTATAGAGCTAAATGATTCGTACTTAGCACGTAGATCTTTAATAGCTTGTTCGGCTATTGGATCGTTGATACTTTGGCCTGCAAGGAGACTTGCGCAAAGTAGAAGTGATATTATCTGAAGTACTTTCATAACTGATATTACTGTTACAATTATACGACGAAATTGTTTGAGGGGATTGCATGAGGTTCACAGTTAAATAATAGTTAATTAGAACTTTAGGCAAAAAAAAAGCCCTTGCAAATGCAAAGGCTTTTTCTGTATTACTTTTTCTTATTTATCCATTTTTCATCTGTGCTAAGAAGTTCATAAGCTCTACTTCTGAGTGCATGAGTACATCCCTCGGCTTACTACCATTTGCCTGTCCTACGATACCTAGTGCTTCCATCTGGTCCATAATCCTCCCAGCTCGATTATAACCAAGCTGCATCTTGCGTTGTATCATAGAAGTAGATCCAGATTGATTACCAACAACAAGTCTAGCGGCATCTTCGAAGCAGTCATCTAGATCTGCTAAGGTCATATTAGAATCACCTAAGCTTATATCATCATCAGTCTTGTATTCTGGCAAGTAGAATGGCTCAGGATATCCTTTCTGATTACCTATATGATCAATAACTTTTTCTACTTCTGGAGTATCTACAAATGCACATTGTAATCTAACAACATTACCGCCAACAGAGAGTAGCATATCCCCACGCCCAATCAATTGATCTGCGCCTCCACTATCAAGGATAGTCCTAGAATCTATTTTAGAGGTCACCTTGAAGGCAATCCTAGCCGGGAAGTTAGCCTTAATCATCCCCGTAATAATATTGACAGACGGTCTTTGAGTAGCAATTATTAAGTGGATACCTACGGCTCTAGATAGCTGTGCTAATCTGGCGATAGGTAATTCCACTTCTTTACCCGCTGTCATAATAAGATCTGCAAACTCATCTATCACTAGTACGATAAATGGCATAAACTTATGTCCATTATTTGGATTAAGTTTGCGTGCAACAAATTTCTCGTTGTACTCTTTAATATTTCTTGATCTAGCTTTTTTGAGTAGGTCATATCTCGAATCCATCTCTACACATAAAGAATTAAGTGTATAGATTACTTTACTAGTATCTGTAAGTATAGACTCCTCCTCATCTGGCATAAAAGCTAAGAAGTGCTTATCGATTTGAGAGTAGGGGAATAACTCTACTTTTTTAGGATCGACTAATACTAATTTTACTTGAGAAGGGTGCTTTTTATACAGAATAGACATCAGGATGGTATTGATACCTACTGATTTTCCCTGTCCTGTCGCCCCTGCTATGAGCAAGTGGGGCATCTTGGTAAGGTCTGCTACAAATACTTCGTTGGAGATAGTCTTGCCTAATGCTATCGGTAGATCCATCTTAGCATTTGTAAACTTATCCGACTTAAGCACTTCCTTTAGCGATACGATTTGTTTTTTCTTATTAGGTACCTCGATACCTATAGTTCCTTTGCCTGGGATCGGAGCGATGATCCTAATCCCTAGAGCTGCAAGGCTCAGTGCAATATCGTTTTCAAGATTTTTGATCTTACTAATTTTTACACCAGGAGCTGGTACGATTTCATATAGTGTTACTGTTGGTCCTATAGTAGCTCTAATCTTAGTGATCTCTATTTTATAGTTAAGTAGTGTCTCTATAATCTGATTTTTATTAGCCTCTAACTCTGATCTATCTACTTCAAATTTTTGATCATCATAAGACTCTAATAAGTTAACAGATGGAGCCTGATATTTAGCTAGATCTAACTTAGGATCATAAGGCTCGGAGTGCTTTGCATTCCCCTCTACTATAGGCATAAGCACAGAGTCCATAGGTGTGCTAGGGCTTTGTGTATCTGTTACTTGATTAATCTCTAACTCTGAGTCTAATAGATTTTCTTTTGACTTAGGTTTTCTTTTTGCAGTTGGCTCAGGGAGATTTAAGTCGATTACATCGTTTAAATCTCCCTGACTATCGGTACCAACATTTGAGGTTTTTGGGATGGCGACCGACTGGCTAGCAGTTGGTTCGTCCACATTCACATTGGGCTTTAAAGGCACATAGCCCCTAAGCTCATCACTATTATCATCAGTGCTGATTTTCCCAGTTGCTTCTTTGTCTCTATGCTGCTTAAAAAACTTAGGAACATCCACTTTGCTATCAGTCTTAAAAAAGCTGATGCTAGGTATATTGATGTTACCCATATTAGGCGTATTGAGCGCTATATTTTCTATTCTTGGATTAAATTGCCATATGATAAAACCGGTAAGTAAAAAGACTAGTAGGATCGCAAGGCCTAGCTGACCTATAAAATTGGATAGCCAGTGAGTTGTCACAGTACCAAAAGTACCTCCCCATGCAAAATCAGAACCTCTAAAAATAAATTCTAAAAGGATAGACGCAAAAGCTGCAATAACAAGCGAAGTCCTAAACCAATTAAAAAATTGATTAAAATTGCTTTTTCTGATTAGATCTAGACCTAATTTAAAAACAAGAGGTACAACCAATAGGGAAGAGATTCCAAAAGTCCAATACATAAATAGGTTAGATACATAAGCACCAAGCCGCCCCAGCCAGTTATCTACTTTTTGGTCGCCTGCAAATATTAGGTTCCATGAAAACTTTAGGACCTTATCTTGATCTGCTTTCCAAGTGGATAAGTATGATACAAATGCGATCATTAGATATACCGAGGCAAACAAACAAAGTATGCCTGTAATTTTTCGTAATCTTCCGTCACCAACAGCGTTAAATAGCTGTTTCTTACGTTTTTTGCTTGATTTTTTCTTCTTTGCCATCAGATGGTAACAATTAAAATTGGTTTATAACTTAGGAAGGGCAAATATAGGATTTATTATCACATTACTATAAAACGTAATATGTTTTTAACTGATAATGATGTATTTATAATTTACTATATGAATTATGTGATTTTAACTTCTTGTCATAAGTGGTGAGTTTTGATAATAAATAAATCACTATCAGCTACTTAAATATGTTAATTACTACAATATGAATCTCAGTGAATCAGAAATACGCAGATATGGTCGTCATTTAGCCTTAAAAGATTTTGGGATAGCACAGCAATTAAGGCTTAAGAAGGCTAAGGTACTCATAGTTGGATGTGGAGGACTAGGTTGCCCCTGCGCACTTTATCTAGCCGCAGCTGGAGTTGGCGAAATCACGCTTATTGATGATGATAAAGTTGAAGAATCTAATTTGCACCGACAAATATTGTTTACACAGGATGATATCGGCAAATCAAAGGCTTTAATTGCATCGCAAAAGTTACAAATTCAAAATCCACTGATCATTGTTAAAGGAAGTCAAACAAGACTGACAAGCGATAACGCTTTGCAAATAATAGCAAACCATGATATTGTAATCGATGGTACGGACAATTTTCCTACAAGATATCTTGTAAATGATGCGTGTGTTATTTTAAATAAAGTAAATATCTATGGTTCTATCTCTCAATTTGAAGGTCAGGTCTCAGTATTTAATTATGAATATGAAAAAGGCATTAGAAGTCCCAACTACAGGGATATATATCCAGCGCCTCCTAATGTCGATATGGTACCTGATTGTGCTACAGGAGGAGTGTTAGGAGTGTTACCTGGTTTAATAGGAACTATCCAAGCGACTGAAGCGATTAAAGTCATAACGGGGATAGGTGAGATATTAAGCGGAGAAATACTTTTATTTGATTCACTGGATATGTCTAGTAGGAAATTACGGATCAAAAAGAATAAAAACCTAAAGATTACAGAACTGATTAATTATGATGATTTTTGTGGTATCAATAATAATAACAAAGGACATATGAAAGAGATTACAGTACAAGAGCTAAAAGAATGGAAGGACAACTCAAAAGACTTTCAGCTAGTAGATGTGAGAGAACAGCATGAGTTTGAATTTTGCAACTTGAGTGGAGATCTAATTCCGCTAAATACTATAATGGATGATCCAGATAAGATATCAAAAGATAAGCCTGTCGTGGTGCACTGCAGAAGCGGCGCTAGAAGTGCCAACGCAATTATGGCCTTGAGTGAAAGATTTGGCTTTGATAATTTGTTAAATCTAAAAGGTGGTATTCAAGCATGGTCTAAGGAAATAGATCCAAGTGTTCCGCAGTACTAATTCTGAACATACTTAACTTAATTTTTTCGAGAGATGAAACCTAAAATAATAATTGCGGGTGCTGGAGGTATTGGCCAAGCGGTGGGTCTTATATTAGCTTGCTCAGATGCATTAGATTGTAATATAGTATTTGGAGATATAAGTGAAAGTGCCCTGAAGATTTCAGCAAAGTTTGTGAAAGAAGGTAGCCTCAATGGAGTAATCCCAGAGACTTTTGTGATGTCTAAATCTGGTGCAAACGCCGCTATGAAAAAGCAGTTTAAATCCGCTGATATCATTTTAGATTGCTTGCCAGGAAGTGTAGCACCTAGAATTGCCACATTCGCAAAAGATTATAGCATGCATTATGCTAATCTGACGGAATATGTTAAGGAAACGGAAGAAGTAAAAAAAATAGCGAAGGGTGCAAAAACAGCATTTGTGCTTCAAACAGGATTAGCCCCAGGGTTTATAAATGTGTTAGCCTGTAAGCTCTTTGAAGATTTTAAGTATAAGCATAAGGTCAATTCAGTAGACCAGTTGAAAATGAAAGTAGGTGCGTTGTCCCAACACGCACTTTCTCCACATTACTATGCCTTTACGTGGAGTCCTATTGGGGTTGCGACTGAGTATCTTAAAGATGCCATTGTAGTTAGAGATTTTGAAAAAAAATTACTATCTCCTCTATCCGGTCGAGAGCGAATAATAATTGATGGTGATGAGTATGAAGACAACTTTACATCCGGTGGAGCTGCAGATTTGCCTGATGCTTTCTCAGGTAAGGTAAGAGACCTAGACTATAAGACCCTGAGGTACGTGGGCCACTATGAATGGGTAGAGACCATACTCTCTTCATTTCCGCAAGGATCAGATAAGATCAGATTACTAGAGCGCATTATGCTCAATACCATACCATCGGTAGAAGATGATGAGGTACTTATCTATGCCTCAGTAACAGGAAAGGATAAAAATGGTCGATTAAGAAGTAAAGAGAAATCCTATAAAATATATCCTTCTATAGTAGGCACTAAAAAGCTTCGTGCTATACAATCAACTACTGCATCGGCCTTATGCCAAATCGCATATATGCTTTTAACAACCAAGGGCTTGAAAGGTGCAGTTTTTCAATCAGAGATTCCAACAGATGATTTTCTAAATGGTCCTTTTGTAAAGCAATTTTATGGAGGCTATGAATAATAAATTCTAGACAATAGATTTTATTATAATTACTTGGTCGATCAAAATAATTGTGATTTGTATCCATCAAGTAACTTGCTTAACTGATGTTGATATTCTTGAGATCTAAACTGTGAAAACAAATCAAAAATAAGCAGCATCGCCGTATGGATACATAACCCAGCTGCAGTGCCCAATAAAAACTTATCAGCTTTAAGACCCCAACCTATAAAGAAGACTAGCATGGTTATCACTAAGATTATGCTCTCGATATTTCTCATTTTATGGTATTTCTTTATTAGCATATTGACCCTGTCAAATTCATTTCCTTTCAAGTATTCAGCGTCTGATTCAGCTGAGGAAGCCGCATATTTAAATAGACTGAATGTCCTTAAAAATCTTACTAACCCAACTAATATTTGGAATAGCCCAATTAATCCTAAGCCAAAGAGTACACCATAACTAAGTGCAGAATTACTAATAAAGTGATATGCTGCGCCACCTAAAACACAAGAAACTCCAAACCCTGCCAAAGCTGCATGGGTAATTCGCTCCCCACGATAAAAGATTTTGATATGGTCTTGTACTTTCACTTTCTGACAATTGTAAAATCAGTAAAATTTTTAACCTCACATTCGGTCACTATGATTCCTTTCACATCTGCCATCTCGGGACCCGATTTACACCACAATATAAATTTTTGAATAGGCTCATCTTCCCCTTCAGCTTCAACATATACACTTCCGTCTAATTCATTCTTAACTAAGCCATTTACTTTTAGCTCTTCAGCTTTTAATTTAGTAGATGCTCTAAACCAAACACCTTGTACTTTACCTTTAATTTTTATAGTTATTGATTTCACTATAGCAAGATATTTAAATTTGATTTCAAATAAATGCGTTTATTTGAGTGATGTCTGTTTTGTTGTCCAATAAATCTAAAATCCTGATAATTAGACTAAGTTCCATTGGGGATTTAGTAGTGTGTACACCAATCATTAGATGTATCAAAAAGCAAATTGATTGTAAAATTCATTTTCTGCAAAAGGAAAAATTTAAGGAAGTGCTTAGTGCGAATCCTTACATCGACAAACACTATTACTTACATAATAAGGATCTTAAGAAATTACTTAAGTGTGAGAAGTATGACCTAATAATTGACTTACATAAAAACCTCAGAACAGCGCGAATAAAAAGTTGGTTATCAGTAAAATCGATTAGTTACCATAAGGCTAATGTCGAAAAATTTTTACTGGTAAAATTTAAGATGAATAGTATGCCTGATGAGCATCTCGTGGATAGGTACTTTAAAGCTATTAGTGACCTAGGAGTGGTCAATGATGGTGAAGGATTAGATTTTTTTGTAAGTACCGTAAAGTCACTTAAAAAAGTTGCTGGTCCTTATATAGCTTTAGTGATAGGAGCTGCTCACCATACCAAACAAATGCCTCTGAGTCTATGTAATGAAATAATAAAACAGAGTAAATTAAAAATCGTGCTTCTAGGCGGGCAAGGGGAGATCATAAAATCCGAAAAACTAACTTACAATAAGGATCAAGTAGATAACTATGTAGGTAAGTTAACGCTTGAGGAATCTGCTATGATGATAAAAGGGGCAAGTGTAGTGATTACTGGAGATACTGGACTGATGCATATAAGTGCAGCAATGCAAAAGCCGATAGTAAGCGTGTGGGGTAGCACGGCACCTGCTTTTGGTATGTATCCATACTATGGACAATATGGAAGCAAAGAGTCTAGAATCGAACTAGAAGATCTTAGTTGTAGACCTTGCACGAAGTTCGGAAATGCTAAATGTCCAAAGGGTCATTTCAAGTGTATGATGAATTTATCGGCGAATGATATAATATTAAAGACTAATGATCATTTATTGTGGAACTAGATGCCTACCTTTTTGTTTTAATAATTAAGAATAAATTTGATTTAAATAAAAAATCCAAAGTATGGCTGTAAAGCAAAATATAAACCTACCAAACATTAACTTTTCAAAGTATCTACTTCCTATTCTATTGCTATTGTTTTTGTTTGTAATTCTATCGAATACAACATTTATTACTATAGATCCGGGAGAGAAAGGAGTAAAATTTAAGAGATTCTCAGGAGGTATAGATAAAGATGTAATCTATGATCAAGGATTTAAGGTAGTCATGCCATGGGACAAGATGATAGTATATGATGTACGGACAAAGGAATCAGATGATAAGATGGAAGTACTATCTAAAAATGGTTTAACCATCGCAGTAGAATTATCCTATAGATATATGCCGATGGCAGATCAGATAGGAAATTTACATGATGAGATTGGGACAAACTATCTAGAACAGATCATCAAGCCTGAGATTAGATCCGCTACAAGGGAAGTGATCGGCAAATATCTACCAGAAGAATTATACTCTACCAAGAGGGAAGCTATACAAGAAGAAATATTTGAACGTACTAGAGATGGTGTAGGCAAGAAATATATTATCCTTGATAAGGTCTTAATAAGAGAAGTCGCACTGCCAGCAAAACTAAAGCAAGCAATTGAGCAAAAACTGGAAGAAGAACAATTGGCCTTTCAGTTTGATTTTAAGTTAGATAGAGAAAGAAAGGAAGCAGAGCGAAAAATCATAGAAGCTCAAGCTAAAGCAGATGCAAATAAAATCCTCAACGCCAGCCTCACAGATAAGATACTAAGAGATAAAGGTATAGAAGCTACAATGGAGTTAGCATCATCACCCAATGCAAAGGTTGTGATAGTAGGAGGAGGAGGAGATGGACTACCACTAATTCTAAATAATTAGCATAAGCAACAAATTTTAAATTTAAAATAAGGGACATACTCGATTAGAGTATGTCCTTTTTTTATGCTCAATATGTCATTGTTATTAACCCTCAATAAGCATAAGTATCTATGCTAGAACATTATAGATTTGATTGAATCGATTGCACTCTCTATGTTTGATTTCACTCTTTTGGATTTAAATTTTCCTCATTAATTTGATTACAGTTTGTATAGTTAGATCTATAAAATATACTCATATTAGTTATTATATATTTATAAAATACTGATAATCATATATTTATGAATATTAAAATATTATATAAATAATTTGATTAATGTATAATCATATGATGCCTATTCTAATATATTTACCACCGATAACTTAACTGACAGAATAGAATCTTAAAGTCGGGAGAGTTTTCAAAGTCCGTAAGGATCAATTTAATAGAACTAAAAAACTCAAACTGAGACGTAGTCTTTGAAGAAGATTATATCTGTAAAATTTTTAACCAACATGAGAAAGAGATTGATGATTCAAATCATTGCTATGGCAGCATTTATATGTTGTCTTAATCCCCTCTACAGCAATGGAAACCATGAAGAAATAGAAGATTTTGTACACTGTAATGATAATGTCCAAATATCCATTTCTGGAAATTGTACTGGAGTAACACCAGATCATTTTTTAGAAGGTACAGGCAGTGTCGGACCATACTACCTACAGATAACAGATGAAGTAATCGGTGTTGCGCCGAATGAATCTTCAGAATTTGCAGGGATAGATTGGTCAAAGCTTATCGGTGCTAAAGGGATGAAGTATAAGATCATAGATGGTAATAGTGCAGACTGCTGGGGCACCTTTGACTTAGAAGCCAACGTGTTACCAGAAATTGATCTTAGTCCTTGCTCATACATTGAAGGGTCTAATATTACGACGACGGCAACACTACAGCCTGGAGCAACAGATAAATATACTTTCGTCATTACAGATGAGTGCCAATCGTACAATGTAATGAAAGGTGCTGATGGATTAAAAATAGAGTGTGATACTGATCCTTCAGGATGGTGCACAATAGATTGTAAAGTAGAAATCAAAAATGCATCAGGCACGGTCTTGCCAGATCTCAGTGGTTCTGGACTATCTCCTGGAGAATATACAGTATGCGTGAGTGCTGATAATCCTACTTTCCTTGGTTCTTACGATATATCTATATCAGTTACAGATTGCGGGATTCCATGTGAAAACTGGTGTGATTCTCCGCCCCCTTCAGAATTTGTAACGGTCGAGGAGCTGGAAGAAATGTTAGCTTCATCATGTATGGCGAATGTAGAATTTTTGACTGAAAACATTTTGACAAGTGGAGAAATCTGCGATGAAGGTGGGATATTGAATATTGTAAAATATTCTGCACAATACGATTCTCACGGTGAGACTGTATTAGTTGATATAATGACTCAAGCATATAGATCTTTACCCGTTGATTTATATATGCCAGGGACAGGATCGGGTACCGTTGTAGCTTGTACGGGCTCTGGAACACTTAATCCTATATTCACTTTACCTGCGGATATTTCTCTTAATTGTAATGACGATTTTTCTCCTGAAGGAATAGCAGCTGCCAAGGGGGATGCTTTTGCATGGCCTACCATACTGGATGTTCATACAGACATACCAGAATTTGATATTACCTGTACAGAAAGACATATTGTAGCCACAACTGATACCGTGATCACTCCGGTTGAAATTAGCCCTGGAGTATGGTCAAATGTTAAGAAAGTCATTAAAGGATTAAGAGATACGATAATCTGTGATACAGTTGCTTTAGGCACATTCACAAATCCGAGAGTACCATTATCATCAGGACTATACTGTAATATCTTTTCTTCTTATGAAGATTTTGAGGTTAAAGCGTGCGGCGGTGGCAAGAAAGTTGTTAGATCTTGGAAGTTAATTGATTGGTGTACAAATAGTTGTTACGAGACGCAGCAAAATATTGAGGTGACTGATACCGAAGCACCAAAAGTTGTTGAGGGTTTTCAAGCTACTCAAACATTTAATATAGACCCTCTAACCTGTAAGGTCAATTTAAATCTAGGCGGTCCTACGTTCACAGATAATTGTAATACAGCCCCAAAGGTCAATCTTGAACTAACAGAAAATAAGTCTGGTATCATCCTAGATCCTGCTTATGTGCCAGTCGGAGAATATACTGCAACTTATATAGCAAGTGATGGATGTGGAAACACCTCTGATCCAGTAGTCATCGAGGTAACCGTTACTGAGGATATCATACCGATAGCAGTATGTAAAGATATTGTGGTAAGTCTTACACCTGATATGAATTATGTAACTGAAGGTATAGCAAAATTGTACGCTGAGACATTCGATAAAGGATCTCATGATAGTGGATGTGGAGAGATTGTCAAAATGGAAGTGATTAGGATGGAAGACTTAGAAAATGGAGTTAAAACTAGTTGCGATCCTATACTAGAAGAAGTGGTGCTAAAGCCAGATTCTATAGATAAATTTGGGGATGTAATCCCAGGGGTGACAGGGCTACAACCTGTTTTTGGTGAGTATGTAAAATTCTGTTGTGAAGACGTAGGTCAAGACAGACAAGTAGTACTGCAAGTATATGATAATCAAGGGAACTCTAACCGTTGTATGGTAAATGTAGTTGTCCAAGATAAATTATCAGGTAGTATTTCGTGTCCAAACTATACAGTGAGTTGTATAGATTTCCCAGATAATCCTATGGATAACGCACCCACTATTTTAAAAGGATCATGCGATGATTTAGAAGTATCATTACTTTCAGAAGAGGTAGGAGTGGGTAATTGTGGAGTAGGAAGAGTATTGAGAGAATGGGGAGCACTTCAAAACGGAGTAGTAGTAAATACCTGTGTACAGCTGGTTACGATCACAGCCAAAGGAGGGTTTGATCCACGAGATATCAAATGGCCGCTGCATCATACAGATGAAGAAAACGTAATTGCATACAACAAAGAGGAGCACCCAGAGACTGGAGTATGTACACTTTTGCCAGAGCCTACGACTACCAGTATGAAACCGATTTTAAACTGTGGGGATTTAGATAATGCAGAATTATGCACTCCATCTTTCCCAGGAGTTTCGTGTGGGCTAATTGGTTTGTCTCATGAGGATACAGAAGTGATTTTTGATGAAGGAGCCTGTCTTAAGATCATAAGAAGATGGACTGTTATTGATTGGTGTACTTATGAGAGTAATAGTAGTGGCAATCTAGAAGATAATAATGATACCAATGATGATAGTTTCTTCGTGTGTATAGATTGGTGTGAGACTGATGCATGCCAAGGTAATTACTACTTTAAGTATGATGAAGTAGAAGAAGATGGATACTACACCTTTGATCAAGTATTAAAAATTATTGACGAACAAGCACCAACGGTTGATTGTGAAGGCTTAGCTGCAAGTTCCTCATTTGATGGTACGGCTTGTACTGGTAGTATAACAGCTTCTGCGATCGGTCAAGATAATGGAGATTGTCCGTCAAGTGATCTAACATGGAATATAATCTTGAAAGGTGCAGATGGGAAGTCTGTAGATATTCAAAGAACATCAAGTGCTATAGGAGAAGAAGTTACTTATAGTGTTGCAGGTATTCCAGAAGGAGATTATACTGTTTGCTTTGTGGCAATAGATGCATGTGGAAATGATTCAGAACCATGTAACATACCTGTTTCAATTTTAGATAGTAAAGCACCGACTCCTATTTGTATTCAGAGATTATCTACTGCGGTCATGCAGGCAGGCGAGCCTCAAGTAGCAATATGGGCTGTAGACTATAATGTAAAAAGTGAAGATAATTGTACACCGCAAGAAGATCTTAGATTTTCGTTTTCTGAAGATTCGATAGTTGGCAGCATGTCATTTAACTGTAGCGACGTTACTGGATTTCCGATTGAACTGCAGATGTGGGTTTGGGATAATTCTGACAATAGAGACTTTTGTTATGTAGAAGTGAGAGTTGATGGAGAGTTAGCCTGTGAGGATAATGTTGTAGGTGAGGGCATGACAGCAATAGTTTCTGGTTTAGTACAAACAGAGCAGGGGGAAATGATAGATAATACGGATGTCTCGATAATGAGTACTCATCCAGAATATCCATCATCTAACATGACAAATAATGATGGTCACTATGCATTTATGAATAATCCTATGCACTTAGATTATCAAGTAACTGCGAATAAGAATATTGATCATTCTAATGGTGTAAGTACACTTGATCTTGTATTAATTAACAAGCATATCTTAGGAACTGCTCTGCTTGATAGTCCATACAAAATAATAGCAGCAGATATCAATAACAATGGTAGCGTAAGTGCAAGTGATCTCGTGCAATTAAGAAAATTAATACTTGGACTTATAGTTGAGTTACCTAATAATGAAAGTTGGAGATTCTTAGATGCAGGTCAGAGCTTTATGAACCCTTATAGCCCATGGCCATTTATAGAATCTATAGATGTGGTGAATCTTGATGACGACCACATGCATGATGATTTTATAGGTGTGAAGATTGGTGATGTTAACGCTACAGCAAAAGCCAATAGCGCTGCAACATCAGAAATAAGAAGTAAGACAAACAAATTTTTGTTGACAGTAAGAGATCAAGAACTCAAGCAAGGCGAGGTAAGTAATATAGCATTTGAGATAAGCGGCATAATCGACTTGATGGGTTTACAATTTACCTTAGATAATCAGGGCTTAGAGATTTTGGATGTAGTTTCTGAGATACCTTCTATTGATCAAAATAATTTTGGGGTTTTTGATGAGCAAACTACATTCAGTTACAATGCTTCTGATGAAAGTCAACTCTCCAATACGTTATTTACGCTAGAGGTAAAAGCAAATAGAGATCTCAAATTATCTGATATTCTCACTCTGAATTCTAGAATAACTCAAGCAGAGGCTTATATCACAGATGATCTGGAAATAGCAGATTTACAATTAGAATTTGAAACCGAAGAGGCAACAGAAGTTTTAGCAGATGTAACGCTTTACCAAAATGTTCCAAATCCTTTTACTCAAAATACAACTGTAACTTTCAGTTTACCAGTCCAATCGACTATCAAATTCCAAATCCATGATTATGCAGGGAAGCTGGTTTATGAAAAAGTCGGAGAATATAATTCTGGTATTAACAAACTGGAATTAACTAAAGAGATGCTCAATACCTCCGGTGTGTACTACTATAGTTTGATTAGTGACAAAGCTAATTTAACCAAAAGTATGATCCGCATCGAATAGAGGTGCATGAGATGGTTATTAATTTTTTAGATCTTCAGGGAGCTTATGATTATTTCATAGGCTCTTTTTTTTTTATCTCTAACTACTCTTTATACCCAAATTACCAGATGTTCAACCTCTATTTTTTGCGATTAATTATTCAATAGTTATACGAAAATTGAGTAGGGAACTATCATTGAGAGTGTGTCTTATTAAAAAAGCGTAAAAGTTAAGATTGAATTAAAATGTCCATCACCTTTTATTTGTCAAATAAATAATGACTTTTGCAGCGTTTTATACATAGCATAAGATTATCAAAATGATTAGAATATTAGTTTCATTGTGTTTAGGTGTTTTTTTACTTGCTTCGTGTGATAGCTCAATGAAGGTGGACGGGAAGAAGGTTATTAGTGATTTGGCATTTCACAAAGCGACTTCGGTGAAGGAGTATAGCGATTTAGTGCTAAGAGCAATCAAGACTAATAGAGATAAAGTGGTATTGAGTGAATTAGGTGAACTGCCTATCGACCCAGTAGAACTAAACAAAATAGTTAGCGCATATAGTCAATCTATAGGTAGCAAAGGCTGGGAATTCTCTGATATAGAGGCAGAAAAGGATATGCAAGATTTTACTGATGGGATTGACTATAATTGGCATGATAAAAGGGGAAGAATCGCAGTCCAAATAAATATTAAGGCTCAGCCAAAGGAAAATCAAAATGGATTTAACCTTAATAAAATTGAGTTTCGAAGCAGATTAGATATTCTTCCAAGTTTTGCCTTCCCGGGAGGAGAAATTCCAGACTATAAAAAAATGGCAAATAGGAAATAAAAAATTCTTCTTTCCTAACTCTGGTTCTGTATCTTTTGTATTCAATTGTCTTTAAAATATAGACACAAATCATGAGTATTCTGCCTACATACATCATTACATATTGCTATTTCGCAGATATATTTATCTCGCCTAAAGAGTCCTTCCTCTAAAATTATTTTTCCGTTTCACTTCTTGGTAGTCTGTACTTTAAACATATAAGATATAATTATATGTTTTTTTACTATATATAAATTATACTTTTTCGTCTTTAGTTATTTTCTTTATCACTTCGATATAAGACTACAATCTTCGAATTCTACCTAATCCTTTTGATCTAAAGGATTTGTTTGTTGCGATTACCCACTGTACAGATAGTGGTTAATGTAATATGTAAATGATTAATAACCAAACATTTAATTGCACCTGAAGATGCAAGACGATCTAAAACTTTATCTCATGAACGGGAGATTATTACCGATTTTTTCTAAAGCCTTTATTGTTGTTTTAGGATTACTTATGTCCAACTTATCATTTGCGCAAGCGCAGACGATGACTTGTAACGACAATATTCAATTATCCTTAGCCCCTCAAGATCTTGATGGAGATGGCACTACTGATGTATGTGGAGCAGTCACAAGAGACCATTTTATAGATGGTGTTATTCCAGCAAATGATCATGTGTTAGAGATTAATGGTGCCTTACATGCTGAGCAATCAGTTGGAGGTACAACCTACTTTGATGTTAATTGGGTTCAATACATCGGACAAACTGTAGACTATAAGATAATTGATGCAGAAACATCAAATTCTTGTTGGGGAACAGCAACTGTCGAGGCTAATGTATTTGATGCACCTGAGCTTCCTTGTCAATATACACCTGCAATCCACGAGATTGTTGAGGTGAAAACAGGTTCAGGTTGTATAACAAAAACTTATGCAGAGCTGGGTATAGTGATCGATCCTACATGTCAGGTGCCTGTTGTATCTGTAGAAGGGGACGCAAAATATGCTTGTGATGCAGGTAACGATGGTATAATGGGTACACTTGATGACGGATGGTGTACAGTAAAGTGCGAGGTTACAGGTACTGCGACTGGTTTTGAAGTATGTATTATCCCTCCTGCCGGATCTACGCTTCCAGGTGATGTTGTTTGTGAAATACATGTGAAAGCGGATGAGTGCATAGATTGTGAGACGTGGTGCCCAGGGCCGATAGAAGAAGAAATGTCAATTGAAGACATGAAGAGCTTCTTAGCATCATCTTGTTTTGCTGAAGTATCAGAGATTTTTAGAAATGTAGAGGAATTTGGAGATGCTTGTACAGGATTAACTAAAATAGTTACGTGGTCTGGAATGGTTAATCAACACGGTACGGATGTTCTGATCGATTTAGGAGAACAAGCCTTTAAAGTATCACCATTACACTTATTCAGAGATGGAGCTAATGGTACTAGAGTGTGCAATATTTATAATCCTGATCCTTTAACAGGAAGCGGAATTTTGATATTACCTCCTCCTACTGTATCACTAAATTGTGGTGATAACGCTGATGATCTAACAAAAACAGGACAACCGAGAATAGTAAATCATCACAAGGATGTAACGACTACAACTTTTGATTGTTTAGATATTCACTACATAGAGGTGGTAGATATTATAAAAGATTCTCCAACATTATTTACAGATCCTGTGACAGGTGAGGAAATCTGGATTCTTGCTGATAAATTTGTGAAAGAGCAACAATCAATGGAATTCTGTAATCCAACAGATTATGTGAATTTCTTTACAGGTAAGCTAGTTACAACTAAGTCAGCTATAGGAGATATAGTAGAAATAATAAATAGACCTACAAGATGGCCAACTACTAGTGTTACTGGTCCAGAGATTTTAACTTTTGATGAGTTAGGAGAGTTTGCATGTAACACATTACTATCAGCTTATACTAATGATACTATACCTGCATGTGGTACAGGAATCAAAGTATTAAGAACTTGGACATTAGTAGACTGGTGTACATCTGAGACTAAATCTTATGATCAACTTATAGAGGTAATTGATAAGAAAGCACCTACAATTGATAAAGATCCAGCAGAGATTACACTATCCATAGAGCCATGGGTGTGTACAGCTGCTATATCAGATGCAGATCCTGGATTTGTAGATGATTGTAATAATGACTACACAGTTAATGTTGAAGTAACCGATGTAGCCTCTGGGGTCTGGGTAGATCCAGCAGGAGGACTGCCAGTTGGGGATTATGTTGTAGCATTCACAGCAGTTGATGCTTGTGGAAACGCATCTAAGCCTTACGAAGTTACTTACCATATCGTAGATCAAGTAAAGCCTAATGCTGTATGTGAAGACAACATAATAGTGAGTTTAACTTCAGATGATGATGGTGCTATAGGAAAGGCATTTGCAGACGACTTCGATAAAGCAAGTCACGATGGTGGTTGTGCCGAGATTAAATTTAAAGAAGTGATTAGAATGGATCACTTAGAAGGGGGATTAGATTGCCAGCCTTTTACAAAAGATATTACAACAACGGAGTTAGATAAGTTTGGAGAAGTAGTAAGCGAAACAACAGAGACAGAGGCTGTATTTGGCCCTTTTGTGAAGTTCTGTTGTGCTGATGAAGGTGACCAATTAGTCGTACTAAGAGTTTGGGATGGTGTTTCTGCTGATGGATTGTCAGGAGCAGGTAATTTTAATGAGTGTATGGTTAGAGTAACTGTGCAGAATAAGCTTTCTGCTAATATTGCTTGTAGCGATGAGACTATAGTGTGTACAGAGTATACTGGAGATCCAAAAGACTTCGGTGGATTTACAGTGGGTGACACAGAATGTGCTAACGGAGATATTGAAGAATTAGACCCTGTAGTTGATGTTAATTCATGCGGTGTTGGAACCATAGTGAGAACATTTGTATTGGCAAATGGCCAGCTTTGTAGATCTACTATTACTGTTACAGGTGACGGTTCATTTGATCCGTCTACTATAAAGTGGCCACTACATCATACAGATGATGTAATAACAGTAATTACAAAAGAAGAAGATACCAGAACAGGATCTGATACTTTTGGTGAGTGTGTAGTTACAGGTACAGATACTTACACAACGAGAAATTTATCTTGTGGTGAAGACGCAGCACCTTGTGAGCCTTCTTGGACTAGTGATGCATGTGGTTTAGTAGGTGTTTCACATACGGATGAGATAGTAGAGTTTGATCAGGATGCTTGTTATAAAATCATCAGAAGATGGACTGTAGTAGACTGGTGTACTTGGGGACCAAATGATGGAAATGAGACACTTGATGATGAAAATGATACTAATAGAGATACATACGAAGCTTGCTCAGATTGGTGTACAACAGAAGCATGCAACGTTTACTATAGGTATAGTGATGTAGAGGAAGATGGTTACTATACTTTTGATCAAGTGATCAAGGTAGTTGATCAAATTGCTCCAGAGGTGACATGTACAGCTGAGACAGTAGGAATAGGAATAGGTGATGGATGTGTTGGTGATATCACTTTCTCAGCGAGTGGTGTAGACGGTTCTGAATGTCCTTCTGAAGAAATATCTTATAGCTGGACAGTAACGAATGCTGGTGGAACATCAGTTGGTAGCGGTGTAGGTAGTGAAGGATCAGTAGAGGGACTAGCTCAAGGAACATATACCGTACGATTTGTTGCAACTGATGGTTGCGGTAATAGTGGTTCTACGACATGTGATGTTACTCTCAAAGAGGAAAAAGCTCCTACGCCATATTGCTATGCAATATCAACAGCCGTTATGAATAACGGTATGGTAGAGATTTGGGCTTCTGATTTCATTCAAAAAGGTGAGGATAATTGTACTGCTGAAGAAGACCTATTGGCTTCATTCTCAGGCGATGAATTTGAACCTAATCTTTTGTTAACATGTGATAATGTTACTGGAAGAGAAAAGAACATAAGAATTTACTTATGGGATGAAGCAGGGAATGCAGATTTCTGTGTGCAAACAATTAGAGTAGATTCTAATGGACATTGTGATGGAGATACAGAAGATGGAGATGGAGACACAGGAGATGGTGACACAGGAGATGGTGATGGAGATACAGGAGATGGAGACACAGGAGACGGAGATGCTAACACAGGTGGAAACAGTACGTGTCCAGGAACCGAGGGTGGTGTACTATTAACTGACCCAACAGATCTTGATGCAATTACAATCTGTGCAGGTGATGGTGTAAGTGACGCATTTGATGCTAAGATTTGGGAAAATTTAGGAGATGCTAGCTGGTTAATTACAGATTCAGATGGTAATATCCTTGATATACCTGCGGGTCCTCCATTTAATTTTGATGGTGCTGGAGAAGGGGTTTGTTTAGTATGGCATGTTAGTTCAACTGGTGATTTAACTGGTGTGGAAGTAGGTGCTAATGCAGCGGATATAGGTGGATGTTTCAGTCTTTCTAACCCGATCACGGTTACTAGAGTTAGCTCTGGTGAAGCTTGTGAGGCTGCTGCTTCAAGTGCATTAGTAGGTGGTAATCTAAGTACTGAAGACGGTGATATTGTTGCTGAAGCTGAAGTTATGCTTAACAATAATGTTATGCCTGAGTATCCTGTGATGAAGATGTCATCTAACTCTACAGGTAACTATGCATTTGGATCTAATCCTATGAATAATGATTATGCTCTCTCTGCTTCTAAGGATGTTGATCCTACGAATGGGGTAAGTACGTTGGATCTTGTGCTTATTCAAAAGCATATACTTGGTTTAAGATCTCTCGACAGTCCATATAAAGTAATTGCAGCGGATGTGAATGGAGATCAAAAAGTTTCAGCATCAGATCTTGTACAATTGAGACAGTTGATACTTGGTACTGCGAGTAATTTTACGAATAATCAAAGTTGGAGATTTGTAGATGCTTCTCAGACATTTGATAATGCGCTATCACCTTGGCCATTTACAGAGGTGATTGATGTTAACGCATTATCTCATAACATGATTGAAAATTTCATTGGAGTAAAAACAGGAGACGTGAATAATGATGCTAAAGCTAATAGCTTTATGCAAACAGAGGTTAGATCTAATGGTAATTTGATATTAGCCACCGCAAACGCAGAAGTAGCTAAAAATGATAACGTAAGTATAGCAGTTACTAGTGATAACTTCTCAGAAGTATATGGATTCCAGTTTACAATGGAGCACGCAGGTTTAACATTGGTTGACGTAGTAAACGGAGCTTTAGATATTACTGAAGCTAATGTAGGAGTCAGAGAAGGGGTGTTGACGATGAGTTGGAATGATTCAGATGGTGTGTCAACAAGTGATGTTTTATTTACATTGAATTTTAGATCTTCTGTTGATCTTGCGCTTAACAAAGCAATAAGTATCAATAGTAGAATAACATCAGCTGAGGCATACCTTGGTGGTGGTTTAGCTCATAATGATGTTGAGTTAGTATTTACTGATGGAAAGAGTACAATTGAGGCAAGTAGTTATGTATTACACCAGAATGAACCAAATCCATTTAGTGCCAATACAAACATCTCATTTGAATTGCCAAGCAGTGGTCAAGCTACGATATCAGTATTCGATGTTACGGGTAAAGTAGTAAGAACTCATGTTGGACAATTTGCTAAAGGGCTTAATACGGTGAATTTCACGAGAAATGAATTAGGCGCTGTAAGTGGAGTATTATACTACCAGCTTTCAAGTGGCGAGTTTACAGCTACCAAGAAGATGATAATTATAGAATAAGTGACTACGAGATATTTGGTTATATATCATTGAGAAAAGAGCCTTGCTTTATCAGCAAGGCTCTTTATTTTTTTACTATGATTCTAATATTAAGTATCTATCGTATTCAAAAAGATAGGATATTAACTGTTTGCACTCTAGCTGAAATCTGATTAGACTACGCGATTCTCTATTAAAGACTTATAGTAATAAGTATCGGCCTATCGCTTTAGTAATTTAGAGTTAATGTGCTTTTTTAGAAAGTCATCTTTATAGCTATTTCCTAATGGGATTTCTTCTACCTCTAGATAAATAGTATCAATGTCTACACTTGAGATCCTGTCAATATTTATAATATAGGATTTGCTCACTCTAGCAAATCGATCGGCAGGTAGTTTTTTTAAGATAGTTTTTACATTAAGTGCTGTTATATATTTGCCTTTATCTGAGTGTACTATGACATAGTCTTTGAGACCTTTGATGTATTTAATTTCATCATAACTTAATTTAATATATTTCCTGTCGGACTTTATGTAAATATCGGACTCTGGATTTGGCTCAAGTTCGGATAGACCAGTTGCTTTTAAATTTATCACATCTATTGCTTTAGTAACTGCTTTAAAGAATCTATCAAACTTGATCGGCTTTAGCAGATAATCTACAACCTCTAACTCAAATGCTTCAAGAGCATACTGAGGGTAAGCAGTGGTAAGTATTACCATTGATTTATTAGGTACAAGTCTTAAAAATTCTAAGCCTGTTAAACCAGGCATTTGGATGTCAAGAAATATAATGTCCACATCATTAATAGCCAGATACTCTCCACCTTTGATGGCGTTGCCAAATTCTGCTTTGAATTCTAATAAGTCTGTATCCGCTATATGTAACTTTACTCCTTGACGAGCTAAAGGCTCATCATCTATTACTATGCAGCTAAATGTTTTATTCATTTATTTATAATGAAGATTACCTCATAACTTACGTTAGTTTCTTTAACGATCAAATTATGGTTTTCTGGATACAATAGATTTATTCTTTTTTTAGCATTGTCTAGACCAAATCCTGAATGTTCTTTATTGATTGAGTTGAGAGTATTTTCCCCAACACTATTTGTGACTGTTAGTTTAATTTCATTTTCCGTGTTTTTTAATACAATATGGATAGTCTCTTGTGAGTCGTCCGTACTTGCGCTATGTTTTACTGCGTTTTCTACAAACGGCAAAAACAAAAGCGGCTCAATTAACTCACCTTTGAGGTTGCCTTCTGTTTTGATTTCTACTTTGAGTTTATCCCTTCTTATTTTTTCTAGTTTAAGATAATTGTCAATAAACTCTAGTTCTTTGGTTAATGGTACCTTTTCACTAGAAGCATCATAAGTTTGATATCTCATAAGGTCAGCTAGCAGCATGATGGCTTCTGGAGTATTATCTTTCTTTTGTTTGGCTAATACATATATACTGTTCAAAGTATTAAATAGAAAGTGCGGATTGGTCTGTTGTTTTAAGTAATTGACTTCAGAGGAAAGCTGGGATTGTTTAAGTTTATTTAAATGGTTTTGTCTTTCGTAAAAATATTTCGTGATTTTAATTGCTGCTGCAATTCCTAATGCGCCTACCGTATAAAACCCATCATTTAACAAACTAGAGGTAATGTCTATTTCTGCAAAATCTTCTGCTGACCAAGTAAGATAAGTGTAGGTATGAATTGAGAATACAACAATCAAAATGGAAATGATAGTTAATATTAGGTAAGTAGTATATTTTTCCTTGATTAGATATTTGGGAATTAAGATGTAGATATTGATATATACAAGAACTATATCGCACATCAAATTAAATGCAATACTGTATATGTCTTCAACACCATCATAATAATATAAGAGCTCAAATATGCCATCAGCATATATTAGAGCCCAAAAGAGACAGTGTCTGATCCACCAATACTTCTTATCAAATAGAAACTTCTCCATAATAACTTGAGCCAGTTTGATCTAGTAAAAGTAAATGCAATCCTAATCCCTTCCAATCCATAAGTATAAGAAAAACCCCTAAAAGTATAAAAGCGGGGATGCTTGGTATAAACTGCCCATTTTGGAAGGGTCTCTCGATATAATTTAGTGGTGTCAATAGAAATAACGTATGAATTCAATGCTACCTAACCATTTTTATAATTCTTAAATCGTCCAATAATGAAATATCAAACTTCAATCCTCTTTTTCGCCCTCGCCTTTCTCGTATTAATCACTTCCTGTAATGAGGATAGTCTAGAGCTAGATAGTAACTTTAATAGTAAGGTACTTACGGAAGACTTAAACTCTCTTGATCACTCGGCACATAGAAATTGTGGTAAAGACCATAGAATGGAGCTATTAATGTCAGATCCAAGTTATCAAAAACTACATCTTGAAAAATTCAGGAAACTTGCTTTGATGGATAATAGCCCTAAGCAAAGAAGTACGTGCACTAACCCTGTTATCATACCTATGGCAATACATTTTCAGGGGATTGGTAATATCAATGCTAGTTGTCTAGCAACGTTGTCTCAGACCCAAGTTGACATACTTAATAAAGATTTTACTGGAACTAATTCAGATATAAACAAGTGGACATCAAATGCAGCATCATATTTTCCTGGAGCTGCTAATGGTGAAGCATGTGTAAAGTTTGTAATTGCTAATCAGAATCACCCATCTGGATATGGCTTAACTAATGGCACGCCAGCAGTAACTGTTAATAAAACTAATGGTGATAGGTTAAATGCTTTTTCAAAATATTTAAATGTATTTGTAAGACCAAACTTAGGATACTTAGGAGAATCACCATTAGGAGGATCAGGTAATGGAGATGGTGTTGTTATTGATGCGAATGCTTTCGGTGCAGGTAATGGTTGTGGAAGTATCAGTCCAAGTGCACCTTTTAACTTAGGGCGTACACTTACTCATGAAGTAGGGCACTACTTTTTATTAGATCATATATGGGGAGGAGGTTGTAATGTTGATGATGAGGTGAATGATACTCCTAACCAAAACTCTGATTATGGAGGTTGTCCTTCAGTAGGAGCTAGTTCATGTGGCACTACTGATATGCACATGAATTATATGGATTATGTAGATGATGCTTGTATGTACATGTTTTCAGCGGGACAAGCGACTAGAATGGAAAACTATTTAGCATCTAGCTTATCTAATATCACAAACAATGCTAACAATGTCTATGATGGAGCTGGAGGAACTAACCCAACAGACCCAACAGACCCAACCGATCCTATTGACGAAGATGATGATGATCAACCAACTGGAATCTGCGAAAAGCCAGCTAGCACCTCTGTCGCTATAGTTAACAATAGAAAAGTGAAGGTAACATGGGCAGAATCCTTTGATGCAATAAGATATCAAATACGATACAGAAAAGTAGGTACATCAAGATGGACAAGAAAAAGTGGCACAACTAACACGAAAACTTTAGGAAGTCTTACAAGTGGGGTAGATTATGAATATAATGTAAGAACTAGATGCGGCAGCGGATGGACTGGATATACTATTACAGAAGTATTTAATACGGTAAAAGAAGATAATTCAGAAGGAGATAACAATGATGCATCATGTAATACTATCAAGTTTGAGCTAGTGCTTGACCAGTATGGATCAGAGACATCATGGGAGCTAGTGGATGAGAATGATGTAAGAGTAGCGACAGGTGGCCCATATCAAGATAATCAGGCTGGTAAAAAAATAACTAAAGAGTTTTGCTTACCTAATGGCTGTTATACGATGTATGTAGATGATGCTTATGGAGATGGTATATGCTGTGATTACGGTGATGGGTACTTTACTTTATATAGCCAAAATGGTAACACTATAGCAGAGTCAAATGGATATTTCGGACAATATGATTACTTAGACGTTTGCTTAGATGGAGGCAATGGATCCTTAAGGAGTAGGAAGACAGACTCTAAATCTAAAAAGCTTGCTAGAAAGAAAGTGCTGACAAGTAATTAGGAGGTTAGCTTATTTGCAAATAATAAAAAAGGTCATGGTGCTCAGCACCATGACCTTTTTATATTTTTACACTTGGTATGCTTTATAAACTCTTTGTAACAGGAGCTGTTAAAGCAGGTACTCTGTACGATCTTCTGAATCTTCTTCTAAACATGGTGTTATTTTTTATTATGAAAAATCTATTTTTTGTAATCTATAATTATAAAACTATCAGAATTATAAATTGTTCAACAAATATATAGACAAAATAAATTCTAATAATTGCTATTTATAATCCGAATATCAGAATAATATACTGAGATAGTTGCAAAATTGAGTTTATAGAATTGTATCGATCAATCACCATCAGGAGTAGATATTGAGAATAACCGATGCTATAATACATTAGTTGCAAATGCAATATGTCAAATTATAGCAAACTTTAACAGTTAGCTAACAGAAATGTCATCTTTCAAGTAGAAATATAGAATTGCGATAGATAGAAATGTAGAAGTATAGAATAAATACTGAACAGGCAGTATCAACAGATTATAGAATAAGACTAAACAGATCTTCAAGGAAGCTAAGTTAAAGAACCGCTTATTGATCTTGTCTCGATACTTATGATAGACTAAGAGGCAAGCTAGAGGAGTACCTAGCATCAGTCCAAAAAAGATATTGTGTAAGATAGGTAACTCCTCATACCTAAAGAATTTTGCCAATCCTAGGCTTTCATTGATGGTTGGCATAAACTTCCACTTGTGCTCTGGCAACTGAATATCTCTAAGGTAGTCTCCTGATAATGACGCAAAGACATCTATATGCAGTATGCCTCGAGAAATTACCAATAAGAAAATAGCAAACCCAGCTGAGTACAAAGTGAGTGTCAGTGCTTTGGATTTAGTATGATAATAATAGACGTAGGTTACAAACATTAATGCCCAGACCGCAAGGCTATATCTACTCATCATACACAGGGCAAGGGCAATAACTATTGTTATAAAATTTCTATAATAAAGTCCTGCGGCGAGTAAGAGATAATAGCCAACGACGATCCCTTCTTCGCTATGCACTAACAGCCTCACATCTACCTTGACGATAGAGTAAACTAATACGGCAAGTGGAACTAGTGTCAGTGCTGAGTAGCGGTTAGTATTAGCAGATTTATCACCGATCAGATATAAAGATATGCAGCCTAAGCAAATCATAAAGTAGGTAATCCATCGAAAGTCTATATCAAATAAATAGGCGGGAATAAATGGTAGCCACATAGCCGGTAGATAGATAGGTTGCATACCTCCCCAAATCTCTGGGATAACATTATAAGGATTTGTGCCTGACATAAACCGCTCTGTCATTACCTGCATGATGGGTAGCATGTCTGCAACCTTATAGTCTATGGGATGAGATTGATAAAGATCTGATACAAATGGTACTCCGATCCCAAAAAGTATCACCACGCCAAGGGGGAAGAGATAATTGGAAAGTTTTGACTGATTAGTAGATAAAGATAAAACGTCGCGCTTCCCCGGATAGATCAAAACCACTATCGCAATTAATAAACCACTTATCAGATAGATGCAAGAAGCCGCCTTTGGGTGCAAATGAGCAAGCAATATGTCATGAGCCGTAACCTCCAATAAAACCAATAAAAACAGTATTATACTGAGGCCAATAGTTTTTCTTTTCAAAAATTGCTTATTCGTTTAGGTTGATAGACTAAAGTCCAATGAAGTAACGCTTCTAATATATAGAATGTATTTACCCTAGCTCTATTATTACATTAATATAGCTTTATATAAGTAATTCAGTACCCTAATTATTGTATTTGAAATCTTTACTCAAATGAAAGTTTTACTCACTTTCCTCTTAAATCTTTTTTTTCTAGTTGCTATCGGTGCGCAGATAAACGGAGTGATAACCAATGAAGAAGGAGAGCGGTTAGCCTTTGCAAGTGTCTACATTGAGGGAACATCAAAAGGGACTACTTCCAATCTAGATGGAGAATATGAGATTCAGATAGATGGTGTTGATCAAGCTATAGTATTCCAATATATCGGATATCAGAATCAAATCCTCAAAATAGAATCAACGGGAGTACCTCAGACTCATAACATTATCATGCAACCTGATAGTTATAATCTAGAGGAAGTCGTCATACTTGCGGATGCGGAGGATCCTGCCTATGCCCTTATCCGAAAAGCAATAGCAAAAAGATCTTACTACAAAAACCTTATAGAAGGTTACAGTTGTGATGTGTATATCAAAGGCAACCAAAAGCTACTAGATGCTCCAGAGAAAATATTAGGACAAGAGATAGGAGATCTTGATGGCGCTCTAGACTCTACGCGGCAAGGGATTGTCTATTTATCTGAATCAATATCTAAATATCACTTTAAAGCACCTAATGACTATAAAGAAGTAATGATATCATCAAAAGTAAGTGGCGATGATCAAGGGTATAGTTTTAATAGTGCGCATGAGATGAATCTCAATATCTATGACCAGTCAACTAATCTAGGCATTGGTAGAGATATGATTTCCCCGATTGCTAGCAATGCTTTGTCGTACTATAAGTATAAGCTAGAAGGAGTAAGTATGGATAGGAGTGGCCGACTTATCAATAAAATAAAGTTATGGCCTAAACGAAAAAATGATCCGGCTATCGAAGGATATATTTATATCGTAGAAGATTTATGGAATGTGCACAGCATAGATTTTACTATACTTCCCAAGGCATCTCAAATATATTTTATGGATACGCTTAGATTAGAGCAAGTGTTTGTACCGGTGGCTGAGCCAGATATCTGGGTTTCCTTTAGTAGCAAGGCTACATTTAGTTTGTCGATTATGGGGTTTAAGTTAAAAGGTTATTTCGTGGGCGTCTATAGCAACTATGAGATTGAGCCTGACTTTGAACCGGGATTTTTTACGAGCGAGTTACTAAAAGTAGAACCAGAGGCAAATAAAAAAGATAGTACATATTGGGAAAGTGTGAGACAAGTACCATTAACTGATGAAGAGAGTGTAGACTATGTGAGAAAAGACAGTATTTATGAAGTAAGAAATGCTCCTGCTTATATCGATTCTGTGGATAGGGTCGGTAATAAATTTGGGATAGGTGATCTGTTGACAGGCTACTCTTACCGTAAAAGAACAAAAAAACTATCAATAGAATTAGAATCTCCTTTATCGAGTATTGGGTTTAATACAGTACAAGGTTATAATGCCAATCTCAAATTTAAATATTTTAAATTCCTTAATGAGAGTGATACAAAGTACCTACTATTCCATCCTAAGGTAGATTATGGTTTATCTGAAAAAAAACTTAGAGCTGATTTTATTTTTAATTATAGATTTAATAGAATATCTGATGCGCTGATAGGAATAAGAGGTGGTACAGACCTTGTTCAATTTAAAGAAAAAGCAATAAGCATATCAGAATCATGGAATACCATCTATACTTTATTATTTAGAGAAAATTATGCTAAATATTATGACCGTAAACGGTTAACGATATATGGGCAGGGAGAAATCACCAATGGAATTTTTATAAGGACCGGTATAGATTTTTCGCAGCGAAATCGGCTAGAGAATACATCAGATATTTCCTACTTTAAGAAGGATTCTAGAGAATTTCTTCCTAATGATCCATTAGCGGAAGAGGGGCGTTCAGCTAGTATTTTGGATGGTACTATTTTTAGTCTTGATATAAGGCTTAGGACTAAGCAAAAATATCTTAGTTACCCAGATAGAAGAATTAAGATGGCCTCAAAATATCCTGACTTGTGGATTTACTATAGACAAGGCATTCCTTCAATAGGTGGAGAAGTCAAATTTTCTCATTTAGCTTTTTCTCTGATAGATGAAATCTCTTTAAGAGCCAAGGGAGAGTTCCAGTTTGCCTTTAATGGCGGTACTTTTTTTAATAAGGGAGAAACATCATTTATTGATTACAAACATTTTAATGCCAATCAATTAGATGTATCTAACCCTCTTGACTATCGCGCTAGGTTTTTACTATTGCCATATTATAAATACAGTACGGAAGAGAATTATTTTCAAATGCACCTGCAGCATCACTTTAATGGATTTCTTTTAGATAGAGTGCCAGGCATAGGAGACTTAGGACTTAAATTAGTACTTGGGGCTAAGTATCTCAAAACTAGAGATCGGGGTAATTACAGGGAGTTTCATGTTGGAATAGATAATATTGGGTATAAATTATTTAGGCTATTTAGAGTAGACTTAGTCTATAGACCAGTTGAGGAATTTGACAAAAAGTTTGGAGTGGTCCTTGGGCTAAAAATTTAAATTGTACTAAGGGGGCTCACATAGTTCGTACAGCAAAATGATTTTGATAATCGAGAAGATTTCAATATTTTTTGGAAGGCGTTTAGTTTTTTATTCCTTTTAGTAGGAATAGAAACTTATATACTTCAAAAAAATAAGGGAGAAACTAAAAGAACTTACACGGGAATAACTGCTGCCGTAGCTGGAATTATTCTTAATATCTCGATGCTTTTACCAAGCAGTTATTTTTTATCTCAGCCCCTTTATGTTTGAATAATATAGAAGCGGTAACATTTATGATTGTAAAGTCTAGAGATCGTAAGCTCACATTTAAATCTATATAACTATTAAAGAAATAAAGCATGAAATCTTAAAACCAATGTAACTCAAATCTCCTCTAGGATAGATTCACCTTTAGACCTATCATCACAATCCCACTGCCACTTTTCGTAGAGTTTTATTTTGCCATTTATTTGGACTTCTGGAGTTGAGATACAATGTCCATACTTAAATATTCCATCACTATTAAGATGCTGATATCTCATAGTTAAGATGCCACTATCATCTACTGTAGCAATTAGTTGTCCTGCTATTATTTGTTTGCCACTATACGTGCCAGTGACTATGTTTTCATTTTGAGTATATCGGAATAGGGTAGTGTTATCAACTTCTCCATTACTAGAGTTTTTAACGGATCTAAATTGCTTGTTGTTATAGTTGATATACATACTCATAAAAATAAAGAATGGAGATCTCAAACAAATGAGATCTCCTGTAAATGTTTTCTAAGAGAAACTACTTCGTAAAGGTCACGGGTACTGATATGACCGTATTCTTTGTTATCCCATTAGTATCAAGTTTCATGTAGTTAAGCTTGCTCTTGATAGTGCTATCAAGTTTGTCATTATCTACAGATAAGACGATTACTTCATTTGCATCATTAACAAGAAATTTTACTTTTAGTGTAAGAGACTCTTCAGACATTTTTGATATGTCTAACTTTTGTAAGTGAGTTGCAATCTCAGTTCTTAAGTCATCGAGTGCGGTTGTGCTAATGTTGTCGTTAGCAAAACTTGCTGAAGCAATTAATACGAATGCGAATGCAGAAATAAGACTTTTGATCTTGTTCATAGTTAGAGGATTTAAATGGTTAGGTAATAATTTTTTTATTAGAAAGTCATAAACTAATTCCTTCCTAATTTGTAATAGTATATACTCTTCATCTGTGTTCGAAGTTGCACAAGACCTAACATTTATTTTGATTTATCTACGAGTGATGTCTAATCGTCTACGAAATATTAATGCTGTAACATTTTATTAAGGATGTATTAACAAAAAAAAATCCGAAGTAATTATACTTCGGATTTTTTATACACATTATACACCTTGATTTAGCTTTATTGAGCCACCTTATATGATCAGAATTTTTTCACTAGTTCTGTTGCTACGAAGATATCTCCTCCCTCTAACAGCAGATTTATTTTGTGTTTGCCTTTTGTGAAGTCTGGCATTGCTATGTTTAGTTTTTTTGATCCTACGGGTAATTGATATTCTAATTTTCCATTCTCATCTAAGATCTGTACGAAGTTTATCGTTTTTTTTGTAGTAATATTAAAATAATCATTTGACTGATTGTAAGTAGCGCTTACTATTTCATCAGCTTCATCTGCAGAGTCTACTATATACTGTACATCCATGTTTTCAAAGATGATTTCAGATTCTCCATCTACAGGGTTAATAGTATTAGCAATTGCACTTAACGAAAAGCCTAAGATGATAATTAATAATGTTATTACGTTTTTCATATTCTGTGGTTTTTGGTTTGTATGCTATTGTATATTGTCACATACGATAAGAAGAGGCGAAAAATGATCGAGTCCCTGCAGAATTCACTATACAAAGTAATCTACAGGAGTTCACAGATACTCTACAAATCTATGAATCGGGGGTAGTTTAGCAAGACAGGTTACATTATAAACGGAGTTTAATTAGAAACATGTAGGTGGCCTCGATTTTTAATCATCAAGTAAAAGGAGCAACCCTTTAGCAAATTGCTTTAAGTTTTCTGCAAGGTTTACCTCATCGTCTGCTTTGCTATTAGAGTTAATATTACCGATAAACTGGATCGGCTTCCATGTCATATTACAATATTCAAAAGACCTTTGGAACGGGACAAATAGTTCTTCTATCGTATTGCCGATATCATTTGAGTTATATTCGATTTCATCACTTCCTGAGGTAAGGACAAGCTGTATTTCTTTTCCGCTGAGTGCTTTGCCAGTAGAGCCATATGCCCAATCATATAACAGTACATCATCTATCCACTTTTTAGCAATAGCAGGAAGGCTATACCAATAGATAGGACCTATTAATAAGATGAGATCATGATCTTGTAGCAATTCTTGTTCTCGTTTTACATCAATTTTTAGATCAGGATACTCATCGGCTATAGAATGAATAGTCACATGAGTATAGTTAGCTAGCTCCTTAAGAATAATATTATTTGCAAATGATTTTTTGATGTCTCCTTTAGAAAAGTTGCCACTTAGATTAGGATGCGTAAATAGAGCCAAAATCCTTTTATTCATATCACCAACTTCTGTTTACACTTAAAAAAATAGAGCGATATGGATAATCGCTTGATCCATATTGGGTAGAAAGTTTAATGCTTATCTTAGAAGAAAATTGGTATCCATAGCTTAGCCTAGCAATAATTGGTTTATCGCCATTGCCCTTGTAGCCAGCGAACCCTGCTATCTGTGTGGTTAAGGTAGATTTTTGGAATGCCATGTCGGCACCGACCCCATATGAAAATGCATCGTTTTGTGGATTTCTATCTTCGTTGGTTTCCCAGACATAGAATCCAATCTGCGCATAAGGTCTTATGTAATTAACCTTACCTTTTTTTTGAAATGACTTTCCTGCAGAGAGATCAAAATTATAACCACTACCATCTGTATATCTTGTAGCTTCTCGATTAGAGCCAGAAGCAGTCTTGATATTTAGGGTGAGTAGTAAATCGACTTCGCTTGTCGGTTTAGTTAATTGTATCCATGTGCCGATATATATATCACCGAGTGCATAACCTTGACCATCAAAGTCCCTTGCTCTACGTACATCGCGAGTCTCTGGAGTCATCTTATACCTTTCATAAGGGACGACGTTTAGTTGTAATCCGATCCTATCTTTAGTTACAGGGATATAAATTCTTGTAGTTAGATTCTGAGTGTCATCACCATCGCTAAAATGTGTCGCAAACCCTATTTCAATCTCAGTTTGATTGATAATTTTTCCATTCTTAACCTCAGGAATAGGAATCGCATTGGGTCCAAAATATTTAGGAGTATAAATCATGTATTCGCTCCAGTGTGATCGCCCATCCCACTGAACGAGGGTATTCCACCACCCATAATCTTGAGCGTCGATTGCCCATGGGGTAATAGTGAGGAGCAGCCCTATGCAAACTCTCAAAAATCTTGGCATTAGTGCATGATTATCTGTTATATACATATCATCCTTTAGGCTAATGCTTATATTGCAATTTTTCTTTTAAATATTTGACTAAAGTATTAAACTTCTATTCATATAGAATGTCTAAATCTTATTGAATAACAAGTATAGACTACATGAAAAAACTCATTTTGCTACTTTTCCTTTGTTTCGTTGGATTAAATCATTTAGATGCACAACGGCGGCAGGGAAAACGTGGAGGGCCAGGAGGCAGTAGAAAAGGAGCACCAAAGATCAATATCGTTGGTAAGCTAATTAATTCTACCTCAGGGCAAGGGTTAGAATATGCAACTATATCTGTGTTTAGTAAACGAGATTCTTCCTTAGTTGGGGGAGGATTGACAGAACCCGATGGGACCTTTAATGTAGAAGCACGGCCAGGTCCTATGTATGCACAAATTGACTTTTTAGGATTTGAGTCACTGATGATTGATCCTATTCCATTTGATAGAGATAAGATAAAGGCTGGCGAACGGAAGATAGATCTTGGTGAAATCCAAATGTTTGAAGGTGGTGTAGCATTAGAAGAAGTAGAGATACGAGCAGAAAAAAGTGAATCTCAATACTCTCTCGATAAGCGAGTCTTCAATGTAGGAAAGGACTTAGCTAATCGAGGCGGCTCTGCAGAAGATATTTTGGATAATGTTCCTTCTGTCACAGTAGATGTGGAGGGAGAGGTAAGTCTAAGAGGTAGCACTGGTGTCAGAATTTTGATAGATGGAAGGCCTTCTGGATTAGCAAGTGCTGGTAATGGTCTAAGATCTATTCCGTCTGATATGATAGATAAGGTAGAAGTTATTACAAATCCAGGGGCACGGTACGAAGCAGAGGGGATGGCAGGTATCATTAATATCGTATTGAAGAAAAATACTGGAAATGGATTTAATGGATCATTTGATGTATCTACCGGATGGCCTACAAGATACGGTGCAGGAGCAAACATAAATTATAGAAAAGGAAAAATAAACTGGTTCGCTAATTATGGTATCAATTTTCGCTCAGGTCCGGGACGAGGATTTACGTATCAAGAAAACACAAGAGCGGACACCGTTTATATCACAGACCTGCAAAGAAGTAGGAATAGAGGTGGCTTGAATAATAGTATTAGGACTGGGATTGATTATTACTTTACTGAAAATAAAACCTTAACTGGATATCTACAATATCGTAAATCTGATGAGAGTAATGAAAGCACTGTCATTTATAATGACTTTGTAAATAATATTAATAATCCCACAAGTATCACTACTAGATTAGATGATGAAAAGGAAGATGAGAGTAATCTAGAGTATAGTCTCAACTATAGAAATCAAATCGGAGGAGATAGAGATCATGAGTTTAAAGCAAGCCTGCAGTACAGGGACGACATAGAAACTGAAAATTCTATTTTTACAGAGTCGTTTGATCCGTTGGATGCCGTACCTTATAACAGTCTAAACCAGCGATCAAATAATGCGGAGAAAAATAAAAACTGGTTGGTGCAAGTCGATTATACTAAACCTTTGAGCAGCAAAGATCACAAATTAGAGTTAGGGGTTAGGAGTTCATTTAGAAGAATAAATAATGACTATCTAGTGGAGGAAGAAAATAGTCTTGGTGTTTTCGAAAGCCTGGAAGGACTGAGTAATAATTTTAATTATGACGAAGATGTGCATGCGGCATACGCAAGTTATGGTAATAAGCACAATGCGTTTTCTTATCAAGTAGGTTTACGAGCGGAGTATTCAGATGTGTTTACTGAGCTTGAACAAACGAATGAGCTAAATCCTAGATCGTATTTTAATTTGTTTCCTAGTGCACATATAAATTATCAATTAAGTGAAGAAAACGCAGTTCAGTTAAGTTACAGTAGGAGAATCAACAGGCCTAGATTCTGGGATTTAAACCCATTTTTCACATTTAGTGATCGAAGGAATTTTTTTAGTGGTAACCCTAATCTTGATCCTGAGTTTACAGACGCTTATGAGGTTGGTAATATTAGGTATTGGGAAAAAGCTACTCTGAGTACAGGTTTATTTTATAGACATACTCGTGACAACATAGAGAGGATTCTAGAAGTCCAGTCAAATGGGAATACACTTAGATTTCCTCAAAACCTTAGCACGCAAGATGATTTTGGTCTTGATGTGAGTATCTCTTACAGTGCTCTTAAGTGGTTAAGGCTTGATGGAAATGCTAATTTCTTCAGATCCATCACTTCAGGAAAATTCGGCGATCAAGATTTTAGTGCTGATACCTATACTTGGTTTGGAAGGATGAGTTCTCGTGCTACGTTTTGGGAGTCTGATTTACAAGTCAGAGTTAATTATCGAGGAGCTAGACTGACTGCTCAAGGGAAGCGCCTTCCTGCAGGGTCTGTAGATATTGGTTGGAGTAAAGATCTGATGAATAAAAATATGACTATCACCTTAAGTGGCAGAGACTTATTTAATTCTCGTAAGAGGATTAGTGAAATTGATATAGAAGATCTATATCAAAGAAGTGAATTCCAATGGAGAGTGAGGAGCTTTGTATTGTCTGCTAACTACCGTTTAAATCAAAAGAAGAAGAGAGGAGGGCAAGGTGGCAATAGAGGAGATAGTGGCGGTGGAGGAGAAGAGTTTTAATTATAAAATTTAAATAAAATATAAAGCCATGGCTTATTAGCTATGGCTTTTTTTATGTCCACTTACCAGCATAGTTTATAGGCAGTTTTGATTTATGCTCTAGGTAATCATACTTAAGCCTGATGATCTGTTTGATGTGCAGGTAATCATGTGCCACCCAGTTAGACAAGAAAAATTTCCCGTCTACATATCCATAGTTACGATAATCATATCCTTGGTTAAGCTTCGGCTTTTTGAGTCCTTTTAAATATGCTAATGATTTTTCTCTCTCCATCAAGAAGAGTGATAATTTCTCATCAAAATTTTGCTTATCATATTTCCTATCCTTAATCCATGCGACCGGATCAAATGACGGAGGTCGCAGATCAGGGGTTTCAAGTACATTTTTAAATCTGGTTCTAAAGTCTTCTACCTCCTCATCGTAGAGATGGCAAATGATTATCAATAGATTCCATTCCTTAGGTGATTGTTTCCATGTATACTCTTCTTTAGTTGATTCTTTAAGGAGAGAATATATTATGTTTTTATTCCTTTCTAGCTGGTTTATAGCATATTTTAAGTCCATGATGTTTACTTATGATTCTATAAAATAGACGATCAAAATTCACGCACAAAGTCTGCTTCGGTGGCGATATATCCAAATGAATTCCAGCTAGGCCTCGATAAAATTTTATCATACAAAGGTTTGGCATAAAGCGAATCATCATTGTATAAGTACCAATTAGCAATAGCATAAGCTACTGCATCATTGCTTATACCATTATCCTGATCTTCACTTAGATCTTCTATACTTTTGACTCCTTTGTAGAATAAGCAAATGTTATGATAAGCATAGTTTTCAATAATATTCATATCTTCTTTGATAGCTTCTAAATACCAGTCCGCTTCATCTTTCTTGTTCATTCTCCTTAAGATCATGTATAGCCAATGAGTAGAGGATACTATATTGTCATCATTTGTACCTATATCAAGGCAGTTTTTAAAACATCTGAAGGCATTGTTTAAATCATCTTTTAGGTAGTAAGCTAGCCCTAGGTGATACCATATATTTCCATGTAGCGTACTAATAGGGATGTTTTTAGCATTCGGCATGCCATCGGGTTCTATTTCGTTTTTTTTACCCTTTATCAACATTGCTGCTTTCTCTAGATCATCAATAGCTGCATCAAAGTTACGCGATGATATATATCTATGGCCTCGATGTCTATAGAGTCGAGGATCGTTAGGATATAGATTTATTCCCTTAGTGTAAAGTTCTATAGCTTCAATATAATTTACCTTGTAAGCTTCGAATCTTGCAAGCCAAATTAGACTATTTACATTGCTGGTATCACTAAGATATTTTGACCGATATGTGTTATACTGATCAATTAACTTTTGGCTCGGAGGTGGAGCTAGGAGCTCTTTTCCTGTAAGAGAGATAGCAGCGATATTATCAGGAGTACTATCATGATGAGGGATAAGATTTACATCATTCTTGCACGACAATAGACAAGCAAGAATGATAATCAAGTGTGTTATCTTCATATATTATGAAGATAGACATTAATTGCACAGCTCTAATTTGCTTCTTAATTTATTCATATAGTCAACTGTAAGAGGCTTGTCTATTAACTCCACAACAATTGGGTTCTCATTGGCTTTAATCCTGTCTAAGGGATTCATAGAAGTAGATAACATAATTACCTTCGGTTTAGGGCTGAGGTCTAGATGTTTAAATTCTTCTAAAAATTCCCACCCTGTCATCTCAGGTAGATTGATGTCCAAAAATATCACCTCCGGCAATTGTATTTTTTCTGCGGGAGTTAGATTTTTAAAGTAATTGAGTGCCTCAATTGTAGAAGAGAAGTATTGTTGATTTCTAACCACCCCTGAGTCTGTTACAACTATTTTATGATAATAGTTAGTTGCATAATCGTCATCAATAAATACTACGTGATCAAAGTTGTCCATAATTTATTTTGGAATCGTGAAATAGAATGTTGTACCTACGTTTAATTTGCTTTCTGCCCATATCTTGCCATTATGTAATTCTAATATTTTCTTGCAATGGGCAAGACCAATACCAGTTCCTGTGGTTGATTTATCTACTTTCAATCTTTGGAACATACCAAATATTTTTTGGAGATATCTTTCTTTAATACCAATACCGTTATCCTGTAACTTAAATTTCCAGTTTGACTCTTCTTCTGTAGCTGATATATCTATAATTGGATGTACCTTTTCTTTAGAGTACTTTATAGAGTTAGAAACTAGATTTTGAATCAGAGAAGTAAATTCAGATTTGTAAATACTAATAGAGGAGGGTATTGTCCCAATATTTACTTCTGCGTCAAATTGATCTATCTGAGCGCGCAGATCATGTATCACATCATTAATTATTAAATTGGGATCTAGTGACTCCTTTTCCCCTGCAGTCCCAATAATACTGTAGGCCAGCATGTCATTGATTAAATTGTTTAACCTTTCTGAAGATTCTAATATGAAGTCTAAATAAATATTAGAATCTTCATCTAGCATCTCTGCCTTCTTAGATTTCAATAATTCGCTAAAACTCATGATAGTTCTAAGTGGTTGCTTGAGATCATGAGAAGCGATATAAGCAAAGTTTTCTAACTGGATATTAGAGTCTATGTATTTTTGTAGTTCGGTGTTTTTCTCCGCAATTTCTTTGTTCTTTTCTACTAATTCTGTAACATCTCTAACGACACCTATAATACCGATTACCTCATCAAGCTTATCCTTCAACGGGGAAGCAGAAAGGCTGTAATGAACTTCAGTACCTGCATTATGAGTGCTATATTGGTGTTTGATTGTTTTTCCTTTTAAAACAGAGTTAATAGCTTTATCCCAGTTATTCTGGCCACCAAATCTCATTTTGATATTGTCTTGATTTAACCCAGCCAATTGTGTTCCTACTTCGATGCGTGCACCGTCGGCTTTTTTATAGGAGTTTTCAAAGTTAGAATTGACGGCTATAATCTTTCTAGTTTTATCTTGTACTACTATCTGATCCGACGTCCCTTCAAGTACTGCACTGAGTAGTTCTCTTTCTTTATCAATCTTTTCGTAGGCTAGCACTTGAGCTGTTACATCTTTTAGGAAGAAAACCATTTTAGGTTTTTCAGGATCTGAATTATCAATGACAAGATTAATTTCAATGATAAATTTATCTTTTGATTGATTAGTATAGTTTACTTTGAAAATTGATTTCCTTCCTTTTTTAATTTTTTCTTTTTGTTCTTCGATAATTTCCTTAAAGGACTGACCATCTTTATTTGTAACATTTTTGACATACTTATCTAGTTTAGATAATTCGCTTTTATTTGGAATTCCAAAAAAGGTCATCGCTGCAGAGTTACAATCAAATACTTTGTTATTAGAAAGGTCTCTGACAATGATAGGATCGATTGCTGCATTAAATAAGGAGTGGTACCTATTTTCAGTTGTCTTCAGTTTATCTTGTAATTGTATTTCTTGAGAGATATCAGAGAATACAGTAAGAAAACCAGTTGGCTTTCCATCCTTGTTTTCGGTAAGTGATGCAGTTCCATTTACCCAGCGAGTAGAACCATCTTTGTGTTTTCCTTTGTAGACATTCTGTATCCTATCATATTTTCTAGTTAGCAGTTGTACAGCTTCCTTTTCAAGATTTGCATGCTCTTCTTCAAAAAATAAGTGAAATCCAGGTATGCCTTCAACTTCATCTGGTGTATAGCCTAAAATTCCTTGAATTTGTGGAGAAGCAAATACCGTCTGTCCTTTTAAATTTGTAGTAATCATTACACCTTTGATATTTTCTACAATGTGTTGGTAGACATTTTTTGTTTTTTCTAATTGTTGTTCTAATAAAATTTTATCTGATACATCAATAAAAACAGTTTGTATAGCAACAGGAATTCCTGCTTTATTTTTAATCAATGATGCGGTACCTTGCAACCATACCGAGTGGCCACCTTTGTGTATCGTCTCTAGTATTATGGACTTAACATGCTCTTCTTCTTTTAAGAGCATTTTAGTATAGTTCTTTAATTTTTTAATTCCATCCTCCTTGAAATATTTATGTGCTGGCGTTCCGAGCATTTCTTCAGCTGAGTAACCAGTAAATTTTTCTATCTGTGGAGAAACATATACGTGATTCCCATCTAAATCGATTCGTGTTATACCTGCTGATGTAGACTCAACAATAGATTGGAAGTTTTTTTCTGACTCCTCGTATTTTGTTTTTTTTATTATTTGATCAGTGACATCCTTTATTGTTATAAATACTTCACCGATTCTTCTTTCGGTCGGGATCATGTCTACTTGCGCAATCACTTCTGAGCGATCCTTTTTTCTAAATATTCCTAATTCGGATATTGCCTCCCCCCGGATAATCTTATCCGAGTGATCTCTCATGAATTTTTTTTGTAAATCCTCTCCAGGAAAAAACTTTGAAAACCTCGGCGTAAAATCTGTTCTCTTTAAAAGCATGAATTCATCCCGAGTGTATCCTCCAAACCTTAACGTAGATTCATTGACATCTATACACTTGTCTCTTGCAAAATCAAATATCAACAGCATGTCATTTGCCTCGTAGAAAAGCTTTCTAAACAAGAAGCCTGATGTATCAGATTGTATTTGATTAGTCTGGGGCGCTATATTAACCATTATGGTAAGTAGACACTCGATCTAAAGAGTATCTCTTTTATACAGCATCTACAAAAGCTATACAAATAGTTAAAATTCAAACTATCCTTTCGTTTTAAGCCCTTTTTTAAATTTATAAGCTAACCCTGAGTGGTTTGGCACATAGTATCAAACTATCTCTAGATTAAAAGTCTTCCTAAGGAATCAGATTTTCTAAGCCTAACACCTAGTAAATGCCATTTATACTAAGAGTTCTCATACTTGTCTTACTAGATGAGCAACGTAAAAGCGTAACCAATATCGGAATGGTAAAGAATACAAGTTTCATATTCATATTTCTATAATATAAATAGATTGTAAATCAGATTATAGTTTGGCAAAAAGTATTTATTCAAAATAAAAGTAAGTACCAATAGCTGTGCTTTGTTTTTATAGTCATAACTATCTTTTAAACTAACTTTATTCAAGAATGAAAGTGAGATTATTACTATCTTTTTCAAGTCAAACATTAAGATATGAAAAGACGTAAAGCTATAAGTTCTATGGCATTGGGGGTTGGTGCATTATCTGCTGGATCTTGCTCTACCAAACAAGAAATAAATAAGCCCGCTATGGAAGAAAAAGTAATGGATAAATCCTTTAGTTCGAAGAAAGAAAAACTAAAAGGAAATGTAAATCATTCGGTGTGCAAGTGGTGCTACTCTAAGACGCCGATAGAAGCTCTAGCAGAAGCCTGTCAAGAGATGGGTATTCAGTCCATCGAAATATTAAGCGAACCAGACTGGACGATGCTCATTAATAATTACGGTCTACAATGTGCAATAGCCAATGGTAGCCCACTGGGTATCGAGAATGGATTTAACGATCCCAATAATCATGAGCAGCTCCTTAAAGATTTGACAGATATAATACCTAAAGCAGCAGCGCTAGGCATACCACAAGTCATATGCTTCTCTGGTAATAGGAGAGGGATGGATGATCTAGTAGGTATGGATAATTGTGCTAAAGGATTAGAGCCTGTTGTCAAACTTGCTGAAAAGCACGGCATTAATATAATCATGGAATTGCTCAATAGTAAAGTTAATCACAAAGACTACATGTGTGATCATACAGAGTGGGGAGTAGAACTGGTCAATAAAGTTAACTCACCACAGTTTAAGTTGCTCTATGATATCTATCACATGCAGATTATGGAGGGAGATGTAATCGCAACGATCAAAAAGTACCATGAATATATTGGCCACTATCATACTGGTGGAGTGCCTGGTAGAAATGAGATCAATGATTCGCAAGAGCTCTACTATCCGGCAATCATTAAAGCGGTCTTAGATACGGGCTTTAAAGGATTTTTGGCACAGGAGTTTATTCCTACTCGTACTAATCCACTAGAGTCGCTACAGGAGGGTATTCATATTTGTGACGTATAGATTTAGAATTAATTAATTGATATAAAAGTTATTTATGTATTTCAATTCACAAGGAAGTGAGGAAGTAACCTACGACGCAATTGTAGTAGGATCGGGAATATCTGGAGGATGGGCAGCAAAAGAACTGACGGAGAAGGGATTAAAAACTTTGATGTTAGAGCGAGGGAGAGATGTAAAACATATCGAGGATTATCCAACTGCTATGATGGATGTATGGGAGTTCCCTAATAATGATAGATTTACCAAAGAAGTCTTAGAGAGAGATTACGAAAAGCAAAGTAGATCAGGTTATACGATTCGGCCTTCCACAAAACACTGGTGGCCAATTGATACAGAGCATCCTTATACTGAGACTAAGCCTTTTGATTGGTTAAGAGGATATCACCTTGGTGGTCGATCATTACTTTGGGGTAGGCAATCATATCGGTTGAGTGATTTAGATTTTGAAGCTAATGCTAAGGATGGTATTGCTGTCGACTGGCCGATTAGATATAAAGACATCTCTAAATGGTATGATAAAGTAGAAGCACACGCAGGTATCAGTGGACGTAAGGAAGGATTATCACAATTGCCAGATGGTAACTTCTTGCCACCGATGGAGTTTAATTGTATAGAGAGCCATGTAGCAGAGAGTATCAGTAAAAACTATAAAGACCGTATGATGACCATCGGGCGAGTAGCTAACCTTACTCAAGCACATAAAGGAAGAGGTAAATGTATGTTTAGAAATAGATGTATGAGAGGGTGTCCTTATGGAGGATACTTCAGTACACAATCTTCTACACTGCCACCAGCAATGGCTACGGGTAATCTAACGGTAAGACCCGGGAGTATCGTGACCAATGTTATCTACGATGATGCGACACAGAAAGCTAAAGGGGTACAGATTCAGGATATGGAAACGGGGGAAACACATGAGTATTTTGCTAAGGTAGTATTCCTTTGTGCATCAGCTTTTGGATCTACTTGGATTATGCAAAATTCTAAATCAGACAGATTTCCTAATGGATTTGGTAACGATAGTGGAGAGCTAGGATGTAATGTGATGGATCATCACTTCAGATTAGGAGCACAGGGTACTACTGAGATGTTTTCTGATTCTTATTTTAAAGGAAGAAGACCTAACGGTATATATGTACCTCGATTTCAAAATTTAAATGCAGCTACCAAGAAAAACTATTTGCGTGGTTTTGGCTATCAGGGAGGAGGGAGTAGAGAGAGATGGTCTAAGCATATAAAAGAAGCAGACTTCGGAGCAGAGTTTAAGGAGATGGCAACACAACCAGGAGACTGGAGAATGGGCTTGATGGCATTTGGTGAGTGCTTACCTTACCATGAGAATAAGATAACACTTAATGACTCCGTAAAAGATATCCATGGTTTGCCTACCTTAACTATGGATGCAGAGTGGAAGGAGAATGAATACGAGATGAGAAAAGATATGATGGTGCAGGCTGCAGACATGCTGGAGAAAGCAGGGCTTAAAAATGTAGAAACCTATGACAGTGGATGCAATCCGGGTTTAGGTATACATGAGATGGGTACCGCAAGAATGGGTAGAGACCCAAAGACTTCTGTCCTTAATAGTAACAATCAAGTCCATGCGTGTAAAAATGTGTATGTGACAGATGGAGCCTGTATGACATCATCTGCATGTGTTAATCCATCACTGACTTATATGGCTTTGACGGCAAGAGCAGCAGAGCATGCGGTAAGTGAGCTTAATAAAAATAATTTGTAAATCCTGTTAATAGACTAAAATGAATAGAAGAGAAATATTAAAGCAAACAAGTCTAGTGATCGGAGGCGCACTATCGCTAGGGACTATATCAGCTGTGATGGGAGGTTGCAAAACAGAGAGTGTGGACTTAGGCTGGGTACCGAAAATATTATCATCGGATCAAGCACAATTAGTAGCAGAGATAGCTGAAAGAATTATTCCTAAAACCGATACTCCAGGTGCAAAAGATGCAGGGGTAGCCGGGTTTATCGATAATGCCTTGAATCTCAATATCCTTGGTGAAAAAAGAACGGCATTATTAAGTGGTCTAGGGCAGTTTACTAAGATGGCAACAGACAAATTCGGTAAATCATTTATAGATATGTCTGGTGAGGAGATGGATACGGTAATAAAAGCAGTCGCTGCGGATGGAGCAAGTGGAGATAGTGTCAACCCTGTTTTTAAGCAGTTAAAAGAGTTAGTAGTAGCAGGGTTCTTCTCATCTGAAGTAGGAGCTAAAGGAACATTAGAATATGATCCAATCCCAGGAGAATATAAAGGCTGTATCGATTTTAAAGATGTAGGTAAAGCTTACGCGATATAATTTATTTTAAACTCAAATGATGAAATCCAAAAGAAGAAGTTTTTTAAAGAACTCTGGGTATATGATTGCCGGAGGAGCATTGAGTAGTACGTTTATCTCAGCATGTAGTACTAAGACTTTGCCCGTGGCAGAGAAGGTTATGACTGAAGCAGCGCCTATGGCTGAGGTACCTACGGGTCCTCTTCCAGATTCTATGTTCAGAATATCATTAGCGGAGTGGTCGTATCACAAGGCACTATTTGCTAAAGAATTTACTAACCTAGATTTTGCCGCTAAGACCAGAGCGCTTGATATAGATGGGATAGAGTATGTCAATCAATTCTTTAAGGATAAGGCTGAGGACACTAACTACCTTAATCAACTGAATCAAAGAGCTGCTGATAACGGTGTTACCCAAGTACTCATCATGGTAGATGGCGAAGGAGGTCTAGGATCGCTGAGCGATAAAGATAGAATGACTGCTGTTGAGAATCACTATAAGTGGGTTAATGCAGCTAAGTATTTAGGATGCCACTCTATACGGGTAAATGCATTTGGAGTAGGGAGTAGAGAAGAAGTGAGTGCAGCTGCGGTTGATGGACTAAGTAGACTATCAGAGTATGCTGCTAAAGAAAATATGAATGTAATCGTGGAGAATCATGGAGGATGGTCCTCAGATGGGAAGTGGTTATCTGGTGTGATGAAGCAAGTAGGAATGGATAACTGTGGTACACTCCCAGATTTTGGCAACTTTTGTGTCAAGCGAGAGAATGGAAAACCATGGGGGAGTCCTTGTGTTGAGGAATATGATAGGTATCTAGGAGTGTCGGAACTGATGCCTTATGCAAAATCTGTCAGTGCAAAAGCAAATGAGTTTGACGCCAATGGAAATGATACAGGCACAGATTATATGAAGATGTTGAAGATTGTAAAAGATCATGGATATGACAGTTTTGTAGGGATAGAATATGAAGGACAGACCTTAGGAGAAACAGAAGGAATAATTGCTACCAGAGACCTTTTGTTAAAAACAGGATGGGCTATTCATAAGCAATCTAAAATGTAATATTGATTAATTTAATTGGGTCAAGGGCTACATGGCAAACTTACTATGTAGCCCTTTTTAATTTAGCCATATGAGATTTATAATATTCTTACTTTTTATTCTGATTGGTATTGGTTGCGCTCCAAAACCAATTATTAATGTCGATGAAGTGCATGCATGGTGTATCGTTCCTTTTGATTCTGAAAAAAGAACTCCTCATGAGAGAATAGCAATGCTCAAACTTATTGGAATTAATAGCTATGCTTATGACTGGCGCGAAGAAAATTTAGAAGAGATGGCTGCTGAGTGGGAGCTAGCCAAAGTAAATGAAATAGATATAAAAGCAGTATGGTTATGGATAGATGCCAACAATGATAGCATCCCTAACCTAAGTGTGTCCAATGAAAAACTATTTTCCGAAATCGATGAATTTGATTTAAAAACTCAGATATGGGTAGGATTTAATAATAATTATTTTGAAGGATTGAGTGATGATAAAGCTGTTGAGAAAGGAGTAGAGATTATCACTTACCTAAGTGAAAGAGCCACTAAACTAAAATGTACTATCGGACTATATAACCACGGTGATTGGTTTGGAGAACCAGAGAATCAAATTAAAATACTGAAGGAAGGTGGTTTTGAAGATAATGTTGGCCTGATTTACAATTTTCATCATGGCCATCATCACATTGATAATTTTGAACCGTTAGTAGAAATGATGATTCCATATCTATGGTGTGTTAACATCAATGGTATGGAGAAGAATGGTAGTAAAATATTGCCAATAGGACAAGGGGATTATGAGAAAAAGATGATACAGACTCTTGACAATAGGGGATACGATGGACCTTACGGAATACTTGGCCATGTTGACACCGCTGATGTCAAAGAGATTTTAAAAGCTAATCTAAAAGGTCTCCGTGAATTGTTTGTTGAGTGATAGTCTAGAGCGACAGCCTATTTAGTAGATATAATAATTTCTGGTTTGTTTGATACAATTGTAAAACTCTCAGGCATTACTTCTGCCAGAGTACTTTTGCTAGAATAGTCTCCGTCAGAAGGGTAATCGTTATCATCCTTATCAGAGAATACCGTAACGTAGTAATGGTCTGGGTGTAAGTAAGTTGCAGTATACTCATCTTCATCACCATAAATGTCTATAGTCCTTATTAGTTTGTTTTCTAAATTATTAAGGTCCACTTGTCCTTTATCATTAACTATAGGCTCTGAAGAAAGGTATAACATTAGTGGTTTATCCTTGAGCTCTTCAAGTCTCGAAATCTCTATTTTTAATTCGCTTAAGTATTTATGATCAGAGCGAGGAAAAGGATCTTTTGACTCCTCTAAGAATAGTGCAGCATCATTATCTACTAAATTGTCAAAGTTATTCTCCATGTTTTTTTCTACTTGATTCTTAGGGAATAAGTTTGCCCTAGTTGCCTCTTGTGCTAATTCGGGATTTATATTGATGCCAGTGAAACTCATATGTAAAACAGGTTGATCTAACTCTCCACTATTGTCTTTAAATCCTTCGAATTTTAGTTGATCATTTTCAAATGTTAATTCCATATAACTTCTGTTGATGCCTCCTTTAGCATCTACAAGTCTATAGAAGCTTTTGTCCTCATCCTCGCTAGCTTCCTCCAGAATAAAATAACTGGCCCTATACTGCGATCCTAGCCATCCTCCATTCCTAGCCATGATTTGATTCTTTCCATCAAACTTTGCTACAAAGAATGAATTTATAATATTCTGAGCGCTAGCACCTTCGTATATAGAATGGATATGGGAAGAGGAGATAGGTCGAAAGTCAAAAGCAAACCAATCATAAACACCAAAAGAAGTTTCATTCTTACCTACCCAGTGACCTGATATATCACTTAATAAGTTGAATCCTAAAACATCACTATTTAATTCAGTGCCCAGGTCTGGGAGGGCTTCTTCTTTAAAACAAGACACAGTAGTAAAGACAGCAATAAAGCTAATTGATAAGTATTTAAAAACTTGGAAGAACATAGGATAAAAGTTGATAGTATTATGTAAGTGTGAGATTATCACTTAAACCATGTTTATCACTAGTTCTTATAATTGTTAAGAGAGTTTAATACTTCTTAACAAAATAATTAGAGTTGATCTGTGATATTGAATGCAGCACCAAATGGATCATTGCAGATTATTGCTCGTTTACTTTCAAAGATTATCGAACCACCGTTATTGATAACTTGCTGTTTAGATTGCTGTAAATAACTAGAAAAAAAATAAACACCCCAATATTCGTCCTTCCCTTTTATCGAATTAGGGACTTCTATTATATCGGCTATAAAACTTGTTGGGCTATTATAAATCTTGTGTTGAGTTTTCGATATTTCTACGAAAGTCCAATCAAATATTTTCTCATAAAAAACTTTCACCTTAGATATGTCTGATACTACCAATTCACTTCTGCAGTATGAAGAGGTTAGGCTGTGAGACCTTGCGTCAAGATATTCCCCTTCATAGATTGTAAATCCAGCCCCAAGAGGATCTCGGATCAGCGCAACTTTGCCAATCTCATTCTCTTTTTCAATTAGCTCTATCTTACCACCTTCTTTATTTGCTATTTCTATAGCTGAGTCTAAGTTGCTTACTTTGATGTATGACATCCAAAAGGAAGGCAGCTTTATCTTTTGAAATTTTTCTGGCATCAGATATAGGCCAGATATATCTTCGGTGTTTAGTCTTGCAATATAGTAGCTAGAGTCTGTACTCTTATAATCCCAACCAAATACACTAGAATAAAAAGATTTTGCTCGTTCAACATTAAAGGTAGATAGGTCGGTCCAAACAAAATTATTGTTAAGCATCTCAGTTAGGAATTCTCTTGAATCAATGGTCTCAATTCAGCATCAATATATTTTCCATCTCTCAAGGTCAAACCATCTGGATCAGTAATGGCTTCATCACATTCATCTTCCATAATTATCCAGCCTTCATAACTTGTATCGACTAAGTATTTTGTAATTGCTATCATATCAATATCGCCTTCGCCAGTTGCTGCCCATCGACCATCGATATGCATGTCTTTATAGTGCACTAGATTTATTATTGATCTATATTGTTTGAGGATCACCATAGGATCCATTCCTCCTTTCGCTATGTGCCCTATATCTGGGCAGTATCCCACTGCATCATTATCTAACCCATTGAGCAATACTTCATAGTCCGATGCAATTCTAAAAATAGATCCGCTAGGAGAGTTAGGGTGATTTGAGCATTTTATGCCTTTGTCTGCGGCTCTTCTACATAGATCATTGATGCAGTTAATGGCATTGACTTGTCTCTCCTGTAGATTAGCTCTATCGCTTTGCGGCATCTGTACAGTAAGCAAGGTAGCTTCAGGAAAATGCTTTATAAAGGAAATCCATTTATCCCCTCTTTCGCGCTCATCAGTAGTCTCATTAGGCGATAACCAGTCTTCTACAACGCATAGAGCCGCAAGTTCTAATCCCGACTTTGCGAGTGCATCTTTCATGACAAAGGGATCTTCTAAATGCTGCAGAAAACTAGTTTCTGGTTCTATGCCTTCAAGCCCAGCTTGAGCACATATATCCATGATATGTTCCAGTTTGCCTTTATATTGTTCGCCTGGCATCTGCCAAGTATAGGTCTCACAGGCTAATTTTATCTTACTCATAGTAGTTTAGGATAATTGCTGGTTAGCTAAGAAAAAATCTGTTGTGATTTTATTAAACCGCTCTAGATCTTCCCAGTGATGTACATGACCTCCTAATGGGAATCGCTCAATTACCGATCCAGAAATTTTTTCATACAGAATATCTGAAAAGGCTGGAGGTGTAAAAATATCCATCATTCCAATAGTGATTAGTGTTGGAATTTTGATCTCATGTAGTCTGGATACAGTGTTGTGATGGATGCAAGCGTCTAGCTGTCCATCAAACCCAGACGCCTTTTGAGGATTTGTGTTTTCTGCTGCCTCCTTTTGCCCATTCACTAAGTCATCCAAATTTTCGTCGTAGTAGGGCGGAGCAAATATCCAGAGTTGTAAAAGCTCCATGAAGTCTGCAGGGTCGGCTGTCTTTCTTAATTTCTTTAGATTTTCATAAACTGTCTTCGCATAATTACTAAATACTGGCCATGTGCTGATCAGTCCCAAACTCGCAACTCTAGCCGGATAGTTGAGTGCAAGCGATTGTGCGATTGCTCCTCCCATCGATATGCCCGCTACTTGAGCTCTATCAATCTTTAAATGATCCATCACAGCGACGGTGTCATCAGCCATCATCTGCGTATTGTATGGCCCTTCTGGCGCATCAGATTTTCCCACTCCCCGATTATCTAGTAGGATACATTTAAAATGTTTTTGATATATGGCTACATGTTTTTCCCACACATCCCCATCAGCACCGAAACCCATAAGTAAGATTAAGGGAGTGCCTTTTCCTTGTATTTGATAATAGATATTACATCCATTAGAATCTACATATCCATTCATACTCTAGGCTATTTGATTTACTAAATTACTGACAAAGTCAATCGCTTTTGGTGCATCTCTCTCTGTGGTAGGACAAAAGCAGAAATCAAAACACCACCAATCAAACTTTTTGAATATCTCCTTTGTATCTCTTATAAACGAATCAAAATCTATATGCCCATCACCAAATGGTGCATGGATGCTAGTTTCATTTCCATGTAAAGTACCATCACTATCTATCAAGTGAAAGTGTCCAATTAGACCATCGAGCATCTTTGCATATTCCGTAATTCCACCTGCTAAGTACTCGATATTTTCTCCAGTTTGCCTCGCCCCTATCACCGCTCCCATATAAGCATGGCTGGTATCAAATAAAGCTTTGAAGTGGCTATGGTTGACTGCCTCTAGGATGGCTTTTACTTCAGAAGGCTTATTAAGCCAGAAGCCTGGCTCGAATTCCCATACCATTACGATTCCTGCTGCTTGACACATTTCTGCCGCAGCTCTCCATGAGTTTGCTAAGTGCTCAAAGCGTTTCTTATATTCATCAGGTGGCAGCTCATCGGGTGGGCTAATTGTATCGACACGCAAGATTTTTATATCCATATGATTGCAGAATCGTATACATTTCTCTACAGCATCCAAGAACAGTTTTTTTTCTACTTCAGCTGGCGGTACATTTCTGAAATCTGGTGCGTATCCAGAGATACCTAAACCCAATCCATTAATTTGTTTTTTTAGTTCACCACACTTCTCAGCTGTATCATATACATCGGGGTGTGGGTGAGGGACAAATCCATTTATCTCTATGCCATCATATCCTGCCTCCGCAGTAAACGCTAAAAACTCATCAAAACTCCAAGGCTTATCTTCAAATGGACCAAAGGAGAAAGCCCAACTACCAATAGAAAATTTTGGCATCTTCATATTTCTAATTATATTTTTTCCACATAGATTTAATAAAATTGTACCCATCTGTGTAAACCTCTTCCATAGTTGGTTGGAAGTTTCTCCACACATTAATGTTAGAGGCAAACTCTGCTTTGTTTCTACTAAAGGCTTCTATAGTCATCCACCCATCATATCCATTCAGTGCTAAGCTAGAGAAGATGTGATCCCAAAGTACCTGTCCGCTTCCAGGAGTACCTCTATCGCTCTCAGTGATATGTACATGGCCAATAAGATCTTTGTATTTTTTTATTTGATCACCAGAGCTTTTTTCTTCTATATGTGCATGATGAGAATCGAAAATCATTTTCATATTAGGATGGTCTACCTCTTTGATTAGTTGTGAGATATCATCCAGCGTATTGTACAGATAACATTCAAATCTATTAAGAGCTTCAGGAGTTAATAAGACATCTACTTCACCTGCATATTCTGCAGCTTTACGCATTACCTCAGTACTATATTTTCTTTCATCTGAGGTAGGCGGCTCTCCTGAGAAGTAAGCAAATGCAGAATGGTAAGGCCCACAAATAACTTCTGCTCCCAGTTCTTTTGCCATGTCTATTCGCCACTTCATCTGATCTACTGCTTTTGCACGAATAGTAGCATCAGCACTTGCAGGATTTCCATCTTCAAAAATAGATGTCACGCAGGTGCAGCCCATGTCCATCTCTCTTATTTTCTTACCTAGGGCGGTATAGTTTTCTATTCCTTCATCTCCAATAGGTACTTCTACACCATCAAAACCTGTTTCCTTTAGTTGCTCTATGATTGGGTATAATTTCTCATTGATGTCTGTTGTCCAAAGCAAGAGGTTCATTCCTATTTTCATTGATCAGTTGTTTAGATTTAAATATAATAAATAGATTACGGCATACTATCACCTATTTTTCTTTTTGAAATGACTGACCAGAAAATATCACTTAAGAGTGTTGATAATAAAAAGGAATGATTATTTTAATCTACTTATTAAAATCGAATTGACATGAAATTTAAAAGTCTATTATGCTACATGCTGGTATTGCTAATGATTGCTTGCAAAAATGAAAGTGAGACTGCTAAAGGTACAGATGAAGAAATTGTAGAAAATGGAAACGAGGTGTCACAGGAGTGGGTCAGCTACACTGGTAAAGCAGATATGCCTAACATTGTTTTAATCTCTGGCGATGAAGAATATCGATCAGAAGAAGCACTACCGCAGCTAGCTAAGATTCTTACGGAAAGACATGGGTTTAACACTCAAGTATTATTTGCGCAAGATCCAAATGTTCCGGGTATAATCAATGCTAATTACCTACAAAATATACCAGGTTTAGAAAGCCTTAACAATGCAGATCTCATGGTCATCTTTACTCGATTTAGAGCATTGCCCGATAAGCAAATGATGCATATAGATAATTATTTAAAATCTGGGAAGCCTGTCATAGGTATTCGTACGGCTACTCATGCATTTAATTTTAAGGAAAAAGACGATACCTCGTATGCCCATTATGGCAATTACTATGACGGAAATGATGAATGGAAGGGAGGTTTCGGTAGATTGGTACTAGGAGAGAAGTGGATATCTCATCATGGTCATCACAAACATCAAAGCACAGTAGGTATAATTGCTCCCGATGCTGAATCTCATCCAATTATGAATGGTATAGGAGATAAAGATATATGGGGTCCCTCTGATGTGTATGGTGTGAGACTTCCATTGCCAGGAGATGCTAAACCGCTGATCCTTGGTCAAGTAACTAACAGGGCAGGGGAGTATGATGAAGAAGATGCCCTCTATGGTATGAAACCAACTGATAGCGAAATAGCTAAAATTAACTCAGCGAGCGAAGACAAAAGTACAAATCCTAATAGTCCTATGATGCCAGTCGCATGGACTAAAAGCTATCAGATCCCTGAGGGGAAATCTGGTCAAGCATTTACTAGTACAGTCGGGGCAGGAACAGATATGTTATCAGAAGGTGTGAGGCGAATGTATGTTAATGCAGTATTTCATCTATTAGGGAAAAAAGTGCCTGCTAGGGCAGATGTAAATGTTGTTGGAGATTATAAACCTACTGCTTTCGCATTCACAAAAGATGGTCATTGGGAAAATAAGAATGTCGCTATTTCATCACTTATGAGGTGATGATTACATCATATGAATTTGGTTTGATTATGAGAGCCCTTATTTCAATTTAATTATTTGTTTATAATTCTCATGAAGGTTTATCTTAAAAATCATAAACTTGTAGGGTGAGTTTTAAGCAGAACAGTTTCTTGCAAGGAGGTGGTATCCCCTTAGTTTTTCAACATGGATTAACTGCAAATATCAATCAAATAATCAGCTTGCTTGGAGGGCTGGATGGTGTTGCACTTTCAGGTATTGATTGTCCTGGTCATGGTTTAAGTGATCTGGGAGATTTTAACCCTTCCTTCGATAACTATACGGATCAGGTAATAGATTATATGGATTATCAAGGTTTAGACCATGTAATTATGGGAGGGTTATCTATGGGCTCAGGAATAGCATTAAATACTTCTTTACGCTACCCCGATCGTGTAAGAGCCTTGATCTTGCACAGGCCTGCATGGCTTGATATTCTTGATCCGCAAAACTTAGTGATTCTCAAAGAAGCATGTCCTTATATTAGTCAATCAGATGGGGCAGATCTATTTCGTACTACTAGTTCATTTATGGAGATCGATAGGGATTTGCCACAAGCAGCTAAGTCTGTGATGGGAATATTTTCACCGACTCAACAATCAGGATTGCCGAAAGTCATTAGTGGTATGGTCGGGGATAAGCCTTTTGATAAAATTGTGAATCTTAACACTATCAACGTGCCTTGCTTAATCATAGGAAATGATGATGATCCGTTACATCCATTTGAGATGGCGCAAATTATTCATGATAATATTAATGGGTCTATACTTAAGAAGGTCACTTCTCGGTATATTGACGCAGATTTGCATAGAATGCAAGTGAGAGAAAATATTTTGAATTTTATACAACAACTATTATAATTATGAAAAGTTCTTGGAACAACAAAGAAGCAAAAAAGTGCGGAAAGAATTTACTTAACATGAGAGTTTATACCTCTCGGCTTTTAGGTTTGGAAGAGGATTTGGTAATGCATGGAGGAGGTAATACTTCTGTAAAAATAAGAGAGAAAAATATATTTGGTGAGCAAGAAGATATTCTCTATGTAAAAGGTAGTGGTTGGGATTTAGCGACCATAGAGCCACAAGGTTTTACACCTGTAAAGTTAGATGCGCTCTACAAACTCGTAAAGTTAGACAAGCTGAGTGATATGGATATGGTAAAGTATCAGCGAATGGCTGTCACTGATCCAGCTGCACCTAACCCATCCGTAGAGACAATTCTTCATGGGATCATTCCATATACTTTTGTAGATCATACACACGCTGATGCTGTCGTAGTAATCACTAACTCCCCTAAAGGCAAAGAACAGATCCAAAAAATATATGGGAAGAATATGATGATCATTCCTTACGTTATGCCTGGGTTTATACTAGCCAAGACTATATATGAAATGACACAAGGAGTAGATTGGGAAAAGCTAGATGGAATGATATTGCTCAATCATGGTGTATTCACCTTTGATCATGATCCTAAGAAAAGTTATGAGAAGATGATAAAAATTGTGAGTAAGGCAGAAGCTTACCTAAAGCGAAAGAAGGCTTTCGAAACTAAAGGTGCTAAGTCTGCAAAAATAGATCTTATAAGATTAGCAAGTATCAGAAAGGAAGTGTCGAATATGACTGGTAAACCTGTCTTGTCCAGATTAGATAACAGTCCTGCCTCGGTAGGTTATTCTAAATTGAAAAATGTAAAAAGTATAGGTGGTAGAGGGCCGATAACACCTGATCATATTATCAGGACTAAGAGAGTACCTGTCTATCTTTCTAAAAATCATACTAAAGACCTTGCTGCTTTTCAGTCTGCTTATAATGGATATTTTAAAAAGTATAAGAAGAAAGAGCAGAAGCTAGATCAGGCTCCGAGATGGGGTATTCTGCCAGGCCTAGGAACACTCTCTTTTGGGCCGAGTGTCAAGCATGTAAGAATCATAGAAGATATCGCAAGACACACGAAGAAGGCAATTGTTCAAGCAGAAAAACTGGGTGGCTGGAAGACGCTTGGTCAGAAAGACTTGTTCGAAATGGAATATTGGAGCCTAGAGCAAGCTAAACTGGCTAAAGCTGGTAAGCCTAAAGCTATGCAAGGAAAGGTAGCTCTAGTCACTGGCTGTGCTAGTGGGATAGGGAAAGCGTGTGTAGAGTCTCTAGTAAGTCAAGGTGCGGTAGTTGCTGCTTTAGATATAGATAAATCGATTACCTCGGTATATAGTCAAGCAGAAGTATTAGGTCTGCGTTGTGATGTTACAGATATTAAACAACTTAAAAGTTGTATTGAAAAAACAGTATTGCATTTTGGAGGTATAGATATGTTGGTAATGAATGCAGGGATCTTCCCCAAAAGCACAAGAATCGAAGATATGGATGACGGCTTATGGGATAAAAGTATGAGCATCAATATGACAAGTCATCAAAGACTGTTGCAACATTGTGTTCCTTTTCTAGAATTAGGGTTTGACCCAGCTGTAGTAATTATAGGATCTAAAAATGTACCAGCACCAGGTCCAGGCGCCTCAGCTTACTCTGTTGCTAAGGCAGGATTGACTCAGCTGGGAAGGGTGGCTGCTCTAGAACTTGGAGGCAAAGGTATCAGAGTTAACATCATACATCCTAATGCGGTGTACGATACTGCAATCTGGACAGATGAAATTCTTAAGGCTAGGGCTAAAAATTATGGATTATCAGTAAGAGAATATAAAACTAATAATGTGCTGAAAACTGAAGTAGCGTCTAAGGATGTTGCAGATCTGACGGTAGCTATGTTAGGTCAGTTATTTTCTAAGGTTACCGGAGCACAAGTACCAATCGACGGAGGTAATGATAGGGTGATTTAAGTAGACGTCGGTGAATGTATATAGATAATTGTGTTTCAGATCTGTGATTAAGCGTAACTCTTAATGTCCTTAGCAATCGAGAAGGAGAAGATAGTACCTTCACCTTCTTTACCTTGATAATCTATAGTCCCACCGTGTTGCTCAATTATTTTTTTACATACTGATAAACCTAGACCAGTACCATTGTACTCTGACTTAGGATTAAGCTGTACATAAGGAGCAAATAAATCAACCTTGTTGTTTTTTATGCCTATTCCGTTATCTTCTACCTTAAATTTATAAGCTGTCTTGTCTTCTTCGCAACTTATCTTAACGTAAGGATTTTTTTGAGTATCAGAAAACTTTATAGAGTTACTAACTAAGTTTTGGAATACCCTTTTTAGTTTTATAACATCCGCTTTGATAGTAGGGTAGTTGCCAGAGGTCTCGATATTGATGTTCTTTTCTTTGGCTTGTGGTTTTATAGTGCTCGTTACTTCTTCTAATAGTTTATTGATTTCGACATCATCTATATTTAGTACCTGAGAATTTAGTTTGGAGTATTCGAGTAGATCAGTAATTAACTCAAGCATTTGTTTAGAGTTACTCTCAATAAAGCTAAGACACTTTTGTTCTTCATCATTAAGCTTATTTGCAGCTTTATTTCTTAGAAGTTCTGCGAAGCTATTGACTGTTAGTATGGGTGACCTTAAGTCATGTGAGGCAACGTGGGCAAACTGCTCTAGTTGTATGTTCGACTCTATATAAGATTTTAACTCTCTATTTTTTCGTGCTAGTCTTACTTCGGCTTTTACAAGTTCTTCATTGTTAGAAGCAAGTAATCTTGTCTTTTTTCTAATCTTAAGAAACATGTAAAACATGCTAAAAAGCATTAAGAGGAGTAAGCTAGTACTAGTTAATAAAATACTTTTTATTCTCTCATTAGAGCTTACTTTGATTTGGAGATTCTCTTCTCTTAGAGAGATCTCTTTTGCTTCTTGTTGGTATTTGTTTTTCTCTTTGAATAGCGAGACTTCATTTAATTTATCTGACCTGATGGTATTTACAAGTGCTTCTTCGTATATACTTCTGTAATTAAGAGCATCACGAATTTGTCCAAATTTTTCATGTCTTTGAGCTATCAATAAACTAGATTTTTTCACTAATTCAGAATCATTATTTGCTATTGCCCAGTTATAAATTTTAGAAGCTTCATCTAGGTAGTCATAGTTACTATTTTCTAACTGCTTTACTTTTATTGCAGTTAAATAGGCGTTATAAAGAAAATTAATGTTATTTGATCTTTCAGCATGCTTTATGCTTGATTGACTATATTTTCTCGCGGATGCAAGATCACTTTCTTGAATAGATATTTTTGTCAGGTATTGAAAAATGAGTGGTAAGTCTGGAAACGTACCGATACTATTAATTTGTTCTACACCACTTAGGAGCTGTGCTTTAGCTTTAGTGTAATTCTCTAATTGATAATTAAGAACACCTTCAAACAAAGTTGGTCTCACAAGGAATGATGCTTTTTTAATCTCAGGTTTTAGCTCATCTATTAGGTCAAAGTATTCTCTGGCAGCTTTGTAATCTTTTGCTTTGATACAAATATATGCTAGGTCGGTTAATGCCGATGCTTGCCATTCTTTTCTATCGATAGACTTAAAAATATTAAGCGCTTGGTCTGCGGTTTGAAATGCCTCTCCGTACTCTGATTTTATCAAGTGTATATCGGCTAGATATACCTTTGCAAGGCCTTTGTTAAGTGATAGACCTAAGGAGTCACAGTAGGGTAAAGCATCTGTGAGATGATCCCTAGCTGTTTCGTAATCGCCCAACCTAAGTTCAACAGAACCAAGTCTGATATTTAAAATAACCCATCTCTTAAAGTCATAGGTTTTATAAAATGGGAGGATACTTTCAATATATTCTTTAGACTCTAGGTTCTTATCGGCCAATAGTAGATATAAACTATGACGAAATTTTAAATAATTGAGAGTAGTATCATTTAATTCTTCAGCATTATTTGCTAATAGCTTCTCTGTTATAGAGAGCGCTTTATTTATGTTTTTAGGAGCAATAGCTGCTGCTTCTGAAAGTTTATCATTTACCTGCTTTTTGATAGGTTCTGAAGCTATTGGAATATCAGTTGACCATAGAGGCTGTGCCGAAAATAGCAACAAAGTCACTAATGATAATACTATTTGAAAGATCTTGGGATTCACAATACCTTTTAATTCCATTGGTTATTAGTAGGACACAAAAACTAAGCAGGACGCCTATACACTATCTACAAAAAGACTACAAAAACGTAATTTTGCATAATTGTGATAAGTAGAAGACATACTTTTTAATCATAAATAGTGACTTGTGAGGTGAGGGGTTCAGAACTTAACACAGATAGGCTTAGGAGCGTAGACCTTTTGACCAGTAAACTCTAACGCCCCATTTTTTTGGTCAATTTTATAAATGGTAATGGAATCTGAATCCCTGTTTGCACAAAGCAAATAATTTCCATCTGGACTTATTGTGAAATTTCTTGGCCAAGCAATAGATTCAGTTTCTATATCTACCAATGAAAGAAAGCCACTACTTTGATTAATCTTATAGACTGCTATACTATTATGATCACCTCTGTTTGACGCATAGAGAAATTTGCCAGTCGGATGGATATGTATATCAGCACTTTTATTATACCCTTTAAAACCTCCTGGAAGTGTAGATATAGTTTGTAGTGCTGTATAAGAATTACTCTCATTTTGGAATGTTATGCAGGTTACACTGCCTTCTAACTCATTAAGAACATATAAGAATTTATTATCTGGATGAAAATCAAGATGTCTCGGCCCTGCACCTGGATGTAGATCTATAGAGGAAGGATTATTTTGCATAAGTTGATTATTCACCTTTTTGTATAACATAACCTTATCTATTCCAAGATCTACTGCGTAGATAATGCCTCCTATTCCTTCTTGGATAAAGTGTGCATGAGGAGCTGCTTGTCTTTCTTTGTCAATACTGGAGCCTTCGTGCTGCTGTGAGTTTGGCAGAGAAGAGAGTTTGCCATCCTGATCTATAGGAAGTAGACAGACGGAACCACTGGAATAATGTGCAACGAGGACATCACCATCTGAATCGGTTGAAATATGGCAGCCACCGTAACCACCTGATAATTTACTATTAATAAGTATAAGGTCGCCATTACTTTTGTCTAATCGGAAGCCAGTCACAGCACTTTCTTTTTCACCTTCTATATTGTGAATAGCATATAGCTTGTTACCGTCTTGTGAAACGGTTACATATCCAGGATTAAGGATGTTTGCGTATTTGTTGACTTGCTTACTTGTCCCATTTTTCATATTCATACTAAACACATAAATACCTTCCTGAGGATCACCAGTATTGGTACCAACATAAAAGTAGAGTTCTTCATCAACGGACGGGAGGGTAGTAGTCTTGCAACTTAATAACAAGCATACAACCAAAAGTATCAATGAAAAAAATATGGAATATTTGTTATGACTCATAAGGCATTGTTATGGTATCTAAAATAAGATAATATTCAGCTTCAATAATTTTTTGGTTGGCCTTAGTTTATAAATTGATAATCGGTATTTTACAAGACATTAATAATTATAAAGGATTAAGAAGAAATGATAGTAAAACATACCTCAAGGGATAAAATATTAAATAAATTAAAAAAGAAAAAGGAAAATCGCATCCCTATATTTATTGCTAGTGCAGGGAGTGGATTAGTCGCTCAACTACTTGAAAAAGCAGGTGCAGATTGTATCAATACATTTTCTGGTGCTAGACTACGAGCTAATGGGATGGGTACTATGGCTATGATGTGGCCGATATTAGATTCTAATAAGCAAACGCTTGATTACACACGAGAGGATATCATGACGGCTATTAATGGGGACTCATTCATCTGTGCCTGTCTAAATCCTAACGACCCACTTAAGGATATGCGGATGGTCTTAAATCAATGTAAAGAGATGGGTGTCTACTCTGCTTCTAATATAGGACCATCTATAAGCTACGTAGATGCTGATAGTGAAATTTATAGAGTACTTACGAAGAGTGGTATTACCCTTGACAACGAGATAGAAATGTTGAAGCTGGCTAAAGAAATGGATATGGTTTCTATAGGCCTCGCTTTCTCAATCGAAGATAGCAGAAGGATAGTTGCAGAGGCAAAGCCTGACTTATTTTGTTTTCACTGTGGGACGACCCAGGGTGGATTAAAGGGCTACGACTCTGGAGAAAAAATAGAACAAGCTGCAGAACGAATCGAAGCTGCTAATCAAGAATTACGAAAACTTCACCCCGAGGTTTTATTGATTGCCCATGGTTCTGCCTTAGTCAATCCTGAGGATTTTCAGTATGTACTAGATAACACTACATGTGATGGTATATGGACCGGCTCATCTACAGAAAGAATACCTATAGAGAAAGCTGTGTATGGTACTGCTAAGCAGTTTGCAGATCTTAGATTTCCTAATTCTTAATTTTACTATTATGTCTAAAACAGTAGCGCTGCTCATAACACTTGATACCAAAGATCAAGAAGCAGAATATCTTGTAAAACAAATAGAGGACAAAGGGCAAAAGGCATTACTGCTAGATATAGGAGTGGTAGGTGAACCCGGTATTAAGGCTGGGATTAGTAGATCAGAGGTTATAGAAAGTGGAGGTGGAGACTTAGTAGAGATTTTAAAAAATCCTACACGTGAGAAATCAAATCCATTTGTAGTAGGCGGATGTATTAAGATACTGCTGGAGAAAATAAAAGATGATGAGGTGCATGCTGTACTGGGTCTAGGAGGTACTCAAGGGACGTCGACTTGTTGTAATATTATGCAGGCTCTTCCCTATGGTCTTCCTAAAATTATGGTATCAACTATGGCTTCAGGGGATATGTCTGGATTTGTAGGAATTAAAGATATTACGATGATGTTTTCAGTCAGTGATATTCTTAAGCTTAATCCTTTTACTCGCAAAATACTAGCTAATGCCGCAGCCGCAGCTTGTGGAATGGCAGAGGTCACAACTAAATTTATTTTTGATCAATCTGAGAAGCCGTTAATCGGCATGTCTAATCTAGGAGTGCTGACTAGTGGGGCGATGGAAGCTATCAAATATATAGAGCAAAAAGGTTATGAGGTAATTGTTTTCCATGCGGTGGGTTCTGGGGGCCAAGCGATGGAACAGATGATGAAGGAAGGGATTATAGGTGCGGTCTTTGATTATGCGATGGGTGAGATAGCAGACGATTGTTGGGATGTACTCAGAGCTGGTGGGCCAGAGCGATTGACGATAGCAGGTAAGTTAGGATTGCCACAAGTATTGTGTCCTGGTGGCGCAGAGCATCTTGGAATCCTTACAGCGCCTAATGCTTTGCCACCCGAATATGCTAATCATGATTATGTGTGGCATAGTCCAGTGGTATTTGTGCCTCGCTTAAATAGTGAAGAGATTGTAAAGGTAGCTAAGAGCATATGTGATCGGTTAGAGTTCACCCAAGGAAATGCTTACTTTATGATTCCTCAGGGTGGAGTAGGACGATATTCTAAAGTAGGAGGCGTACTCTATGACAAAGAATCAGACACCGCTTTTTTTGATTATCTAAGAGAAAATCTCAATAAGAATATCGAAATCATTGAATGTGAAGAGTATGCAGAAGATGAGTCCTTCGTATATCGAGCCGTAGATCTTCTAATCTCATTGATTGAGAAAGATGCTTAATAACTCCTTTTATAACTATGTTTGATCTTTTTGATTCTAAAAATTAAATTTTTTCATTTTCCTTATTCTATTCTATTCTATTCTATTCTATTCTATTCTATTCTATTCTATTCTATTTAGATCATGATAGGCAAAGTTGGCTGCAGTACTGATAATTTCTCCATCTGATTTTTGTGTAATCTTATCTCTATAGCTAAACATATCTTTGCTCAGTTTCACTTGGTAATTATATACTTTTTCTCCGAACGTACAATCACTTTCGTTCATGACCATATGATATTCATCTCCTTTTTTTGTCACATGCAGATCACAGATATCTGGGAAGGCAGAGATGCTATCTCGGGTAAGGTCATCTAGCAGGGATAGGTTTTGCCATGCTCCTATATATTTCTTTTTGTTTTTGAATGGCCACATTTTTACTTTTATCATATCTGTAGAATCAATGCTCAGCGTATAGATTCTCTGCCTATAAGTTTCTGTAGGTACATGGTCTCGATATTCTTCTACGTATAGGACATGATCACCAATATCTGATTTATCTATACTTATATAATGTGATTGTATCTGTAAGTAGCCATCCTCTCCAGAGTCATCTATCCGCCATACATCTTTTCCTTGTGCGATTACTTCCTCTATCTGCTTGTCGTTGTTATAAATTCCTGGCCACATAGACATGATCTCATTCAATTGATCCTCTAGGGTTAATTCTTTATTTACAATGGTCTCCTCTATTTTTTCTACAGATTTTACATCCGACTTTGGTTCACAGCTTATAGTTGTGACTAGTATAAGTAGTATCAAGGAGCTAATTAGAGGATTAGATATTGTAGACTCTAATAACATTGCTTTATTTCTCATGTTGATGGTTTAAATAAATTTTCTTCCATCTAAGAAACAAAATAATAGTTAATTAACTTAATAATTAATAAGATTAACAAATATTGAAATAGTAGTATTTCAAACCAATTACGCTGAGGCTTTTAAGAATAAATTTCTAAAACCACCTCATGTGTCAATCGTGAAACCGAGTTAAGTTAATGGGTCAGAGATCTTGCCTATAAAAATGGGGATACCTGTTTCGATATGCCTAAGCACTAGTAGGAATGGGCGATCAAAAGAAATAGATGGAGGAACCGATTCTGCCCCAAATCCTACGGTGGTTACGGCAGCTCCTTCTGCGCCTTTCTCATCTATCTTTAGATAGGTGTCATGGATAACTCTAGTCAAATAAATATTACCACCAGCAGTACCGACCTTGTTTAACTGAGCATTAGCTTCATCAAATGCTCTTTGCATCCCCATAGCTTTTAGATCAGGGCTAAGTTCTCGCTTATACTTTATTTCGAATTTAGGAAGATTTAAAAGTAATCTACTCGCTTGCAGTTGGTCTGCAACAAGTGCCTTATACCTTTCTGCAATTTCCTGATAGGTGTTTGCATTTAAGTATTCATCAACAGTTTTTGGAGTTTGGATAAAGGTCATAGCAAACTTATTATCCGCAAATTGTAGATCTACAGCTTTTAAATCGTCACCGATATAATGTGCTATTGTCTCATCTTGATTCATCATAGGTACTGTGGGCCGCAGTCCATCAATAAACTGAAAATTAGCATCTCTAGTATCCTTCACATCAAATGGCTTATCCCAATCTCCTAGAAAATACAATGCATTCATCAAAAACATAAATTCTGTTTCCTTGATTTTATCTAATACCTTCGGAATTCTTGACTCAGTTTTTTCATTTGCCCATCCATTAATAGATGCTAGATCAAACTTGTCATCGAAGACATCAGCACTATAATATTCTTCAAGATTTGATTTAAAATCATTATTGATCGTAAATAAATTTGGATTGTAAAAAGCTGCTTGCGCTAGATTTAGTGATGTTTTATCTGATGCATCATTATTAATTTTATCTAGTAGGTCTTCAAATAATTTATTTATTCCAGATGGAAAAAAATCTCCATACTCCAGAGCTTCCCTAATTTCTGTTAAGGTCTCGTCCTCAGCACCATTTGCGACCATATAAAGTGCGGTCTCAATACTTAGTGGAGAGATAAGTATATTTTCTGATTCATCGGCACTATTAATTTGAACAAAAGATTTAAAACCTAAGTCTATCATAGAATTGTAGAGGTCTACATCGTTACCTTGCTCTGATAGTGGTGGATCGTTTTGGTCTGCTGGGTCGGTCGGATCTATAATGTTATCACTGCATCCGAACAAAATCAAAATAACTCCAGTGAAGATTAAATTTTTAAGGCTATTCATGACGTTAGTATTTTTAGTAATAAAGACCGTTGAGAAGTATTTGATGGTTGGTTGATAAACTGATTTTATCACATATTTTATTTTGAAACAATAAGAAAAGATATTATATAAAGCTTCTATGCGACTATTTTACTTCTCAACTATGCTCAACATAAATTGCTAATGACCTACTTACGAGAGTATAAATGAGAGTTGATTTAACTGGAATATAAACAACCTTTTAATTTGCCAATACAATTTCCATTACTGCTTCTCCATATTTTTCCAGTTTCGCCTTGCCTATACCATCTACAGCTAGCAGGTCATTTTTAGTGTCAGGTTTGAGAGAGGCAATTTGCTTCAGCGTCTTATCATGCATAATTACGAAAGCAGGCACCTTCTGGGTCTTAGCAGTCTGTGATCGCCATTTTTTAAGGAGATCTAGAAGATTATTATCCATGTCAGATAGGTCCACTTCTCTTTTAGCGATGACTACTTTTTTCTTATCCTCTGGAGCTACATATTTTGCTAGATTTATTTTTTGATTTTCTTTGAGTACTGGCATCGACAGGGGAGTAGCCTTTAGTCGTGAGTAGTCTGTAAAGTCTATAGAAATAATCCCTTGATTGATCATCTGAGTGATGTAGTGTCTCCAATGCACAAAAGGTATATCTCTTCCCACCCCAAAAGTTTTGAGCTGGTCATATCCATTCATCCTTACTTCTTGTTTATTAGAGCCTCTCAGTATATCTATCAGTAGATTGATACCGACTTTATGCCCTGTGCGATAGATGCCTGATAGTGCCATCTGGGTGTAAGTGGTCCCATCAAATAATTGTGGAGGATCCAGACAATTATCACAGTGACCGCATACCGTATTTCTGTATTCTCCAAAATAGTTTAGCACTAAATTTGTCCTGCAGCTCATAGCAGTGGCGAATTGCCACATTCGTTCTAGCTTAGCCGATTGCACTTCTTTGAATGTTGGATTAGCATCACCCTCGTCGATGAATTTCTTGAGATTGAGATAATCACCCCAGCTATAAAATAGGAGCGCTTCTGCAGGAGCGCCATCCCTACCAGCTCTTCCTATCTCTTGATAATAACCTTCTATATTTTTGGGCATATTGTAATGGATAACCCACCTGATGTTTGGTTTGTCGATTCCCATTCCAAATGCTATAGTGGCACAAACAATCTTGATCGTATCGTTTTGAAAATCTTCTTGCACTTTTCTTCTGGTAGCCGCATCAAATCCTGCATGATATGCTTCTGCTTTGTATCCTTTTGCTTTCAAGCTTTCAGCTACTTTTTCAGTACTTTTTCGACTTAGACAATAGATGATCCCGCAGTTATCCTCTTGCCCATTTAAGAAAGCAGTTATCTGTTGTATTCGTTTCTGGCCAGATTTAGAACTTGTATTGATATTAGTTCGTTCAAAACTCGACAAAAATTTCTCACAATTGTTAATCTTAAGTTGCTTGATGATGTCTTTCTGTGTGGCAGTGTCAGCGGTTGCAGTCAAAGCAATGAGAGGTATATCTGGAAACTCATCTTTAAGTTTTGAAAGGCGCACATACTCTGGTCTAAAATCATTTCCCCAGACAGATACACAATGGGCCTCATCAATAGCAAATAGATCGACCTTTTGCGTTTTAAGGTATTGTATGAATCCCTCAGACAGCAACTTTTCTGGTGATACATAAAGTAGTTTAGTCTTACCCAAACTGATGTTCTGAAAGATTTGGTTGGTCTGGCCTTGATCAATATTACTGTGTAGAGTCTCGGCTTGTATGTCTAATTGTTTTAAGGCAGCTACCTGATCATTCATTAATGCAATCAGCGGCGAGACAACAATTGTCAGTCCATGATTAACTAGGGCAGGAATCTGAAAACAAAGGGATTTACCACCACCTGTTGGCATGATAACTAAAGCATCATTGCCATCAATTACATTTGTGATTATCTCTTCTTGCTCTCCTCTAAAAGAATTATAGCCAAAAGTTTCTTTTAATATGTCATGGATAGTCATCGATCAACACTTAGTAAAATATTAAAGTATAAACATTAGGAACTACTGCTCACTTTTTATAGTAGGGTAGGTAATGCCCAGTTGCTTTAGGTAGCTATCATATTTGTTTTGATCGTAATAAAAAGGTTCTAGTTGAGGTCTAAATTCCTCATCGATTTCGGTGTTGAGGTAGATTGCAGGGCTATCGTCTTCTGTGACCATAGGCACATACTCAGTTTTCATACCTTGCTCTTCTTTAAAATATTTCCAAGCATCATCTACTAGCTTAGGGTCCATAAGGAAGTCTATCAAGGTCATCGCTTCTACCTTTGCACCAGCTACTACACCTTTATGAGCAATAGGCGTAGCCATCGCAATCGCATTAGACCAATGATGCCCTTGTAGACCAGGTATGTTGGAGGGAAATCTTAAGGTTACGGTCGGTAGCTTCCAAGATATATCTCCGATGTCATCAGAGCCACCACTTACAAATCTTTTTAGTGGTAAACCTATAGTATCTAGTTTAGTAGATAAACCATTATACCTTGAGGTGTCGGAGTCTACTTCTGTTTGTACAGCCTTGGCCAGCAGTTGATCTTTATTTGACCATTCTGGTAAACCTATTTCTTTTATATTCTGATACATCGTTTCTGCGATCACCTGATTAAAGTGTCTTGGCCATGCAGAGCCGAGTACTTTTTTACTCACTTTAGTGTTGGTCATTAAGGCTGCCCCCTCTGCTATCTTATTAGCTCTGTCGTATACTTCCATTATTTTAGGATAAGTGACATGTCTAAAGTAATACCATATGGACGCTTTGGAGGGTACGACATTTGGTTGGTCGCCGCCATTATTTATTACAGAGTGAGAGCGATGCAACGGATCTAGGTGTTCTCGCTGATACTGCCATCCTATGTTCATCAGTTCCACCGCATCGGCCGCACTTCTTCCTCGCCATGGGGAGCCGGCTGCATGCGCTGCTTCTCCCTCAAATTCATATTCTACAGATATTAAGCCGGTTCCTCTTGCCTGACCATAAGACACGGACATATTACTACTGACATGGGTAAAAATAGAAATATCCACATCATCAAAATATCCATCTCTAGTGTAAAATGCTTTAGTGCCTACCAACTCTTCAGCGACACCAGGCCAAAGGATTAACGTTCCGGATAATCCTTCTCGCTCCATGATTTCTTTGACAGATATTGCTGCTAGTATATTAAGTGGTGATCCTGAGTTATGGCCTTCACCATGACCTGGCGCACCTTCTACGATAGGGTCGTGGTAGGCTACTCCCGGCTTTTGAGATGCTTTAGGTATGCAGTCTAGATCACTCCCTATAGCAATCACAGGTTTTCCTGATCCCCACTTAGCCCACCATGCCGTTGGGATACCTGATATCCCTTCTTCAATTGCAAAGCCATTCTCCTTCAAGATACCTGTTAGGTAGGCAGATGTTTCTCTCTCCTGAAACCCCAACTCCGCAAAACTAAATACTTTATCTACCATCACCTGAGCCATCTTCGCCCTATCATCTATTTTCTTAGCTACCTCTTGCTTGAGACGATCAGTCTTAGATAATGAGGGCGTAGCTTTTTGACTTACACAAGAAGAGGTACTCAATGCTAATATTACTATAGCTAATAAATGGTTGATTAGTATTCGCATGTTGGTATATTTTTTCAAAAGATAGTTATTCTTTATTAATACAAGAGATAACTATAGATCAAAAAAATATCAAGCTAATGAAATACCTAATAATGCTGAAAGGTCTTTTTTTACTTGATCAGGAGATTCACAGATTACACCATGAATACCGCACTCCTTTGCCCCTTTTATATTTTTCGGACTATCATCGATGAATACGGACTCTTCTGCAATCAAGTTGTATCTGCTAAGCATTAGCTTATAGATTTCGTGATCAGGTTTTTTCATTTTTTCGACTCCTGATACTAGGATGCCTTCGAATAAATTTAAGAAATCACCATAACGCTCTATCGCTACGGGGAAAGTCTCATGCGACCAATTTGTTAGCGCAAGGATTCTATATTGATCTAGACTAATAAGATCCTTTAGCAGTTGGACATTCTCCTCTATAGGACCTCCTAGCATCTCTTCCCATCTACCATAGAATGCTTGTATCTCAGATGTCCACTTAGGGTGTTTTACTACTAACTCTGTTGTAGCATCACTTAATAATCTGCCAGCATCTTGCTCTATATTCCAATCGGAGGTAGTAATATTTTCAAGAAACCAATTTACTTCTTCTTCGGTATCAAAAATTTGACGATAAACATACCTCGGGTCCCAGTCTATGAGTACTCCTCCCAGATCAAAGATGATATTCTTAATATTCAATTTTTTAAATTTCCCCTAATGTAGGTAAAAAGGGATTACTTCTTTGATCCTGCAGTGATTATGTAGCAATCGGCACATTTACCAGGTTTGGTACTTAAGTTGGTTGCTTTTTCTAGATCATCCAGTATCAGTCTTAGATTGCTTTGGTGGATATCAATTCTGATTTTTTCTTTCTTATCAACTTTTAGTTTTCTTCCTATTTTGAGTTGCTTACCATACTTGTTGTCTAGGAAGTCTAATACATCTCCAATTCTAAAAACGGAGCCTTTAGGTTTTTCTGTTACTACTATTTCTTCTTTTATGATTTTAGGAGTTTCAGTTTTTGAAGGTTCAGGTACTTTAGGAGTAACTTTTTTAACTGGTCGGTTAACTATCTTTTTGTCTCGCGTAAAGATCTCACCTGTAAATAGGAACTCATCACCAGGGCTCATGATGATACTATTATTCTTATTATTAATCTCGTAGGCTTTGATAGAGCCTGATTTTAAGTTGATACTTACTTGATCGTTTTTCTTGCCTAATTCAAATTTAGTACCGAGTACCTCTATAGCTACCCCTTCATAATAGACAACAAATTTTTTATTAGGATCATGTGCTACGTCAAATACAGCACTTCCTGTAAGCAGACTTACTTGACGTACCGTATCTGCATCAAAAGTAGTAGCATACTCTATAGAAGATTTTGTATCAAGCTTTATCATGGTATTATCCGGAAGCGCAACTTCTTTTGTGCCTTCTTCAGTTGTAATTACTTGTGTGAGATTGGTAATAACTTCTTGAGGCAATTGATATTGAGAGTAGAAGAATACTCCAATTAATATTGCCAGCGATGCAGCGATCGAATAGGGTAGGAGAGTAATTCTTCGTGTTTTTATAGGATCTTTTTTAGAGTTGTTGGTTTGAGTGATTTGTTCTTCCTCTGTGATCAAATTATTGAACTTGCTCCACTCTTTATCAGTATCTACAGCATGGTAATCTTTTATGGAGGATGAAGCCGACCATATCAATTTTATATCGTTAAAGAAGTCAAGGTTTTCTTGATTCGCCTCTTTCCACAGCTGCAAATTTTTAACCTCATTTGCTGATGCATTACCTTCTAAAAATCTTAATATATCTTGCTCGTTAATCATACTATAGTTCTATGACGTCTTATAGGCTCTTAACCCACATTTTTATTTGAAATAGTTATCTTTTTTATCTAATACAGTTTTTAACTTCTTAAGTGCTCTAGCTATATTATCCTCCACTGCTCTCTCAGAAATATCTAAATGCTGCGCAATCTCTTTGTAGGTGAGTCCTTCAAATTTATTGAGCTTAAATATTTCTCTATTCTTTGGCTTTAATTGACTCAACCCTTTTATTATGGCTTTTTTAATAAGTGATTCATCTATTAATGCCTCATCGATAACTTGGGATTCTATCCTTTCTATAACCCCATCACTTAGTTCTACTTCTTTTTTAGACCTTCTGATTTGATCTATCATAGTATTTTTAGAAGCTTGGAATAGATAATTTTTTATGGTTGTCTTGACTTCTATTTTATCTTTATTTTGCCAGACTTTAAAAAACGTGTTTTGCACGATCTCTCTACTCTCCTCCCAGTTGTTGATGTATTTATTTATAAAGTTGCAAAGAGGCTCAAAGTACTCTTTGAAAATACGCTCAAAATCTGCCTTAGTTTGGAAGGGTTTGTTCAAAATTGAATGTGAGACCTAAAGTTAAATAAATGAAATTGGCTATGTCTTAAAATCATAAATGATTATTGATGATCATTTGCTAATTCAGATCTGGTGTTTATTTCTGCAAGGATTCGTGGGCATAAATGATAACCATCCTATTCGATAAAAAAAAGCCCATGAATTGCTTCACGGGCTCAATAAAATCTTTGACTACAATGATTACATCATTCCTGGCATACCTCCACCTCCATGTGGCATACCTCCGCCCATTGGTGCGTCTTCCTTGATATCATTGATTATGCATTCCGTTGTTAAGATCATACCAGCTATAGAACCCGCATTTTCTATTGCGACTCTAGTTACTTTAGTTGGATCTATAACACCAGCCTTTTTAAGATCTTGGTATTTATCTGTTCTTGCATTGTACCCTACAGCTCCTTTTTTTTCACTTACTTCTTTCAATACTACTGATCCATCTACTCCTGCGTTCTCAGCGATGATTCTCAATGGAGCTTCCATAGCTTTTCTTACTATCTGGATACCCATATCTTGATCTTCATTCTCACCTGTTAATTTCTTTAGTGATGACATTGCTCTGATTAGAGCAACTCCACCTCCGGTTACTATACCTTCTTCTACTGCTGCTCTCGTAGCATGTAGTGCATCATCCACTCTATCTTTCTTTTCTTTCATCTCTACCTCAGTTGCTGCACCTACATATAGTACTGCTACACCACCTGCTAGCTTCGCTAATCTCTCTTGTAGCTTTTCTTTATCATAATCAGATGTAGTCGTTTCTATCTGCTGCTTGATTTGGTTGATTCTGCCGCTGATAGCTTTCTTTACACCTTTACCATTTACGATAGTAGTATTGTCTTTGTCTACTACTATCTTCTCAGCTTTACCTAGGTGAGAAAGTTCTGTGCTTTCTAACTTGTATCCTTTTTCTTCTGATACCACGGTGCCTCCAGTAAGGATAGCTATGTCTTCAAGCATAGCTTTTCTTCTATCTCCAAATCCTGGAGCTTTTACTGCTACCACTTTTAATCCTCCTCTTAATCTGTTAACTACTAATAAACCTAAAGCTTGACTATCGATGTCCTCAGCTATGATTAATAGGGGTCTTCCAGCCTGTTGAGCTTTCTCTAATACAGGAATAATATCCGCTGTGTTAGATATTTTCTTGTCATGTATTAAGATCAATGGATCTTCATACTCAGACTTCATGTCCTCAGTATTAGTTACGAAGTAAGGAGATAAGTATCCTCTGTCAAATTGCATACCCACTACCTCATCTACATAGGTCTCTGTTCCTCTTGCTTCTTCTACTGTAATTACTCCATCCTTTGTTACTCTCTTCATCGCATCAGCGATAAGCGTACCGATCTCATTATCATTATTTGCCGAGATAGCTCCTACTTGTTGGATCTTGCCGAAGTCATTGCCAATAGTTTCGCTCTGCTTTTTAAGGTTACCGATTACTGCTTCTACAGCACTATCGATACCTCTTTTTAGATCCATAGGGTTAGCACCTGCTGCTACATACTTCATACCTGCAGTCACCATAGCTTGTGCAAGTACTGTTGCAGTAGTAGTACCATCACCTGCAAGATCTGCAGTTTTAGACGCTACTTCTTTTACTAGCTGAGCACCCATGTTTGCTACAGGGTCTTCTAGTTCTATTTCTTTTGCTACAGTAACTCCATCCTTAGTTACAGCAGGAGCACCAAAACTTTTTTGAATTACCACATTTCTACCCTTAGGGCCTAATGTGACCTTTACTGCGTTAGCTAGTGCATCGATACCAGATTTTAGTTTCGCTCTAGCTTCTGAATCAAAGCTTATATGTTTAGCCATTTTATTAGAATTTTAATTTTTTAGAAAATGAATGATAAGTTGGTGATTAAAGGATAACTAGAATGTCATCTTCTCTCATGATCAATAAGTCATCACCTTTGTAACTAAGCTCTTGACCAGCGTACTTTCCGTAAAGTACTTTGTCTCCTTTTTTGACGGTCATTTTTATACCATCTTTTCCAGGTCCTACTGCTATTACTTTTCCTTGTTGTGGTTTTTCTTTAGCTGTATCAGGAATAATGATACCTCCACTAGTTTTGGCGTCCGCCTTGCCAGGCTGAACAACTACTCTGTCATTGATTGGCTTCATAGTTCTATTAAAATTATTAGGATTAATTAATGAAAAAATATGTTAACATATACTTGTATAGCATTTCCTATGCCATATGGATATTAATGCCATTATTGCTTAATAATGGAACTGATTGGATTTAAAACCTTACTTAACTTGTCAATATGGCAATGCTTACTGCCAAAATAGGATTATAATTCTTTAGGCAATGGGATTCCTCCTCCTGCTCCAGTCCCTCCGCTGACTACGATAGCGGTAATTATGCAAAGAACAAACAACGTAATTGCAAGTCCCCAAGTAATCTTCTCGATTAGATCGGTAGATTTGGCTGCTCCAAACATTTGGTTAGCACCCTGTCCTCCAAAAGTAGAGTCGACTCCGCCGCCCTTAGGATTTTGAATTAGGACTACCGCCATGAGTAGTACACACACTAAGGCAATTATTATGGTGAGGAAAGTAATCATTTGTTACTCGTTAGTTTATCAATTTGAGCCGCAAAATACGCACTTTTTTGGGGGAAAAGCAAGCTAAGCTTCTTATACATATTCTTAGCTTTTGTAGGATGTCCTTGCTTAGCCAATAGTTTAGCCAAGGATTCGGATACTACTTTATCTTTATTTTTTACACTTGCGTTTATCTTCTTATCTGTCTTACTAGTGGATTTGTTAGATTTTTTAGCTTTTGTGTTTACTTTTTTCTGTTTTTTTTCTTCAGATCTTAGAGACATTAACCATTGTGAAAATGAAGAAATACTTTCCGTTTTACTTTTCGAGGGTCGTTTTGATTTTTTAGTCGTCTTCTTAGATTTAGCAGAACTGATACCATTAGGAGATACTTTTGCTATCGTTTTTTTCGAGCTACCGCTTTTTTTTTTGGTTTTTGTGGTCTTTGCAGAAGGGGTATTAGTTTTCCTTTTTGATTTGGTGACAGCTTTACTTGCGCCTACCTTTTTCTTATTTGAAGATTTTTTTGCTACCGCTTTTTTTGCTTTTGTAGTAGTTGCTTTTTTACGCTTAGCTACTGATTTATCAGCAGATTTTGATTTGGACTGTTTTGTTTTTGTAGTAGATTTCTTTTTAGCAGCGGCATTGGGTTTAGTTGCGGCTACTGAGTTTTTATTCTTGGTTTTCTTCTTTGCTACTGGTGCAACTGTGATCTTTTTTACTCTTTTTATTACTGGTTTATTAGCCTTCTTGGTAGGTGCAGATTTTGCTTTTACAGTTTTTCCTGTTGATACTTTTTTGCTCGACTTTAGCTTTCCACCATCGATCTTATCTTGTAGTTTTTTTAGTTGATCCCATTTTTCTGCAGCTGCAAGTTTTGCTTGCTTAGGCCATGTTATAGGATTGTGACTCTTATATCTAGATCCTCCTTTTGCTAGTGATTTAGTAAGTCTGTTTTGACTTGACGCTGCAAGTTGCTTATACGTTCTTATGTTAGAGTCATAAAGCAGCTTCTCGATTTTAGGTCCTATTCCTTCGACCTTTTTCAGATTATCAAATTTTAAGTTTCGAGGCTTTTTCTTTGCTGACGACTTTTTAGACTGAGACTTAGTTGTTGCTGCTTTGCTACCGGTTTTCGCTTTTGTTCGAGTCTTTTCTTTTTTGAGTTCTGATTTTGATTGAGCAGATTTTGATTTGCTTTTCGTTTTAGTATTGGTTTTATCTTTTGACTTTTCGACTGTTTTCTTTCTGTCTTCTACAGTGTATTTCTTTTTCTTCTTCTTAGCTACTATGTTCGTGGTGATTGCAGCAACTCCTGCCACTGCCGCTACCTTCGGAGCTTTAGATCCATGCGTAATTTTGGTAGGTAGGATTTCTTTAGTTTCCTGTTTTAATTGTTTATACAAAAAACTCCTGTCGGCACTATAAACACTAGCTAGCTGTAGACTGTCTTTGTCTGGGTTATTGCTGATTTGCTGTTGTTTCTTAGCAATCAAGAACTTAAGATTCTGGACATAAGGATATTCTTTTTGCCAGTTCTGTAGTTCCTCTACGGTGATTTCCTCTAATCTAGAGAGGTTATCTAAATAATACGATAGGTGCTTACGTGCCATAATATCAAATATAGTAATAGTTGTCTACCAATTAGTAAATGCTTGATTGAAAACGTCCTCTGTAAGTTGTTCAAAAATACTATCAATAAAATCGTCTTGATTAGCTGTTAGATCATCTTCGTTAGTAAAATCTTGAAACCAACTAAAAGTCTTAGTCCAGTCTTCCTCTTCGTCTAAGGTATTGGTGAAGTTGACGCTAATAGAAATATTTAATCTATTAAAAGCAGTCTCATTCCCAGCTGTAGGAGCCATAGATCTCACGCTATAGGAAGAGATAGCACCATCAAACTCTATATCAGGAGTATCTTCTGTGAACTTGAGTCTGGACCCATTTCTGATTTTATCCTTTAGGGACTCAGAGAATAGCTGCGCGATCCCTGCAGGAGCATTCCCAGCTCTATTTTCAAATGTTGAGATATAGTATGTATTGACCTCTGGAGGAATACTAATACCTTTGAAGCTGTAACATGCTTGTAAGCTTATCACAACCAGTACCATCAAGATGCTATTAATCTTGGAGCTCATATTGTTTTATTTTTCTATATAACGTTCGCTCTGATATGCCCAGCTCCTTGGCAGCATCCCTTCTTCTTCCTCTATATTTTTTTAATGCCTTTCCTATAAGATCCTTTTCTGCACTTTCTATAGAGAGGCTCTCTTCTACAATCTCAGATCTTTGATAATTTTCTTGCTCCGCTTGACTTATGATGATAGGTGTATTATCCCTGCTAGAGTGGGGAGGGTGTTCGTCAAATTCACTACTACTATATCTCTCATTTTCAAAATTAGAACTAAAACTACCAGCAGGAACTTCCGTTTTTTTCTGTCTCAATCGACTTATATCTGGAACACTTAAGTCATTCGTCTTAATCAATTCGAATACTAATGATTTTAAGTCATTTAGATCACCTTTCATATCAAATAGAAGCTTGTAAAGAATCTCACGCTCTTGCATAAATTCTTCAGTGCCGCCGCTTCGTTTACTTGAGAGACTAGGTAGATTGCGCTCGGTGATGTTAGGAATTAGCTCCTTTAAAATCTGCGCAGTGATTAGTTTTTCCTCTGACAAAATAGAAAGCTGTTCTACTATATTTTTGAGCTCTCTGATGTTTCCTTTCCATCTGTAATTTGTAAATAACTCTCTCGCCTGATCATCGAGCTGTATACTTTCGGTTTTGTATTTATCTCCAAAGTCGGTAGCAAACTTTCTAAACAGCATATATATATCTTCTCTTCTTTGCTGGAGCGAAGGTACTCTGATCGGTACAGTATTAAGCCGGTAATATAGATCTTCCCTAAATTTTCCTTCTCTTATTCGACTCTCTAAGTCTATGTTGGTTGCTGCTACTATGCGTACATCTGATTTATGTACTGTTGATGATCCTACTTTAATATATTCTCCAGACTCTAGAATTCGTAACAAATAAGATTGAGTGTCTAGAGGCATCTCCCCGATCTCATCTAAAAAAATCGTACCACCATCTGCCGTTTCAAAATATCCTTTGCGCTCATGCGATGCACCTGTGAATGCTCCCTTCTCATGACCAAATAATTCGGAGTTGATCGTACCTTCTGGTATCGCACCACAATTGATAGCGATAAAAGTATTATGTTTTCTTGCGCTTAACTGATGTATAATCTTGGAGAATACTTCCTTTCCTACACCGCTCTCTCCTTGTATCAAGACAGTAAGATCAGTATTGGCAACACGAGTGGCAGAACTTAATGCACGCTCCAATTTATCAGATTTCCCGATGATACCAAATCTCTGTTTTATCGCTTGTAATTTCATTTATTTACTATTTCACCTTTAAGTGTAGCACTGGTAAAGTCAGTCACCAATACATTAACATAATCTCCAGGTAACAGGTTCGATTGCTTAGGGAAAATGATCACCTTGTTTTGTGAGTTTTTACCTTTAAAATCATGCTCAGATTTTTTAGAATTCCCTTCGATCAATACTTCGTAAGTTTTGCCTAAATCTTTTTCATTATGCTCATAGCATACTTGCCTCTGTACTGCTACGATCTCTGCGAGTCTTCTCTTCTTTACATCATAGGGTATATCATCATCGTATTTTCTAGCAGCTTGCGTTCCTGGTCTTTCAGAGTAGAAGTACATATATGAAATACTAAACTTTGCCCACTTGATGAGGCCTATTGTGTCCTGATGTTCTTCTTCTGTCTCAGAGCAGAAGCCTGTGATTATATCAGACGAAAAAGCACAATCCGGTAAAATACGCCTAATGGATTTTACTTTTTCTTCATACCACGGACGGTCATAAGTTCTATTCATCAATTTAAGAATACGACTATTACCTGACTGGGCTGGGAGGTGTATGTAATTGCAGATATTATGATACTTGGCGATAGTGTTTAAAACATCATCGGTGATATCCTTTGGGTGAGAGGTCATAAATCTAACTCTCAACAGAGGATTAACTAAGGCGACAGCCTCTAATAGATTTGCAAATGATACTTGCTTCTGTGTAGCAGGATTAGTCCATTTATAAGAATCTACATTCTGACCGAGTAAGGTCACTTCCCTATAGCCTTGAACAAAAAGATCATGCGCCTCTGATAGGATAGAAAACTGATCTCTACTGCGCTCTCGACCTCTTGTAAATGGGACTACACAAAACGAACACATATTGTCACAGCCACGCATAATAGAAATAAATGCGGTGACACCATTACTATTAAGTCTTACTGGTGCTACATCAGCGTAAGTTTCTTCTCTTGACAGCAATACATTTACACCGCGCTCTCCCTCCTCAGCAGTACTGATAAGATCGGGAATATCTCGATATGCATCTGGGCCTACTACAAAGTCTACTAGTTTTTCTTCATCGAGAAATTTAGTCTTTAGCCGCTCGGCCATACAGCCCAGAACCCCTATCATGGTGCCAGGCTTTTGCTTTTTTACCTTATCGAAAATACGCAGCCTTTTGCGCACATTATCTTCTGCTTTTTCTCTTATAGAACAGGTATTAATAAGCAATAAATCTGAAGTCTCAATATCTTGATTTGCAAAATAACCCTGCTCACTAAGAATGGATGCCACAATCTCTGAATCGCTAAAATTCATAGCGCAACCATAACTTTCTATGTAGAAGCTTTTAGAGCCTTCCTTTTGATCAGTGCCAGCGAATACTTCTCCTTGCTTAGACTCACTTAATTGTTTAGCATGCGGTCTCAATATTCCTTTATTTTCTAGCATTTAGCTGTCTTCTTTTTTTCTGTGGTCGCCAAAGATAGATAATCTAAGGATGAGTGTCAAAATGGCAGAAAACAAAGATTATTGATATGAAATATTAAAGTTTTTCTTACGATAAGATTTAGATGGCCAAAAGAGATTGATAATTACAAATAATTGGGAGGGTATATTTTCTTTGGTTTAAGCTATTGGGCTAAGTAAAATCATATAACAACTTATCTAGCTTAAACACCTCTAAAAGACTATGTCTGCGTAGTACAGATAAGAAGATCTACGTACTTCAAAGTATGGATTTCACTTAAGGTAAAGTCCTCCTTTTAGAGTAAAGCGTGCCTATAGGAACACAAACGGGTTTTCTTGAAGGTTTTTTGATCAGGGGTTAATTAACTTGCATAAAAAAAGGCACTAAGTAATCTCAGTGCCTTGATTTATAACTTCAAAGTGAAATTTACTTATACTTCTTTTCTAGCTTTAATTCCTTAGTAAGCATGTAGTAAAACATAGCTCTAAATTTGTTTCTGTTTTTAGATCCAAACTTATCAGCAACCTTGGCAATAGCTTTGTCCAACTTGGCAGTATCCTTTTGATCCATTTTTTTTATCAAAAAGCTTTTCTTTACTCTGGCCATTTCTTTTTCATCTGATGTAGCTACTTTACAGGCATCTGCATTGTAGATGGACGGGCCACATCCTTTAGCAACCTTTCTAAGTAGTTCTTCATCTACTTTTTTGACTCCTATTTTTGTGAATTCCTTTTGGTATCGCTCGATACATTCATCGAATTTGCTCATGAGTTTAATATTTATTATTAAGATTGATATTTACAATGATAAATTTAATAGAATTATTTTTTAGAAATAAAATTCTTATAAAACATTTTTGATCACAATCGCTGAGGCACCACCACCACCATTGCAAAGTGTCGCACAACCTATAGAGGCATTATTTTTTCTGAGGACATGATTAAGTGTGGTAACTATCCTTGTGCCTGATGCGCCCAAGGGATGACCTAGAGAAACTGCTCCGCCATTCACATTGACTTTGTTTCGATCTATTCCTAGTTCTTTATTAAATGCAAGTGTCACTACAGAGAATGCCTCATTGACTTCATAAAAGTCTACATCATCTTTAGTTAATCCTGCTCGCTCTATAGCAAGTGGAGCTGCTAGTGTAGGAGCAGTAGTAAACCACTCTGGAGCATGGGCAGCATCTGCAAAAGATAAAATTTCTGCGATCGGAGTTAGGCCATATTTTTCTACAGCTTGCTCAGAGGCTAATATCACGACGGAGGCACCATCATTAATTGTAGATGCATTGGCAGCAGTCACAGTACCTTCTTTTGTGAAAGCCGCTCTCAGATTTGGGATTTTTTCGAATTTTACTTTCTTAAATTCTTCATCTTCATTAACTAGTATTGGATCACCTTTGCGCTGAGGAATGCTGATCGGTATGATCTCGTCTTTAAAACTCCCCGACGTAGTGGCTGCTGCAGCCCGCTCATAAGAGCTCACCGCGTAGGCATCCTGCTCCTCTCTAGTTATATTAAATTTGGTAGCGGTATTATCTGCGAATACTCCCATGGCACCATGATTATAGGCATCTGCTAAGCCATCTCTTTCTAGTCCGTCTACTAACTCGCTCTTACCATATTTGTATCCCCATCTTGCCTTAGGTATGTAGTAAGGTACATTGCTCATGCTCTCCATACCTCCTGTCACCACTATTTCATTTATGCCGAGCATAATATTTTGAGCACCAAACATAATGGCCTTCATACCGGATGAACATACTTTATTTACCGTTGTGCAGGGGACGGTATTAGGGATACCTGCCGCAAGAGCCGCTTGGCGCGCTGGAGCCTGACCAAGGTTAGCTTGACATACATTTCCCATAAATACTTCTTCTACTTGCTCTGGGTTGACTCCTGCTTTTTCTAAACCACCTTTTATAGCATCTGCACCTAATTGTGTAGCAGATAAGCTAGATAAAACTCCTCCGAAACTGCCAAGAGGTGTCCTTACAGCTGATACGATATATACTTTTTTCATTTTTTGGATAGATTTTTGAAATATTACTAATTATCTTAATATGAATGTGGAATAAAGATGTGATTTAACTTTTAATTAAATAATTATATCCTTTGCTGATTTACCAATTGGCCAATATCTGCGTCTAAATATTAAACATTATTGATGATGAACATAAAAGTCTACACTACTATATTGCTAATATCGATTTCTGCTACGGTATTCGCACAGTCCTTAGAGGAAGATATTAGTATCCTATATATGAAAGCAAATGTACTATATGACTCAGGAAGGTACGATGAGTCGGTACGAATGTATAACCGCATCTTAGGTGATGATGAAACTTACGCTGCTGCATATATTATGAGAGCAAAAGCTAAGTATGAGTTAGGAGCATACAAGGGAACTAAGAAAGATGTGCTTAAGTACATAGAAGTTAATGGCGTAACCAAAGAGGTTATAAAATTAATGTCTAAGACAGAGCTGAACTTAGAAAATTATAAAACAGCTAAAAACTACGTCAAGACAGCACTAGAACTTGATCCATATGACTCAGAGCAATACAAGATAGGCGGAGATATAGAGCGCGTCTTAGGCAATGATAATGAAGCGTGTGAAATGTGGTACAGCGCATCAGAGTTAGGAGATAGCAAATCTAAGAGTGCACTTAAGGAGTATTGCGGTATTTACATGAAAATAAAAAAGGAAAATAGAGATCGTAAACAAAGACCAAGTAGATCATCAAACAGTGAGAAGCAGAAGGAAGAAGAAGTAGAGGAGGCAGAGGTAGGTGATGATATAGTAGATAAGGATGACAAAGAGATGGAGGAGGATAATGCTGACGAAAATAACCAAAGGCAGAATAAGATAGAAGCTCCCGATATGGATGCCATACAAGAGATAGAGATAGATGAAGAGCTATCAATCGTAATAGGCAATGGGTTGGGGAAAAGAAAAATCGAAAACCAGCCTGATATATTTATGCTAGCAGACGAGACGGGTAGGGTAGTCATTGATGTCTGTGTAGATGGTAGAGGTAAGGTTAAATTAGCCGAGCTCAATAAGGATCAAACGAGCATTTATAAAGCAGGACTAGTATCCTTAGCTCTTAGAAAATCAAAAGAGTTTAGCTTTTTCCCGTCGTTTAGGACAGAACAATGCGGACAACTGATATTTATGATATCCGCAGGACAATAATTATCATATTAAATAATTATATAATATATAAGTTGATTGAATTAATCATTCTTTAGGGCATTAATTAGGATATGTGTCTTAATACTATCAGATCCATAGATATACATAGGATCAAAGAAAAATTGTAAAAGAAATTAAATGAAACATATATTATCAATATTCACAGTTTGCCTAATATTGGCTTTTATGTCATGTGGTAAAGATTCAGAGGATTGCAGTGGAGATTTTGTAGGAGATTGGAGTGGAGACATTAATTGTTCTGGAACGGGTGCAGCTCCTATCACAGTGAGTATCTCTCAGCTAATGGGTGATACACTAGCAGTTAATTCTAATGGTGAAAATCTAACAGGAGTGTTAGATGGATGTAACCTGAATTTGATTCCCACAGAGATAGACTTATCGATTTTTGGTACCATAACCATATCTGGATCTTTTGAGAGAAAAGGAGATGATTTGATATTTACGCAAATGAGATCAGCCGGAGGAGTAGACGAGACTTGTACCTTTGTGGGTATGCAGTAAGAGTTTATACCTTTATTTTACCTATCAAATAGTCTATACATTTTCCTGAGATTTGAGTTCGATTGCCTAGATCTTTACATTTAAAGTATCCTTTGCGAGAGGATAGTTGACAAGCGATAAGTTCCTTTTTGTCAAGTCTATTAGACCAGTACGGTGTAAGTGTGGTATGGGCGGATCCTGTTGCAGGATCTTCATTGATTCCTGATTGCGGGAAAAACCCTCTTGATACAAAATCAAATTCTTCGCTACCAGATGCAGTGACTAGACATCCCCTGCCATCACTCTGAGAAAGTAATCCGAAGTCTGGGTTTAACTTTTTTATCTGGTCTTCATGTTCTAAGATTAACATATAATCATCTTTGCCACGATACCATTCTATGGGTTCTATACCCAATGCATTAGAGATTAATGCCACTGGTTTTATTTTGGTATACTCATCCGTTGGGAAGTTAAGAGTATAAGCATCTTCCGTTTTAGTGACAGATAGTTTGCCGCTTTTTGACTGAAATTCTAATTCTTCTTCAGTGTAATTTAGATGAGAAAAAATTACATGCGCAGCAGCTAGAGTAGCATGGCCACATAGATTTACTTCTACCTGAGGGGTAAACCACCTGATATGATAGCCATCGTCGGACCTTACAAAGTAAGCAGTTTCTGACAGGTTATTTTCTTCTGCAATCTGCTGTAAAGTTTGGTCTGGTAACCAAGACTTCAATGGAATAACTGCAGCAGGATTACCCGTAAAAGGTCCTCTAGAAAATGCATCTACTTGATAAATATCTAATGTCACAGGCTGTCGTATTTTATTTATTATTGAAAGTCATATTAATCCTAGTTTTTAGTCAGCTGCTAAGCCAAGCTCAGCGGCATTATTCTGAAGAATTTTAATAATGAAAATGATGAGGTCATTGATTTCCCATCCCAGTAACTCCGCTCCTTTATAAACTTCTTCTCTATCTACTTTTGCTGCAAAGGTCGAGGTCTTTAACTTTTTTGTGACAGACTTTACTTTCATACCTTCGATCTTAGTGGGCCTGATCAGTGCTGCTGCTACTATAAAACCTGTAAGCTCATCTGCAGCGACTATACATTTATCTAGTAATGATTCTCGTGGTACATTCCACTTTGTGTAGTGTCCTGCGATCGCATGAGCGATTTCCGTTTCACCCATCTCATTTAGCTTTTTTACAATTACACTTGGGTGTTGATCCGGATATTTTTCGTAATCTGCATCATGAAGGAGCCCTGTTATTCCGAATTTGGTTTCGTCTTCTTCGAAATGTTCAGCAAGACCTATCATTACCAATTCTACAGTTCTTGCATGTCTTCTCAAAGACTCCGATTCGGTCATTTCTAATAATAAATCTCTTGCTTGATCATAGCTTATCATATGGCCAAGATAAGTCGGCACACTCAGTTTATGGTAAGTGTGCCACCAAATGGAATCATAAAACACGATTTAAACGACATTTTAACACTTATTACTACTTTATATTGTAAATTATAAATGTGTAAAAGGAACATTTTCAACCATTTATGCGTATTACAGATAAGATTTCACATTAAAATTAATTTTTATGAAAACTTCTGCAATTCATTTTAAACATAATCCTAGATGTATCATCAAAGGACTAGCTATCAATCCTAAGCGTATTATCAAGGTAGATGATTCTATTGAGTACAACTTTAACGACCTAGATCTTCTGCTCTTAAATCACAAGGATAAGATCAAGTTCAAAATGCTGGATGAGCTATTCTTAGCGCTAGAGACATTGGATGTGATTGAGTATAGAGGTAAGTCTTATGCTATTGAGCTAGCAGCATAAGCTAGCTGATGAAACTAAAAAAGCCATGAGATCTTTTGATCTGCATGGCTTGTAGTAGCGGGGGCTGCGCTAATTATACCACTGAAAATCAAATAGTTACATTTATTAACGTGCGCTTAACGTGTATTTAAGCTGTTTTTGCTATCTATAATTTAAATTCCAATACTTGCAGTTATGAAACCAAGAATGGGCACAGATATAAAAGTGAAAGTAGGACTGCCAGTCAAATAGTAAATAACAAGACTAACGCAGATTGGAGCTACAATATGCCTGAATATAGGGTATTCGCTATAATCAGTAGGTACTTTAATAATTAGTTTGCTTATTAAGCTGCCTAAATGCCATAAACCCCAAAAGCAAAAGCCTAAAAAAAGTATTGCGAATGGATCTGTAAGAGTATCAAATACAGAATCAACAGAACTCAAAACACCTACCCCCAAAACAAAACCACGATAAATTAATGCTCCACCAAACATAGCTGCAATGATTGCAATAATAGTTTTTCTATGATTGTCTGCAAATATCAAAGAAAATAATAAGACGCTTATAATAGTCATAAATACTCCTTCGTCCATATGGTAATTTTTTTACTTTGACAATTATTTCTCACTAGGATTAAGGTCAATAATTAAACCTCATGACTGAATATAAAAAAAATTCAATTATGCTAACCGAATGAAACCAAAACTAAACCTAGAAATTTGTCAACTGCAATTTTAAGTATGTGAACGTCGCTCTTGTTTGATATTTATCTAGATCGATGATCTAAACTACCATCTCCTCATAATAGCTGTTAGGAATAATTATTGTTGTATTCATTGCATGGCTACCAAATCACGGAATCTATCTATAGATTCATTTAACGCTAGCAGCATAAAGCTACAAGGGATTGAGGCAATGCATTTTGGAGAATATTATGATACTATTTATGGGATTGTTCTTTACTACTACAATGGCTTTATTGTAGAGACTTACTACAACCAAGAAACCAATTGTTGTGATGGGATGAAAGCTATATCAATTGATGAAGCTGCTGAAAAATACGTTAACAGTAAACAGGTATTTGGTTAGATCAAACTATACGTGGAGATGATATAACCTGTTATATCGTCTTTAGATATAAGAACTATCTAAAATAAATCTAGAGCTATGTAACAGGGAACTCAATCAGGTTATGAGGTTTATTTAATTCCGTTTTTAAAATTTGAACTATGATCTTATCCTTAGTTCCAATCGCATCAGAATCTATATTCCATATATAGAATGGGTACAGGAAGTCATACTGATCATTAGTGGACGGAGTGCCTTCACTTCTAACTTTCATGTAAGCTGCAAAAAATTTTAATGCTAATGGGAAATCCGCAATCTCGATGTTTCGATTAAGTGTAAATCCTTTCCGATTTTCTCGAATCTCCATAAACTTTATAGCAAGTAAATTGAAATACTTACTCGCATAATCAATGTATAATTCTTGAACTTTTTGAGGTTGGTTAATGAAAGGTGTATCAGGTACCTTCAATTTGAAGGTTTTAGTTTTTTTCAAGTGAACAAGAACGTCTGTAATTGCAGGTACATACATATTCTCGATAATGTCATTTCGCTCTAATTGTTTAAGTACTAATTCTTTCGGTTTACCTCCTTTTGCTCCTATAATAAGATCATGAATTAGTTCTTTCTCGTATTCATGAACCATTACAGGACTATTGTCTATCTCTTGAGATCTTAAAATAATTTCAGCAGGTTCGAGAGTCCTCCATTCATCTGCTGAGTTTTCCACTACATATTTTAATTGCTTCGTCATGTAGTCAAAATTGGAAGTCCAAGTCGGTGAGGTAAGTAGCTCTGTTACACAAGGAAGGACTAAAATTAAATTATGATCACTAAGATCTGCTAGTCTAATTTCACCATAAAATAAATTTTGATAGAAGTTTTTATCACATATAATATTCATAGTATTACTCCTTATTCCTCAAACTCTTTCAACTTATCACTAAGAGAGTTTAAGTAGTTTAATATTAAAATTCCTTTATCTAAGTTTTCTATCATTAATTCCTCACTTAGTTCAAAATTAGTTTGTTTTCCTTCTTTGTAATACTGAAACACGGGATTACAACTTCTAACGTCCATCATAAATCTATTATGAGCAATTATATTTCTATGATATATTACATCTGTTAATAGGTTTCTAATTTTTTTCGCTTTTTCTTTCTTTACGAGTTGGTAAAACAGAAATGTAGTTTTTGTTAGGTTTCCAAATATTCTTTGTTTTTCATGGATACTAAAAAATCGGCCATTAAGAAGATAAGCCTTAAAGGCAGCGCCATTAAATCCATTTCTATTTTTGGCTAAATGTAATTCCAAAATGTCATCAAGATAAGTTTCAATTAAAATGTTTTGATTTAGGAATATCCCAATATATTCGAAAACTCTATCAAAATAAGGATCGAACTTTTTAAGATTGTCTTTGTGTTCACTTATATCTCCGTAATAATTTTTTTCTTTCAAATATTTTTTGAAATTATTCATGGCACTTTTGATTTAGTTAACTAAGAAGTATATTATTGAATATGAATAAAGATTTAGAGAAACTTAAAATAATCCAAGAACTTAACAGGAGGGATAGTCCATTTATTCAAACAATTGAAAGAGTATTTGCTGAAGTAAAAGATGTCTTAAATACAAGGATACCAACTGTATTTCCCAAATACACATTACACAATGTAGATCACTCTCTAAGAATTATTAGATACATGGGAAATATTGTTCAAGATGTTTCTAAACTATCCGACTTAGGGCTTACCCTACTTTCTCTTTCGGCGTTGCTTCACGATGTTGGTATGGCAGTTAGTGATAGTCAAATTAAGAAAATCAAAAGTGATGAATTAGCTATAAAAGGTTTGAAGTACAGTGCTATGCTCAAATTAGTTGGTGGTGATGAGGATTTAGCTCTTGAAGAATATGTAAGGAGAGTCCATTCACAGTTATCAAAAATATACATAGAGGAAAATTTAAAGACGCATTTTACTATACCATCTATGAGTTCTCTGAGTTACGACATTCATTTAGGCCTTATTTGTCAAGGACATACTGAAAGTTATGATTGGTTATTTGAAAACCTAAGAGAAAAGGAAATTATTGGAGATCATTATTACAATTCAAGATTCATTGCATCTGTATTGAGGCTTGGTGATATACTTGATATTGATAGCAATAGGACACCTTATAACTTGTACAAATTGATAAACCCGACGGGAATTGGCGACGAAGAATGGAAACAACATTTCATTATTTCAAACAATGGTAAAGTCGATATTAATCCTAAAACAGATCAAAAATATATTATCCTACATGGTAAATCTGAAAGGCCGAAGGTTCATAGAAAGCTTTTGAACTATATTTCTTGGATTGAACATGAATTAAGAATGGCTACCAGTTTAAGTTCAAAAATGAATGAGCAATATGTTCTTAATTATGAAAATGAAGTAAGGGTAAATATTCAAACTGAAGGCTTCATTTTTTCTGATTATAGGATGCAGTTGGAATATCGTGCAATTAGTAATCTGCTAATGGGTGAAAAGATTTATGGATCAAAGAAGTATGGATTGAGGGAACTTATTCAAAATAGTTATGATGCATGCATTTTAAAAAATGAAATAGATACAAAAAATGCAAAATTTGGTGAGGATGTTTTGCCGCCTAAGATTAAGGTTATTGTTTCTGAAAATGATAACATAGTGTTGATTCAAGATAACGGGATTGGCATGAGCCTAGAAGTTGTCAAAGAGCATTTTTTAAATATTGGCATTTCATATTATAAGTCAACTGATTTTAAATTAAGAGACTACAGCTACAATCCAATTGGAAATTTCGGTATCGGTTTTCTTGCATGTTTTATGCTATCAGATCATGTATCTGTAATTACAAGAAACTACAAAGAAAAATACAAATACACAATCGAATTATTAAAAGGAGATGAATGGTCATCTTTAAATAAAACAGAGGACTTGGAATTTGAAGGAACTACAATTCAACTTGATTATAAACAAGTTGAATCTGCTTTTTTGGAGTAATATGAAGGGGAAGATGATAATCTTGACGATAAAATCCAAGAGTATTTGTCAAAGTACTTCCTAACTGATAATGTTGAACTTAAATATGTAAATAGAGATTTAGAAAAAATAAGTGAGATTGAAAATTCAATCAATAAAATTGAGTGCAAGAAAGGTGAGCTGAAAATTGATCTTTCTAAATATTTAAATGAGATAGAAGGATTTGTTGTTATTAAAAGAAAGGAACGGTTTTTCACTTCACTAAATGATTTAGATAGCAAATTCTCAGGACAAGCATTTGTTTATACTGAAAAAGGATTAGTGTCATTAGATGATGAGCAGTTCGAATTGATTGATTTTGTAGAGAATAATTCGATTAGCTTTTTGGAAATTCCGATTATTGATTCCAATCTTCAAGATAAATATGATAGTGGAATGGAATTTACTGAAGGTGATGTTAATGAAGTTATAGAAAGGCTAGAGCATGAATTCGATTATGTGACAATACTTTTTAAAAATGAAGTGCAAAATGAAATAAGAGGGCGGACGATTGCACCTGATGACTACATTGTCAGGGAATTAACTTTTGAACATTTGGAGAAACTTGGACAACATTATGAATGTTATACAAAATCTAAGCTTAAGCATTATAACCTGTATAATGGAATTGATAAGTCGGTTTATATGTTATTTGAAGAAGAAGAAGGTAGGAGTTTCTATTCAAGAAAAAATGATGCGTTATTTATACGAAATGTCTTGATTGATGATTTCTATTTCAGATTCAAAAATATTTCGTCTTTATTTAGTGTTTCAAGGACGAAAATCAATATCCTAAGCAATGATTTTGTGCCAAATATTTCAAGAAATAATTTATCTGAAAAATCATCTGAGAATATTAATTATTTAGTCAATAAGGTAATTCATTTAGCAGCTCTCGAACATTTTGAAATGGAAGATTTAGAGAGAGAATGTCTGAAAAAATTTATAGACGATCATTTTGGTGAAACTATTTAGCACTAAAAAAGTGATGCAAATTAAATTCATCTACTATTCGATCTAATCCTGTAGATTTAAGTTATTCCAAATTTGGTAGTTGAATAACTTTAAGACTTGTTGCTGATTAATTTTAGTTTACAAGGAACTAAACTTTAAAAACTCTTTTTATAACATAAAGGACGGTTTGATTTAGAATTAACACTTCCTCTTTAAAATATACTCTTATGAATGAAGGCTTCAATTGGGAAGATTTAGCAAAGTTTCCTGAAGTAATCAACAAGTTCATTGATGTTTTATCAAAAGGTTTAGGCAAGGCTATTGAACCGTCAAATATTAAACGGCTCGCAGACGCAAAGGCTTATGAGAATGAAGGCTTACCCAAAAATGCTCCGACTTATAATTTAAAAACACACTAAATTCAGGAGTATGAAAAAGTCAAAATTTACAGAGACACAGATTATCAAAGCGA